>Ga0207705_10001664_pt1 | contig 17673 bp, 15 predicted proteins | sample KBSC13metaG_FD_184314 | JGI IMG/M metagenome (GOLD analysis project Ga0207705, IMG submission 184314) | Corn rhizosphere microbial communities from Kellogg Biological Station, Michigan, USA - KBS C1-3 metaG (SPAdes) (version 2) | ecosystem: Host-associated > Plants > Roots > Rhizosphere > Soil ...
CGCGCCCGCGTCCGCACAGATCGCCGCCGCTACGCGCCGCCTGCTCGACACCGCGAGAACACTGTCGGACGACGACGTGCGCGCACCGTCGCTGCTGCCCGACTGGTCACGCGGTCACGTGCTCACCCACATCGCGCGCAACGCCGACGGGTTGTCGAACCTGCTCGGCGGTGCCGCCGCCGGTGAGCAACGCACTGCGTATCCCAGCGCCGAAGCCCGAAACGCCGACATCGAGGCGGGTTCCCGTCGTCCGATCGAAGAACAGATAGCCGACATCGAAGCCACACACGAACGATTCGAGTCGGCGGTCTCGCGGGTCCGGCCAGAACAATGGGGCTTCGAGCAGGCGTGGGGATCAGCGGGGCAGACCCGCGAGGCCAGCCATCTGCTCGAGGCCAGGCTGCGCGAAGTCGCGATCCACCACATCGATCTCGACGCGGGCTACACGGCAGCCGACTGGTCGCCCGAGTTCGCACTGCTGATCCTGCGCTCCGCGTTGCCTGCGTTCGAAGCCCGCGGCCTACCGGCGTGCGTGATGCGGCCGACCGACATCGACGCCGCCGTCGAGGCCAACGGCGGCTCGGCGCTCGAGATCAGCGGGCCCGCGCACGCGCTTGCCACCTGGCTGCTCGGCCGCGACGACGGCGCGGCCGTGACCTCCTCCGGCGGCACGCTGCCCACTCCCCCGAAATGGGGCTGAGCAAGAATCGGGTCATGACTCCAGAACGCGCGTATACCGGCGAAGTCAGTGTCGGCGGCCCGGCTGCGGTGCGTGAGCTGCCCGGCGTGCGCATCACGAAGATTGCTGTCGGACCGATGCAGAACAACGCCTACTTCTTGCAGTGCACGGCTACCGGCGACGTAGCGCTCATCGACGCTGCCAATGAATCCACCCGGCTCCTCGATGAGCGGCCCGACGGCATCTTGACCAGCGTCATCACCACACACCAACACCCCGATCACTGGCAGGCGCTCGAGTCAGTCGTCGGAGTAACCGGCCCTGCCGTCATCGCCCACCCGGCAGACGCCGGCGGTCTACCGATTCCGGTTACCGAACTCGTCAACGACGGCGACACGATCGAGTTCGGCGATTGCAAGCTGACTGTCATCCACTTGCGCGGGCACACGCCGGGCAGCATCGCGTTGCTCTACGACGCCGAGCCCGCCGCGCCGCACTTGTTCACCGGCGACTCGCTTTTCCCAGGCGGGCCTGGAAATACGCGCGGCAATTCAGCCGACTTCACCTCGCTGATGGACGACCTCGAAGCCCGGGTGTTCGCTCGGTTGCCCGACGAGACGTGGGTCTACCCGGGCCACGGCAACGACACCACGCTCGGTGCCGAACGGCCGCATCTCGGCGAATGGCGCGCCCGCGGCTGGTAGTTGTTCGAGTCGCGGGTCACCGAACTGGCGATAGAGCAGCCGAAGTCTCTACGGTGAAGAGATGTCCAACAGCGCCGATGAAGATCGCCACTACCACGACCAAACCGTCCGGCTGGTCGATCTTGCCGCCCTCGAAGACGTCATCGACGGTTTCGTGTTCGAACGTTGCCAGATCGTCGGGCCGGCGGTTGTCGCGCTGCTCGGCGGCACGCGGATCAGCGGCTGCCAATGGTCAGGCGATCCCGACGCCGTCATCTGGCCCGCGCACGGGCGCGAGAAGGTCGTCGGCGCGGTTGGGCTGAAGGACTGTCAGATCGTCAACTGTGAGTTCTTCCGAGTTGGCATCTTCGTGCCCGACGACCAGCTCGACACGGTGCGCTCGGGTTTCGGGTTGGCCTAATGGCCCCGCCCTGCGACTCGGGGTGCGGCGTGAACCGATGATTTAGCGGGTCAGCGTGCGTCGTCATGAGGAAATGGCAAGGCGAATAGGCCTGCCCGAGAAAGCGGTTCGTGCTCCCGACCCGAAGGTAGGACGCAGGAAGCCATGCTCACATCTCCCTCATTCGAAGACCGCCCTGCGCAGCCGTACGCCGCGATCAACGTGCGAGTGCCGATGGGCGAGATCGGTTCAACCGTTCCGCCCTTACTGCCCGAGGTTTTCGATTGGCTCGCGCAACATGGCGTCGCCGCCGCCGGCCCACCGTTTTTCCGGTACCTCGTCATCGATATGGCCGGCGACCTGGAGATCGAAGCTGGCGTGCCCGTTGCCGCCCATGTCGTCGGCGATGAGCGAGTGCGGGCCGGTGAGTTTCCGGCCGGACGGTACGCAACTGCAGTGCACACCGGCCCACCTGGCGACCTTGTCAATGCGACAGCAGAATTGCTCGCGTGGGCCGAGGCGAATGGCGTCAGTTGGCAGACGGCTGATTCACCCGCTGGAGAGGTGTGGGGTGGCCGCGCCGAGTTCTACCTAACCGACCCGCGTGACGAACCCGACATGAACAACTGGCAGACGCAACTAGCGTTTCTCACGTCGGACGTCTGACCCGGCGCGCCTAACGGTTGCGCGTGCCCAACACCTCGGCGAGGACGTCGCCCGCGACACAGACGATGCCAAGCCAGAAGGCAGCTTGCTCGCACCACGAAAGAACGACGCGGCTACGCGTGGCGCCATCGTGCAGACCAGCGATGAGGACGACAAGGATCAAGCTGACCAGCAACAGCCCGACGCCGCGGGCGAGCAGGACGTCGACATGACTGCGGCCGTCGCTGGACCCGGCGTCCGCCCTGTCGGTTGTGCCGGCCCGGAGCCAGCGGCCTGACCCAACGGCCAACTGGATGGCTCGCCAGACGACGCGCCGGACGGTGTGCTCATGAATCGACTCCTCCGTTGACCCCGCCCCGGCGCCGCATAATGGCGACTTCGCGATTGGTCGCAAACCGGCGGCCGAAATTCGTCACAAGCTAGCACCCAGCAACCAAGGAGCAGGAACCGCGCAAGCGACGTCAGTGGACGCCGGCGGCTTCCATGCCGCGCAATTCCTTCTTCAGTTCATGGATTTCATCGCGCAGCCGGGCCGCGAGTTCGAATTGCAGTTCTGCTGCCGCGGTATGCATTTGCTCGGTGAGCTGCTCGATGAGCGACGCCAACTCGGCGCTTGGCATGTTCGCAAGTTCGCGCGCGTGTGCGCCCACGCCGGGCTTCGACGACAAGCCAGGAACCGGGGATTTGCCGCGGCTGACCTGTCGCCCGGCACCACCGATCAGGGATTGGGTGTCGACGTCTTCACGCACGATCGAATCGAGGATGTCGGCAATCTTCTTGCGCAACGGCTGCGGATCGATGCCGCGTTCTTCGTTGTAGGCAACCTGCTTGGCGCGACGCCTGCTGGTCTCGTCGATGGCCTGCTTCATCGAGTCGGTCATCGTGTCGGCGTACATGTGCACCTGGCCGGAGACATTGCGAGCCGCGCGGCCAATGGTTTGGATCAGCGACCGGCCGGACCGCAGGAACCCTTCCTTGTCGGCGTCGAGAATCGAGACCAGCGACACCTCCGGCAGGTCGAGACCTTCACGCAGCAAGTTGATGCCCACAAGCACGTCGTACTGGCCGAGCCGCAGCTCGCGCAGCAGCTCAACCCGCCGCAACGTGTCGACCTCACTGTGCAGGTAGCGCACCCGGATGCCGAGATCGAGCAGGTAGTCGGTGAGGTCTTCGGCCATTTTCTTCGTGAGCGTGGTGACCAGCACCCGCTCGTCGCGCTCGGCCCGCTCGCGAATTTCGTGCACGAGGTCGTCGATTTGCCCCTTGGTCTTCTTGACGATGATCTCGGGATCGACCAACCCGGTGGGCCGGATCACCTGCTCGACGACTTCACCCTTCACCCGACCCAACTCGTAAGAGCCTGGCGTCGCGGACAGGTACACGGTCTGACCGATGCGGTCGACGAACTCCTCCCAACGAAGCGGCCTGTTGTCCATGGCACTGGGGAGGCGGAAACCGTGCTCGACCAAGTTGCGCTTGCGCGACATGTCGCCCTCGTACATGCCGCCGATCTGCGGAACCGTGACGTGCGATTCGTCGATGACCAGCAGGAAGTCTTCGGGAAAATAGTCGAGCAACGTGTTGGGTGCGGTGCCCGGACCACGACCGTCAATATGCCGGCTGTAGTTCTCGATGCCCGAACAGCTACCGACCTGACGCATCATCTCGAGGTCGTAAGTGGTGCGCATGCGCAGCCGCTGCGCTTCGAGCAGCTTGCCCTGTTTGTCAAGCTCTGCAAGGCGTTCTTCGAGCTCTGACTCAATGCCTCTGAGGGCACGCTCCATGCGCTCGGGGCCAGCCACGTAGTGCGAGGCCGGGAAGACGTAGAGCTCGGTGTCTTCGGTGATGATCTCGCCGGTGAGTGGATGCAACGTGGACAGCCGTTCGATCTCGTCACCGAACATCTCGATGCGCACGGCCAACTCTTCATACTGCGGGATGATCTCGATGGTGTCGCCGCGCACCCGGAACGTTCCGCGGGTGAAGGCCATGTCGTTGCGGGTGTATTGAATCTCGACGAGCTTTCGCAGCAACTTGTCGCGCTCGATCTCTTGGCCCACCTTGAGCCGCACCATGCGGTCGACGTACTCCTGCGGGGTGCCGAGGCCGTAAATGCACGACACGCTCGCGACAACGACGACGTCGCGCCGAGTGAGCAGGCTGTTCGTGGCCGAGTGCCGCAACCGCTCGACCTCATCGTTGATCGAGGAGTCTTTCTCGATATAGGTATCGGTCTGCGGGATGTATGCCTCTGGCTGGTAGTAGTCGTAGTAGCTGACGAAGTACTCGACCGCGTTGTTGGGCAGCAACTGCTTCAGCTCGTTGGCGAACTGCGCGGCCAGCGTCTTGTTCGGCTGCATGACCAGCGTGGGCCGTTGCAGCCGCTCGATCAGCCACGCGGTGGTGGCCGACTTGCCGGTGCCGGTAGCGCCCAGCAGTACAACGTCGTTCTCGCCGCGGCGCACCCGCTGCTCGAGATCTTCGATCGCCTGCGGCTGGTCGCCCGAGGGCACGAAGTCGCTGACTACCTGGAACGGCGCCACCCGGCGCTCTAGATCGGTGATTGGTCTCACGCTGACAACCGTACGTGCAGCCGCCGACATTTCGAGCGGACGGCGGAAACCAGCCCACGTGCCTGTGGAGATCGTGTGCACATCCGGGGTTCAGCTGTGGATGACTAACCCCAACTTGTGGACCCAATGTGACACCTGATCTCGGCTGTGATGATCGGCCATCTACGGTGGCACAGTGACCAAAGATTTCTCGAAATTCCCTTCCCTACAGGCGATTTCTGCCCTACGTTTTCGTCTTGCGAGGAGCGCACCACCGCTCCCGGGAAACCGGGAAGAACCACCTTCGAGGCTTCGGCCGAGATCGTGGCGGGTGGTAAGCGATCCGCAATGTGACCCCCCGGGCCTCGGCTCGGGGGGTCACGTAATTCAACGGCAGTACCCGACCCGACCCGACCCGACCCGAGCCGACCCGAGCCGAGCCGACCGCCGATCCTCAAACGGTGCGCGACTCCAGCAGCGCCCGCCAAACCTCATCGACCTTGCGCCGCAGGTCGTCGAGCGTGCCGTCGTTGACGATCACTCGCCACGCCACCGCGCGGCGCTGCTCGGCACTGGCCTGGGCGGCGATCCGCGCCAGCGCCTGCTCACGGTTCAACCCGCGCGATTCGGCCAGCCGGTTCAGCTGAGCATCGAGCGGCGCCTCGACGACGACAACGCGGTCGTAGTCACCCGCCAATCCCGCTTCGACTAGAAGTGGCACCGCGTTGACGACAACGGTGTCGTGGGCCGCTTCGGCAAACTGCCTGCGCACCTCTTCCCGCACCCACGGATGCACGATCGCTTCGAGGTCGGCCCGCGCAGTGGCATCAGCAAAAACGATCGAACCCAACTGCGCGCGGTCGAGCGACCCGTCAGCTCGGATGACGCCGGCCCCGAACCGTTTGACGACATCGGAAAACCCTTGCGTACCAGGCGCTATCGCGGCGCGGGCGAGCACGTCGGAATCGATGGTGACCGCCCCTACTTCGGCGAACCGACTGAGCGCAGCGCTCTTGCCGCTGGCGATGCCACCGGTGAGCCCGACCCGCAGCGCGCCGCTCACCGGGCGGCTAACTGGCTGCAGCCGACGGCGATACCGCCTGCGAGGCGGCTGGCGCACCGAAGCTCAACATGACCTTGGCCATCGCGATCAGCGCGGCCGTTGCCTTCGGAGCCGGCAGGATCGACGGCTGCGCCACGACGACGATCGTGCGGGCGCCGTCGGACATCAGCAGCTCGCTCCATTGCGGACCTGTGAGCACCGCTGCCGGGTTGCCGTTGACGTCGACCTTGGTGACCGTTGAAGAGGCACCGTCGGTTTGCACGGTGAGTGCCACCCGGTCCTTCGCCGTCGTCGCATCGACGTAGGTGATGTACGACGCCTCGATCAGCGGCTTCGCCGCAGGGCTCGGCGACCCGGTGGGTGTCGCGGTCGACGACGCCGTGCCGGCAGCAGGTGGGCCGGACGCCGTGCCGTAACCGCAGGTAACTCGCCCGGTGCGACCCGACTTCGGAACCGGCGCGGCTCGAAGGTAGGTGACCTGCCCGAACAGAGGTTTGCCGACGGCCTGCTGCACCGCGCCCAGCGGCAATAGGTGCGGGCAATCCGGCGGCAACACCGCCGCCGGCGGCCCGCTCGACGACGCCGGCACCGGAGAGTTCACGACCGGAGACGAGGGCGGCTGTGACGATGGAAGGGCCGGGCCGGCCTTGTGCCCGGATGAGGTACACGCCGAGAGCACGACGGCCGCGGCAGCTGCCGCGCCGAGAGTCGCTGCTGTGTGCCGCGCGATCACTGACATGGCCCGCAGAGTAATGCGTCGGAGACCAAAACACGTGGGCCCCGCCGAAGCGGGGCCCACGTGTCACGAAACTGTCAAACATTGCTCGAGCGCGCGGCTATCAGGCCTCGCCGCTGGTGAGCTTGCGGCGCAACTCTTCGAGCTGCGCGTCTGACGCCAGACTGCCTTGCGGCTCCTCTGCGCTGGGTGTCGACGAACTGATGGTGCCGCCCGTGGCGCCCTCTTCGACGCTTGCCGCAGCGTCGGCCTTCTGCGCCTCGGCGACCTGCGTCTGGTGCGCCTCGAAACGTGCCCGCGCCTCGGCGTACTGGCGCTCCCACTCGGCCTGCTGTTCCTCGTGGCCGGGCAACCACTCGTTGGTCTCGGGGTCGAAACCTTCGGGGTAGATGTAGTTGCCCTGCTCGTCGTAATTGGCGGCCATGCCGTACATCGTCGGATCGAAGTGCTCAGCCGCGACGTCGCCGCCGCTGCCCTCATTCGCCTGCTTCAGCGACAAGCTGATGCGGCGACGCTCGAGGTCGATGTCGATGACCTTGACGAAGATCTCGTCGCCGACCTGCACGACCTGCTCAGGTATCTCGACGTGCCGCTCGGCCAGTTCGGAGATGTGCACCAGGCCCTCGATGCCCTCTTCGACGCGCACGAACGCACCGAAGGGAACGAGCTTGGTGACCTTGCCCGGCACGACCTGGCCGATCTGGTGGGTACGGGCGAACGCCTGCCACGGGTCTTCTTGGGTCGACTTCAGCGACAGCGAGACGCGCTCGCGGTCCATGTCGACGTCGAGCACCTCGACCGTGACCTCCATGCCGACCTCGACAACCTCGCTCGGGTGGTCGATGTGCTTCCAGGAAAGCTCAGAGACGTGGACCAAACCGTCGACTCCGCCGAGGTCGACGAACGCGCCGAAGTTGACGATCGAGCTGACCACACCGCCGCGGATCTGGCCCTTCTTCAGCGTGGTGAGGAACGTCTGGCGCACCTCGGACTGGGTCTGCTCGAGCCAGGCACGGCGGGACAGCACGACGTTGTTGCGGTTCTTGTCCAGCTCGATGATCTTCGCTTCGAGTTCGCGGCCGACGTACGGCTGGAGGTCACGCACGCGGCGCATCTCGACCAGCGACGCCGGCAGGAAGCCGCGCAGACCGATGTCGAGGATCAGGCCACCCTTGACGACCTCGATCACCGTGCCCGTGACGATGTCGTCGTTTTCCTTGATCTGCTCGATCGTGCCCCACGCCCGCTCGTACTGAGCGCGCTTCTTCGACAGGATCAGCCGGCCTTCTTTGTCTTCCTTCTGGAGGACAAGGGCCTCGACATGATCGCCGACTTTGACGATCTCGTTGGGGTCGACGTCGTGCTTGATCGACAACTCGCGGGACGGGATGACGCCCTCGGTCTTGTAGCCGATATCGAGAAGCACCTCGTCACGGTCGACCTTCACGATCGTGCCGTCGACGATGTCGCCGTCGTTGAAGTACTTGATCGTCTCGTCGATCGCGGCGAGGAAATCCTCAGCCGTTCCGACGTCGTTGATGGCAACCTGCGGGCTCGTGGTGTTGCCTGAAACAGTCTCGGGGCGCACGTCGGTGCTGCTCGTCATAAGGGGGTCGGCTCCGGTCACGGACATCATGTTGGCGAGTGCGAGGGGCCCGTTCGCCCAGCCGCATCCGGCGGCCAACTGCCCGTCACGGAGAATGCGAGGAGCAAGAAGAGGTAACCGATGATGTAGCCGGTGCGATCGTGAACCTGCCCATGCTGAGGCACACGCAAGCCCACACGCATCGATCACTTTACGTTGGCCGCTCGTGGAGGGTCAATCCGGGTCAGTTAGGAGTAGCGATGACCGCGTCTAGGCCAGCGTATGCGAGGCGGCGACGGATCAAGAACACCGCAGATGCCTAACAAACATAGCGACGATCAAGCGATGGGCACCGCCGCGCATGGTGCTTTTCGTCATCCGATCGGTGTCGACGACACGACCGGTGCGAACCGCAGCTGGTGGGATTCGGCTGCTGACGAGTACCAGGAGACCCACGGCGAGTTCCTGCGCGACGTGGGCTTCGTGTGGTGTCCCGAAGGCGTCGACGAGGCCGACGCCCAGTTGCTGGCCCCGACAAAAGACTTGGCCGGACGACGGGTGCTCGAACTGGGGTGCGGCGGCGCGCAGTGTTCGCGTTGGCTTGCGGCGGCCGGAGCACAAGTGATCGCGTTCGACCTGTCGGCCACCCAGCTGGCGCACGCGCAGCGGATCAATGCCCGCACCGAGCTGGCGGTACCGCTGCTGCAGGCCGACGCGCAGCGAATCCCGCTGGCCGATGGCAGCTTCGATCTCGCGTGCAGCGCGTTCGGCGCCCTGCCGTTCGTCGCCGACGCGGCGCAGGTGCTGCGTGAGGTGTTCCGCGTGCTGCGGCCCGGCGGGCGGTTCGTCTTCTCGGTGAGTCACCCGCTGCGCTGGGCGATGCCCGATGACCCCGGCCCTCGCGGGCTGACGATCACCTCGTCGTACTTCGACCGCACGCCCTATGTAGAGACCGACGACGACGGGCGGCCCGCCTACGTCGAACACCACCGCACGATGGGCGATTGGCTGCGCCACATCGTCGGCGCCGGCTTCGTGCTGGTCGACCTGGTCGAGCCAGAATGGCCGGCCGGGCACCAACGCGTCTGGGGTGGTTGGTCGCCGCTACGCGGCGCCCTCATTCCAGGTACTGCCATCTTCAGCTGCGAGAAGGCCGGCGGCTGATTTGCACCGCGGGTCCGCGCACTGCACAACACGACCGGTCGGGTCAGCTTGCGGGCGACGAATCGTCGGTTCCAATGTCGATACCGCAGGTCTTCTCCATGTAGGCGTCGATGCGGCCCTCGGCAGCCGCCACCTTCGGATCACCGATCGCCGAGATCAAACTCGGGTCAATCTTGGTGTAGTCGTAATCGGCCTTCGCGATCGCGTCGAAGTACTGGTTAAGTGCACCGAAGACGACGTTCAGATCGCCCTTGATTTCCTTGGGTGAGATCTTCAGCACGGCCGCCTCGATCGCCTTTTCCTGCTGAACCTGGCTCTTCAAATCCTTGGCGTCGTCGGTACCAGCCCGAGCCATAGCCCAGAGCCCTAATGCCCTGCGGTGTCCCAGTTGGCGCCGACCCCTACCGAAACGTCGAGCGGCGCTCGAAGCGGGTAGGCAGCAGCCATTTCGCGCCGGGCAAGAGATTCGACGTCGGCTTGCTCGCCTGGCGCGATTTCGAAGACAAGTTCGTCGTGCACCTGCAGCAACATGCGTGAGCGGGCGCCGGCTGCACGCAAAGCGCGGTCGACCCCGAGCATCGCCACCTTGATGATGTCGGCGGCACTGCCCTGGATCGGTGCGTTGAGGGCCATGCGCTCGGCCATCTCGCGACGCTGGCGGTTGTCGCTGTTGAGGTCGGGCAGGTAGCGACGGCGTCCGAGGATCGTCTCTGTATAGCCCTCGCGCCGAGCTCGCTCGACGACTTCGGCGAGGTAGTCGCGCACGCCGCCGAACCGAAGGAAATACTCGTTCATCAGACCGCGCGCTTCGTCGGGTGTGATGGTGAGCTGTTGTGACAAGCCGTAGGCAGAAAGCCCATACGCCAAGCCATAATTCATCGCCTTGACCCGGCTGCGCAGCTGGCCGTCGACTTCGTCGAGTGGCACGCCGAACACGCTCGCTGCAGTGGTGGCATGGAAGTCGAATCCCGAACCGAACGCTTCGATCAGCGCCTCGTCGCCAGAGAGGTGAGCCATGATACGCATCTCGATCTGGCTGTAGTCGGCGGTGAGCAGCGATTCGTAACCCTTGCCGACAACGAACGCCTGCCTGATGCGGCGGCCTTCGGCGGTGCGGATCGGAATGTTCTGCAGGTTCGGGTCGGTCGAGGACAACCGCCCGGTTGCTGCGACGAGCTGATTGAACGTGGTGTGAACCCGCCCGTGGTCGTCGATCATCGGTATCAACGAATCGACGACCGTCTTCAGCCGGGCAACGTCGCGATGATGGAGCAAGTGTTCGAGCAGCGGATGACCGGTCTGCGCCAGCAGCCCTTGCAACGCATCGGCGTCAGTTGTGTAGCCGGTCTTGATGCGTTTCGTCTTCGGCAGGCCGAGCTCGTCAAACAGAATTTGCTGCAGTTGCTTCGGTGAGCCGAGATTGAATTCGCGCCCGACCACCTCGAACGCCGCCCGCTCTGCGGCCTTTACCGACACGGCCAATTCGTCCGACTGCGCGTCGAGCACCGCATGGTCGACAGCGATGCCGGTGCGCTCCATCTCGGCGAGAACGCCGATCAGCGGCAGCTCGACATCGGCAAGGAGCTTTGCGGCGCCGCGTTCGTCGAGATCCTTGTCGAGTGCTTCGGCGAGATCAAGCACCGCTTGAGCGCGCACGATCGCCGTGAGCGCAGCGTCGTCCTCGTCGAAACCGTCGAGCGACAGCTGCGCCTGCTCACCTGCCGAACCGGCGTCAGCGCGCAGTTCGCGGCGGAGGTAGCGCAGTGCGAGGTCGCCGAGGTCGAACGAACGCTGGCCGGGAAGCGCGAGGTATGCAGCCAATGCGGTGTCGCTGCTCAGGCCGGCGAGTGGCCAGCCGTGCGCTGCGAGTGCGAGCAACGGTCCCTTCGCGTCGTGCAGCGCTTTCGGGGCGCCAGGATCGGCAAGCCACGCTGCCAACGCCTGCTCGTCGGACTGGGTCAACTGCGTGGGATCGACGTAAGCGCCGGCACCGTCAGGGGCGGCGAACGCAATACCGGTTACCACTCCAGTGCCGCGACCCCAGGTGCCCGAAATGGCCAACCCGAGCCGAACACCTGCCCTCGCATGCTCGCTGATCCAGCTGGCGACCTCATCGGGACCGAGCTGTCGACCATCGACCTCGAAGCCGGCTTCGGCCTCCGGCTCGGGAGTAGCGAGAGTGGCGTAAAGCCGCTCGCGCAGCACCCGGAACTGCAAGGTGTCGAAAACCCGATGCACCTCTTCGCGATCCCACTGACCGAGGTGAAGATCGTGCGGGCCGACTGAGAGCGGGACGTCGCGCACCAACTCGGTGAGCTGTCGGTTACGCAGCACGCTCGAAAGGTGTTCGCGCAGCAGGCCGCCCGCTTTGCCGGGCACCTCGTCGACGCGGTCGACGAGAGCGGTGAGCGAACCGAACTCGCGAACCCATTTCGCCGCCGTTTTCTCCCCAACACCTGGAATGTTGGGCAAGTTGTCACTGGGGTCACCGCGCAGTGCGGCGAAGTCTGGATATTGCGCAGGAGTCAACTGGTACCGCTCTTCGACGGCGGCCGGCGTCATGCGCGCCATGTCGGACACGCCCTTGCGCGGATACAGCACGGTGACCCGGTCGTTGACGAGCTGGAATGCATCACGGTCGCCGCTGCAGATCAAGACGTCGAGCCCGGCCGCCTCAGCCTGGGTTGTCAACGTGGCAATGATGTCGTCGGCTTCGTAGCCTTCGGCAGTTACGACCGGAATTGCCAGTGCTGAAAGCACTTCTTGGATGAGGCTGATCTGTCCCTTGAACTCGTCGGGCGTCGCCGCGCGGTTGGCCTTGTACTCGGCGAAGGCCTCGGTACGAAAACTCTGCCGGGAGATGTCGAACGCTACCGCCACGTGGCTCGGACGTTCGTCGCGCAGCAGGTTGATCAGCATGGAGGTGAAGCCGTAGACCGCGTTGGTCGGCTGGCCCGTGGTCGTAGAGAAGTTCTCGACGGGCAATGCGTAAAACGCTCGGTAGGCGATCGAGTGACCGTCGATGAGCAACAGCTGCGATTGAGGGGTCGGCGTGCTCGGGGTCGGTGTACTCAGCGTCGTTGCCACGCCGAAATCCTAGGCACACCCGCTGACAGCGGCGTCAGCCCCGCCATCAGCGACGAACAGTCAGGCGTCGTGTGGCTGCTCGGCCGCAGCCGTGGTGATCGCGATTCGGTGCAGCGCGGCGCGCATGCCCGTGCGATTGCTGCCGGTTCGCCGGCGCACGATCGGGTCGCGGTTCGACGACACCAGATCGATGGTGGCAAGCCGGCGCCGCAGGGCCGCAGCCGGAGCGACCCGGCGCACCGCGAGCGGGGTGAGGCCGAGTTGCGCGTAGAAACGGTTGGCCTCGCGCGACATCGGCGAAACGCTGACCGTGATCTGTTCGGCCCCGATGTCTTCGGCGTAGGCGGCAGCCGCTCCCATGAGAGCTCGCCCAACACCGCGACGACGAAACGCCTCAGCGACGACGGTGTACTCCACCTGAACGCACGGGGTTTCGTTCATCGCGCCCAGCGGCACCGTAGTGAGCATCGCCATTCCGACCGGCTGCGAGCCGATGAAAGCGAGCAAAATGCGACCGCTCGGTCGCTCGAGCAGACGGCGCACGCGCTCGCCGATCTTGCGGTCGTCGGTGAGCGCCGTAAGCCTGGGCGAGAGCGCGCCGCACCGTTTGAGTTCGGCCCAAAGCTGTACAAGGTCGGCTAGATCGGATTCATCAGCCGCTCGTACCGTGATGTGAGAACGCGTCACCACTTGCTCCTGACCTTCGCGCAGGCCGTTTGGCCCGCGGTCAACCAAAGCATTCGTGTTACGGGGTCAGGCAAGTCGCGGACGACGGTGGGCACGCACCCTCGCCGCAAGCGAAGCCTGTTATCGCGTCCCCCGAAGGACTGAGCGGAGCGTAGCGAGCTTTCGCGGTTCTGGGGAGACCCCTGATCACGATCAATGATCGATCCAGACAACAACGGCGAGTCTGCAACTTCGGTGATCACCGACGACAACCTGCGCAATCTCCCCCGACGATTTGCCGGAAAAATACGCTTACGACGCATTGCCTGGTAACACTCTGCGAGCAACTATCAACCTACGGTGCCGAAGGGCGCTGGGACTATCTGAAAAATAGTTACTGAATGGTCACGGCCGATGCCTCGGGGACGCCCTTCGCGACTGTTCGGGACGGCCGACGTGACAGGCGGCGCCGGCGTTGATCAAGCCGCAGCACCCACTTGCCCGGCTAGTTGGTGGGGCCCTTTGCCGAGGGCATGCGCGGGTCGCTACCGTGTCTCGGACGAGCCCGGGCTGCCGAGTAGAGAACGTCCAAGACCGGGGAAGGCTTGGACGGCGCCAAAGGCGCCCGGGCTCGCTAAATCGCAGGCAGCAACCTTCGCAGCAAGCCGCTCAGGCAGCGCCTTCGCCCTGCTTGCCCGCTCCCGGCGCCACCTTCGCAAAAAACCGCTCAGGCAGCGCCTTCGCCGAGATACGCCGCTTTGACCCGCGGGTCGACCAACAGCGACGACGCACCGTCGGACATCACGATCGAGCCGGTCTCTAGCACGTAGCCACGATGCGCGATCGACAGCGCCTGTGCCGCGTTCTGTTCGACGAGCAGAACGGTGGTGCCCTGCGCATTGATCTCGCCGATGATGTCGAAAATCTGCTGAACGAGAAGCGGCGCTAGCCCCATCGACGGTTCGTCGAGCAGCAGCAGCCGCGGCCGCGACATCAATGCGCGCCCGATCGCCAGCATCTGCTGTTCGCCACCGGAAAGCGTTCCGCCGTCCTGGGTCTTGCGTTCGAGCAGGCGCGGGAACAGCGTGAACACCCGATCGAGGTCTTCCTTGCGGGCTTTGCCGAAACGGTAGGCGCCCATCTGCAGGTTCTCGAGCACGCTCATGCGCGGGAACACCCGGCGGCCTTCGGGTGAATGCCCGATGCCCAACCCGACGACTTGGTGCGCGGCCATGCCGTCGATGCGTTGACCGTCGAATCGGATTTGGCCCTCGTACGGGCGAAGTTGGCCCGAGATCGTTCGCAACGTGGTGGTCTTTCCTGCGCCATTCGCGCCCAGCAAGGTGACGATCTCGCCTTCGTCAACCTCGACGGTGATCCCCTTGAGCGCACCGATCGCGCCGTAGCGAACCTTCACGTCGTGCAGTTCGAGCATCGCCACTAGAACTCACCTCCCGACGATTGATGACCGTCGGCCGTTGGCGGGTCGGAAGTCTCGGCAACGGCGGGCCCAGCGGGCGGCTCAGATCCAGCTGACGAATCTGGCGCCTTGCCGAGGTATGCCTCGACTACCGCGGAATTGCGCTGGACCTCGGCCGGGAGGCCCTGGGCGATCACTCTCCCGAAGTTCAGGACCACGACGCGTGTGGCGACGGCCATGACGAGTCGCATGTCGTGCTCGATCAACAAGATGCTGACCGACATCTCGGAGTTGACGTGCCTGATCAGCGCTTCGAGCTCTTGCTTCTCGACCGGATTGGTGCCGGCTGCGGGCTCGTCGAGCAACAGGAGCTGGGGCTGGGTGCCGAGTGCGCGCGCAATCTCGAGCCGTCGCTGAGCGCCGTACGGCAACGACGCCGCGAGCTCGTTGGCGCGACCTCGCAGTCCGACGAACTCGAGCAACTCAAGGGCCCGCGCATCGCCCTCGCGCTCTTCGCGCCGCATGTACGGCAGCCGCAACATCGCGCCGATCGGGCCGGTGCGTTGGCGCGACTCGATACCGATCTTCACGTTCTCGAAGGCGGTGAGCGCGCCGAACAGTCGAATGTTCTGGAACGTACGAGCGATGCCGAGCTTGTTCACACTGTGCACTTTGCGGCCCATCACAGACGTTGCAACACCGCCTGCAGGATGGAAAAGAATCGAGCCCTCTTGCGGCGTGTAGACACCGGTGATCGAGTTGAACAGGGACGTCTTGCCGGCACCGTTGGGGCCGATGACAGCGAGAATTTCGCCCCGTTCCTGCTGCAATGTGACGTCGGCCAAACTCGTCACACCACCGAAGCGCAGTGTCACGTGATCGACGGTGACGATCGGGTCGACGACGGCCGCAGACGACGGCGAACGCGATTCGGTGGCGATGCTCATGGCGTTTCTCCGACCGGCTTGCTCAGCGCATCAGGCCCGGTCAAGCCGGCTTCGCTCATTGCAATTTCTCGTGCTCTTCGACGCGACGGCCAGATGCCCTGCGGGCGATAAATCATCATCACGACAAGGAGGGCACCGAGGTACAGGAACAAGTCCTCGAGCTTGATGTAGGTGCGGAGCGCATTCGGGAGCCACTGAATGACCGCCGCCCCGAGCACTGCGCCCGGCAGCGAACCCATTCCACCGAAAATCACCAGAACGAGCACCAGAATCGACTGCTGCAAAAGAAAACTGAGCGGGGTGATCGCCTGAATCTTGCTGGCGAACAGCACGCCGGCGAAGCCGGATGTCGATGCGCCGATGGCGAACGCCATGAGCTTGTACTTGTAGGTGTTGACGCCGCTCGCCTCTGCCGCGACTTCGTCTTCACGAATTGCGGTCCAGGCCCGACCGACTCGCGAATTCTCGAGGCACCTGAACATGACGAGGATCGCCACCACGAAAACCAGCAGCAGGTAGTAGTACGGCAGGTTGTCGATTCGCCACTTGTAGTGAATGCCGAACAGGTTGACCGAGAAATGCGGAACCGGCTTCGGCGGCCCCTGCGCCCCGCCAGTTACGGTGCCGAGATTGTTGGCGAAGATGGTGATGATCTCGCCGAAGCCGAGCGTGACGATCGCCAAATAGTCGCCGCGAAGCCGCAGAGTGGGCGCGCCGAGAATGACGCCTGCGATCATTGCCGCGAGCACCGCGAAAATGATCGTAACGAACGGGTTGAAGTGGTGTGGCGGCTTGATCGGCAGCGAACCGGTCCAAAACGCGCACGAATATGCCCCGATCGCGTAGAACGCGATGTAGCCGAGGTCGAGCAGGCCAGCAAAGCCGACGACGACGTTGAGCCCGATCGCGAGCAGGATGTAGACGCCGATCTGGTCGACGGCCACCTCTTGCCAGAAATTCGACAAGAAGTGCGGCAACACGATCGCGATCACCAGTACGGCAGCGTACGTCTGGTAACGGGTTCGCTTCGTGCGGAACAAGTTGAAACGCTGCGCGATGCCTGCGCCTCGAGTGAAATCTCGCGGGATCGCATCGTGGCCCACCATTGCGCCCCACAGCACCACGCCGAGCACGAGGAAGAACACGACCCGGCCACTGAGCAACGACCCGGTGATCCCGTGAGTCGGGTTGTTCAACGATCCGGACGGCCCGGTCATCAAGGCGAACACCAAACTCGCCAGTAGACAGCCGAGCAATTTGCGAACGCGATCGTCGGCAAAGAAACTGCGAGCCTGCCGCGCTCGAGACTGACGGGTAGCTGGTGGTGCGGTGGTAGTCATGCCGACCTCCCAAGTCGCTCACCGAGGATGCCCGTAGGTCGCACGAGGAGGACCAGGACCAAGATAGCGAACGAGACGACGTCGACCCATTGCGCGCCGAAGCACGGCTGCGACAGGTTTTCGATGAGCCCGAGCAGCAAGCCGCCGAGCATGGCACCGCGAATGTTGCCGATACCACCCAGCACTGCTGCCGTGAATGCTTTAAGGCCTGGCGTGAAGCCCATTCCATAGCTCACGCCGGCCGTACCGAGGCCGAACAAGAACCCGGCCGCACCGCCCAATAACCCGCCTACTACGAAAGTTTGGGCGATGACTCTGTTGATATCGACGCCCATGAGCGACGCCGTGTCGGCGTCCTGAGCGACCGAGCGAATGCCCTGGCCGAGCCGGGTAACGTTCACCAGCCGGTCGAGCATGATCAGCATAAACACGGCCGCAATGGCGATCACTGCGTCGTAGACGGTGACTGGTGCACCACCGATCGTGAACAGCGGCTTGCTCGGTGTCATCGTGAACGGCGCCTTGACCGTGCGCGAGTCACGGCCGAATTCCTTACCTGCCAAGCTCAAAAGGAAGTACGACATACCAATAGCGCTGATCAGGAACGCGAGCTTGGGAGCATTTCGCCGTCGAAGCGGCCTATACGCGACCCGCTCGAGAATGAACGCGATGAGACCACCGAAGA
>Ga0207705_10001666_pt1 | contig 17666 bp, 14 predicted proteins | sample KBSC13metaG_FD_184314 | JGI IMG/M metagenome (GOLD analysis project Ga0207705, IMG submission 184314) | Corn rhizosphere microbial communities from Kellogg Biological Station, Michigan, USA - KBS C1-3 metaG (SPAdes) (version 2) | ecosystem: Host-associated > Plants > Roots > Rhizosphere > Soil ...
GATCTGCTGCGTGAGGATGCGGCGCAGGCCGCCGCCGTCGAGTTTCACGTGGATGCCCATCTGGGCCAGGCGCGGCGCCAGGGTGGCGTCGATGCGGGCCAGCGCGTCCGGGATCTGGGCCTGCAGCAGCGGCAATTCCGTGCGCAGTACGGGCACGACGATCAGCACGAGTGCCCCGACGGCGCCCAGGAACAGCAGCATCACGAGCACGACGGCGAGCGAACGGGGCAGGTGGAACTTGCCCAGGCGCGCGCGCTCCAGGTAGTCGACCGCGCCATTCAGCGCATATGCCAGGATGGCTGCGGCGATAAAGGGGGTGAGGATCGGGCCGAGAACGTACAGCAACAGCGCGCAAGCTAGCCAGAGTGCCAACCAGAACGTCGATTGTTTTTGCTCCGGACTGAGGGAAAATGGCATTGTGGTGTTGTTCTGAGCGTTAAAACGGTGCCAACGCAGGCCGTTTTGATAAAATAGTGGATTGACCGACTGGCCATGGCCTGCGCGTGCCGCACGATGCCCAGTTGTCAACCGTCTACTATTTTACCGCCTCCGCTGCCAAATACCATGAGCCAACCATCTAATGTTTCTCTCTCCTACCGCGACGCCGGTGTCGATATCGATGCCGGTGACGCCCTGGTCGAAGCGATCAAACCTTTCGCCAAGCGCACCATGCGCGAAGGCGTGCTCGGCGGTATTGGCGGCTTCGGCGCGCTGTTCGAAATCAGCAAGAAGTACAAGGAACCGGTCCTCGTGTCCGGCACCGACGGCGTCGGCACCAAGCTCAAACTCGCTTTCGAGCTGAACCGCCACGACACGGTCGGCATCGACCTCGTCGCGATGAGCGTCAACGACATCCTCGTGCAGGGCGCCGAGCCGCTGTTCTTCCTGGATTACTTTGCGTGCGGCAAGCTGGACGTGCCGACCGCCACCGCCGTCGTGAAAGGCATCGCCGCCGGCTGCGAACAGGCCGGCTGCGCCCTGATCGGCGGTGAAACGGCCGAAATGCCGAGCATGTACCCGGACGGCGAGTACGACCTGGCCGGCTTCGCCGTCGGCGCCGTCGAAAAATCGCAGATCATCGACGGCACCAGGATCGCCCCGGGCGACGTCGTGCTGGGCCTGGCATCGTCGGGCATCCACTCGAACGGCTACTCGCTGGTGCGCAAGATCATCGAAGTGTCGAAGCCGGACCTGGAAGCCGATTTCCACGGCCGCAAGCTGTCCGACGCGCTGATGCAGCCGACCCGCATCTACGTCAAGCCGCTGCTGGCGCTGATGCAGTCGATGGAAGTGAAAGGCCTCGTGCACATCACCGGCGGCGGCCTCGTCGAGAACATCCCGCGCGTGCTGGCCGACAACCTGACGGCCGTGCTCGACAGCAAGTCGTGGACCCTGCCGCCGCTGTTCCAGTGGCTGCAGCAGCACGGCGGCGTGGCCGACGCCGAGATGCACCGCGTGTTCAACTGCGGCATCGGCATGACCGTGATCGTCTCGAAAGAGAACGCGGACGCGGCCGAAGCCCAGCTGAAGGCGGCCGGCGAGACCGTCTACCGCATCGGCGAGATCCGCGCGCGCGGCGAAGGCCAGGCGCAGACGATCGTCGAATAAGTTTTACCGCGTCGGTGACGAACGGGGCGCTGCGGCGCCCCGTTTTCATTCCGGCGCCCGGATATGCTCGACGAGCCCCCGGCTCTCGCGCGGCGGCGGCGCCGTCAAAAGGCTCACCAGGACGAGCCCCAGTGCCCCGGCCGGTACGCCGAACACGCCGGCCGAGATGGGCGCGATGTGGAACCACACGCCATCCAGGCTGCCGCCCAGCATCGGGTTCGTGTGCAGCATGTAGTAGGTGCACACGAGGAATCCGGTCGCCATGCCCGCGATCGCGCCCGCGAAATTGGCGCGCTTCCAGAACACGCCCGCGACCAGCGCCGGAAACATCGTGGAGCCGGCGAGCGAGAACGCGGCGCCGACGAGCGACAGGATGTCGGCCGGCTTCTGCGACGCGACATAGGCCGCGATGAAGGCGACGGCCAGCAGCAGCAGCTTGGAGATCGTCACGCGCTTCTGCGTGGAGGCGCCCGGGTCGACGATCTTGAAATAGATGTCGTGCGACAGCGCGTTCGAGATCGCCAGCAGCAGGCCGTCCGCCGTGGACAGCGCCGCCGCCAGGCCGCCGGCCGCGACGAGGCCCGAGATCACGTACGGCAGCCCCCCGATCTCGGGCGTGGCGAGGGTGAGCACGTCGCCGTCGATCGCGATCTCGGCCAGCTGCACGATGCCGTCGCCGTTGACGTCGACGATGCTGATCAACGGGTTCGCCTTGTCGACGTTGGCCCAGTACGAGACCCAGGTCGGCAGGGTGTCGTAGCGGGTGCCGACGACGGCCGTGTAGATGTCGTACTTGGCGAGCACGGCCAGCGCCGGCATCGTCAGGTAGATCAGCAGGATGAAGAACAGCGTCCAGAACACGGATACGCGCGTCTCGTGCACCGACGGCGTCGTATAAGCGCGCATCAGGATGTGCGGCAGGGCGGCCGTGCCGAACATCAGGCAGAACACGAGCGCGAGGAAGTTGTTGCGGCGGATGTCGGATTCCTGCCGCGTCTTGCCGGGGAACGGTTCCGCATGCGGTTCGGGCGGCTGGGCGCGCGCCAGGTTGGCGGCGCGCAGGTCGCTCCACATGTGCGCGGCTTCTTCCGCCGTGCGCGGATAGTCCAGCAGCGCGCGTTCGGCGCTTCTCACTTCGGCCAGCGGCGCGTTGCGGCTGCGCGCCGCGTCCAGGCGGCGCTGCGCCGCGATCTTGCCGGCTTCCCAGGAATGGGGCAGGTCGGCCACGCGCGCGCCGTATTCGTCGGCGCGGGCGCGAAAAACGGTGCGCACGTCGGCTTCGCGCGGGTCCGCCGCGAGCTGGGCCTCGCGCTTGGCCAGCTTGGGCAGCACGGAGCCGTACGCGACCTGCGGCACCGGGTTGCCGGCGAATTTCACGGACAGCCAGATCGTCGGGATCAGGAAGGCGACCAGGATGATGATGTATTGCGCCACCTGCGTCCACGTGATGGCGCGCATCCCGCCCAGGAACGAGCACACGAGGATGCTGGCCAGGCCGAGGAAGATGCCGACCGAGAAATCGACGCCCGTGAAGCGCGACGCGATCAGGCCCACGGCGTAGATCTGCGCGACGACGTACGTGAACGAAACGATGATGGTGGCGCCCACGGCCAGCGCCCGCACGAGGTTCCCGCGCCGGGCGTCGTCGCCGTCACCGGCGCCGCCGTAGCGCGCCGCGAGGAAGTCGGGGATCGTGTACTGGGCGAAACGGCGCAGGTAGGGCGCGATCAGCAGTGCGACGAGGCAGTAGCCGCCCGTCCAGCCCATCACGTAGGCGAGGGCGTCGAAGCCGTGCAGGTACAGGGTGCCGGCGAGGCTGATGAAGCTGGCCGCCGAGATCCAGTCGGCCGCCGTCGCCATGCCGTTGAACAGCGCCGGCACCCGGCGTCCCGCCACGTAGTACTCGGACACGTTCGAGGTGCGGCTGACGACGCCGATGATCGCGTACAGGACGATCGTCGCGAACATGTACAGGTGGCCGATCCACTGGCGCGGCATCCCCTCGTTTTCCAGGATCGCCAGCGCGCCGAGGAACAGCGCGAAGCACAGCGTGAACCACAGGTAGTAGCCCGCCAGGCGGCGGAAGTAGCTGCGCGTCTTCGCCTTCGCGGCGGCCACGCTCGGTGGTGCCGCGCCCGTCATGGACATTCCTCCAGCATGCGCGTGAAATCGCGGTCGATGATGCGCATGCGCCAGGCGTACGCGCCGATGATGCACAGGTAGGTCAGCGACGCGCCCTGCGCCGCGAGATAGAACGACAGCTGCCAGCCGAACACGGAGAAGCGCGCGAGGTCGCGCGCGAAGAACACGGTGCAGAAGCTCGTGACCAGCCACAGCGCGAGCAGCAGCGCGATCAGGCGGCGCGCACGCGCCCAGTGCGCGGCGCGTGCGGCATAGACGCGCTGCAGGCGGTCGGGCTGGGGATCAGAGGAAGAGGCGGTCTCGGTCGGCATCGGGTACGAGCATTTCGGATGGGGGGAAGGTCAGCCGGAACAGGCTGCCCGGGAATTTCTTGTGCGTGCTGCGCGGGTTGTTGAAGATTTCGATCTCGGCGCCGTGCTGCTGCGCGATCTCGCGCACGATGGCAAGGCCCAGGCCGGAACCGGGCACGCTCGAACCGAGGATGCGGTAGAAGCGCTCGAACACGCGATGGCGCTCGGATGGCGCGATGCCGGGGCCGGTATCCTCGACTTCCAGCAGGGCCTGGTCGCCATGGCCGATATTGGTCCCGCGCACGCGCACGGTGACGCTGCCATGGGACGGTGTGTAGCGCAGCGCGTTGTCGATCAGGTTCGACAGCAGCTCGCGCAGCATCATCGCATTGCCGGCGATCTCCGGCGGATGGCCGATGACTTCATAGCCGAGGTCGATCTCGTGCGCGAACGAGGCCTGCACCCAGTCCTGCACGACGTCGCGGGCAAGGGCCGCGAGGTCGAGCGGTTCGAGCGCCAGGCCGGCGTGCGGCTGGTTCTCGGCGCGCGCCAGCGCCAGCAGCTGGTTGACGAGGCGCGTGGCCGATTCCGAACTCTTGGCCAGCTGTTCCAGCGAACGGTGGATCTCGTTCGGATCGACCTGGCGCAGCGCGAGTTCCGACTGCATGCGCATGCCCGCCAGCGGCGTCTTCATCTGGTGCGCGGCGTCGGCGATGAAGCGCTTCTGCGCGGCGATCGTGTGCGCCAGGCGCGCCAGCATGTCGTTCAACGAACCGACCAGCGGCGAGATCTCTTCCGGCACCTGGCGCGAATCGATCGGCGACAGGTCGTCCGGCGGGCGCGCCCGGATGCGTTCCTGCAGCTGCGCGAGCGGCGACAACCCGCGCGACAGGGCGAACCAGACGAGGGCCAGGATCACGGGCAGGATGATGAACTGCGGCAGGATCACGCCCTTGATGATCTCGTTGGCCAGCTGCGCCCGCTTTTCCAGCGTTTCCGCCACCTGCACGAGGGCGAGGCGCGGGTCTTCGCTGGCGTCCAGCAGCGGCTGCAGGTTGACCCAGGCATAGGCGACGCGCACCGGCGTGCCGTGCAGGCTCTCGGTGCGGAAATGCACGCGGCCGCTGCGTTCGGCGTCGTCGGCGTTCGGCAGCGGCAGGTCGCGGTCGCCGTCGACGATTTCGCCGTGCGGGCCGCTGATCTGGAAATACACACTGTCGACATCGTCGGCGCGCAGGATATCGCGCGCGGTGCCGGGCAGGCGCGCGACGACTTTACCGTCGACTTCCTTGACCTGCTGCGCGAGCACCGTGACGCTGTCCTCCAGCGCGTGGTCGAACGGCTGGTTCGCGATCGACTTCGCGACCAGGTAGGTGATCGCGATGCTCATTGGCCACAGCAGCAGCAGCGGGGCCAGCATCCAGTCGAGGATCTCGCCGAACAGCGAGTGCTGGATGCTTTCTTCCGGCTCGGGTTGCGGCGGGACGTACAGCGGTTCGAGCGGCTCCGGGACCGGCAGCGGAGCGGACGACGGATCCGGCCCGGCGGCGCGCTGCCTGAATCGTTTCACTTGTGGCCGTTGGCTGAATCAGCGCTCTTGCGGGCGCCGTCGCGGGCATGGTCGCGCGGACTTTCCCGCATATTCTCGTTATAGCGTTCGAGGCAGTAACCCAGGCCGCGCACGGTGGCGATGCGGATGCCGCAAGTCTCGATCTTCTTGCGCAGGCGGTGCACGTAGACCTCGATGGCATTGTTCGATACCTCTTCGCCCCACTCGCACAGGTGGTCGACGAGCTGCTCCTTGGAGACGAGGCGCCCGGTGCGCGCCAGCAGGATCTCCAGCAGGCCCAGCTCGCGCGCGGACAGGTCGAGCATCTGGTCGTTGATGTAGGCGCTGCGGCCCACCTGGTCGTACACGAGCGGGCCGTGGCGGATCACGGTGGAGCCGCCGCCCTGGCCGCGACGGGTGAGGGCGCGCACGCGCGCTTCCAGCTCGGACAGCGCGAACGGCTTGGGCATGTAGTCGTCGGCGCCGGCGTCGAGGCCGCCCACGCGCTGCTCGATGGAGTCGGCCGCGGTGAGGATCAGCACCGGCAGCAGCGAGCCGCGCGCGCGCAGGCGGCGCAGCACGTCCAGGCCGGACAGCCGGGGCAGGCCGAGGTCGAGGATCAGGAGGTCGAATTCCTGGGTGGACAGTGCCGTGTCGGCATCCTGGCCGTTCTTCACGCAGTCGATGGCGTAGCCGGACTGGCGTAGCGAGCGCGTCAATCCATCAGCGAGCACGCTGTCATCTTCGGCAAGTAAAATACGCATCACACTCTCCCAGGTTTCATCTTTGGACGTTGTTGTTTCGTATATTGTGTTGGATATTGCGTAACAAGTCGAATCGGTCAACGGATTGTCACACGACTGTAAATAGCGCTTGCCAAAACCACTGGGATTTTATACAGTACTTCCTATTGAAATCGCGCGAGCGGCCCACACCTTGGTTCACTCTAGGACAGAAAGAAAGTTATGGACGACAAGAAATCCGCAGTAAACGCATCCGAGAAGAGCAAGGCGCTGGCAGCGGCCCTCGCACAGATCGAAAAGCAGTTTGGCAAAGGCTCGGTGATGCGCATGGACACCAACGCGCCCGTCGAGGAAGTACAAACCGTCTCGACCGGCTCGCTGGGCCTGGACATCGCCCTCGGCGTCGGCGGCCTGCCGCGCGGCCGTATCGTCGAGATCTACGGTCCGGAATCGTCGGGCAAGACGACCCTGACCCTGCAGACCATCGCCCAGATGCAGAAGCTGGGCGGCACCTGCGCGTTCATCGACGCCGAGCACGCGCTCGACGTGACCTATGCGCAAAAGCTGGGCATCAAGCTGGACGAGCTGCTGATCTCGCAGCCGGACACCGGTGAGCAGGCGCTGGAAATCACGGACGCACTCGTGCGTTCGGGCAGTGTCGACATGGTGGTCATCGACTCGGTGGCGGCACTGACGCCGCGCGCCGAGATCGAAGGCGACATGGGCGACTCGCTGCCGGGCCTGCAGGCCCGCCTGATGTCGCAGGCGCTGCGCAAGCTGACCGCATCGATCAACCGTACGAACACCCTGGTGATCTTCATTAACCAGATCCGTATGAAGATCGGCGTCATGTTCGGCAGCCCGGAAACGACGACCGGCGGTAACGCGCTGAAGTTCTACGCCTCCGTGCGCCTGGACATCCGCCGTACCGGCTCGATCAAGACCGGCGACGAGGTGATCGGTAACGAAACCAAGGTCAAGGTTGTCAAGAACAAGATCGCGCCGCCGTTCAAGGAAGCGCACTTCGACATCCTGTACGGCGAAGGCACGTCGCGCGAAGGCGAGATCATCGACCTGGGCGTGGACAACAAGATCGTCGAGAAGTCGGGTTCGTGGTACAGCTATGGTGGCGAACGCATCGGCCAGGGCAAGGACAATGCCCGTATCTTCTTGAGGGAGCGTCCGGCACTGGCACGCGAGATCGAGAACAAGGTCCGCGCCGCCCTCGGCGTGCGCGAGCTGCCGCCGGCCCCGGCCGGTGACGGTGCCGCCCAGCTGGCAACCGTCGGCGACGACGAGTAATCGTTGTCGATGATGTCCTGGTGGTCGAGGGGCTGCGCTAGATGAGGCAGCCTCTCAGCCTGAAGGCCCGCGCGTTGAAGTATCTGTCGACGCGCGAGCACAGCCGTCTCGAACTGGGCCGCAAGCTGGCCCGTTATGCCGAGGAGGGCGACGATGTCGAAGCCCTTCTCGATTTCCTCGAAAAAAACAACTGGCTGTCGCAGGAGCGCTTTGCCGAGTCGCTCGTGCACCGCCGCGCCGGCCGCTACGGCAACAGCCGCGTGCTCTCCGAACTGCAGCAGCACGGCGTCAAGGGCGATGCCCTCGACGAGCTGAAGTCCGGGTTGAAAGAATCGGAAACTGCACGCGCCCGGGAAGTCTGGCGCCGTAAATTCGGCAGGGTCCCGCAGGATGCCGAAGAGCGTAGTAAACAAATGCGGTTCCTGCTGCAGCGCGGTTTTTCCCAGAGTGCGGTCCGCGCCGCGCTCAAGGGCGGTGGCGACGACGAGGACGACGTCCTCTGATGCCGGGAGCGCAGAGGCCCACGGCCGACTGATCTCATCATTGTGAATACCCCGGTGTTGCCGCGCTTATGACAGGCCGGCTTGCGCCAACATGGTGCAAACTTGCGCTTTCGGCATCTCAAGTTCACAACATCTTCCTGCATCTTCCCTTCAATAACCCTTGTGTAACCGGGGAAACGGTGCACAGGCCATCACCCTGTGCTAAACTTTCATGGTTTAAGCAGCGCCGCAAGAGCGGTTGTTGCCGTAGAAGCTGCGGCAACGTGCATCAGGCACAACGGCTGCAAATTTTTTCGCCGCATACCGGCATTTTGGTGTTTATGCCCCTGTCTCCTCCCGCTCCGCGTAAGCCAAGGCACACGCGCGCCATTACTGTCGACGCGTACGCGCGCGACGATGGCCTGTGGGACCTCGACGCCTGCATCCGCGACACCAAGACGCATGCCATCACCCTGCCTTCCGGTTCCCGTCCGGGTGGCTTGCCGGTACATGATCTCAAGCTGCGCGTGACCATCGACCGCGACATGACTATCGTCGACGCCGAAGCTGCGTCCGACGCCGTACCCTATCCCGGTTTCTGCGACACGATCGCTCCTGCCTATAAAAAGCTGATCGGCTTGTCGCTGCTGAAACATTTCCGATTGCATCTGAAGGACCGCCTGTCCGGGGTACTCGGCTGCACCCACCTGACCGAACTCGCGCAAGTCCTGCCCACCGCGGCAATCCAGGCCTTCGCCGACGACGCGATGGCCAACCGCTCGGACGATGCCTCGACCGAGCGGCCTTACGAACTGGACCGCTGCCACGCGTTGCGCCTCGATGGACCTGCCGTCGAAACGTATTACCCGCGCTGGGCGCTCAAGGCGGTGCCGGGGTAGTGTTGTCCGGAGTAGACTCCGGATTTGTCGCTTTATTTTTTGAACCGCATTTCTAAACTACATCAGTAACAGAAGAAGGGAAGCCAGCATGAAAATCCATGAGTATCAGGGCAAAGAGATCCTCCGAAAATTCGGAGTGACCGTTCCGCGCGGCATTCCGTGCGACTCGGTCGACGGCGCTGTCAAGGCAGCTGAAGAGCTGGGCGGTCCGGTCTGGGTGGTCAAGGCCCAGATCCATGCTGGCGGCCGCGGCAAGGGCGGCGGCGTGAAAGTTGCCAAGTCGCTGGAACAAGTGCGCGAATACGCGAACCAGATCCTGGGCATGCAGCTGATCACCCACCAGACCGGTCCGGAAGGCCAGAAAGTCCGCCGCCTGCTGATCGAAGAAGGCGCCGACATCAAGAAAGAACTGTACGTGTCGATGGTCACCGACCGCGTCTCCCAGCGCGTCGTCCTGATGGCCTCGTCGGAAGGCGGCATGGACATCGAAGAAGTCGCGCACAGCAACCCGGAAAAGATTCATAACGTCGTGATCGACCCGAAGGTCGGCCTGACCGACGCGGATGCCGACGACGTCGCCCGCAAGATCGGCGTGCCGGAAGGCTCGATCGCCGCTGCGCGCGCAAACCTGCAAGGCCTGTACAAAGCCTACTGGGAAACCGACGCATCGCTGGCTGAAATCAACCCGCTGATCCTGACCGGCGACGGTAAAGTGGTCGCCCTGGACGCCAAGTTCAACTTCGACTCGAACGCCCTGTTCCGTCATCCGGAAATCGTCGCCTACCGCGACCTGGACGAAGAAGATCCGGCCGAAGTCGAGGCATCGAAATTCGACCTGGCTTACATCTCGCTCGACGGTAACATCGGCTGCCTCGTGAACGGCGCCGGCCTGGCCATGGCCACCATGGACACCATCAAGCTGTTCGGCGGCGAACCGGCCAACTTCCTCGACGTCGGCGGCGGCGCAACGGCCGAGAAGGTCACCGAAGCCTTCAAGATCATGCTGAAGAACCCGGGCCTGAAAGCCATCCTGGTCAACATCTTCGGCGGCATCATGCGCTGCGACGTGATCGCCGAAGGCGTGATCACCGCTTCGAAGGCCGTGTCGCTGCAAGTGCCGCTGGTCGTGCGCATGAAGGGCACCAACGAAGACCTGGGCAAGAAGATGCTGGCCGACTCCGGCCTGCCGATCATCTCGGCCGACACCATGGAAGACGCAGCGAAGCAGGTCGTTGCCGCTGCAGCTGGCCAAGCTTAATTCGCGAAGGAAATAAAATGTCGATTCTGATTAACAAAGACACCAAAGTCATCACCCAAGGCATCACCGGCAAGACCGGCCAATTCCACACCCGCATGTGCCGCGACTACGCGAACGGCCGTGAAGCCTTCGTCGCGGGCGTGAACCCGAAGAAAGCCGGTGAGGACTTCGAAGGTATCCCCATCTTCGCGAGCGTCAAGGAAGCCAAGCAGGAAACCGGCGCGACCGTGTCGGTCATCTACGTCCCGCCGGCAGGCGCTGCCGCCGCCATCTGGGAAGCCGTGGAAGCCGAGCTGGACCTGGCCATCTGCATCACCGAAGGCATCCCCGTCCGTGACATGATGGAAGTCAAGGACCGCATGGCAAAGGCTGGTTCGAAAACCCTGCTGCTGGGCCCGAACTGCCCGGGCCTGATCACCCCGGACGAGATCAAGATCGGCATCATGCCGGGTCACATCCATAAGAAAGGCCGCATCGGCGTCGTGTCCCGTTCGGGCACGCTGACGTATGAAGCCGTCGGCCAGCTGACCGCGCTGGGCCTGGGTCAGTCGTCGGCAGTCGGCATCGGTGGCGACCCGATCAACGGTCTGAAGCACATCGACGTGATGAAGATGTTCAACGACGATCCGGACACGGACGCCGTCATCATGATCGGCGAGATCGGCGGCCCGGACGAAGCCAATGCTTCGTACTGGATCAAGGACAACATGAAGAAGCCGGTCGTCGGCTTCATCGCCGGCGTCACCGCGCCGCCGGGCAAGCGCATGGGCCACGCCGGCGCGCTGATCTCGGGCGGTGCCGACACCGCCGACGCCAAGCTGCAGATCATGGAAGCCTGCGGCATCAAGGTCACGAAGAACCCGTCGGAAATGGCCCGCCTGCTGAAGGCGATGCTGTAATCCTGCGGATTCGCGCAAAGAAACGGGACGCTGCGGCGTCCCGTTTTTTTTCGTCCGCGCCGGCACGCCAGGCTGACAATTTTTGTCGTCACTCAACAGAATCCGTCGGGCCGACAATTTTCGCCATGCTCCAGTGACAAAAATTGTCATACGGCAAGGCAAAAAATACGCGAAAACCCACAATTCGATGTCGCGGTGCTAACGATTCCGTATGGAAACGTCCTGGCACACCGATTGCATAGTGTAAAGGGCAGAAGCAAGCAGTCACCGGATACGAAACAGCCCTTTAATTTTTGCAGTACCTACCTGGAGAGACATCATGAAAGCACCGAAAATCGTCAAGAAGGCCGAAGGCGGCTTCACCCTGATCGAACTGATGATCGTTGTCGCGATCATCGGCATCCTGGCCGCCGTGGCCATCCCGGCTTACAAGAACTACACCGTCAAGGCCAAGGTCGGTGCAGCCCTGAGCGCGACCTCGTCGCTGAAGACCGCTGTCGCACTGTGCGCACAGGAAAACGGCGGCGTCATGACGACCTGTGACAGCACCACGACTGGCTTCCCCGCCTTCGCCAAGACCAAGGAAGTTGCCTCGGCAACCGTTACGGCAGGCGTGATCACCGTTACGTTCGGCACCGGCATCGGCGACGGCGTAGATGGCCAGAGCTTCACGATGGAACCGACCCTCAACGACGTCAACATCGTCTGGAAGAACGTCGCCGGAAGCGGCCTCACCAACTCGGCCGCCTTGGACGCGATCACGAAGAACAACGCTCCCACCGGCACCTAATGTAGTGTGATGTGAAGAAAGCCGTCCTCGGACGGCTTTTTTTTTTTCAACGGTGATGAAGCGAGGTGTCCGATGTCTTCCGCCAACAGTGCACTATTGTCGAAAACCAGCCTCTCGCGCCCTGGAACAGATCTGGCATGCATGCTGGTACTCGTAGGGGCATTGTTCCTGAACTTCCTGGCAGCCGACGGTCACGACAAGCAACGCTGCATCGAACTCGTTGCCCTGCTGTTTTGTGCGGGCGCATTTGTTCTGCGCAATCCGGACACACTCATCGTTTCTCCCGACCGTCCAGCCCGGTGGTTACTGCTGGGCTTTTTCGCGTTCGGACTGGTGTCCGCCGTCCTGGCCTGGTCGCCGCGCCATGCGTTGTATGAATGGTCGAGCATGTTATTGCTCGTGATCCTGGTCTCCGTCATCGCGGACATCACGGCCAAGACCGGCGCAGTCGGGATGCCGCGCGTCGTGCAACTCGTTGGCGTCGCCTGCCTGTTGTATTCGTTGCGGCTACTGCTGATGTACGCTGCGGCGCTGGTCAACGGTTTTATACCTCATGTTATTTATGACCTGACCATCGGCTTCAGTAATGCCCGCTTCTTCAACCACACGCAAACTGCTTTGCTGCCGCTGCTGGTCCTGCTGTTCCTGCAGGCGCCGGCGGGCAGGCTGCCGCGCGCCACGTGGTTCGTGCTCGCCGCGTTCTGGTGGTCGCTTCTTTACGTGACGCAAGCACGCGCCAGCGTGCTGGCACTCGGCGCCGGTTGCGCCGCCTCCTTCCTGCTGTGCCGGGAACAGGCACGTGGCTTTTTGAAGGCAATGACCCTGACAGCCCTTGCCGGCATCGTCGTTTACGTCCTCGCATTCGTGCTGCTACCGATGCTGGCTGGCCTGCCGCCCTTCAGCAGTGTCTCCAGCGTCATCGAGCGCACCGCGGCCGACCCGACTTCAAGCCGGACCTTGCTCTGGACGCGCGCCCTGGAATTGATTGCGGCCCACCCGTGGCTCGGCGTTGGCCCCCTGCATTTTGCGCACTACGGCGCCGACCTTGGGAATGCCGCCCATCCGCACGACTGGATCCTGCAGATCGCCGCCGAGTGGGGCGTGCCGGCCTTGCTGTGCGCCCTGTGCCTGCTCGGCCTGGGCATGCGCGCCCTGCTGCGCAGCGCCGGGCGGATCGCGTCCACCGACCTGCGCAACCAGCAGTTCCTCGCGCTCTTTGTGACGACAGGCGTGGCGATCTCCGTCGACGGCCTGTTTTCCGGCGTCCTCGTGATGCCGCAGAGCCGGCTGGCCATCGCGCTCGTCGCAGGCTGCGCTGTCGGCTGGGTCCGTTCGTTGGGAGGGGCCAGGGTCCCGGCGGGCATGGCGATGCCGCTCAGGATTGGGATCAGTGCATTGGTCATGGCCGGCGCCTGTGTGCTGGTGTACGCCATCGCGCCCGACTTCGCTGCACATGCACGTGGCGAGCCTGCGCGAACCGCCGGGCCGCGCTTGAACACGGATGTCGACTGGCCGCGCATATGGGCCGACGGGTTCTTCTAAGCGATCCGCAGGTGTATCGCTACACGATCTTTTGCCGATCCGCCAGCAACGCCTCATACGTCAGGTTCTGCAACAATGTGTAGTGTGCCGGATTCAGGCTCGTGAACTGCACGCCATAGGCGAAGCCGTCCGCCGGTTCCGGTCCGCTGGACAGCGCGCTGATGTTGCGCACGACCGCCCGGGCGCGGACCCGCACCTCCTGGTTGTTGGGCGGGGCCTGCAGGATGAATTCCAGGTCGAATTCGTCCTCGTCCTGCGGCAGGCTCTTTTGCGATTCGATGCGCGCGCCGGTCACGCTCAGGTTCGTCACGAGACATTCCGCGGCGGGTACGGTGCCGCTGGCCGGGATGATGCGTGCGGGAATGTCGACCTTGACACGCATCGCCGTGCGCAGGCTCGTGCCCTGGATCGAGCGCGGGAACGAGATATGGGCATACAGCAGCGGCCGCCCCAAGATCCGCTCGACCGTGCATGCGAACGAGCAGACGTGGATGCCCGAGAACACGCGCATCGTCACGCGCTCGCCTTCCACCAACGGGATCGGCGCGCCGTTATCCATTGGAATCTTGACGATCATGTATTCGTCCTTCACCCAGCCGATCAGCGTGGAAAAATGCTGTACGGGTTTCAGGCGCCGGTGTGTGATGAACTGGAGGCGCACGCCGACCTGCAGGTTCATCGATTCGAATTCGAATTCCTGAGGTTTCAGTTCGTGTTCCGCTTGAGGGTCGTTCATGGGGATCCTTTACTTCATGCGAATAGTAGCACTGTGGAAAGTTTTTTTGGCAATTCCGGAATGAAAAACGCCTGCGGCAAGCAGGCGTTTACTGATCTGCAGTGCAACGTCGCGTGGTTTACTGTTTCAGGTGGGCGTCCAGCCAACCGAGGACGGTGTGATGCCACAGCACCGAGTTGGCGGGTTTCAGGACCCAGTGGTTCTCGTCGGGGAATACGAGCAGCTTGCTCTCGATGCCGCGGCGTTGCAGCGCGGTGAACGTGGACAGGCCCTGGGTCGTCGGGATGCGGAAGTCGACGTCGCCCTGCACGACGAGCATCGGCGTCTTCCACTTGTTCACGTGCAGCACGGGGTTGAAGCGCTCATGCTTTTCCGGCACGGCGAAATACGGACCGCCGTTTTCCCAGTCGGTGAACCATTGTTCTTCGGTGGAATACGCCATGCCGCGGGTGTCGAACACGCCATCGTGGTTGACGATGCATTTGAAACCGTCCGACCAGTTACCCTCGATCCAGTTCATCATGTAGCCACCGTACGAGGCGCCCAGCGCGCACGCGTGCGAACGGTCCAGCCAGTCGTATTTCGCCACGGCCGCGGCCAGGCCTTTTTTCAGGTCGTCGAGCGGCTTGCCGCCCCAGTCGCCGCTGATGGCGTCGGTAAATTTCTGGCCGTAGCCGGTCGAGCCATGGAAATCGATGAACACGGTTGCGTAGCCCGCGCCCGCATACACTTGCGGGTTCCAGCGGTAGCTCCAGGCATTGCCGAAGCTGCCCTGCGGGCCGCCGTGCACGAGGAAGGCGATCGGGTATTTCTTGCCCGGCTCATAGTTCCACGGTTTCATCACGTGGCCGTAGACCGTGTCGCCGTTCGCGCCCTTGAACGAGAACTGCTCGTAATCGCCCCAGCGCACGTCCGCCAGTTTCTCTTCGTTCACGTGGGTCAGCTGCGTCGGCTTGTTGCTGCCCAGCTGCATGCTGAACAATTGTGCGCCCGAGGCCAGGTTGGTCTGCGTGTAGGCGACCGTGTTGCCCCGGACGTCGAAGCTGCCGATGCCGCCCTTGTCGGTCAGCGGAGATACGTTGCCGCTGGCCACGTCGATGGCGAACAGGCGGTGCTGGCCGATGTCTTCGGCGTCGGCGACCAGGGTCTTGCCGTCGGCCGTCCACCGCAAGCTGCCCGGCGAGCGGTCCCAGCTCTCGGCCACGTTGCGTTTCTTGCCGGTGGCGAGGTCGAGCAGCACGATGTGGTAGCGGTCCGCCTCGAAGCCGGGACGCGTCATGGCAAGATAGGCGAGCGTGCGGCCGTCCGGCGAGAACACGGCTTTCGTGTCCCAGGCGTTATTGTCGGCCGTCAGATTGCGCGGCGTGCCGCCGGTGGCCGGCACCGAATACAAGTCGAAGTTGGTCGACCACGCTTCCGTCTTGCCGGCGATGCGTATCGAGAACACGACGGTCTTGCCGTCGGGGCTGAAACGGAATTCCTCGCGGTCGCCGAATGGTTTCGACGGGACGTCGCCGTCGAGCGAACCCGACAGACTGACAGGCGTGCCGGTCACGCGGCCGGCAGCATCCAGCGGCGCCGAGTACAGCACGGCGTTGCGGCCGTCGGCCCACGTGTCCCAGTGGCGCACGAACAGGCGGTCATAGATCTTGCCGCTGGCTTTGTCTTTTTCTTTCGCGTCCAGGCGTGCCTTCGTGCAGGCGAGGTCGGCGCAGTCGCGGAACACGGCCATGCTGAGCAGCATGCGGTCGCCCGTCGGCGCGACGCGGAAGGCATCGACGTCGAGGGGCAGGTCGGTCACGCGCACGGCCTCGCCGCCCGCCGCCGGCACGCGCCAGACCTGGCCCGAGCCGGAACGCGACGAGATGAAATAGATCGCGTCGCCGTTCGGCGACCATGCCGGATCCGTGCTGCTGGCGGCATCCGACGTCAGGCGTTGCGGCGTCGCATGGGCGGCGCGCAGGTCGACCAGGTACAGGTCGGTATGGCCGCGGTTCCTGGCCATGTCGGTCGTGCGCACCGTGTAGACGACGCGGTTGCCGTCCGGCGCGACCGCCGGGCTGCCGACCCGTTCCATCGTCACCAGGTCCTCGACCGTGAATCCGCGCGGCGCGGCCGTCGCGCCCAGCGCCGTGCCCGCCAGGGCCGCGGCCAGCGCCAACATTGTTAATTTCATTTGTTCTCTCGCTTGTGGCTTGTGAATACACGGCCCGCTGGATTGGCGCGGCCGGTGAAAGGCAACAATTTACCACGTGAAACGTCGCGAAGGGTGTGGGCGAACATGGACGCACAGGCCAAAAAAAACCCCCGGCAGGGCGGGGGCGGCGTGATGGCGAAAAACGTTACCGGGCGTCAGAACTCTTCCCAGTCATCTCCGGCCGTGCTGGCCGGCACTTTCGCGACCGGCACTTTTGCGGCCGGGCGGTGCGGGGCGGCCTTGGTGACCGGGGCTGGCCGGGCGGTGATGTTCGGCCTGGCAGCACCCGGCTTGACGGCGGCCGGCGCCGCCAGTGCCGTCATGACCGGTTCGGCACGCACGGGCACGCGGGATGCGGTTGCGGGGGCACGGTCGTCGACGCGGAACACGCTGACCAGCTCGGCCAGTTTCGCCGCCTGGCTTTGCAGCGCCTCCGACGCGGCGGCCGCCTCCTCGACCAGGCTCGCGTTTTGCTGCGTCACGTTGTCCATCTGGCTGACCGCCTGGTTGATCTGCTCGATGCCCGAGGTCTGTTCCTGGCTGGCGGCGCTGATCTCGGCCATGATGTCCGTCACGCGCTGGATGCTGGCGACGACGTCGCTCATCGTATTGCCGGCCTGGTCGACGAGTTTCGTGCCGGCCTCGACCTTGTCGACGGAGTCGCCGATCAGGGCCTTGATCTCCTTGGCGGCAGCGGCCGAGCGCTGGGCCAGCGTCCGGACTTCGCCCGCGACGACGGCGAAGCCGCGGCCCTGTTCGCCGGCGCGCGCGGCCTCGACCGCCGCATTCAGCGCGAGAATATTGGTCTGGAAGGCAATCCCGTCGATGACGGTGATGATGTCCACGATCTTCTTCGACGACTCGTTGATCGAGCCCATCGTCTGCACGACCTGGGCGACGACGTCGCCGCCCTGGCCGGCCACGCTCGACGCCGTCTGCGCCAGCATATTGGCCTGGCGCGCGTTGTCGGCATTCTGTTTCACTGTCGACGTCAGCTCTTCCATCGACGACGCCGTTTCCTCGAGCGAGCTGGCCTGTTCTTCCGTGCGCGACGACAGGTCCAGGTTGCCCCGCGCGATTTCGCTGGACGCGGAAGCGATGGCGTCCGTGCCGCCGCGCACTTCGCTGACGATGCGGGCCAGGCGGTCGCGCATGGCTTTCATCGCGAACAGCAGGCTCGACTCGTCGCCGGCACGCACCTGCACTTCCACGCTCAGGTCGCCGGCGGC
>Ga0207705_10001670_pt1 | contig 17652 bp, 16 predicted proteins | sample KBSC13metaG_FD_184314 | JGI IMG/M metagenome (GOLD analysis project Ga0207705, IMG submission 184314) | Corn rhizosphere microbial communities from Kellogg Biological Station, Michigan, USA - KBS C1-3 metaG (SPAdes) (version 2) | ecosystem: Host-associated > Plants > Roots > Rhizosphere > Soil ...
CTCGGCATCGTCTCGGATGCGCGTTACCGCTTTGAGCGCGGCGTCGATCCGGAATTCGTTTTGCCGGGCCTTGAGCTTGCGACCAAGATGATCCTGGAATTCTGCGGCGGTGAGCCGGGCGAAGTCGTCGTCGCGGGCAGCCCACCGGATTGGAAACGCGAAATCGCCTTCACGCCGGATGCCGTGCTGAAGCTTGGCGGCATGGATGTGCCGGACGATGAGATCGTGCGCATCCTCACGCGCCTTGGCTTCAAGGTTGAAGGCCGGGGGCCGATGACCGTCACGCCGCCATCCTGGCGCAGCGACGTCGTCGGCAGCGCGGATCTGATGGAAGAAGTCGTGCGCATCCACGGTCTCGACAAGGTGCCGTCCTCGCCCATGGATCGCCCGTCGGTGATCGCGCGGCCGACGCTGACGTCTTCGCAACGCCGTTCGCGCATCGTGCGCCGCACCTTGGCCGCACGCGGCTTCAACGAGACGATCAATTTCTCCTTCATCCCGCGCGAACACGCCAAACTGTTCGGCGGCGGCGATGATGAGCGCCAGTTGCAGAATCCCATCGCCGCCGATCTGGATGCGATGCGCCCCTCCGTGCTGCCGTCGCTGCTGGCGGCGGCGCAGCGCAATGCCGCGCGTGGCTTCTCTGACGTGATGCTGTTCGAACTGGGCGCGCAATTCGAAAGCGGCATGCCCGAAGCGCAGAAGACCGTCGCCGCGGGCATCCGCAGCGGTGCGGGCGCGCGCAGCTGGACGAAAGCCGCGCATGCCGCCGATGCGTTCGATGCCAAGGCCGACATGCTGGCCGCGCTGGAATCGGCGATGAACGGTCCGATGACCGCGCCGGTGAAGCAGGGTGCCGCCGCCTGGTATCATCCGGGCCGTTCGGGAACGCTCGCGCTCGGCCCCAAGGTGCTCGCCTATTTCGGCGAATTGCATCCCAAGGTTCTGGCCGCGTTCGATCTCAAAGGCCCGGTTAGCGCCTTCGAAGTGTTCATGGATGCGATCCCGGATTCCAAAGCCAAGTCAAAGGCGCGCGCGCCGTTCGCACCGTCGCAATTCCAGCCGGTCGAGCGCGACTTCGCGTTCGTCGTGGATGCCGGCGTCGCCGCCGACGCGATCATCAAGGCTGCGAAGGGCGCGGAGCGTGACCTCATCGAGCGCATCGACATCTTCGACGTCTATGAAGGCAAGGGCGTGCCGGAGGGCAAAAAGTCCCTCGCCATTTCCGTGCGCCTGCAGCCCAAGGACAAGACGCTGACGGATGCGGAGATCGAAGCCATCGCCGCCAAACTCGTCGCCGCCGTGACAAAGGCGACGGGCGGCACGCTGCGCACTTGAATTTGGTGAAGCGTAATTTGTTTGTCGCGTGTGCGCGTGTATCGTCGCGCGCATGATTCAGACCGATTTCGACAAGCGCTCCGGCCTCATGTTCATCCTCGCTTTCGGCGTGGTGAGCTTGTTCGCCGATATGGCTTACGAGGGCATGCGCTCCTCGACCGGGCCGTTCCTGGCGCTTCTGGGCGCGAGCGGAACGGTCGTCGGCATCGTGGCGGGCGCTGGCGAATTGTTCGGCTATCTGCTGCGCGCGGTGTCGGGCCGTCTCGCCGAAAAGTCTCGCGCCTATTGGCCGTTTACGCTGGCGGGCTATGTGGTGCAGATGGCGGTGATCCCGCTCCTGGGCCTCTGCGGCAATTGGCAGATGGCCGCGCTTGTCATCGTTCTGGAGCGCACCGGCAAGGCGATCCGCAATCCCACCGCAAACTTCATGATGTCGCGCGCGGGCGAGCATATCGGCCAGGGCTGGGCCTTCGGCTTGCAGGAGGCGATGGATCAGGCCGGCGCGATGGCGGGGCCGCTGATCGTTGCGCTGGTGTTGGCGCATCACGGCAGTTACGCGCATGCTTTTTACTGGCTAGCCATTCCGGCGGTGCTCACGCTGATCAGCGTGTTCACAGTGGCGGCGCGCTTTCCCTATGCCGGGCACATCGTGGCGCCGCAGCCGCATCTGAGCTTCACGCTGCCGCGCGCCTATTGGCTCTATGCCGCAAGCTCCGCGCTGGTGGCGTTCGGTTTCGCGGACTATCCGCTCATCGCCTATCACTTCAAGCAGGCGGGATTGGTTTCGGATACGATGATACCCATCCTCTATGCGGTGGCGATGGCGACATCGGGCATCGGCGCGCTTCTCTTCGGCATTGCTTTTGACAAGCGCGGCTTTGCGATTTTCCCCTCCGCCATTCTCGCCGCCGCGCTGGTGACGCCGCTGGCCTTTCTGGGCGGACGTGATCTGGCGATTGTCGGTGCCGCGCTGTGGGGCCTCGCACTCGGCGCACAGAACTCGATTTTGTCAGCAGGCGTGGCGAAGATCGTGCCCCAACATTCGCGCGCGCGCGCCTATGGATTCTTCTCCGGCATTTTCGGTATCTCATGGTTCATCGGCAGCTCGGTGATGGGCCTGCTCTACGACAAATCGCTTTATGCGCTGGTCGGTGTTTCCGTTCTCGCGGAGATTCTGGCGCTGTTGCCGCTTCTGATGGCGATTCGCCTCAGGCCGCGATTGCCTTCGTAAGCAGCGCGGGCGCGGCACCCATTTGCTGCACAAGCTTCTCGAACTCCGCGCGCGCCTGCGCATTCGAGCGCTGGTGACGTTCGGCGAAGATGAATTCGTTTTTCAGCGAATGCTCCAGCCCGGTGAATTCCGTCACCCGCACCTTGTAGCCATGCGCTTCGAGAAACAGCCCGCGCAGCACATTGGTCAGCTGCGCGCCGAATTCGCGCCGCTGGATCGGATGACGCCATAGCTGTTGCATCGGTCCTTTCACATGATCGAGGTCGCGCGCCACTTCCGCCTGACAGCACGGCACCAGCGCCACGAAGCGCGCTTCGTTCTCCAATGCGAACAGGATCGCTTCGTCGGTTGCCGTGTCGCAGGCATGCAGCGCCGTCACCATATCGGCCTTGCCGCCGGGCAGTTTGGCGTCGCGGATCGCGCTTTCGATGAAATGCATCCGGTCGAAATGGCTTTCGGCGGCGATCTTCTTCGACGTCTCGATCAGATCGTGCCGCGCTTCGATGCCGTAAACCGCGCCGCGCCCTTCCTTGGCGAGGAATAAATCGTAGAGGATGAAGCCGAGATAGGATTTGCCCGCGCCCAGATCCGCCAAAACCGGCTCCTTCTTCTCCTTGAAGGCCCAATCCAGCGCCGGGCGGATCAGGTTGGCCAGATGCAGCACCTGCTTCAGCTTGCGCCGCGAATCTGCGTTCAGCCCGCCATTGTGGGTGAGGATGTGCAGCGCCTTGAGCAGCGCCACCGATTGCCCCGGCCAGAGGTCGGCCAGAGGGTCTTTTTCGTCTGGTTTTGCACGGTTTTTCGCCATATTGGCCGGACCCTAGACCGGCGGGGACGGCGCGGCTATACGGCACCGCGTCATGACCACCGACCTCGCCAAAATCCGCAATTTTTCCATCGTCGCCCATATCGACCATGGCAAATCCACCCTCGCCGACCGGCTGATCCAGGTCACCGGCGGGCTGTCGAGCCGCGAGATGAAGGATCAGGTGCTGGACTCGATGGATATCGAGCGCGAGCGCGGCATCACGATCAAAGCGCAGACCGTGCGTCTCGAATACAAGGCCAAGGACGGCGAGACCTACACGCTGAACCTCATGGACACGCCGGGCCATGTCGACTTCGGCTATGAAGTTTCGCGCTGTCTGGCCGCCTGCGAAGGCGCGCTGCTGGTGGTGGATGCGAGCCAGGGCGTGGAAGCGCAGACGCTGGCCAACGTCTATCTGGCGATCGACGGCGGTCTTGAGATCGTGCCGGTGCTGAACAAGATCGACTTGCCCGCCGCCGAACCGGATCGCGTGAAGCAGCAGATCGAGGACGTGATCGGCATCGACGCCAGCGAAGCCGTCGAGATTTCGGCCAAGACAGGTCTCAACATCGAAGGCGTGCTGGAAGCGGTGGTTACGCGCCTGCCCGCGCCCAAAGGCGACATCAACGCGCCCCTGAAAGCGCTGCTGATCGATTCCTATTACGACACTTATCTCGGCGTCGTCGTTCTGGTGCGCATCATCGATGGCGAGCTGAAGAAGGGCCAGAAGATCCGCATGATGGCGGCCGACGCCTTCTATCAGGTCGAGCAGATGGGCGTGTTCACGCCCAAGAAGGTTCCGGTCGAAAAGCTCGGCCCCGGCGAAGTCGGTTACATCACCGCGCAGATCAAGGAAGTGGCCGACACGCAGGTCGGCGACACCATCACCGATGAGCGCAAGGGCACCGAGGCGCCGCTGCCCGGATTCAAACCCGCGCAACAGGTCGTGTTCTGCGGCCTCTTTCCCGCCGATGCCGCGCAGTTCGAAGATCTGCGCAACGCGCTTGGCCGCCTGCATCTGAACGACGCCAGCTTCACCTACGAGATGGAAACCAGCGCTGCGCTCGGCTTCGGCTTTCGTTGCGGGTTCCTCGGGCTGCTGCATCTGGAAATCATCCAGGAGCGCTTGGAGCGCGAGTTCAACATCGACCTCATCGCCACCGCGCCGAGCGTGATCTATCGCCTGCACATGAATGACGGCACGATGAAGGAACTGCACAACCCGGCCGATATGCCGGATGTGACGCGCATCGCCTTCATCGAGGAGCCGTGGATCAAGGCGACCATCCTCGTGCCGGACGAATATCTGGGCGCGGTGCTCAAGCTTTGCGAAGACCGCCGCGGACGGCAGGTGGAACTCACCTATGCCGGCAACCGCGCCATGGTCATCTACATGCTGCCGCTCAACGAAGTGGTGTTCGATTTCTACGACCGCCTGAAGTCGGTCAGCCGCGGCTATGCCAGTTTCGACTATCACATCGAAGAGTACGAAGAGGGCGACCTCGTGAAGATGTCGATCCTCGTCAATGACGATCCGGTCGATGCACTCTCGATGATCGTGAATCGCGGACGCGCCGAAGGCCGGGGCCGCGCCATGTGCGAGAAGCTGAAGGAGCTGATCCCGCGCCACCTTTTCAAGATTCCGATCCAGGCGGCCATCGGCGGCAAGGTCATCGCGCGCGAAACGCTATCGGCGCTCCGCAAGGACGTGACGGCGAAATGCTATGGCGGCGACATCTCCCGCAAGCGCAAGCTCCTCGACAAGCAGAAAGAGGGCAAGAAGAAGATGCGCCAGTTCGGCAAGGTGGAGATCCCGCAGGAAGCCTTCATCGCCGCGCTGAAGATGGATCAGGATTAACGTCTATCGTGCCGGCGCTTTGCGTTCGGCATCATCATGCTAATGTGCGACCCGCAATTGACGGGCTGGCGGCATGAGCGAACTGGATCTCTTTAATCTTTCGCGCTCGATCAGCCAGAACGAGATCAGCCTGTTCACGCAGGTCATCACGATCAATTTCGCGATGGTGGTCGGCCTCTATTATTTCCTGCATCGCGCCCGCACGGCCATGAAAGTGTTTGCCTTCGCGGTCTATCTGGTAGGCATGCTCCTCTTTTTGGGAAAGATGCTGCTCGAGACGAGCGTCGCCTTTGAAGCGCAGCGGGAGATGAAGGCGCTCCCCCACCTCTCTCCGATGACGCAATACTATCTCGGGCTGAGCGACAGCTGGCTCGCGCATGACACCACCATCCTTTTCAACGTCGCCTTCTGGATTCTGGTGATCGGCGTCGGCTATCTCACCTTTTTCTGGGACAAGGACGGTGAAGCGGCATGAGCGCCCTTTCGGAGAACTGGCTGTTCTGGGCGGTTCTCTCCGCGATTTTTGCCGCGCTGACGGCGATCTTCGCCAAGATCGGTGTCGCAGACATCAATTCCAATTTCGCCACCTTCATCCGCACCATCGTCGTCATCGCGGCGCTGGCCGGAATTCTCAGCCTCACCGGCGGGTGGCAATCGCCATCAGGCATCTCCACCCGCACCTATGTTTTCCTTCTGCTCTCGGGGCTCGGCACCGGGGCTTCGTGGCTTTGCTATTTCCATGCGCTGAAACTGGGCGAGGCGGCGCGCGTGGCGCCGATCGACAAATTGTCCGTGGTCCTGGTGGCGATTTTCGGGGTGGCGTTTCTGGGTGAGAAATTGTCGGCCGTGAGCTGGCTCGGCGTCGGGCTCATCGCCGCCGGCGCGGTCCTCGTCGCATTGCAGGTTTAGCCGGGCCGCCGAGATTTGCGCTAGACTGTGCGCGGGCTACCGGAGCGTTTCATGACAAGCGAAGCCGATTTGGAGTCTGCGCCGCCGCGCACGCTGTTCCTTGTGCGCTTGGCGTTGGGCGCGGCGCAGGGTCTGGCCCTCTACCTTCTCTATCGCGCGGCGGACGCGCACGTCTGGCCCGCGACGGAGCCAACCTCTTTCGCGCCGCTACTGATGACCGCGCTCTATGTTCCGCTGCTCGTCTCGCAGGCCATGGGCAGTATGCGGTTGCGCACGCTGCTGATCTGGGCCTTGCTCGCCGCAATCGCCTGTTGCGGCCTCGCCATCTATGACCGCCTCGGCCATTCGGTCATCTTCAACAAAGACGATCTGCTGCCGCAATTCTCGCTGTTCTTCTTCGGCTTCGCGGGATTGTTCATCGCCCAGTCGCTGATCGCGGGCGGCGATGCGGAGCGCAGATATATTGCCGGCTATTCAAGTTATTTCGACGCCGCGTGGAAGCTCGGCGTGCAGCTTGCGCTTTCGGCGGTGTTCGTCGGCGTGTTCTGGGGCGTGCTGTGGCTGGGCGCCGCGCTGTTCAATCTCATCAAGCTCGATTTTCTGGAGAAGCTGATCGAGCACGACTGGTTTGCCATCCCCGCCACCGCGCTCGCCACCGCCGCCGCGATCCATCTGACCGATGTGCGCGCGCGTCTCGTCGCGGGCATTCGCGGCGTGATGCTCACTTTGCTCGGCTGGCTGTTGCCGCTGATGGCGCTGATCGCGGCAGGATTTCTGCTTGGCCTCGTCTTCACCGGCTTTGCGCCGCTATGGCAGACAAAAGCCGCTGCCGCCGGATTGCTGGGCGCCGCCGCGGCGCTCGTCATTCTCATCAATGCCGCCTATCAGAACGGCGAAACGGCGCGGCCCGCGCTGCTGCGTATCGCCGAGCTTGTTGCGTCTTTCGCGCTGGTGCCGCTGGTGCTGATCGCGGCTTACGCACTCAATCTGCGTGTGACGCAATATGGCTGGACGGTGGAGCGCATTGCCACCCTCGCCTGCATTATCGCCGCGCTGTGCTATGCCTTCGGCTATGCCGCCGCCGCGGTTCAATCGCTGCTGGGCCGCCCTTGGATGCAGCTTCTGCAGCCGGTCAATATCGCGACGTCGTTCGTCGTCATCGCGCTGCTGCTGCTGTTGTTCACGCCTGTTGCCGATCCGATGAAGCTCTCGGTGGACAGCCAGATCGCCCGGCTGCGCGACGGCCGCATATCAGCGGCGGCGTTCGATTATGATTATCTGAAACGCGAAACGGGCCGCTTCGGGCTGCGCGCGCTGCACAAGCTCAGCAAGTCCAAAGACGCGACGATTGCGCGCCGCGCGCAATATGCGCTGACAACCGGCGGCGCCTTGCCCGCGCCGCCGGCGGCGCCGGTCGATCTCGCCGCGAACATCACGGTGTGGCCCAAAGGCAAAATGCTGCCGGCAAGCCTGCTCAAGCAGAACTGGCGCGCGGTGAAGACCGAGATGTCCGTGCCAAGCTGCCTCACCACGCCGGGCTTTCGTTGCGAAGCGGTGCTGACGGATTTGAACGGCGATGGCGCGGAAGAGGCGGTCATCGTCAATGGCCGCGATATTTACTGGTGGGGAACGGTTCTGCAGCAGACCGCCTCCGGCTGGACGATCGCGGGGATGCTGCCGTCGCCGCATTGCAAAGGCGATCTGCAAGCCTTGCGCGCCGGAAAATTCACGATGGCGCCGCCCAAAAGCCCGGCGTGGAAGACGTTGCGGATCGATGGGCGTGACCTCGCTTTCACGCCTGCCAATCCGCTGTCGAACGTCACCTGCCCGCGCTGAGTGGCACAACCTTGTATAGCAGATCGAACACCCTCCCCTTGAGGGAGGGTCGAATTGCGAAAGCAATTCGGGGAGGGGTCACTGCTTAGACCCCTCCCCGAAATTTGCTGCGCAAATTGTCGGCCCTCCCTCAAGGGGAGGGCATTTTCATCACTCCGCCGCCAGCAGCGCGTTGCCTTTGCTTGTGTCGGAGAAGTTGATGGTCTGAAGGTATTTGATGCCTTCCTCGGCGATGTCGTCGCCGACCATGCGCTCGCTCTCGTTCTTCAGCTCGTCCATGTTGATGTACATGCCGTAGAAGCTCTTGGTGCGCTCGGTGATGATGCCGGCGTTCAGCAGCGTCTTCACCAGCACGCGGAAGATGTTCGCCGACTGCTTCATCGCCTCGCGGCGATCATTGTCGGTGAAGGCTTCCATGATCGCGGCGCGCGCGTCCTGCCAGTCGATGCCGACGCTCTCGTACACCACCTTCATCTGCTCGGCGTTGACGAGGTTGAACAGCAAGGTCTGGAAGCATTGCGCCGCCCAATCCTCGACGAGATTGTGCTCTTCGGCCGACAGCTTGGGGATCGTGCGGTCGGCCCAGATCTTTCCGAATTTGTGGTGGAAGGCTTCGTCGGTCATGACGAGCTGGCACAGTTTCACCAGCAAGGGATCGTTGCTCTTCTGGTAGAGCGTCGCGAAGGCGCCCATGGCCAGGCCCTCGACCAGCATCTGCATGCCGACGATCTTCTTATAGACTTCCGGCGCGCCGACCATTTCGCTGAGGAGGTTCTTCAACGTCTCGCCGCAGGGCAGCGGCGTGCCCCAGCGCTGCTTGATGTAGGCGGCGAAGGCCGTGACGTGCCGCGCTTCCTCGCGCGTCTGGTTGGCGGCATATTCCTGCGCACCCGGGTCCTTCAGGATGTGGCAGAGCGAAGCCGACAGCGCGAGGGCGCCCTGTTCGCCATGCAGCAGCGCCGACAACTGCCAGCGCGCGGCTTCGTTCGCGAATTTGATCTTCTGTTCTTCGCTCATCGCATCGCCGATGCGCGTCGCGAACACCGCGAAGAATTCCTTGGGCAGGATCGTTTGCTTGGTGATGTCGAAGGGCGCTTCGAAATCGATATATTTCTTGTCGAGCGGATCCCAGAAATGGTCGTGGGTCGCGCTGATGATCTTGTCGAAGGCGGTGGAGCGCTTGCCGTAACGCTCGGTGTCCAGCATCGCCGGGAAATCATCCGGCGCGGCGGCGTCATAGGCATTGTCTTTGGTGATCTGGACCATGGAATCCTCCGGAGGGCGCGGGGTCTGAATAGCTCCGTTAAGACTATGGGGATGACGGCTGAAGAAATCAATAAAAATGACGCCAGCGTCACGATTGTGACGGTGAGTCAACGAGCCTTCCGATCTAGGGTTTCAGCGGTTTGGAGCGCAGCGGGCAGCATCGCCGCGAAATCCGCGGCCCGGCGGGTGCGGCCATCCATCTTGCGCCAACCGATCAGAACATCGGGCCGGATACCGCGCACTTCGTTGGTACCGTCCGCGCGGAAACGCGCACAGTCGGGCACTTCGAGAACTGCGTAGCTGTTCCGGAGCGTCGTCGGCGTACCACCGTCGGTATGCCCGCACCCCGCGCCGCCGGTCGGTTCGCCGATGATCGTGGCGGCATGGTTGTCCTGCAGCACCGCGGCGAATTCTTCCGCGGCAGACCAGGTCTCGCTGTCCACCAGCACCATCAGCGGTCCTCCACACGCCGGCTTCGTAGGGGTACTCATCAGGAGAGAAAACTTCGCCGGCCCATTCCTTGTTCCGGAACTTCGCGGGTAGCGAGGTGCTCACCAGCCCGGAGCCATAAAACCCATCGCCGAGAAACGGACAGGAAGGGCGAGCGCCACTCCATAATGGCGCGGCATCGCAAGGCGCCGCCGCGACTTCTTTCTTCACTTTGGCTTCGTCGGCAAGCTTCAGGAGAAAGGATTTCTCGTCGGCATTGCGGGCTTTCGCCGCAGCTTCGCGCATATCCGTCTCGAAGCTGTCGAGCTCTTTCACCCAATGCTCGCCGCGCACGAAGCGCAGTTGTTCGGAGGTGAGCGGTTTGTCGGTCAGCATCCGCATCGCGGCCTCCGCCCATTCGCTGCCGCCGCCATTGTGGGTGATGTCGACCAGCAGCGCGTCCGCGCCTGCCGCTTTCAGCGCCTTTATCTGAGCGATGAAGTCTTCGGTGAAGCGGCGATTGGCGAATTCGGAAATCTTCTGCTGGCATTTGTCATCGCAGGGCCTATCGGCAGGAATGGAAAGCGATGCGAGTGCCGTCATGCAAAGCTGCGGAAAGCCCTGCGTCTCAAAAAGGGCGAGACGTAACACGCCGACGTGATGTCCACCGCTGTCGATAACACCGATGGGAAACACATTGGATTGCGCGGTCTTGATCTCACGATATCCGGGCGCCATAGCCGCCAGCGGCGGATTGACGATATCGGATCTGTAGTCGCCGCATGGCGGGGGAGCTTGATTGCTGTCTTGCGCGCCGGCCTGGGGCCACTGGAATTCGACATGCCCATCGCCCAATCGCTTGGCCAGCCGGTCGAACGCCGCGCGCGCATCGGCATCGCTCTTCGCGCTCTCGATGCGCTTCTGCGTATCGGCGAAAAGCTCCGGCAGCTTTGCTTCGCGGTCGAATACCGCCCATTCGAGATTGGCATATTTGGTCAAAAAAACTTCGCGTGTCTGCGCAAGATCTTCGAGCCATGGTTTCGGATCGTACCTTGGCGCATCGCCGAAGGTGGGTGCGCAGGAAAGCACTGCGACAAGGCCTGCAAGGAAGGAAATGGCGTACCGCATGAATGCCCCGATCGGTATCGCACGCGATATAATGCGAGAATCAGGGATATCCATATATCGGGCGTGGATAGTGGAAAAATCGACTACTCGTCGCTGAGCGTGCCCTTGGTGGAGGCAACACCGCCCTCCAGCCGTTCATCCGGCGTCACGGCTTCGCGCAGCGCGCGGGCGAGGCCCTTGAAGCAGCTTTCCACGATGTGATGGCTGTTCTCGCCATAGAGATTTTCGATGTGCAAGGTCACGCCCGCGTTTTGCGCGAAGGCCTGGAACCATTCCTTGAACAGCTCGGTGTCCATCTCGCCGAGCTTGGGCTTCGGGATGCTCACGCGCCACACAAGGTAAGGCCGGTTGGACACGTCAATGGCGACGCGCGTGCAGGCTTCGTCCATCGGGATCAGCGCCTTGCCGAACCGCGTGATGCCCGCGAAATCGCCCAGCGCCTTTTTCACCGCCTGGCCGATGACGATGCCGGTGTCCTCGGTGGTGTGGTGGAAATCGACATGGGTGTCGCCGTCGGCGCGCACCTTCAGGTCGATCATGGAATGGCGGCCGAAGCTTTCCAGCATGTGGTCGAGGAACCCGATGCCGGTGTCGATGTCGCACTCGCCGGAACCATCGAGGTCCAGCGATACGGCGATCTCGGTTTCCCGCGTCTTTCTTTCGACGGTTGCGGTGCGCATTTGGCGAGCCTATTTCATGTCCCTTGGGTCCCATATAACAGCCCTATGGATTAAGCGGAAATGACCCCAAACAAATCCGAAGATCAACGCTGGCGTTCCACCACCATCCTGTCGGTCCGCAGGGGCGGCCGCGTCGTCATCGCGGGCGACGGGCAGGTGACCCTCGGCGCCACGATCATGAAGGCCAATGCGCGCAAGGTGCGCAGGCTGGGGAAGGGCGATGTGATCGCCGGTTTCGCGGGCGCCACTGCCGATGCCTTCGCGCTGTTCGAGCGGCTGGAGGCCAAGCTGGAGCAGCATCCGGGCAATCTCGCCCGCGCCTGCGTGGAACTGGCGAAGGATTGGCGCACCGACCGTTATCTGCGCCGCCTCGAAGCCATGATGGCGGTGGCCGACGCCAAGACCTCTCTTATTCTGTCGGGCACCGGCGACGTGGTGGAGCCGGAAGACGGCTTGATCGGCATCGGCTCGGGCGGGCCTTACGCGCTCTCCGCCGCCAAGGCGCTGATCGACAGCGGCGCGAGCGCGGAAGATATCGCCATGCGCGCCATGCGCATCGCCGCCGACATCTGCATCTACACCAACGGCAATATCATCATCGAGAGTCTTGAATCGGCATGACGTCGTTCTTCACACCGCGTGAAATCGTTTCCGAGCTCGACCGATTCATCGTCGGCCAGCATGACGCCAAGCGCGCTGTTGCGATTGCCTTGCGCAATCGCTGGCGCCGCCAGCAGCTTCCGCCGGAACTGCGCGAGGAAGTGTTGCCGAAGAACATCCTGATGATCGGGCCTACGGGCGTCGGCAAAACGGAAATCTCGCGGCGTCTCGCCAAGCTTGCCGAAGCACCGTTCCTGAAAGTGGAAGCGACGAAATTCACCGAAGTGGGTTACGTCGGCCGCGACGTCGATCAGATTGCACGCGATCTTGTCGAGATCGCCATCGGCCAGATCCGTGAAAAGAAACGCCGCGACGTGGAAGCGCAAGCGGAAGCCCGCGCGGAGGAGCGCGTGCTCGATGGGTTGGTCGGTCCCACTGCCAGCGCCTCCACGCGCGAAAGCTTCCGCACAAAGCTGCGCAACGGGGAATTGAACGACAAGGAAGTCGAAATCGAAATGAAGGATGCCGGCGGCATGCCGTCCTTCGAAATCCCCGGCATGCCCAATGCGCAGATCAGCATGGTGGGGCTGGGGGACATCTTCGGCAAAGCCTTCGGCGGCAAATCCAAGCCGCGTCGCATGACGGTGGAGCAGGCGCATGGACCGCTGGTGCAAGAAGAAGCCGACAAGCTGCTCGACAATGATTCCATCATTCGCGATGCCATCGAAAGTGTCGAGCAGAACGGCATCGTCTTTCTCGATGAGATCGACAAGATCTGCGCGCGCTCCGAAATGCGCGGCGGCGGCGACGTTTCCCGCGAAGGCGTGCAGCGCGATTTGCTGCCGCTGATCGAAGGTACCACGGTCGCCACCAAACATGGCCCGGTGAAGACCGATCATATTCTCTTCATCGCATCCGGCGCCTTCCACACCGCCAAGCCGTCGGACCTGTTGCCGGAACTGCAGGGCCGTTTGCCGATCCGCGTGGAATTGAAAGCGCTGTCGCGCGAAGATTTCCGCCGCATCCTCACCGAGCCGGAAGCCAGCCTCATCAAGCAATATATCGCGCTGATGGGCACCGAAGGCGTGATCTTGGAATTCACCGATGACGGCATCGAAGCCATCGCCGACATTGCCGCGCAAGTGAACGCTACCGTCGAGAACATCGGCGCGCGCCGCTTGCACACGGTGATGGAGCGGGTGCTGGATGAGATCAGCTTCACCGCGACGGACAACTCCAACACAAGGCTGACGATCGATGCGGCTTATGTGAAAGATCGCGTGGAAGATCTCGCCAAGGATCAGGATCTGTCGCGCTTTATCCTATAAGCGGGGCGGGTTCCGGCCGCCGTTTCCGTGGGTTGTGACAGATTTGGGCCCTGTCTGGCGGGGGCGGTGAGCTTTCAGTTGACCCCCCGGCGATTCCTTGCAAAAAGTCGCGCCGCTTTTCTTCCAGAACAAGGGCTTTGCTCGATGCGGCAGAACTATCTTTTCACGTCTGAAAGCGTTTCCGAAGGCCATCCGGACAAGGTCAGCGACCGCATCTCCGACGAAGTGGTGGATCTGTTCTTCCGCGAAGGCCCCAAGGTCGGCATGAGCCCATGGGATATCCGCGCGGCGTGCGAGACGATGTGCACCACCAACCGCGTGATCATCGCGGGCGAAACGCGCGGTCCCAAATCGGTCGGCCCGGCGCAAGTCGAAGAGGTCGCGCGCCAGGCGATCAAGGATATCGGCTATGAGCAGGAAGGCTTTCACTGGAAGACCGCGCAGGTCGAAGTGCTGCTGCACGCGCAATCCGCGCATATCGCGCAGGGCGTCGATGCGTCCGGCAACAAGGATGAAGGCGCGGGCGATCAGGGCATCATGTTCGGTTATGCCTGCACCGAGACGCCCGCGCTCATGCCGGCGCCGCTTTATTACAGCCACAAGATTTTAAAGCTGCTCGCCGATGCGCGCCATGCCGGCAAGGAACCGACCTTGCAGCCGGATGCGAAGAGCCAGGTCACGCTGCGCTACGAAAACGGCAAGCCGGTGGAAGCGACGCAGATCGTTCTGTCCACGCAGCACACCAGCGAAGACCAGACGTCGAACGACATCCGCAAGATCGTGGAGCCTTACATCCGTCAGGCGCTGCCGGCGGCATGGATCAACGACAAGACCATCTGGCACATCAACCCGACCGGCTCTTTCGTGATCGGTGGACCGGATGGCGATTGCGGTCTCACCGGCCGCAAGATCATCGTTGATACTTACGGCGGCGCGGCCCCGCATGGCGGCGGCGCGTTCTCGGGCAAGGATTCCACGAAGGTGGATCGCTCGGCCGCTTATGCCGCGCGTTATCTGGCGAAGAACGTGGTGGCCGCGGGCCTCGCGGATCGCTGCACGATCCAGCTCGCTTACGCGATCGGCGTTGCCGAGCCGTTGTCGGTCTATGTCGATACGCACGGCACCGGCAAAGTCGATGAAGCCAGGATCGAAGCCTTGCTGCCGCAGATCATGAATCTGAAACCGCGCGGCATCCGCGAGCATCTGGATCTCAACAAGCCGATCTATGCGCGCACGGCGGCTTACGGCCATTTCGGTCGCGAGCCGGATAAGGACGGCGGCTTCTCGTGGGAAAAGACCGACTTGGCCGCGAAGATCAAATCCGAATTCTGATGTGAGCGGCGAAGAACACGCTGAACGTCATCGCCGCAAGCTCTATGGACGGCGGAAAGGCCCAGCCCTTTCCGCCCGCCAGGAGCAGCTGCTCGAAACGCTGCTGCCGAAGCTGACGCCGCAATTTCAGCCGGGACTAGATCCGAGGCATTACTTCCAATCGCCTCCCCCTCGTGGGGAGGCCGACAATTCGCGTAGCGAATTTCGGGTGGGGGGAAGTGTAGAAAACGAAAGCCCCCCACCCGGATCGCTTCGCTCTCCGACCTCCCCACAAGGGGGAGGTGATGTCGAGATCGATGATGTCTGGCTCGAAGTCGGCTTCGGCGCGGGCGAACACCTGCACTGGCAGGCGGTGAACCATCCCCGCATCGGATTGATCGGCGCCGAGCCGTTCGTGAACGGTGTCGCCAAGCTGCTGTCGAAGATCGAAGACGAACCCGCGCCGAATATCCGTCTCTATATGGACGATGCGCGCGACATCATCTCGGCGCTGCCGGATGCATCACTCGGCCGCGTGTTCGTGCTGTTCCCCGATCCATGGCCCAAGTTGCGCCATCACAAGCGCCGCTTCCTGCAAACCGAAATGCTGGATCAGCTCGCCCGCGTGATGAAACCGGGCGCGGAACTGCGTTTCGGCAGCGATGACGCGCCGCTTCTGGAGTTCACGCTGGAAATCCTCATGGCCCATCCTTCTTTTAAATGGATGGCGACACGCGCTGCCGATTGGCATCAGCGCCCCGCCGACTGGCCGCAGACCCGCTACGAGGCCAAGCAACTCCACGGAATCCCGGCTTTCCTGCGGTTTTGCCGGGCCTGACCTTGTAATCATGGGTTTCGAGGGGTATATCCCCGGCCATCCCAGACAACAGAACTTACTGTTGTGTGGCGGTCCGAAAGGATCGCCGCGCGGGAGAAGCTTTTGTCGTTTCTTATCTGTTGGAATGGAGAACGGTCATACTCACGGCGATGTCGCAATTGCAGCCGATACTTGAACCCGCGGTGGAAGCCGCAGGGTACAAGCTCGTGCGCCTGCGCCTGCTGGCCGGCAAATCCAAGACCCTGCAGATCATGGCCGAGCGCCCGGACGGCACGATGAATGTGGACGATTGCGCCAAGCTTTCCCGTGCGCTGTCCGAATTCCTGGAAGCGGAAGACCCAATCGAAGGCGAATACGATCTGGAAGTCTCGTCGCCCGGCATCGACCGCCCGCTGACGCGCCAATCCGATTTCGCGCGCTGGGCCGGCCATGAAGCCAAGATCGAACTCGTCAATGCCAACGAGGCCGGCCGCAAGAAGTTCAAGGGCCTGCTGCTCGGCCTCGATGGCAACGATGTCATGCTCGAAGCCGATGGCACCCGATTCAAATTTCCCTTCCGCGGCATCGCGGAAGCGAAACTGGTTCTGACAGACAAACTCATTGCTGAAGATTTGAAAGCCCGAAAGGCTCAATAGGAGAAGACGATCATGGCCGCTATTGCCGCCAACAGAACAGAATTGCTGCAGATCGCGGACGCTGTTGCCCGCGACAAGAACATCGAGAAGGCGGTCGTCATCGCCGCGATGGAAGAAGCCATGCAGCGCGCGGCAAAGGCCCATTACGGCGCCGAGAACGAGATCAAGGTCGACATCGATCCGAAGACCGGCGAGACCCATGTGTCGCGCTATCTGCACGTCGTCGAGCTCGTCGATAACGACAAGATCGAGATCAGCCTTGCCGATGCGCGCGCCCGCAATCCCGCAGCCCAGGTCGGCGACATTATCGCCGAGACGCTGCCGCCGGTCGATTTCAACCGCATCAACGCGCAGAACGCCAAGCAGGTGATCGTGCAGAAGGTGCGCGACGCCGAGCGCGAGCGTCAGTTCGAGGAATTCAAGGATCGCATCGGCGAAATCGTTCACGGCATCGTCAAGCGCGTGGAGTTCGGTTCGGTGGTGGTCGATCTGGGCCGCGCCGAAGGCGTTGTCCGCCGCGACGAGATGATCCCGCGCGAGAGCTTCCGCACCGGCGACCGCATCCGCGCCTATATCTATGACGTGCGCCGCGAAACCCGCGGGCCGCAGATCTTCCTGTCGCGCTCGCATCCGCAATTCATGGTGCGCCTGTTCGCGCAGGAAGTGCCGGAAATCTATGACGGCATCATCGAAATCCGCGCCGTGGCGCGCGATCCGGGCAGCCGCGCCAAGATCGCGGTGATCAGCAAAGACTCGAGCATCGATCCCGTCGGCGCCTGCGTCGGCATGCGCGGCGTGCGCGTGCAAGCGGTGGTGCAGGAACTTCAGGGCGAGCGCATCGACATCATTCCGTGGTCCACCGAAGCGGCGACCTTCATCGTCAACGCGCTGGCGCCGGCGGAAGTCTCCAAGGTCGTGCTCGACGAAGACACGCACCGCACCGAAGTGGTCGTGCCGGACGAGCAGCTCTCGCTCGCCATCGGCCGCCGCGGCCAGAATGTGCGCCTGGCCTCGCAGCTCACCGGCTGGCAGCTCGACATCATGACGGAAGCCGAGGAATCGGAACGCCGCCAGAAGGAATTCGCCGAACGCACAACGCTGTTCATGGACTCGCTCGATGTGGACGAGACCGTGGCGCAGTTGCTGGCGTCGGAAGGGTTCGCGTCGATCGAAGACGTTGCCTTCGTGCCGCTGGACGAACTGGCCGCCGTCGAAGGTTTTGACGAAGAAACCGCGCAGGAACTTCAGACCCGCGCACTGGAATTCATTGAGGCGAAGAACAAGGAAATGGACGACAAACGCAAGGCGCTCGGCGTCGAAGACGACGTGCTGGATGTGCCGGGCGTAACCCCTGCCATCGCAGTCGCGCTGGGCGAGAACGAAGTGAAGTCCGTCGAGGATCTCGCGGGCTGCGCGACGGACGATCTCATCGGCTATTACGAGACCAACAAGGAAAA
>Ga0207705_10001671_pt1 | contig 17650 bp, 14 predicted proteins | sample KBSC13metaG_FD_184314 | JGI IMG/M metagenome (GOLD analysis project Ga0207705, IMG submission 184314) | Corn rhizosphere microbial communities from Kellogg Biological Station, Michigan, USA - KBS C1-3 metaG (SPAdes) (version 2) | ecosystem: Host-associated > Plants > Roots > Rhizosphere > Soil ...
CATTGCTCACCGAGTTCAGCAATGTCGACTTGCCGGCGTTGGGCAGGCCGACGAGGCCGACGTCGGCGAGGAGCTTAAGCCTCAGCCACACCCACATTTCCTCGCCGTCCTCGCCGGTCTGGTGCTGGCGAGGTGCGCGGTTGGTCGACGTCTTGTAGCTGGCATTGCCGCGGCCACCCATGCCGCCCTTGAGGAAGACCTGGCGTTGGCCGACCCTGGTCAAGTCGATCAGCATGGTGCGCTCATCGTCGTCGGCCAGGATCTGAGTGCCCACGGGCACCTTGACGATGAGATCATTACCGCCCGCACCGGTGCGGTTCGAACCAGAGCCGCCTTTGCCGCGCGGCGCGCGGAAATGCTGGGTGTAACGAAAATCGATCAGCGTATTGAGGCCCGGCACCGCTTCGAAGACGATGTCGCCGCCCTTGCCGCCATCACCGCCGTCCGGCCCGCCGAACTCGACAAATTTTTCGCGACGGAAGCTGACGGCGCCGGGACCGCCGGCTCCCGAACGAACGTAAATCTTGGCTTGGTCGAGGAAATGCATTGGGCGGCGCGTAGGACATTCGGCGTCGAGCCGCCAGTTCAGGGCCAATCACCGATACTGCGGCGAAACTTTAGGCACTAAGGCCGTTGCCCCGCGTTCTTGGGCATGAACAGGTTACGGAACACTGCATGAATGAGCGCATCGTAGCCGTCGGCCTGCTGACCAGGCACGATCTCGAATTGCTTGGGCCCACTTTCAACCGGGTATGGCCAGTGGAAAATGTCCCGTCGTTTAATGAGTTACTGCGTGCGATCGACGACGCGGACAACAGATTGCAGCAGGAACGGCGCCGCTAGCTCGCCGACTGTTAGAAACGGTCGAGGAGACGGTCGACCGTGTCATCGGCCGTGCCCTGCTTCGCGTTCTCGGTCTTCGCCTGCCGTTCAAGGGCAGCGCGGATCAATTCGATCTGCTTGTCGCTGAGATGCTCGATACCGATGAACTGCGAGCGGGCTTGGTCCATCGCGCGCAGGAGTTCGTCGAGCTTAGCCTGAATGGCGGCGCCATCGCGATTCTGACTGTTCTGGATAAGGAATACGGCGAGGAAGGTGAGCACCGTGGTGGCGGTGTTGATCACTAGCTGCCAGGTATCCGAATATTTGAAAATCGGGCCCGACACGGCCCAGATAATGCACGCCGCCAGAGCGCCGACAAACGCGCCGGGCTGACCCATCCACACCGCTGTCTTTGAGGCAATGTTTGAAAAAAGCTTGCGCATTATCGGCGACCAAACGCCCAACTATGGGCTTAGTGCCGTACGATCAGGCCGCGTGCGTGCGGACGTCGGCTAACCGCCTTGATGCTCGACTTCCAGGCGATGCCGCAAACGCTGCGCGGCAAGGTCCCGCGCAGCGTCGCGCGGAAGACTCAGTGCCTCCGCGATGGGTGGGCCGAGCAGCGAGTCGCCAAGCGCGTTGAGCACCAGGGACAAGGTGCTTTCTCCGACATGATGAGGATCGTGACCCGCGGACAATTGCGCGACGAGGCCGCGAATGGAATCGAGGATCGGGTTTAGCGCGTCGCGATTGCCGGTCAGGATCATCCAGGCGGCGAGGGCGCCCGCCCCCTCCTTGCCGAACGCGTCGAAGCACTGATCGACGATCACGCGCGCATCGGCCTCACCGGCACGCGCCCGCTCCACGGCCACGGCGATGCTGGCATTGACGTTGTCGGCGATCGACTTGGCGAGTTCGCCCTGCAGCCCGGCCGCCGAGCCGAAGTGGTGCAGCAGGTTTGCGTGTGTTCGTCCGATTTCGGCGGCGACGGCCTTCAGCGTGACGGCCTGCGGACCTTGGTCGAGCAGCAGCTTGCGCGCCGCCGCAAGCGCGACGGAACGGCTTTCTTCCGGGCTGAGACGGGTACGTCTTATTGACACGGTTGTAAGTTAATCTATCTTTCCAGCATGACCGCAACGACTTTGCCGACACCGGCCGACCTGACCATCACGCCACGCGACCGCCGCTTCGGCCGCGAGGCGGCGACGCCGCGCTTGTGGCACGGTGGCCGCGTCGAAGCGACCGCTATCTACAATGCGCTGTCCACCACCTTTCCCGATGGCGAAGCCTTTTTCGTCGAAAGCGTCCGGGCCTTTCGGCACAATGCACCGCCCAAGCTCGCCGAGGAGATCAAGGGCTTTACGACACAGGAGGCGATCCACAGCCGCGAACATGACGCGTTCAATAAGCGCGCGACGGACAGTGGCTACGATCTGACGCGGCTGGAAGCGCAGGTCCTGAAGCGCCTGGCGATTACCAAGGGGCGGCCACCGATCGTGAGCCTGGCCGCGACCATGGCGCTGGAGCATTTCACCGCTATCCTGGCTCACCAATTGCTCGCAAATCCGCGGCATCTTGCCGGAGGTGAACAAGCGACGGCCGACTTGTGGCGGTGGCATGCCGTTGAGGAGATCGAGCATAAGGGCGTCGCTTACGACACCTGGCTTTATGCCACCCGCGACTGGCCGCGGTGGAAGCGGTGGAAGGTGAAAGCTAAGGTCATGCTGCTGGTGACGCGCAATTTCGTCGTGGACCGGACAGCGGGTGCACTCGATCTGATGCGCCAGGACGGCGTGAGCGGCGTGCGCGCCTGGAGCATGCTTCTGTGGTATCTCTGGGTTCGCCCCGGCATGTTCCGCAAGATCGCCGGAGCCTGGCTCAAGTTTTTTCTGCCTGGATTCCATCCATGGAACGAGGACGATCGGCATCTCCTGCGCGCCTATGAGGCGAGCGCCGCGAATGAGTCGGCGCCCGCCAAGAAGGTCCGCCGCGCGGCTTAGGCCGCCAGGGCTTCGTCCTCGTCCTCCGCGACGACCGTCGAGTTCAACTCCAGCCGCATCAGGCGCGCGGGCGCCTCAATGCCGCGCGCGCAGCTGAGTCGAGGCGCCACGATCCCCAGCGGCACGAAGCCAAGCTTCTCGAGCACGCGGCCCGAAGCCGGATTGTCGACGAAGTACGACCCTTCAAGGCTCAGCAGTCCCAGCGCGCGCGCTATGTCGATAAGCGCCGTGCAGGCCTCCGTCGCCAAGCCCCGGCCCCAGAACGGCCGGGCGATCCAATAGCCGAGTTCCACCGACCCGGAGGGGCGCCGGCCGAGACCACAGGCGCCGACTAGCTGTGGCGCCCCGTCGCCGCGCTCGAAAATCAGGAGAGAAGGCAGAACCGGGTCGCGAGGCTTAGCCAGATAGGCTTCCGCGTCACGGATCGAATAGGGCCACGGCGCCGTTGCCAGGTTACGGACGACCGACGGGTCGGCGATCGCGCTCATCAGCGCCATCGCGTCCTCGGGAAACCCGGGCCTCAGCAACAATCTCGGCGTTCTCGCGAACATCACCCTTCTCCTCGCCGGACCGCCTACACGGCGGCCCATGACAATTTCGGGAGAAGGATATGAAAAAGGGGAGCTACCCTTCCGGGGCTCCCCTTCTCCCTTTTGGTCTCGATCCCTGAGGATCTCGTCCGGGCCGCCCCTTACGGGAACGGTCCCTTTATGACCGTTCCTATGCCTGGTTCTCGCTAATCGGCATGACGTGGACGAATTTGCGGCCAAGCTTGCCGTCGCGGAACGCGACTTGCCCGTCGGTAAGTGCAAAGAGCGTATGATCCTTGCCCAGGCCGACGTTGTCGCCCGGGTGCCACTTCGTACCGCGCTGACGCACGATGATGTTACCGGCGCGCGCCGACTGGCCGCCGAACAGCTTCACGCCGAGCCGCTTGCTCTCGCTGTCGCGTCCATTGCGGGACGAGCCGCCTGCTTTCTTATGTGCCATGACGAATAAACTACCCGATAAAACTGAAAGTTTTGCTTATTTGGCCTTCGGGGCCTTCTTGGTTGCCTTAGCGGGTGCAGCATTTTCTGTCGACCCGGATTCGGCTTTCGCCTTCGCTGGCTTCGCTGCCTTCTCCGCGCCGGCCGCCTTCTGATCCTTCGGCGCCGGATTCTCCGTCGCCTTGTCCGTGGTGGGCGACGCCTTCGCAGGTGCAGCAGCCTTGGGCTGAGCTTCGGCCTTGGGAGCCGACTTCTTCTGTTCCTTTTGGTCGCCGATCGCGACGATCTTCAGGATCGTGTGCTGCTGCCGGTGGCCCTTCTTGCGGCGATAATTGTGGCGGCGGCGCTTCTTGAACACCGTGACCTTGTCGCCTTTGGCCTGAGCGACGATCTCCGCCGCGACGGTCAGACCGTCGGTCGACTTGAGGTCCGACCCATCGCCAGCGAGCAGGATATCGCCCAGCGTGATGCGGTCGCCCGCGTTGCCGTCGAGCTTCTCGACGACGATCTTGTCTCCGGCGGCGACGCGGTACTGCTTGCCGCCCGTGCGCACGACTGCGAACATTGGCTCTTCTCTTTCAATAGAATTTCGGTCCCACGCGCGAGCGGGGCGCAAGCCGGGACAAGCGCGGGGAAGGCGTGCCGCCTATGGTAGCGGCCCCATGCTGTCAACCGCGCGGCACCGGCCAGGGTGTGTTGCGAAGGTGCAACAGCACTGCCGCAATTCTGCAAATTGTCAAAGCAAGTGCTTGCTTCCAAGCGGTTTTGACCTTTCCCTGCATTCCAAGGCCGGGTTCTCGGCCGATTGGGGGAATCTGACGCCATGAATATCGCCATTCGCTCGACCTTGCTCGCGGGCCTCAGCGGCCTCGCTTTGGCCGCTCCCGCGTTCGCGCAAACCAACCCGCAGGCGCAGGAAAATGCGCAGGCGCAAGCCCAAGCGCAGGTCAATGCCCAGGGCCAGAATCCCGTCAGCGACGAACAGACGATTGTCGTCACCGGCACGCGGACGGCCAACCGGACCGTCGCCAACAGCCCGGTTCCCGTTGACGTGATCGGCGCCGACCAGATCGCGACTACCGGCCAGACCGAAACTAACCGCATCCTCAATCAGCTGGTCCCGTCGTTCAATTTCCCGCAGCCGTCGATCGCCGACGGTTCCGACGCGCTCCGGCCGGCGAGCTTGCGTGGCCTCAGTCCCGACCAGACGCTCGTCCTGGTCAATGGCAAGCGCCGGCACGTTTCGGCGCTGCTGAACATCAATGGCACGGTCGGTCGCGGCAGCGCTGCGGTCGATCTCAACCTGATTCCGGGCATCGCCATCAGCCGCATCGAGGTGCTGCGCGATGGCGCCGCGGCCCAATATGGCTCCGACGCCATTGCCGGCGTCATCAACATCCAGCTCAAGAACAGCAATCATGGCGGCCGCGCCAGCGTGACCTGGGGCGAATACATCACGACCCTCAACGATGTCGCCAATGTCACCGGCCTGCAGACCAACTCCGCCGGTCAGCCGATCCTCAACTCCTCCGATCCCCGCTATTTCCTCGCCAACACCAACGGGGAAATCCACGTCCAGGACGGCGCGCAGCTGACTTCCGGGGTCAACGTCGGCCTGCCGCTCGGATCAAACGGGTTCGTCAATGTCAGCGGCGAATATCACTGGCGCCAGGATGTGAACCGCGCCGGTTACGATCTTCGGCCCAACTTCACGCTTGGGGTGAACTCGGCGACCACGGTGTTCGACTCGCGTGAGATCGGTTTCGACCGGCGCGAGTTCAAGTTCGGCGACCCCAAGTCGCGCGACTACAATCTCGTCCTCAACGCCGGGTACGACATCACGCCCGACTGGCAGCTTTATGCGTTCGGGACCTACGGCCACCGCAATGCGACCAGCGCCGCGAACTGGCGCCAATATAATAATACGACCGCCAACCGCGATTATAGCGTCCTGACTCCAAGCACGACGCCCAACAACGCGAACTTCGTGCCGCTGACCGCCATCGGTTTCCTGCCGCTGATCGAGACGCATCTGCGCGACTATGCGGTGACGCTGGGCGCGCGAGGCGACCTCGCGGGGTGGAAAGTCGATCTTTCGGCGGGCCGCGGCCGCGACAAGTTCGATTATCAGGTCCACGATACGCTGAACGCGTCATACGGTCCGCAAAGCCCGAGCGATTTCGATGCGGGCGGCCTGCGTTACGCCCAGAACATCGTGAACCTCGATCTCTCGCGGGACTTTGCGATGGGCTTCGCGAAGCCGCTGACCTTCGCCGCCGGCGCCGAATATCGCCACGAGCAGTTCAAGATCCGGCCAGGCGATACATTCTCCTACGCAGCAGGACCGCTGTTCCGGGCGGCCTTCGCGACGACCGCTGTCAATTGTACCGCCCAAGGCGGCGTTTATACCGCTTCCACCGGCTTCTGCCGCTTCCCCGGCCGAGAAGCGCCGGTCGGCGCGCAGGGTTTCCCGGGCATCCCGGCAAACAGCCGGACCAATGCCAAACGGCATAGCTATGCGGCTTATGCCGAGCTCGACACCGATCCGATCGAAGGCCTGACGACGACGCTCGCCGGCCGCTTCGAGCATTATTCGGACTTTGGCTCGACGTGGAACGGCAAGTTCGCGGCACGATGGGAACCGATCAAGGGTTATGCGCTTCGGGGGTCGATCTCGAACGGGTTCCGCGCGCCGTCCTTGCACCAGCAATTCTTCACCACGACGTCGACGAACTTCATCAGCGGCGTGCCGGTTGATATTGCCACGGTCGCGGTCAACAGTCCGGTGGCGCAGGCTCTCGGCTCGACGCCGCTCAAGCCGGAGAAGTCGACAAACATCACGTTCGGCGTCACGGCCAACCCGCTCCGTGGGCTGACCTTCACCGCCGATTATTACCACATCAAGATCAAGGACCGCGTCGTTCTCACCGAGAACCTCGGCGCGTCGGGTAGCGGCACCGCGGCCCAGAATGCGGCGGTCAACGCGGTGCTGGTGGCCAATGGCTTCCCAAGCATCGGCGCGGCCCGCTTCTTCATCAACGGCCTCGATACGACGACCGAGGGCATCGATCTGGTCGCCGCCTATCGTTTGGGCCTTGGCGACTTCGGCCGCTGGAACCTCACCGCTGCCTACAATTACAACAAGCAGAAGATCGACAAGCGTCTCAACGACCTCGGGCCGCTCGCGCAGATCCCGGGGCTGGTCCTGTTCGGTCGGCAGGAAGGGCTTCGCTTCGTCAAGGGCCAGCCCAAGGACAAGGTCGTGCTGAGCGCCGACGGCGACATCGGCCGCTTCGGCGTCACGGCCCGCACCACGCGGTACGGCAAGGTGCTATCACCGGGCGCGGTGGCGCCGCCAGCCAATCCGACCAGCCTGACCGACGTCGGTCCGGACGACATCCTGCTCAGCGCGAAATGGGTGACCGATCTGGAAGTCCGGTTGAAGCATTCGAGCGGAGTCGAGTTCGCGATCGGTGCCAACAACCTGTTCGACGTCTATCCCGACCGTTCGCCCTTCGGGCCGCGGCCGGCTGCCGTCGGCGGCGGATCCTATCCGGCGAACCAGATCTACATTCCCTATTCGATCTTCTCCCCGTTCGGCTTCAACGGCCGTTTCGTCTACGGCCGGGCGTCGATCAACTTCTAGCGCTCAACAGGGGGAGGGGAGAGCCATCGTGGCTCTCCCTTTTTCCTAGTTCCGCAAGTCCGGCCGCAGCCGATAGCGCCCGTCTTCGCGGCTGAACATGCTGGCAATCCCAGGATGGTCGATCGGCTCCTCGCTATCGTCGAGCAGCAGGTTCTGCTGGCTGACGTAAGCGACGTAGTTCGTCTCCGCATTCTCAGCGAGCAGATGGTAATAGGGCTGATCCTTGGCAGGACGCAGGTCCTCGGGGATGGACTGATACCATTCCTCGCTATTGGCGAATTGCGGATCGACGTCGAAAACGACGCCGCGAAAGTCGAACAGGCGATGGCGGACCACCTCGCCGATGGCGAAACGGGCGACGGGGATGTCGATTTGCGGTGTCACGGCGGTGGAACGCGTGACGGAATGAAAAGGCGTCATGCTTACTATCTAGGCAACGCCGATGCCCGCTGCTAGAGCGCCGCGTCCGACCGGGGCCGGTAACCTGACCGGCCCGCGCGACTTCCGCGGAGAGGTGGCTGAGTGGTCGAAAGCACCGCACTCGAAATGCGGCGTACGGGCAACCGTACCGTGGGTTCGAATCCCACCCTCTCCGCCAGCAACCCGCCTGATTACTTGCGCGTTAGCCGGGTCAGCGCGCTCTCCATGCGGAGCGCCAGGTGTTCGACTTCGGCATTCAGCTCGCGCAGTTCGGCGACCGGGTCCTTTGGCGCGGCGGAGTTCGTTTGGGGCTGCGCTTGCAGCAATGCTGCGCTGAGCGCGGCGGGCGCGATTGGCAGCTCGAACTGGCAGCCGTAAAACTCGCCACTGTTCCAGACGACGGTGGCTTCCACGCTGCCGGCGTGCGGCAGTTCGATCTCAAAGATCGCGCCGACGAGCATCGGCACCGAAGTTTCGAGCAATGCTCCCGTCAGGGACAGGTCGTGGACGGTGACCAGTTCGCCGCCCGCGCCGGTCGCGGCGCCCAGCCTCAGCGCGCGGCGCAAATAGCGGCGGCGCTCGTGCTTGGCGGTCACATCTTCGAAAAAGGCCTGCATCGCCATCGGTGCGTCTCCTGGACCAAGCCAGTGGGCACCGATGGTTAAGAAAGTGTAACCGTTTCGGTCAGCGATGGACCAAGCGTTGCCTGAGTTCGGCGACTTCCCAGAAATCGTTCTTGCTGAACGGCAGCAGCGGCTGCAGCGCGGCGAAAATGCTGGGTCCCAGAGCGCTCTTCAAGCCATCAAGCTCGGCGAGCGCCGACCGGACCTCCGCGGCGTCGAACGCGGCATCCCCCGCCGCCTCTTCCATCAGCGTTTCCTCGGCTTCGGCGACGAGCCATGCCTGCAGCTCCCAATATCGCCGTACGCGAACCTTCGATTGTTCATCGAGCCGGGCAGCGAGCCTGGCGATCCGGTCGCCCGCCGGGCCGTTCGGCCACAGCCCCTTGCGAAGCGCCTGAACCTGCGCGCGATGCTCCGCGCATTCCGATGCGAGCCAGCCCTGGGCCTCCGCGGTGCCGAAGTTGAGAATGGCGATAAGGGCGATCGGCGCAATGATCAGCGCTCCCATCATCGCGACAAGTGGCTGGTTCGGGAATTGATTGAACGCCGTGTGCAGCGCGACGGCGACGCCATAGCCCGGGACAAACCAGAGAAGATTGAAGTCATAGTCGGACGCGGTGCCGCGCGTTTCCCGCTCCGCGAACTCGTGCGCGATTGCCGCCAGCAAGGCGAGGGTCGTGCCATGCATGATGGCAGTGCCCAAACCGCGCACCAGCCAGGTGCCGGTCCCGTAATTGGGGAAGATTGTCAGATAGAAGATGTTCTCGACCACCGAAAAGCCCGCGCCGATCGCGAAGCCCGAGATGACCGCGTCGAGCTTGTAACCGATGCGGTTGAAGCGGAACAACGCGATGATGATCGCCGCCTTGATCGCCTCTTCGATCCATGGGGCGATGAAGCGGCTGTAGAGCGAGAAGCCGATCGGCAGCGTGTCGAGCATGCGTCCGCTGATCGGCCAGGCGAAGAGGGCGCCGAGCGCGCCCAGCGCCAGCAACATCGCGATCTCGCGACGGTTCATCAGCGCGAAGGCGTCGAGCCAGACGAACAGGCCGAGCAGGACAAGCACGGGGACCAGCGCGATGCCCCAGTGCAGGCTCTCCACGATCAACGAAGTCATCGCCTCAGAGGATCTTCAGCGATGCGAGCCATTCGGTCTTGCGATAATGGCCGTCGCGCCAGCCCGCCGCCGCGCCGACCGACAAAACCATCGGCAATCGCAAGGCGACGGTAAAGTTGAGGTCGAGCTGCGCCCCGAGATCGGCGTAGCGGTGGTTGGTGAGATCGGGTTCATGCGTCGCCATGACCCCGGCAAAGACCGCGGGCCGGATATAGCTGAGGTAGAAGGCCGGCGTGCCGACTTCGGCGAAGCGGATAGGTGGCAGATTGATCTCCCCCGTCAGCCGCGCGAAGCGTCGCGCCGCGATCTCGTCGATGCCAAAGCCGGGAAAGCTCTCCATCTCGCGATACCGTTTTTCCGGCCGGTCATCGACATAGTTGTTGCGGAATGCGCCGAAGTAATAAGCGCCGAGCGGGCTCGTGCGTTCTCCGCCCGCCCAGCCCGCATGAGCATAGAGCCAGGCCGAGCTGTTGGCCCACGGAAGCGCGGTGCCGACGTCGACGCCGCCATACATTTTTGGGAAGACCTCGCCCTGGGCCTGATCGGCCGCCGCGACGATGCGCCCGGCGATGCCCTTTTCGTGATCGACGCCGCCCAGCGCCTTGGTCGTATTGGTGTAGCGCAGCCCGATGTCGGCCGATCGAATTTCCTTCGGGCTGGCGATATTCTGCGCGCCGGGAAGCGTGCGAAGGCCGAAATAGGCGGCGGCCGAGCCGAACAGATCGAGCTGGCGCGGCGGGTCGTAAATCAGCGGCCTCGAGTAATCGACGATGAAGGCATCGCCCTTGCGGCTGCGCAGCACCGGGCCGGCGAGGTCGTACACATCCGCCAGATTATGCCAGTAGGTGAGCTTCCAGATCGGCGTCTGATATTCGACGTTGAGGTGCACCCGTTCGCTGCCGTGGACCTTGTCGAACGGCGATATCGCGACACTGGCGCTAAGCTGGCGGAACTGCAGCGGGTCGGCGAGGTGGAAATAATAGCCGAAGGCCGGCGACCGCGCGTAGCCGGACATGATCGGATAATGCGCATCGAACCGCATCCTCTTGCCGGGTTCGTAAGTGCCGCGTTCGGTGATCAATTGATCGAGGGGGATTCTCGCCGGAGAGCCGACGCCCCATTGCTTGAGCTCGGGCCGGGCCTTGACCACTTCCGTGCCGAGCAGGCGCACCGTCGCCAGGTCGTCGCGCACTTCCGGCCGGACGATCGCGGGATTGAACCCGTCGCCGGTGTAATCGTAGACGAACAGCGAGCCATCGGGGCGAAGCTGCGGCCGGAAGAAGCCCGTCGCCGCATTGGTCAGCACGTCATATTTGCCGCTGGCAATGTAGAAGCGGAAGACGTTCGACACGCCTGTGTAGTAAGAATTGCCCAGCAGCGTCTTGCCGTCAGGGGTAAAGGTGAAATTCTCCGGCACCGATGGCGGCAGCGACAGGGTGGCCACGGGGCTGTCGGCAAATCCTTGCTCGAGGTCGGCGCGCTTCCACACCCGGACCGACTGCTTGCCGTCCACTGTCCCGTAAGATGCCGAGATCAGATTGCCGTCAGGTGAAACATCGAGGTCGAACAGGATTTCGCCGTAGCGGAACGTCTTGATCTGGTTGAAGCTGGTGTACGGCGGCGGGATCCGGACCAGCGTCACGAACCCGTTCTGATGACGGATTCCCCACAAGCTGTTGTCCGCGCGGTTGAACGCCAGGTCGCCGATCCGCGCGTCGGTCAGCAGCCGCCGTTTCTTGCCGGTATCGACGTCGATCGCGTTGAGGTCGCGATAGGCGTAATTCTGGTCGGTGTAGAAAGCGGTGCGCGACGCCGGGTCGAAGGCGACGCTGGTAACCTTGTACAGCATCATGCCGTTAAGATCGGTCAGATGCGTCAGCTTGCCCGTGGTGAGGTCCATGCGGCCGAGGAAGCCGATCCGGCCGGGGTAACGGAACGCCGCGATCAGGCTGTTCGTGCGCTCATCGACGAACCCGCGTGACATCGATCCCAGGCCGCGCGGAGACAGGTGGCGCGGCTCGCTCAGGGGATATTTGGCCAGCGCGGCGAGATTGTCCTCTTGAAACCGATGCTCGAACGCGATCCAGTCGGCCCACACCGAGTCCAATGATTTGCCGAAAACCTGCTTGAACCGGCCGGCGTAGAAAGCCTTGGAATCGTCCGGGCGCCGGAGCCATTCGAGCACCGGATCGACGCCGTACGTCAGCGCCAAATAGGAATAGAAACGCGTGCCGTAGAGGTAGGAATTGGCGCCGACCTGAAAATCGATCTGCGTGCCTTCGCTCTCCAGGCCCAGCGGAGAGAAGAAGCGCTTGTGGTCGCGGACCTTGGCGCGGAACACCATCTCGTCATAGCCGCCCTGGGCCCGCCCCAGGCCGCCCGCCATCCAGGTTTCGAAGAAGACCGCGCTGCCTTCCATGTACCAGCGAGGAGTCAGGTTACGGGGCGTGGTGAGGAAGTTGTAGAGGATCGATTCGGGATGCTTTTGCAGCGGCATCGGCTTGCCGCCGAGGAAGTGCCGCCAGAAGGCGTCGCGCTTGTTCCAGACGTCGATCGCCGCGACGTGCGCCAGTTCGTGGTTGTTGAGCGTGAAGAAGCGCTCGCCGGGCGAAAAGGTCTCCATCGACAGCGATAGCGGCGCGACGTCGAGCATCACCATGTTGCTCGGCGAACCCAGCGCGGCGGCGTTGCCGTAGTCCGAAAAATCCTTGAGCAGGATCGTCGTGCGGTCCCACGGCTTCCAGTGAAACTGCTTTTCGTGAAAGGCGAGCGCGTTCTCAAACGCGCGGCCCAGGTAGGGCGTCAGATAGGTCTGGATCGGGTCAAGATAGAGCAGCGACAGATTGCGCGTTTCCAGCGTCGACAGATGGAAGCCGGACGCGTCCTGCGGCACATGCTCGGGACCGGTCGGTGCAGGCGCGTTCGGTTTTGTTGGGGCCGGCTGGACCGGCTCCCCTGCCGGTTCCTGTGGCGTGGGTGGAACGGCGTCCGGCTTTTCGACAACGCTCGTCGTGTCCGGCGGGGTCGGCGGGGGAGCTTGCTTGGCTGGTGTCTGCGCAGCCGCAGCGGTGGAAGCGAGGGTCAGAGCAACCGCCAGCGCACCCCAGGCGCGCTGGCGATCATTAGACGCTTGTACTCCCATGCGCGGCCCCCGCGACCGCGGCGTTAGTCGTTATGGGCCTGCATGACGCCGGCTTGATTGGCCGCCGCGGCGAAGCTTGGATTGGCCATGACGGCCGCCAAATTCGGGTGCGCGGCCAGCGCTGCGAAGGCCTTGGAGTTGGCCGCCAGCGTGGCCATCGCCGCGGCCTGCCGGCTGACCGCCGCGAAGGCCTGCGGATTGGCCATCATCGCCGAAAAGGCTTGCGGATTGGCGAGCGCGGCGCGCGAGGCGACGGCATCGAGATGCCCGGCCGCCGCCGCCGAAGCAGTGGCTGCCTGAGCATTGAAGGCCTGGGCGGCCCGTGCTGCCGCGCTGAGTTGCGACGCGTTGCTCGCCAGTCTCGAGAAGGCGGTAGCGTTCTGCCCGATCGAGGAAGCGAGCTGCGCGCTCATCAGGTGCGCGTTGCTGGCAAGCCCGCCGAAGGCCACCGCGCTGCGCCCCATGGCCGAGAAGACCTGCGGGTCGGCGGCGAGCGCCTTCATCGCCGCATTATCGCTCGCCAGCTGACGGAATGCGACGGCGTTCGCCGCCATTTGCGAATTGGCCGAGGCTTTCGATGCGGCGGCCTGGAACGCGCTGGCATTGGACGCATAACTTCCGAAAGCCGAGGCGTCGGCCATGATCGCTGCCAGCGCCTGCGGATGCGAGGCAAGGGCGGCGAAGGCATCGCCATGAGCGGCGACCGCGGCGAGCGCCTGAGGTTGGCTCGCCAGAGCCGCGAAGGCCGCGCTGTTCGAAGCGATCGACGCCATTGCCGCATCCGACACGCCGGCAAGGCGCAATTGGCTCGCCATGCTGGCGGCGCTGTTGGCGGCAGCGGCCAGAGCCGCGGGTTGGCTGGCCATGGATCGGAAAACCATCGCGTTCGCGGCCAGCGAGGCGAAGACACCCGGGTCGGCCGCCAAAGCGTTCATCGCTGCATTGTCGCTCGCCAGTTGCCTGAACGCGGCCGCGTTGCTCGACAGGCGCGCATCGGCCGCGGCATTGGCGGCCGCGGACCTGAACGCATTTGCATTCGACGCGAAGCTGCTGAACGCGCTGGCGTTGCGAGCGATCGAGGCGAACGCTTCGGGTTGCGACGCCAACGCCTGGATCGCTGCCGAATGGCCGGCCACCGCGTTCATCATCAGAGCGCTGGCCTGATGCGACTGCGCCACTGATGCCGCCGCGTCTTGCGCAGCCTTGGCCATGCTGGCGAACGCCTGCGGGTTTGCCGCGAGCGCGCTGAACGCCTGCGGGTTGGCCAGCAGCGCCGCCATCACCTGCGGCTGCGACGCCAAAGCCTGGAAGCCGGGACTGGCCGCCAGAGCGCGGAAATTGGGATCCTTGACCATCAACTCGAAGGCGTCGGTCTGCATCAGCTCGGGAACAGCCGTGTCGCCGAGCTGCACGTCATTCTCACCGACCTGAGCCGAAACGTAACGGTCGGCCGGCGCGATCGTGCCTGCGCTAGGTCCGAGCGGCGGATAGACCCGGCCGAGACCGTAAGCTCCTGCCGCCACGGCGAGAACCGCCACGCTGCTCAGAATCATTTTGCGATTGGAATTGGTAGTCGAAAGACGAGTTGCCATCGATGTGCCCCCTTGACCCAGTCAAGACGGACAAATTGCGCTTTTATTAATGCAAAGTCAACGAAAGTCGGCGACCGAACATTCGGCGTCGGTGTTGTTATATCATTGAAATATTTTTGCTTTTCCGGCCCCGCAAGCTTCTGCGGCGCGAATCTTCCAATGCTTTTAACCATTTACGCAAACCATGCCGAAACTATGCAGCGCTAGCGTCGACATCCATGAACGGCGCCGTTCGTCTCGCACTCCTGATCGGGAGCCTGGTTGGTATGGCCGGGACCACGATGGCTCAGCAGCAGCCGACCGCGCGTCAAATGTCCGATCGCATTCAGGACGCGAAGAAGTTGCCGCAGGTAATGCTCGCCTCCGCCGAACCGGCACCCGCTTCAGCCGCGAACGGTGCCCCGGACCGGCCGATGCCCGCAAAGCGAGTCGCACCGCGCATCACCACATGCCGATGCGGCGATCCGCTGCCCGCGCCCGAACCGGACGAACGATAACCGCGTTATTTTCCCGCCTGCGCAATGCGCGCCGGGTGGGCTCTCACGATCGGAATGTCACCATCGCCCACGGCAGCGAACGCCGACCAGTAAAACGGGTGCGATGTCTGTGCGTCATCCATCAACTGGCGTTCCGATAGCCGGAGGGCGGTGACCGTTGGCGTGCCCGGGGGTGCGGAGAACAGCCCGGTCATCAATCGCTCGGTCGCATTATAGTCGTCCGGAACAGGCCAATGGCTGGCGATGACGAGGCGTCCCCCCGCGCCGACGAAGGCGCGTACCAGGCCATCGAGGGCGACATCGCCCCCAGTCGACAGGCCCGCCTGCTGGGTGGCTGCGGCGCTCGCCTTGCCCGCAGTGTCGCAGGCCGAGAGGATGACGACGTCGGCATCAAGGTGCAGGTCGAAGATGTCGCGGAAGGTGAGCAATCCATCCGACCCTTCGCCGCCGAAGCTGGTCAGCAGCGCTGGCTGCGCCGCGCATTTGGCGGCTCGCGCGGTGACGACGCCGTGCGTCGCGAAATGGACGATACGATACTGGTCGAGATTGCCGCGCGCCTCGAGCGCGGTGTCGGTGAACTGATCACCCGTGACAATGTCCACGCCATTGGGATCGAATTGTTTCAGGATCGATGCTGCCACCTGCAGTTCGCGGGCCGATATCGGATGACTCCACGACGACAGCGGTAACAGGCAATCGCGATCGGCCGTTGCCGGGACTTTGCCTTCCGCGGCCGCGGACGGGGGAGTGTTCTCGCCCAAGCCAAGATATTCCTTGCGGCCCGCGGATGGCCGTGCGCTCCGCAATTGCGCGAAGGAGCGTGGGCTAACTGCCGTGCTGATGTCGCGGTCGCCGCCGAGCCAGCTTATGCCGCGGAAGTCGTAGGCGGCATCGTCGTCTGACTTGGCACGGGCGGCGTAAGCGTCGACCGAGGCCTGGTCCATCACCAGCAGGTTGATGGGCAGCCGAAGCATGGCGCCGTCCGGTTCGAAGATGAGATGCTTAACCGGCGGAATCGTCGCCGCGAAGGGGCCGAATAGCTCGACGTATATCTGGTGCGACAGAGCGACATCGAAGGGATAGGTCGTCCGCTGCCCGCCTTCGACTTTCGAAATGGTGTCGCGAAGAGCGCTGACTTGTTCGTCGAGTTGTTTGGCCGTCACGCCCAGCTTTACCGCGTGCCCGCCGGCCGGCGTGACCATCATCGCGTAGACGTGATCGCCAACGATCGTCATCCGGTAATAGGCTTCGCCAGGTCGCAGGATTTTCTGAAGATCGGCGAGCGAGATTGTGTCGCTGGATACCGCCCGATAGCGTGGAAAGCTCCCCAGCGCTGCCTGTGTGGTCAATTGCTCCTTCTGGCTCGAATCCAGCGAGGCGCGAAGAACGCGGGCTCGAACGGCTTCTTCCGGCGAGGGCTTGGGCAAATCCTGCAAACGCGCCAGCTCGATGCGATTGCGTTCTACTTGACGGGTAAGAGTCACCGACTGCCGGAACAGCCGTGACGCCTCGTCGGTGCCGCCCGTCAATTCGCGGGCGAGGACCGCCTGCGTCTGCGCCAGGCCCGGACGAACCATCAGCTGGGAGGCCGCGAAAATCTCTGCTTGCGCCGCCGGATCGTCGCCCCGTTTGAGCAACAGGTCGACATAGGGCCGCAACACGTTGGCGAAGCTGGGTGGCAAGTTGCTGGTGTCGGGCTGCGAGTGCACGATGTCGCTGAACATCTTTTGCGCGACCGCAATCTGCCCGCTGCGCGCGAGATAGCCGGCCAGTCGCGCTCTTGAGTTGAGCAGCACGGCCGTCCCCGGATAATTGACTTCGAGCAGCGTCACGGCGGACCGGTACAGGCGGCTCGCTTCCCCGGTCTGGCCGCTCTCTTCGGCAATGGCGCCCAGATCGCCGAAGATTTGCGCCCGCATCCACAGGATCGAGGCGACTTTGCCGGCGCGCACCGCAAGCAGCTCGCCATCGGCACGCCGCAGCGCATCGCGGGCGCCTTTGCTGTCGCCAAGCAGGCGCAGCGAGGTCCCCCGCAACTGCAGCGCCTGGCCGTCGAGAATGGCGGCCTTCTCTTCCGGCAACAGTTCATCGGCCTGGGCATGAAGCTGCTGACCGAACCGCGAGTCGGCGTTCAGCCGGTGGGATAGCGCTTCGTCGATTTCCAGCCGTGCGCTGGCGTTGCGCTGACTTTCGACCACCGTCTTCGGAAGCGGCTTGTCGAGCTCGTCCAGCGCGGTCTGCGGCTCGCCCTGGTTGAGATCGTGGATCGCCCGGTAATTGCGCAGCCGCCGCGCGACGATCGGGTCGTTGCCGACCGATTGAGCGGCACGGGAGAAAAGTGCGTCGGCTTCGGCGAACCGGCCGAGATTGGATTTCTGGAGCGCTTCGTTGACCAGCGCCTCGCCGCGGCTGACCGGCGTATCGCCGCTGTTCGTGCTGGCCGCGGCGAAGAATTCGGCGGCTTCCGCGTAACTGCCGGCATTGTTGCGGCGATAGGCTTCCTCGAGCGCCTTGTCGGCCGCCAGCGTGCCGGCCTGGACGCGTGCAAATGCGGCGGGGTCGCCCGCGCCGGTCGTGGCGATCGAAATCTCGCCCTTGACCGGCTGGTCGGCGATGAGGCTGCGCAGGCCAAGCTGCAGCGCACTGTCGTACCCTGCCAGGCCTTGCGCGGCATAAACAATCTTTCCGCGCCGGACTTCATACGCGCGGTACCCGACATTGATCTCTTTCAGCCGGCACTCGACGACTTGGACGGGACCGATGCCCGCAATATTTCCTTGCGCCGGTGCTTCACAGCTCGCG
>Ga0207705_10001673_pt1 | contig 17644 bp, 17 predicted proteins | sample KBSC13metaG_FD_184314 | JGI IMG/M metagenome (GOLD analysis project Ga0207705, IMG submission 184314) | Corn rhizosphere microbial communities from Kellogg Biological Station, Michigan, USA - KBS C1-3 metaG (SPAdes) (version 2) | ecosystem: Host-associated > Plants > Roots > Rhizosphere > Soil ...
GCGGGACTGGCGGGCGCAGCGATGCTCGGCAAACAGGAGATCGGCCTGATCGTCGCCTCCCTGGTCTGCTGGATCGAGATACTTTCGGTCGTGATTCAGGTCTCGGTCTTCAAGTGGCGCAAGCGCAAACATGGCCTCGACTATGCGAAGGCGAACCGTGTCTTCCGGCGCACGCCGCTGCACCACCATTTCGAGGAGATCGGTTGGCCCGAAACGCAGGTCGTGATGCGCTTCTGGCTGGTGGGCCTGCTCTGTGCGGGTCTGGCGCTGCTCTGGGGTCGAAATTAGGAATTTAGACAGGATTAACAAGATTTACAGGATTAACAGGATTGACTAAGTCGATAGATACATCGTCAATGGCTTTGTCGGAGGCGTTTCGGGATCGCAATGTCAGCGTCATTGGGGCGGCACGGAGCGGGGTTTCGGTCGCGCGGATCCTGACGCTGTTGGGGGCGCGGGTGTTGCTTTCGGACAGTGCACCTTTGGAGAAGATCGGAACGGAGCGGCGGGCGGAGATTGGGGAGACGGGGGCGCGGTTTGTGGCCGGGGCGGATGTCGAGGCGGCGCTGCCGCAGGGCACGGGCTTGGTGGTCACCAGTCCGGGAGTGCCGCGGACGGCGGGAGTTTTGCAGGAGACAGTGCGGCGCGGGATTCCGGTCTGGTCGGAGGTGGAACTGGCGTATCGATTGGCGGAAGCGCCGTTGATTGCGGTGACCGGGACGAACGGCAAGACGACGACGACAATGCTGATTGCGGCGATGTTGGAGCAGGCGAATCTCAACCCGATTATCGCAGGCAACATCAGTGCAGATGAGATCAAGCGAACGCTGGTGGATGCTGCGTTCAGCACGTCTCAATTTGCGCCGGAGGCGGAGCGACATGCGGGCAAGCCGATCCTGGTGGCGGAGATCAGCAGTTTTCAGTTGGAGTGGGTGGAGATGTTCGCGCCTCGGGTCGCGATCCTGACGAATATCACGCCGGACCACATGAACCGTTACGACGGCTTCGAGGACTACGCACAGACCAAAGCCCGTATCTTCGCCGCGCAGGAGTCCGGCGACTGGGCCGTGCTTAATTACGATGATCCGGCAGCGCGGCGGATTGGAGAGAGTGGGCTGCCCGGCAAGCGCGTGTGGTTCACGACGCAGCAGATTCCTGCCCAGCAGGGACCGCTGGCGTGGGTTGCGGAGGAGCGGGTGCAGGTACGCTTGCGTGAAATTGGAGAACCCGAGTTCGTCCTGCCGGTTGAGGAGTTCTCCCCTGCCCTGCCGGGCCGGCACAGCGTGGAGAATGTACTCGCGGCGGCAACGGCGGCTCTGGCGATGGGCGCGGCTCCGGAGGCGGTGGCACAGGCGGTTCGCACCTTCCCCGGCGTGGCGCATCGCATGGAGTTTGTGCGGGATGTCGTCGGGGTGCGATATGTGAACAACTCGATGTGTACCAACGTGGCGGCGGCGATCAGTTCGTTGCAGTCGCTGGATCGTCCCGGTGTGATCATCATGGGCGGCGCGGACAAAGGGCTGGATTTCGCTCCCCTGGTTCCGGCGCTGAAAGCGCATGCACGTCAGGTGTTCCTCATCGGGCAGGCGGCAGACAAGATGGAGCGCGTCTTTCGAGAGAGAGGCTACGATTTCATCCTGCGCTCCGAAACCCTGGAGGAAGCGGTCAAGGAAGCCAGTGTGGTCGCAAAGCGGTTTGAGACTGTGCTGCTCTGTCCGGCGTGCGCGAGTTTTGATATGTTTCGAGATTTTGAAGAGCGCGGCGCGGCATTTCGCCGTGCTGTAAATTTCCTCTAAGGAGAAAGCGCGTGGCGCGACCACAGGCCGTACGTCTGAAACTTCCCGTAGATGCGCTGCTCTTCGGGACTATGCTGGCCCTCATTGTCATCGGGCTGTTGATGGTGGTGGATTCGAGCTATGTGAAGACGCTCGACAGCCTCCGAGCAGGACACGACGCCTACTACGACCTCAAGAAACAGGCGGGGGGCGTGGTGATCGGCCTGTTCGCGATGGCCGCCATCATGCGCATCGGCTACTGGCGCTTGAAGGAGTGGGCGGTACCGTTGGTCGTCATGGGCGGGATATTGCTGCTGGCGGTCTGGTTTCCCCATATCGGGCAGCACGAGAACAACGCCGCCCGCTGGGTGAAACTGGGAATACGCTTTCAGCCTTCCGAGATCGCGAAGCTCACCCTGCTGATCTATGTCGCCGCGCAGTTGGCGCGCCCGGCCTGCAAGATCAAACATCTGACGGAGGGGCTGGGTCCAACGCTTCTGGTGGCCGCCTTCTATCTGCTCGCCATCGAGCGTGAGCCGGATCTCGGCACCGCGTTTGCGCTGTTTCTGGCGGTGATCTCCCAACTCTTTCTGGCAGGAGCGCGGCGCAGGCATATCGCCCTCATCCTGGCGAGCTGCGGACTGCTGGCCTTCTTCGTCATTGGGATGAGCAAGCATCGCCAGGAGAGCATGTCGGCCTTTCTGGATCCCGGCAAGTATCAGCAGGGCATCGGCTACCAGGTCTATCACGCGCGTCTGGCCGTCGGGTCCGGCGGATGGGAAGGGATGGGCATCGGGCAGGGCCGTGAGAAGTCGTACCTGCCTGAGAGCGATACCGACTTCATCTTCGCGACCATGGCGGAAGAGCTGGGCTTCTTCTGGCTGCTGCCGATTCTGGGTCTGCTCATCGTAATCGGCGGACGTGGGTTCTGGATCGCCTTCAACACCAAAGATCGTTTCGGGCAGATCCTTGCGGGCGGAATCGCCTCCCTGATCAGTTGGCAGGCTCTGATCAATATCGCTGTCGCGACAGGCTCGATTCCCGCCACCGGGGTGCCCTTGCCGTTCCTGAGTTTCGGCTCGACCTCTCTGGTCTCCCTGATGTTCGGCGTCGGCCTGCTGCTCAATATCGCCCAGCATCCGGTGCCCCCCGCGCCTGTCGCGGCCAAAAAGCGCCAGGCGTAATCCCAGTATCGGAAAGCAGGATGAGATGCGCGTTGTGGTGAGCGGAGGAGGAACGGGAGGGCATATCTTTCCGGCGTTGGCGGTGGTGGAGGCGTTGGAGCGCGTAGATCCGGAGGGGGAGCGGCTCTATATCGGCGGTTCGACAGGGATGGAGACGCAGATCGTTCCCGAAGCGGGAGTGTTGTTTCAGGCGGTGACGGCGAAGAAGCTGCGCAAGCTCGTGTCGCCGGGCACGGTCGGGGTGGCGTGGTCGCTCTTGAAGGGCTATCGGGAGGCGCGGACCTATCTCAAGGCGTTCAAGGCGGAGGCGGTGGTCGGAACCGGCGGCTATGTGGCGGGAGCGGCGATGCTGGCGGGAGTAACGCTGGGACTGCCGACGCTCATCCTGGCCCCCGATCTGATACCCGGACGCACGAATCGCCTGTTGGGGCGATTTGCGAAGAAGGTCTGCCTGGTCTTTCCGGAGAGCATTCCGGCCTTCGGCAAAGAGAAGAGTGTGGTGACGGGGCTGCCGCTGCGTTCTGGGATCGTCCTTCCTTCCGAGGTGACGCCGCAGGAGGCGCGCTGCCGATTTACGGGACTGCGCCCGGATGCTTTTACGGTCCTGGTGGCCGGGGGAAGCCAGGGAGCGCAGGCGGTGAACAACCTGGTGCTGGGAGCCGCTCAGGATCTGCTGGCCGCGGGGGTGCAGATCCTGCATCAGACCGGGCCGAAGAACTTCGAGCTGGTGACGGAGCAGGCGAAAGCATTGGGATTGACGCCTGAGAAGGGCTACCTGCCGCTTGCCTTCTTCGACGCGACGCAGATGCCGCTCGCGCTGCGGGCGGCGGATATTTTCGTCTGTCGGGGCGGAATCTCGACGCTGTCGGAAGCGATGGCGAACGGACTGCCTGCCATGGTCATTCCGCTGCCGTCGGCATACGCGGACCATCAGACGGCCAACGCGCGGGCGCTGGAAAAGGCGGGAGCGGGCCTGCACCGGGCGGAGAACAGCCTGACGGCGGAGAAACTGAGTACGGAGATCCTGGAACTGCGCGCTGCTCCGGAGCGTCTCGCCGCGATGTCGCAGGCAGGCCGGGCGCTGGGCAAGGCGGAGGCGGCGGAGACGGTCGCGAAACTTATTCTGGCCTTGTGAGTAGTGATAGACGAAATGGCAACACCGAAACATATACATTTTCTGGGGATCGCGGGGATCGGAGTCTCCGCGCTGGCGCAGGTGGCGCAGGCGCGGGGCATCCGGGTCTCCGGCTCCGACCCCAACGCCGATCCTGCAACCAATCCCGCGATCGCGCGACTGCTGGAGGGCGGCGCGACGCTCTATCGGGAGCATAAGGCAGGCAATTTGGCCGCCGATGTCGATCTGGTCGTGGCCTCTGCCGCGGTGGCGGAGGACAACCCGGAAGTGCGGGCGGCGCTGGCGCGCGGAGTGCGCGTCGTCTCACGGGCCGATTTTCTGGGCGAACTGATGGAGGCGCATCGCGGCCCGAAGATCGCGGTCGCCGGAACGCACGGCAAGACGACGACGACCGGGATGCTCGGGGTGCTGCTGCAGAACGCAGGACTGGACCCCACCGTGTTTGTCGGGGGAGAAGTGGCGGAACTCGGCGGCAATGTCCGGGTAGGGAGCGAGGAGGGGCCGTTCGTGGCGGAAGCCTGCGAGGCGTACGACTCCTTCCATAGCTTGAAGCCTGACATCGCGATCCTCACCAATGTCGAGGCCGATCATCTGGACCACTACGGCACGGCGGAGCGTGTGCAGGCCAGTTTTGTTCGATTCCTGGAGAATCTGCGCCCCGGCGGCACCATCGTCGCCTGCGCCGACGATCCCGGCGCGAAAGAGGTGCTGAGCCGCTTGCCATCCGTCGCCTCTCTGACCTATGGCATCACGAACGGCGATGCGGAGATGCACGCGCACAGCCTCCAACTCGATACCCAGACCACGTTCGTATGGGGGGATCCTGTGGTTCCCTACTACGACACGCGGATCGTGCTGAATGTTCCGGGCAAGCATAATGTGCTGAACGCGCTGGCGGCGGCGGGCGTTGCGATGCTGCTGCATGTGCCGGTGGCAGAGATTGCGGAGGGACTGCGCGCGTTTCACGGCGCGACGCGGCGGCAGGAGATCCTGGGTGAGGCGGCGCTGGAGAACGGCAGTGTGCTGGTGATGGACGACTATGCGCACCATCCGACGGAGATACGCGCTACACTCGACGCCCTGCGCAGCGCCTATCCGCAGCGCCGACTGGTCGCGATCTTCCAGCCGCACCTCTACAGCCGAACACGCGACTTTATGACGCAGTTCGCGGAGGCGTTGGCGCTGGCGGACGCCGTCTTCGTCACCGACATCTACGCCGCGCGAGAGACGCCCATCGCCGGGGTGCGCGCCGCCGATATCGTCAAGCAGGCCGTCAAACTCAACTCCGAGGCTCCTATGATCTATGTGCCCGACAAGAAAGACCTTCCCCACACGGTGGCCGCGCTCGCGCGCCCCGGCGACCTGACGCTCTTTCTGGGCGCGGGCGACATTCGCACGCAGGGGGAACGGTTTCTCAAACTACTACAGGAACGGAGTGCGGTACGATGACAGCTCTTACGCCTGCGGATCGCCGCCTGCGGGTCGCCGTGCTGATGGGCGGCACCTCCAGCGAACGCCCGATCTCTCTGAAGACCGGGAGCATGATCGTTCAGTCGCTCGATCCAGCCCGTTACGAGGTCATGGCCATCGACACGCAGGATGTACTGCGGCTGCAAGCCAACAGCCCTGCGCAGATCGCTGCGGCGTCCAACGGCGACGAGGAGGCCGTTTCACCCCGAACGGGGGCCGTGCTTGCCGAGACGGAGGCCATCGACACCGAGGAGAAGCCTCTGACATCGATGCCGCCCGATGTGGTGTTTATCGCGCTGCACGGCAAGGGTGGCGAGGATGGAACTGTGCAGGGAATGCTGGAGTTGATGGGCCTGCCCTACACCGGGTCCGGGGTGCTGGCAAGCGCGCTGGCGATGGATAAGGCGATGACGAAACGCCTGTTCCGCTCCGCAGGCATTCCTGTCATCGAAGATATTCAGGTTCGGCGCGGTGAGGAAGAGGACAGCGCGGCACTGATCGCGCAGGTGCAGGAGCATCTCGGGTTTCCCGTCTTCGTCAAGCCGAACGCCGAAGGCTCCTCGTTCGGAGGCCGAAAGGTCGATACTGAGGAAGAGCTTCTGCCGGCCGTGAGCAACGCCCTGACCTACGATCCAAAGGTGATCATCGAGCGGTATGTGCAGGGCGTAGAGATCACCGTCGGAGTATTGGGCAATGCGTATGGGGAGCTGCTGCCGCTGCCGGTTGTCGAGATCGTGCCGAAGAGCGCCTTCTACGACTTCGAGAGCAAATATGCCGATGGCGGCAGTGAGCATATCATCCCTGCGCGCCTGCCGGAGGCCGTGACAGCGCAGGCGCACGCATTGGCGCTGCAGTGCCATAATCTGTTAGGATGTCGAGGGATGTCGCGCACGGATATGCTGGTGGTGGGAGAGACGCTGTCGGTGCTGGAGGTCAACACGATTCCCGGTATGACCCCGACCAGTCTGCTGCCGCAGGCCGCGGCGCATATCGGCATCTCGTTCCCGCAGTTGCTCGACCGTTTTCTCACCAGCGCTCTGGAAGCGCGTTTGTAGATTTGCAGAGAGGAGATTTGCACCGTGCCCAGCGATCCGCCCCGCCGTTCCCCCTCACCGACCGGACGTCCGACCACGCGTCGCGCGACCGCCAAAAAGCCGGTTCCAGGCCGCCCTGGCCCGTCGCATCGTCGGCTGCGCATCGCCGATGTGCGCCGCATCCGGCGGCAGGTGCTGTTCAGTCTCTACGCCGTGCTTGGTGCGGAGCTGATCGCCGCGACGTTTACCGCTCCCTTCCTGCATATCCGGCATATCCAGGTCGCGGGAGCGACCCCACTGCCCGCCTCTGAGGTCGCCAGGGTACTGCATGCCGCGAACCTGCCGAACAAAACGAACTTCCTGTTGGCCCCGGTGAATCGCCTGCAGACGCAGGTGCGCGCCCTGCCCTGGGTGCGTTCTGCGACCGTGCATCGTCAATTTCCAGGGACGGTCACCATCGAGATGACGCTGCGCGAATCGGTCGCTCAGGTGCAGGCGACCAATGGCCGTTGGGAGGTCGATGCCGATGCTCTGCCGATCCGAGCCGTGCGTTCCGACATGGCCTCGCGTCTGCCGTTGATCGTCTGGCAGCAGCCCAAAGCCGTCCAGCCGGGCGTGGAATTCGGCGATCATGCCCTGCAATCGGCCCTGGCGCTCTCCCTCTGGGCGCAAAAGGAGACCGCGGTCCCTCTTGCAAAAATAGAGGTTGACCAAAGCGATAATATATGCTTAAATATGAAGGATGGAATCCCGATTAAGTTCGGCCCGGATTCAGACTTGAAGTCGAAACAGACGCTTGTAGAGAACCTCTACCGACGTGATCCCAACATCGCCCAACGCATTCAAGAGATCGATGTCTCCTGTCCGTCCGATGTGGCCTGCACGCCCCGTGTGATCTTACCTACGCCTGCCTCGACCACGCTCCAAACGGGAGATACGGCGGTAAATAGACCATGAGTATGTATTCAGCAAGTATGCAGCATCGTTCGTTCGTCTGGCAGATCAGCGCTGTCTGTTTCTTTTTGGGACTGCTGCTGGCCGCGGCGACGGTAACGGCGAGTAAAGTCACGGGCACCAGTCGCACCGGCTTCATCTATAACCCTGAGTCCAATAATACCGTAAAGCCGGACAAGGACAAGAAGATGGAGACGCTTCAGGAGGAGATCCAGAAACTGCGCGCCGACAAGACAGCCCTGGAGAAGGCAGCCTCCACCAAAACCGATGTCTCCAAAACCCTGAATCAGGAACTGCAGGAGACCAAACTTTATGCGGGTCTGAGTGAAGTGGCCGGCCCCGGCGCCGTTGTGACGCTCACAGACAGCAAGAAAGACCGCCTTATCGGGGTGGATCCACAGAGCTACCTGATCCATGACCGCGATATTCGCGACGTCGTCAACGAGTTGCGGGCGGCGGGCGCGGAAGCGATCGTCGTGAATGGGCAGCGTATCACAGGCTCCTCGTCGATCCGGTGCGCAGGCCCGATCATCCTGATCAATCAGGAAGAGATGGCGAATCCCTTTACGATCCAGGCGATCGGCGACCCGGACAAACTGGTGAGCGCGCTCAATATCAAGAACGGCGTTCTGGACCAAATCCGCACCTTCGGCCCCGACATGGCCCGTTCCGAGAAAAAAACGCAACTGCGCCTGCCCGCCTATGCCGGCAGCACCCATATCAAATATGCAAAACCGGTCGCCCCGAAAACGACGTCAGGCAATGACGAAAGCAAGTAGCATCGAACACACCCTGCGCTCTGCCCCAATAAAGGACAGGTTGGAGATATGAAACTCTGGGTTCCCCCTCTTGCCAGCGCTCTTGCAGGTCTGGTCGGCGGGATGATTGTTTTTACGAAACTGAAATGGCAGATTCCGGCGGACTATGCCCCTTATCTGTCGGTCGCGGCCCTGGCCGGCCTGGACACGATCTTCGGCGGCGTGCGCGCCGGGATCGAAGGCCGTTTTCAGAACGACATCTTTGCCAGTGGCTTCCTGCTCAATACGGTGCTGGCCGCGCTTCTGGCCGCGCTGGGGGACCGCATCGGAGTCAATCTGGCCCTGGTCGCGGTGCTGGTCATGGGTTCACGGGTCTTTATCAATCTCTCGCTGATCCGCCGTTATGTGCTGAACAAGCGGGCGATGGAGCGCAGTAAACAGCTTGAGGAGAGCGCCGCCGCCATCACGAGCGCAGCGACAGCGCTCAGCCAGAAAACCGAGACCGGCAGCAGTCTGTAAGCGAAGGGAAAAGAGAGGAGGGATGAGGGTATGGGAAAGCGATTTCCTACCCTCCTCCCTTCGTCCTTGTTCTCTATCTTTCCATTAATGGGTGGGGTGAGTGGCGAAAAACGACATCATTGCGGGGCTGGACATAGGGACGACGAAAGTCTGCGCTCTGATTGCCGAACTGACCGACACCGGCCAGGTCCTTATCATCGGTATGGGTACGGTGCCCTCGACCGGGATGAAGAAGGGCGTCGTGGTGGATATCGAGGCCACGACCCGCGCTGTCGAAGAGGCGATGGGGCTGGCGTCGCGGCAGGCGAACCGGGAGATCGATAGCGTCTATGTCGGTGTCACCGGGGAGCATATCGCGTCGCTGAACAGCAGCGCCCGCATCGCGATCACCACACCGGACCATGAGATCACCCAGAGCGACGTGCAGCGCGTTCTGGAGTCGGCCCGGGTCATTGTGCTGCCGCCGGATCGACAGATCATCCACGCCATCCCTCGCTCTTACTCCGTGGACGGCCAGGACGGGATCAAACACCCGGTCGGCATGAGCGGCTCCCGCCTGGAGGTCGAGACCCATATCATTCACGGCACGACGACCTTTTTGAGCAACGTTGAGAAGTGCGTGACCAAGGCAGGGCTGGAGATCAACGAGGCCGTTCTGGAGCCGATTGCGACCGGAGAAGCGGTGCTGCTGCAGGCTGAGAAGGAATTGGGAGTCTGTCTGGTAGATATAGGGGGAGGAACGTCCGATATGGCGGTCTTCCTTAATGGAGAGATTTTCTACTCCGCCGTCATCCCGGTCGGCGGGAACCATGTCACCAACGATGTAGCCTACGGATTGACGGTCGGACGGGACGAGGCGGAGCGCCTGAAGACCGAGAGCGGCAGCGCCCTCCTGGAACTGGTGTCGGCGGAGGATGTGATCGCCGTCAAGCAGGTCGGGCGGGACGAATCCCGCAAGCTCCGGCGCAGCGCGCTCGTGAAGATCATCGAGCCGCGGATGCAGGAACTCTTTCAGATGGTGAAAGACGAACTGGAGAAGGCGGAGTGTCTGGGCATCACCCCGGCCGGTCTGGTCATCAGCGGCGGCGGCAGCCAACTTCAGGGATGCATCGAAGTGGCGCAGCAGGTGATGAATATGCCCGTGCGTGTCGGAAGCCCGGAGGGCCTGGGCGCTATCGGGGAGACTCTCACCCACCCACGCTACGCCACCGCGATCGGCCTGCTCCTCTACGGCGCAAAACAGATCCAGGAGTCGCGCCACCCTACGCACACGCAGAGTTCGGGCGGAGCTTTCGCCCTGCTGCAAAAACTGCTCGACTGGCTGCGGGACCGGTTCGGCACCCATTAGATCGATTTCCGGAAGTAGATACGTAAGTTTGAAGTAGACACAGAAGTAAGCAAGCACAGAAGCACACTATTCAGAAGCGGACAGGGGAAGGGCGCAACCCAGATGATGATAATAAACAACAGTTCGATGAATGTCGGGGCGGAACTCGGCTCGGCACGCATCAAGGTGATCGGGGTCGGAGGCGGCGGCACCAACGCGGTCAACCGGATGATCGAGGCCAGTCTCAGCGGCGTCGAGTTTCTGGCCATGAACACCGACGTACAGGTGCTGAACATCTCGCAGGCCCCGCGCAAACTCCAGCTTGGCGAGAACTCGACGCGCGGCCTGGGCGCGGGCGGTAATCCGGAGATCGGACGCACCGCCGCCGAAGAGAGCAAGAGCGAGATCAAGAAGATGATGGACGGCGCGGACATGGTGTTCATCACCGCCGGTATGGGCGGCGGCACCGGCACCGGCGCGGCGCCTGTCATCGCGGAGATCGCCCGCGAGATCGGCGCGCTCACCGTCGCGGTCGTCACCAAGCCCTTCCCTTTTGAGGGTCCGCGGCGTATGCGCCTCGCCGCCGAAGGCATCGAAAATTTGAAGAGCCGTGTCGATACGATCATCATTGTGCCGAACGAGAAACTGCTCTCGGTCGGAGATCGCCGCATGACTCTGGTCGAAGCGTTCAAGGTGGCGGACGATGTGCTGCGCCAGGGGGTGCAGGGCATCTCGGATATCATCACGATCCCCGGTATGATCAACGTCGATTTTGCGGACGTGCGCGCCATCATGACCGGCGCAGGCCCGGCCCTGATGGGGATCGGTATGGCGACCGGCGATCATCGCGCGGTCGAGGCCGCGCAGAACGCGGTATCCTCCCAGCTGCTGGAGACGAGCATCAACGGCGCGACCCGTGTCCTGGTCAATGTCACCTCCGGCAACGACCTGACGCTGGCGGAGTTCAACGAGGCTGCCGAACAGATCGCTTCGCTCTGCGATCAGCGCGACGCCAATATCATCTTCGGCTGGGTTCCCGACCAGATGCTGGAAGGCGAAGTGCGCGTCACGGTCCTGGCGACCGGCTTCAATGCCCGCGAAGATACCGGAACGACGCAGCCGACCCGCCCCGGCGTGACCACACGCCCGTTCGCACCGACGCAGCCTGTCGTGGGCAATACACCGCCCACCGCGACCCCGCGTCCGACCGACCCGCCGGCCACGCCTCCAGGACAGGAGAAGACCGCCCAGGTGCAGCCGCCCGTCCCGCCGGATCCGCGCAAAGATGACCTCGATATTCCGGCCTTCCTCCGCAAACGGTAGCGATGTCCTGGTCTATCGACGTTACACAGCGTCCCTTGCTTGCCCATGCCGAAGCCCTCAGCGCCCTGCCGTGGCTTCGGCATGGTTTTGCCCTGCGCGACGCCGATGCTCCCGACGGATTCAACCTCTCCTTCACCACGAGCGATGATCCTGAACAGGTGCGCGCCAACCGGCGTGCCGTCTGCGCCCGCCTCGGTTTTGCACCGGAGGCGCTGACGCTGCCGGGAATGCCTCATAGCGCCGCGGTCGTTCGGGTAGGACAGGAAGAGCGCGGCCGCGGCGCCCTGGACCGTGCCACCGTGATCCATGGCTGCGATGCCCTCATCACCGATACCCCTGACCTGCTCCTCGGCGTCACCGCGGCAGACTGCCTGTCGGTCTTCCTCGTCGATCCGGTGCACCACGCCATCGGTCTGGCCCACTCCGGCTGGCGCGGCACCGCAGGCCGCATCGTCCCCAACACCCTGGAGGCGATGGCAGTGGCGTTCGGCACACGCCCCCAGGAGTGCCTCGCCGCCATCGGTCCCGGCATCAGCGGCGCAGGCTATGAGGTCGATGCGCCCGTCTTCAACGCTTTCACCGAATCGCCGGATGCCGCTATCTTCACCCCCACCCGTCCCGGCCACTGGCTCCTCGACCTGACCGCCGCCGTACAGCATCAGCTTCTGAGTTGTGGCGTGCCTGGCGAGTCGCTCTCAGTCTCTCCCTGGCGCACAGATCAGAACACCACTCTCTTCCACAGCCACCGCCTCCACCCCGCCTGCCCCCGCATGGGCGCTTTCCTCGGCATTCTCCTATGATATAATGTAGGATCATGAACACACCAGAACTTCCCATCTATCTTGATTATGCTGCGACGACACCGACCGATCCGGAGGTGGCGGAGGCAATGTTGCCTTATCTTTCGGGGCCGTTGTCGTTAGGCAATGCGAGCAGCATTCATCGATTTGGGCGGCAGGCGCGGGCGGCGGTGGATGAGGCGCGTGATTCGGTCGCAAAGCTGATTTACGGGGACTATGCGGAACTCTACTTCACGGGCAGTGGCACGGAGGCAGACAATCTGGCGCTCCTCGGCACGATGCAGTCTGCCCCGGCAGGGCGCAATCATCTGGTAGTGAGCGCGATCGAACACCACGCGATTCTGCACACGGCTCACTATCTCCAGACACAGGGATATACCGTAACCACTGTTCCCTGCGATGCGGAAGGACTGATCCCCACAGAAGCCGTGGCAGAGGCGGTAACGGATCAGACGGCGCTCGTCTCGATTATGCACGCCAACAATGAGATCGGAACCATCCAGCCTATCGCGGAGTTTGCGCGGATCGCCCATGCGCGCGGCGCAAAGTTCCACACCGATGCGGTACAGTCAGTAGGGATGCTACCTGTCGATGTGCGCGCCCTCGACTGCGATCTACTTTCGCTCTGCGCCCATAAGATCTACGGCCCGAAAGGGGCAGGCGCGCTCTATATCCGCCAGGGGACCAAAGTTTCGCCACAGATTCATGGAGGCGCGCAGGAGCGGGAGAAGCGCGCAGGTACCGAAAATGTCGCCGCGTTGGTCGGTTTCGGCAAGGCAGCGGAACTCAGCCGCACACGTCGTGAGTTCGATAGCCCGCACATTGCTGCGCTGCGTGATCGGTTCCTCGGTCTGCTCCGCACTGCCATTCCCGACCTGATTTTGAATGGTCATTCGACCTTGCGTCTCCCTAACAACGTAAACGTCTCCGTTCCAGGCGCAGAAGGCACGACACTCCTTATGAATCTGGACCGCAAAGGCGTAGCCGCCTCCAGCGGATCCGCCTGCTCCTCCGGATCATTAGAACCTTCACATGTGCTGAAGGCAATCGGCCTGGCGGACACCCTGGCTTCCAGCGGCGTTCGATTCTCGTTAGGACGCACAACGACGGAGGCTGAGGTTTTACAGGCGGCGGAGATCTTCGCCGCCATTGTCCATCGTCTGCGAAGGCCCCGATAGATTTCTATGGGGAATGCGTGGCGGCAGTTCGCTGAAATGCTTCGATTTCGGAGAGGGAGCGGACGCCGCACCAGCCGCCCATTTCGGTGCAGTTGAGGGCGGCGGCGGCAGAGGCGAAGCGGACAGTGGTGAAGAGGTCCCAGGACTGGAGTTGGCCGTAGAGGAGACCGGCGCGGAAGATGTCGCCGGAGCCAGTAGTATCGATGACACGGGGCGCGACGTAGGCGGGAATGTGCACGGCGGGTTGGCCGTTTTGACCGTACTCTGCGACGAAGCAGCCCTGTTCGCCCCAGGTTACGATGGTGGTCGGGCCGTAGGTATCGCGGGTGTGGGCGGCGAAGGTGGAGAGATCGGTGGCGGAGAGATTGCGGCCGATATGTTCGCTGGAGGTGACGATCTGGGAGGCGATGGCGTTGATGGCGGGGTCTTTGGCATAGTCCATGGGGAGAGTGAAGGCTCCGGCAGCGGCGGCGACCTGACAGGCGGAGGCTCCGGCGGCGTAGGCGTTCGGCTCCATGGTAAAGAGGCGGGCCGAGGCGGCGAGCGCTGGATCGAGCGACGGAGGCTGCATCTCGGTGAAGCGATAGCCGAACATCGTGCGCTGGCCGTCCGGGGTCGCCATGCAGACGCAGTAGGGTGTGAAGGCGGCGGCGGAGGTCGGGAGGAAGCGCAGGTCGATCTCGGGAGCGTCTCTGGAGAAGAGGGAGCGCAGCAGATGCCCGTCCTCGTCGTCGCCGAAGGCGTTGCCGACCAGCGCCACCTTGACTCCCCAGCGGGCGAGCGCCATCGCGGTGTTCGCGGCCTCTCCGCCGATCTCCCGGCGCTCCTCCAGAATATCCACATAGCCGCCGGGCGGGGGAAGTTTCTCCACGCGCCATAAGACATCCAGACAGACCGTGCCGTAGACCAGAACATCGTATTCGTGTGACATGAGTCTTCTTGATCCGTCCTATGTGCTAATAGAGTCGGTGTGGTTCGCTGCGCTCTGCAAACTGAGCCAGGCCGGGCTGCCAGGAGGCGACCAGATCCGCGGCGGAAGCCCCTTCCTGAAATGCGGCGAAGGCGGCGCGATTGACGAGCAGGCGGTCGTAGCGCGCGGCTTCCCAGGACTCGGGGAAGAGCGTCTGTAGGGCCATGGCGACGGTCAGTCCCGTTGTTACCGGGGCAAACAGGTCGCGTTGAGTGATGATCAGATTGATGCCGCCGCAGCGTGTGCCTGCATGCACCCGTGAATTCGGGGTGAAGTGGATCGGCACGAAGCGCACGCCCGGCAAGCCCTGCGCGTTCAGATGCTCCGCCAGTTCGCGCTCCGCGATCCAGGGCGCGCCCACGACTTCGAACGGCGTATCCGTCCCGCGTCCGACCGAGACATTGGTAAACTCCAGCAGGCCGATGCCGGGATAGAGCAACGCCTGAGTCAGGGAGCGCATATTCGGAGAGGGATTGATCCAGGTCAGGCCCGTTGCATCCCACAGATCGCCGCGCTGCCAGCCCTCGATTTCTATAACCTTCAGGTCCAGATCGAGACCCATTTCCGCCGCAAAGAGTCGCGCCAGTTCTCCGACCGTCAATCCATGCCGTATGGGGAGCGGATGACAGGCGACAAAGTCGAGCCGATCGGCGTCTGCGATCGGCCCCTCCGTCACCAGCCCCCCGATCGGATTGGGACGGTCCAACACCACGAAGCGCAGGCCGCTTTCCGCTGCCGCCTCCATGCAGTGAAGCAGGGTGCTGATATAGGTATAGAAGCGCACTCCGATGTCCTGAATATCGAACACCAGCGTATCCAGTCCCGCCAGTTGCTCTATTGTCGGTCGCGTCCGCGTCCCGTACAGGCTGTAGACGGGCAGTCCGGTCGCCTCATCGATGCCATCGGGAACGTGCTCGTCCAGAGCGCCCCGAATGCCATGTTCGGGTCCGAACAGAACTTCCAGTGCGACCTCACGCGTCGCGTGCAGGAGGTCCGCCGTCGCCATGCCGAACGTATCCAATCCAGTGTGGTTGGTTATCAACCCGATCCGCTGTCCACGCAGTGTCGCGAACTCTTCTCCTGCCAGGAGATCGATGCCAAGTCTGACTGCCATTCGTTTTCCTTATTCAACCAATCGTTCTCTTGATGTCGCTCAGTATCAGAGTATTTGCGCGGGCGTGGTCCATATCGTCAGGCCAGGATTGCGGCGATAGGTCTGCTGGAGAGCGCGCAGGGCCTCCGCGACACGAAGCGTTTCCGCTTCTGGCAGCAGCAGGTAGAGCAGCAAGACGCTTCCCGGAAACACAGGCGAGTTCAGTTTGGGTCCTGCGCCTCCGCAGCCGTGCGCCTCGGCGGTCTTGGTCCAGCCGGTGACTCCTATCTCCTGAAGAGTCTCCATGATCCGTTCGTCCATCCCGCTGTCGTACGCGATCGTCAGCAGAACCGTCGGCCTATCACCGCTCGTCATCGCTATCCTACGCCTTCCTACTCGATTGGATCGGGTTCAAGTCCGCTTCGTGCTCCTCCATTCGTCATGAACGCCCCGGTTTCCTATCGGATGTGCGTCTCTTCCGCTTCACCGGCGCAAACAATCCGATCGGCGGCTCCGATTCGGCGCTCTGTCATCCTCCGGCGCACATTCAGGGAACCCGCAACAGGTCGCTACCGTCCATGCACAAAGAGGTTTCGGCCTCGTTTACCATGTAATGTGCATAAAAACTAAAAATAATAAAACAGAAGCGGTCGCCACACCTCTATTCGGTCTTATGTCCTTACCGGCAGGATCTTATTAATACCGGATAGTCGGGTAGACGGCGGGTCGCTTCCAGAAGGAGAACGAGAGATGGCACAAGATCAAAGGCAAGCCCAGGACGCGGTTGCTCAAGATAGTGATGCGGAGAACGCCGCGGGCGGACGTGGATGGCATGGGGACTCGGAGGGTCATGCACGGGCGGGGCGCAAGGGCGGCACGGCAGTCTCCCGTAACCGGGAGCACATGGCGCAGATCGGAAGCAAGGGCGGGAAGACCGTATCGAGCAACCGGGAGCACATGGCGCAGATCGGCAGCCGAGGCGGAAAAGCGCGCGGCAAGAAGCAAAACTCGGCCGAGCAGAACAGTTCCGACAAAAATTCTTAGAATTCCCTGGCTTCCAGGTGATTAGAACCGGCAGTAGGGCAGGAATCGGCCCTACTGCCGGTGAACCATGATTCAGCGGCGGTATCGTCGCTGAATTTTTTCGGCAGATTGCCCAATACACTCCTTCGCATAAGGACGGAGCGGAGCAAAACCTGCAAAACAGCGTTGCCTCAACGCTGTTGCGCGGCTGCCATGAGAAGTGGGAGTAATCACAACCTATGGAAGCACTCAGGGCTGTTATCGCAGAAGACGAACCACTGACCCGCACTCTCATTCGGGCGCGCCTGGAAAAACTGGGCCATCATGTTGTGGCAGAGGCAGGAGATGGGGCGCAGGCGATCGAAGCCGCGCGTATTCATCGCCCCGACGTTATCATCATGGACATCAAGATGCCTCTGGTAGACGGCATCGAGGCGGCGCGCACCATTCTGAGCGAGACGCCGTGCGCCATTCTTTTTCTAAGCGCCTTCAATGAGGCGGAACTGATCGAAGACGCCAGCGCTACCGGCGCGTTGGCCTACCTGATGAAACCGTTCCGCAAGGAAGATCTGGCGCCGGCGCTGCAGATGGCCGTCGGACGTTTCCGCCAGATCCATGACCAACAGAAGGAGATTGACAGCCTGAAGGACACTCTGGAGACCCGCAAACTGCTGGAACGTGCCAAGGGCATTCTGATGGATCGGCACGGCATGAGTGAAGAGGAAGCGTTCAAGCGCATCCACTTCCAGGCCCGCAATCAAAACAAAAAGATGCGCGAGATCGCTCAAAGCATCATCACCGCCGCCGACCTGATCTGACACGATGACCGATTCACCACGCCTGATTTTAGCTTCGGTGTCGCCGCGCCGTCGGGAGCTTCTCAGTCTTCTTGGCCTGCCGTTTACCGTTGTACCCAGCACTTACGAAGAGCCTCCGGCGCCGGACCACCCTGTCGATCTGCCGACCTTCGTCACCGAGTTGGCCCGGAACAAAGCCCGGGCCGTGGCAGAGCAGGAGACGGGGGCGTTCGTACTCGGCGCGGATACGCTTGTCAGTCTCTCCGTAGACAGGGTCGGCGTGCCGCTCGGCAAACCTGCCGAC
>Ga0207705_10001675_pt1 | contig 17637 bp, 15 predicted proteins | sample KBSC13metaG_FD_184314 | JGI IMG/M metagenome (GOLD analysis project Ga0207705, IMG submission 184314) | Corn rhizosphere microbial communities from Kellogg Biological Station, Michigan, USA - KBS C1-3 metaG (SPAdes) (version 2) | ecosystem: Host-associated > Plants > Roots > Rhizosphere > Soil ...
TCGCGACGATGGCGCCCGCCGCCAACGCAATGACGCCCTCGCAGATCCGGCAGTACAAGATCGACCGGGTCATGACCTGGGCCTCGCACCAGCGGGGCAAGCCCTACCGCTACGGAGCGGCCGGCCCGAGCGCGTTCGACTGCTCCGGCCTGGTGATGTACGTCTTCCGGCACGCGATCAACAAGTCGCTGTCGCACAACGCCGAGGCGCAGTACCGCGCGTCGACACATATCCGGCGCAGCTCGCTGCGGCCCGGCGACCTGGTCTTCGCGGTCACCAGCAGCGGCTACGCCTACCACGTCGGCATCTACGCGGGCAGCGGTTACATGTGGGTCGCACCGCACTCCGGCACGGTGGTGAAGAGGCAGCGGATGTACTCAGCGCGCTGGCGCTACGGCCGCATCATTCATTAGTACGACGGGGTCGACGACGCCGGCGATCAGGGACGTGATCGCGGCGTCGGTGAGCGGTCGCGCGAGCAGGTAGCCCTGTGCGTTGTCGCAGCCGAGGGCGGCGAGGTCAGCCAGCGTGTCCTGGTCTTCGACGCCCTCGGCGACGATGCGGGCGCCGATGCTGTGGCCGAGGTCGATGGTGGCGCGCACGATCGCCGCGTCGGGTTCGGATGTGCGAAGCCGCAGGACGAAGTCGCGGTCGACCTTGAGCTCGTGGACGGCGTTGCGGGTCAGGAACGTCAACGACGAGTAGCCGGTTCCGAAGTCGTCGACCGAGATCTGCACCCCGATTGCGCGCAGCCCGTCGAGGGTCTCCTCGATGGTCTCCAGCTCGGCGATCATCGTCGTCTCCGTGATCTCGAGCACGAGCAGGCGCGGGTCGAAATCGTGCGTCGCGAGAACCTCGGCGACGGTGAGCGGCAGCTCGGGATCCAGCAGGTTGCGCGCCGACAGGTTCACGGCGACGTGCACCGGGCGGTTCGGTCGCTGCCAGTGCGCGGCCTCTGACACCGCCCGGGCGAGGACATAGCGGGTGAACTCGTGCGCCAGTCCGGAGTCCTCGGCGACCGCGATGAACTCCGCCGGCGGCAGCAGTCCACGCACCGGATGTTGCCAGCGCACGAGGGCTTCCGCGCCCATGATCCGGCCGTCGCCGAGCCGGTACTGCGGCTGGTAGTGCAGGACCAGCTCCCCACGTTGCAGCGCCACCCGCAGCTCTGCCGCCACGGCCAGCCGCGACAGCGACGAGTCGTCGCGGTCGGCGCGGTAACGGCGGAAGCTGGCCCGCATCGTCTTCGCCTGATAGAGCGCGACGTCAGCGTGGGCCAGCATGTCGCCGATCTGGCGCGCGTCGCCCGGACAGCTGGAGATGCCGACGCTGGCGTCGACCGACAGCCGCAGGCCGTCCAGCAGCATCGGCTGCTCCACCGTCGCGATCACCTTGCGCGCCAACGCATCGGCGTCGTCGTCACTGGCCAGACCCGTTGCAAACAAAGCAAACTCGTCGCCGCCGAGACGCGCGATCAGGTCACCTGGACGTGCGATCGCGGCGAGCCGGCGGGCCGTGGTAATGAGCAGCCGGTCGCCGGTCGCGTGGCCGAGCGTGTCATTGACCGCCTTGAAGTGGTCGAGGTCGATGAGCAGCAACGCGCAGGCCCGTTGCCGGGCGGGATCGGCAAGCAGACGCTCGGCGTGCTTCAGCAGCAGCGTCCGGTTGGGCATGCCCGTCAGCGCGTCGTGGGTTGCGTCGTACTCGTGCTGGCGCGCGGACCGCTCGATGTCGTCGAACAGTCGCGCGTTGTCGAGATTGAGGGCGACCGACCCGGCGAACGCCTGGATCAGCTGGCGACCGCGACCCGTCGGCTGCACGCCGCCGAGGAAGCGGAACTGCAGGGCGCCGATCAGCTCGGTGGTCGTGAGCGGCACTGTCCAGGTGAACGGCAGCGCCTCGCCACTCTGCGCCCAGTGCGCGACACCGTCCGGCGACGCTCCAGGCTCCAGGTCGGCGAGCACCTCCGCGCCGACGACTTCGTGGTGCAGTGACGTGCCGTCGCCCGAATAGCAGTCGACCCGTCCATCGGGGCGGGCGACGAACAGGTCGACGGCGGGAGCCTTGAGCAGCGCGACCGCGTGGGTGATGGCGACGTCGGCCAGCCGGTCGCCGCGGAGACCGACGAGTTCCTTGCTGGCGTGCTCCAGCCGCTGCCAGGCGTCGCGGTCTTCTTCGGCGGCGAGGTAGGCGCGGTAGGCGGCGTAGAGCAGGACGACGAACACCGGCACCGCGGTCATCGCGGCGCGGTTCCATTCGAGGTTGACGATGAGCAGCGCGACGGTGGTGGCAACGAGGAACAAGGTCGCGTCCAGGGCCGGCCGGCTGCGCAGCACACCGCGCACCCGATCGTCTTGTGCGAAGGCGATCGCGGCTGACACCGCGGCGGTGTTGACCACGAAGCATGCGACGGCGGCCGTCGCGAGTGCGACCGTCCGGGTGAAGCCGTGCAGGTGCGCCGGATCGCCGTACAGATGCATGACCAGCAAGGCGGCGCTGATCGCGATGGCCATGGATGCGCCGTTGAAGACGACTTTCTCCGGGGCGCGGCGGCGCAACGCGTTCGCAAAGACGACGCCGACCGCTGCGGCGATGGCGAGCCACGGCCGGGGCACCAGCGCCAGGCCGAAGACAACGGAGCCGTCGGTCCACGTCAGGGCGTGCTGCTCACCGTGGAAGCGAATGTGCAACACGGCCAGTTCGCCGAGCCAGAGCAATCCGGCCGCGATGAGCAGCCTCGCCAGGGGGACGCCCGCGCCTTCGGTCCCGGCGGCGATGACCGCGAAGAGGACGCAGAGCGCCCCGACGACGCCGACCGCGGCGACCAGGAGTCGCAGCCGCTCCGGCGCCGGGATCGGTACGACGGCGCGTGCGACTCGCGGTAGAGCCATAGTCGGCTGCGCCATCACTGCTCCGGGGGAAGAGTTGCGACAGCGCAGTGTGCTGTCTGCAGCACAGAGTGTTACGACAAATGGAGGACCAACAATGGCCCGACGTAACCAAAAAAGCCCGGCATAACAGGGAAAACAGGGGCGCAACGGTCGTGACTAAGCGTGACAGCCCACCCAAAGTGCCCTGGACCAGGCCACAGCAGGCTAACGCGGCGCGATGCGGAATCTCGGTCACCGGGGCGGCGTGTCGCCGGCTTGCGGAGTTGGCAGAATCCGGTCTCGTGCCGTCCTCGCCGCTCGTGCTGACCGCGGCTGCGCAAGGCGCCGGTCTCGACGCCCGTCGCGGCATCGTTCGGCTGCGGCAGGAGGTGCTCGCCGCGCTCGGCGTGCTGCCGTGGGCACCGTTGCGCCTGACCGGTGCGCGTACGACGGCCGCGTTGGCGGCGCTTGCGCCACCCACCTCGCCGGTGGGGGCGCTCCTGTGCGACGACCTGTTGTTGGCGAACCTCGGCGTGGGGGCCGGTGCGGAGGTGCGGGTCGAGGCGGCCGGTGAGCAACCGGCGCGGATGGTGCGCGTGTCCGGGCCGCCGGAAATCTCGAGTCGGGTCCCAGCCGACGTGCTGCGCTTGGCGCTGCTGGGCAAGTGCGTCAGCCGCGGTGACCAGGTGTCGCTGCTGCCGCAGGACCTGTCGTTGCCGCCCGACACCGACGCGAACGCGCGCGATGTGGCGCGGCGGCAGATCGCCGAAGGCGTCGCGTCCTGGCAGACGGTTCTGCTGCTCGTCGGCGAAGCCGATCCCGACGTCGCCGGAATCGTCACGATGTCCACCGTTGTCGGCTGGGCCGACGGCACGGCGACAGCAACAAGTGCCGCCCCGGCGGCAACTGCGGCGGCGGGGCAGCCGCTGGTCGGGCTCGAGGCACCGGCCGGCCAGCTCACCGAGTGGTTGGACGTCGGCTTCCACGGCCAGGCGCTGCTCACCCGGCTCGGTGGCTCGCCGCAGCTCGGGGTCCTGATCAGTGGGCCGGCGGGTTCGGGAAAGGTGGCGATGGTCAACGCCGTCGCCGCCTCCGTCGGCGCCGCTGTGGTCCGGCTGTGGGGGCCGACACTGGCGGGCACTGAACCCAACGCCGCTGCGCAGCAGGTTCGCGCCGCGGCCGACCAGGCTCGTCGTACGACGCCATGCGTGCTGCTGATCGAGGACGTCGACGCCATCGTGCCGAGCACGGGCGGCCCGTTGCTCGGGCTGATGCTCGACGCCGTACGCCAGCTCGTCGCCACGAGCGGCATCGCGGTGGTGTGCACCAGCTCGCAGCCGGAAGGCATAGCGCCGGCGTTGCGCGAGCCGGGCATGCTCGAGCGTGAACTGGTCGTGCCATTGCCGAACCGCTCCCAGCGCGAGCAGATGCTGCGATCGATGACGCATGCGATGCCGCTGGCGTCCGACGTCAACCTGGCCGACGTGGCCGCGCGTACTCCGGGCTTCGTCGCGGCCGACCTCGCCGCGCTGTGCCGGGAGACGGCGCTGCGCGCCGCGCACCGGCAGCAGGGCGCGCCGGGCGACGCAGTGACGGTCTGCGCGGCCGACGTCGACGAGGCGATTCAGGTCATCCGACCGACGGCGATACGGGGTGACGACATCGTTGAGCCGTCCGGCTTGACGCTCGACGACGTCGGCGACATGGCCGAGGTCAAGCAGGTGCTGACCGAGGCAGTCCTCTGGCCGCTCAACTATCCGGACACGTTCCGCCGTCTCGGCATCGAGCCGACGCGGGGCGTTCTGCTCCACGGGCCGCCCGGCTGCGGCAAGACCTACATCGTCAGAGCGCTTGCTGGCTCCGGCAATGCCAACGTCATCGCGGTCAAGGGGGCCGAGTTGCTGTCGAAGTGGGTCGGCGAGTCCGAGCGCGGAGTCCGCGACTTGTTCCGTCGAGCCGGCGACGCGGCTCCCGCTCTGGTGTTCCTGGACGAGGTGGATGCGCTGGCGCCGGTCCGCGGCGGAGGCGGCGACACGGGCGTCTCGGACCGCGTCGTCGCGGCGCTGCTGACCGAGCTCGATGGCGTCGAGGAGTTGCGTGACGTCGTGGTCGTCGCTGCAACCAACCGGCTCGACATCGTCGATCCCGCGCTGCTGCGGCCGGGCCGGCTGGAGCGTCACGTCTACGTGCCGCCGCCGGACGCTGCGGCGCGCGCCGAGATCCTGCGAGCGGCTGCGAAGTCGACACCGCTGGCTGCGGACGTCGATCTGGCCGCCCTCGCGGCGAGCTGCGACGGCTACTCGGCCGCGGACTGCGCCGCGTTGGTGCGGGAGGCGGCGCTCACCGCGATGCGCGAGTCGCTGTCGGCCGCGGAGGTGACGGCGGCGCACTTCACCGCCGCGCGGACTGCGGTCAAGCCGTCACTGCACGACTTGTCAGACGGTGGCGGCGCTATAGCAACGCCACCTTCTGACAACTCCGCGAGCGGCTAGCCGCCGGCGACCGCGGGGATGATGCTGACGGTGGTGCCGTCCGGGGTGGGCGTCTCGAGGCCGCCGGCGAACCGGACGTCTTCCTCGCCGACGTAGACGTTGACGAACCGCCGCAGCTTGCCGGCGTCGTCTAGCACGCGGCCCTTGATGCCCGGATGGTCCGCGTCGAGCTTGTCGAGCAGCTCCGACAGGGTCGACGCCCCGTCGACGGGGACCTCGGACGCACCGCCGGTCAGCGACCGCAGGATGGTCGGCACCCGCACCGTCACGCTCACGTAGCAGCTCCACTGTTCCGGAACTCAATCAATGACGGCTTGATTGTGACCGTCGGCTTCGCGACAGGTGCGACCGCGTCGAGCGTCTTGAGCCCGTCGCCGGTGTTGAGGATCACCGTCTCGGCCGCCGGGTCGAGCTGGGCGCTGGCCAACAGCGCCTTGAGGCAGGCGACGGTCACGCCACCGGCCGTCTCGCCGAAGATGCCCTCGGTGCGGGCAAGCAGCCGGATCCCCTCGACCACGTCGTCGTCGCTGACGTCGGCAACGGCACCGCCGGTGCGTCGTACGACGTCCAGCGCGTAGACGCCGTCGGCCGGGTTGCCGATCGCGAGCGACTTCGCGATCGTCGACGGCCGCACCGGCTGCACCACGTCGTGCCCGGCCTTGAACGCCGTCGACACCGGCGAGCAGCCGGTCGCCTGGGCACCGAACACCTTGTAGGGCGTGCCTTCGACCAGGCCGAGCTGGGAAAACTCGCGCCAGGCCTTGTCCACCTTGGTGAGCAGGGCGCCGGACGCCACTGGTACGACGACCTGCTCCGGCAGCCGCCAGCCGAGCTGTTCGGCGATCTCGAAGCCGACGGTCTTGGAGCCCTCGGCGTAGAACGGGCGGACGTTGACGTTGACGAACGCCCAGTCCTCCTGCTCGCCGGCGACCTCGGCGCACAACCTGTTGACGTCGTCGTAGGTGCCGTCGATCGCGACGAGGGTGCCGCCGTAGACCGCGGTGGTGATGACTTTGCCGTCTTCGAGGTCGGACGGGATGAACACGACCGACCGCATGCCGGCGCGCGCGGCCGCGGCGGCGACCGCGTTGGCGAGGTTGCCGGTCGAGGCGCACGACAGGACGTTGAAGCCCAGGCTTCTCGCTGCACTCGCGGCCACCGCGACGACGCGGTCCTTGAACGAGTGGGTCGGGTTGCCGCTGTCGTCCTTGACCCACAGTGTCTTCATACCGAGCTCGCGGGCAAGGTTGTCGGCCTTCACCAGTCGGGTGCCGCCGACCTGCAGGTCGACCACCGGCGTGGCGGGCAGCAGCGCGCCGTACCGCCACATCGTGCGTGGTCCGGCCTCGATCGATTCGCGCGTCACCAGGGACAGCAGCGTCTCGTCGTAACCGATCTCGAGCGGCCCGAAGCATTGCTCGCAGGCGTTGCCGGGGCCGAGGTCGTAGGTGGCGCCACACTCGCGACAGAACAGGTTCGCGGCAGCGCCGAATGCGTGGGACTTGTCGAGCAGGGTGGTCACAGCCAAGCGCCTTTCACGCTCATCTTTCCCACGAACGGTTGTCCGCGGGCCGGAATTGGCACCTGTCCTCTGCCTGTGACGGCGAGTCGGATGGTTGCCGGGGCTTCAGCGGGCCGGTCCCTCTGCCCCTCTTGATGAGTGCAAGCCGCTCGCGCAACCTGCGTGTGCCAGTGTCGCACATGTGGACGCCTCCGCGCACACCTGGTTTTTCCGTCGTACGTCGCGAGCGGCCGACTGGCCGATCGGTCGGCTACTCCCGGCAAAGGGTGACACCACGGTCAGCGTCGTGCTGCCGGCACTGAATGAGCAGACGACCGTCGGACGGATCGTGGAGCGCATTCGGCGAGACCTGGTCGAACGTCATCGGCTCGTGGATGAACTCGTGGTCGTGGACTCCGGCTCGTCCGACGCGACGATCGAAGTCGCCAAGTCCGCCGGCGCGACCGTCGTACGGCGGGAAGACGTGTTGCCCGAGTTCGAGGTCCGGCCGGGTAAGGGTGAGGTGCTGTGGCGGTCGCTGGCTGCGACGACCGGCGACGTCGTCGTCTTCATCGACAGCGACCTACGCGACTTCACGTCGTCCTTTGTCACCGGCCTACTCGGTCCTTTGCTCACCGACCTCTCGGTGCAGTTCGTCAAGGCGACGTATGACCGGGCGCTGACCTCGGCTGAGTTGGAGCTGCCGACCGGCGGTGGCCGTGTCACCGAACTCGTGGCCCGACCGCTGCTCGCGCTGCACTGGCCCGAGCTCTCCGGCTTCGTTCAGCCGCTAGGTGGTGAGTACGCCGCGCGTCGCTCGTTGCTCGAGCAGTTGCCGTTCCCCTGCGGCTACGGCGTTGAGTTCGGCCTGCTCGTCGACACCTATCGGCTCGTCGGTCTGGACGCTATGGCGCAGGTGGACCTGGCGCGACGCAAGCACCGCAACTCCGACCTGCACAAGCTCGGTCGTATGGCGGCGGAGATCATGCAGGTCGCCGAGCGCCGGCTCGGCCGCTCAGTTGCCGAGCCAATGCTGCTGACGCAGTTCGGGCGCGGCGGCGAGGGCTACCGGATTCTCGACGCGGACATGACCGAACACGAGCGCCCACCGATCAAGTCCCTCGGCTCAATGCGACCGGCTGATTAAGAGCACGAGCGGTCGAGCGAGCCTCAACTGCGTGCGAGCGTGCCACTGGCCGTAGCCGCACTGACGCCAGCGCTGCCCCCGAACGTCGCCACGAAGGTACCGGGCAGGACGGCGATCTGCGGAAGCGTCTTCCTTCCCTTCGCGCCGCACTTCGCGACGCCCTTCGTGTTCGTCACGGCGGAACAGATGGTCGTGCCGTTGACACTGAAGACCAAGGTCTGGCTCTTGATCGGCGCTCCGGAGGCGTCGCTCAACGTTGCGGCCAAATGCTCGTACCTGTCGACCGTGTAGGGCCCTGTCAACTTGTGCTTGTCGGGCCCGGCTACCTCTGCTTCGGCCGTGGTGCCAGCGACAAGTCTTGAATTCGCCTGGGGAACGCCAACAACCCGCACCGTCGTATCAGTGATGTAACTCGCGCCTACGTCGTTGCTGGCCAGCAGTGTCCAGCTGACGACGAGGCTTGGAACAGCAAGCCCTAGAGCCGCTATTCGCAGTCGCTTTCTAGCCCGCATGGCGACGCCTCCGTTGACCGTCGTCTGGAACAAACGCTGTACCTGCGATGAATCCGAGGAGCGCAAGGGTTACGCCGAACACGCGAGGAGATCGAAAGGTCACCCAAAAGCGGCCGACGCGAGGCATGTACAGCCACTCCTGGCCGACGATGTCGCTCGCGGTCGGCTCAAAACCGTCCTGAAAGTCGTTATTGTCACCGCGCAACACAAAGCGGTCTCCGTCACGCGCGACGATGCGGTGCATGACGACCGCATGCAGCTGGTGGTTGTGATACGCGACCACTTCGCCGACCCGATAACTCGACCGCGACCGAGTCACAACTAGCCCACCTGAGTGGAAGTGCGGCAGCATGCTGACGCCGTCCGTGACGACGTACGAGGCCCGACCACCGAGCCCCACGGGGCCGAGCTCGTGCCACCCGACGCCGATCGCCGCAAGAATAAGCAGAGAAGTGACGACCGCCCTTAACCTGACGAAAGTCGCTTTGCGCGACCGCGTCGCGGACACCTTCGTAGGCCCGGGTTCTACTAGGACCCCAGCGGTCATCTTCACTCCTCGTTGACAATTGACTGGCGCTGAGCTTGCGTGCGGGTGGCTGCCCGGGCAGATCGGCCGCGGGCAGCCAACCCGTTTTCCCGTCAGTGAGTGACGACGACGCGCAGGTTCGAAACCGAGTCGTGGATGCCCAAGCCGCGAACGTCGCACAGGAAGTGCGCCTCGGGGGTCTGCGACCGGTCGAGGGACGTACGGTTGCAGTTGATCCAGTTGGTCCCGTCGAAGGTGATCTGCGACTCAGCCGGGTCATTGCTCGAGTTGTGGGTCGCGCCCGGGTCCGCGTCGAAGTTCACGTAGGTCAGGTCGCCACTGGCCTGGTGGTAGCTGATGTTCGTGATGCTGAAGCCCGAGACCGTGTTGACACCGTCGCCGGCATACGACGGCGCGACGCTGTTGCTGGCCATGAACGCGAAGCCACTCGTCCCGAGAATGGCGGCAGCGCCGAGCGGAAGCGCGAGACGCTTCATTGTGCGGGTCATGCTGGTGTCCCCTCTGACGCGATCCCGCGTCAAGACGAATGTGATGCGAACGCCCTGTGGTGTCCGCGCGGTTCGCCAGTCGGCGATCGCTGGCAACATGGTGCGGAGCCGCTGGGCGGCCGGTCATCGACAAAATTGATGATCAAACGTGACGGCAACGCCACACCGGCTTCGAAGCGGCAGGTAACTAGTCACCAGCGGGCGCACGAATGGCCGATCGGCCCCCTCGCACTACGCCGAATTGGGGTGTCTAGGTCGCGCCACGACCCATAGCCTCGAGGTGTGCACGGGGGCAGCGCGCGATATGTCGGGGTGGACCGGCGTCAGTCGCGAAGTTCACTGCGTGAGCGTGTTCGACCGAGGGAACTGGCCGCCTTCGCGGCTGTCCTGGCGATCGTCGGTCTTGTGCTCCCGTCCGTGCTACACGGCATGACGACTGGCGACACCACCCAGCGGGGCGTCGGCGTGATCCGCGTGATCAACGCGACGTTGTTCATGTCTGCCGGCGTGCTGCGCGTGGTGCGCTGGCGCCTGACCGGAGACGCTCGCAACGGCTATCTGGGCGCGGCGCTGCTCGCGTTCGGACTGCTGACCGCACCCTCGTCTCTACTGGCGCCCGCTATCCACAGCAGCCAGCCCGAACTGACGTTGGCGCCGATCTCACGCATCGTTGCCGTCGTTGCGTGCCTGGTCCTCGTCGTGCGCGGCCTACGCGCGACGGCCGTCGACTCCCGCCTGCGGCCGTTGCGGACCGCCGCCTTGGCGACCGTCTTCGGATGGGCCTTGACCGCCGTTGCGATCACAGTCGCCGCAACGGTGCAGCCGCTCGACGGCTCGACCGGGCTCTGGGCGGGCGCTGAGATCGTCCTCACGGCGGGCTGGGCCGCTTCTGCTGCTGTGGCTCTTCGACGAAAGCGCGACCCATCGGCGTTCTGGTTGGGCATCAATCTCGCCACGATGGCAACTGCCGAGCTCGTGCGCGCGATCGCCTTCATGTCCGTGACCACGGATGCCTTCGTCGCGACGGCCTTGCAACTCGTTGTCGCGGGCATGACGGTTGCCAACTCGGGCGCCGACCTGACCGAGGTGCTCTCGTCCGAGGGCGACCGGATGCTCCGGCTCACCGACCAGCTGCACAACACCGAGGAACTCCTCGACGAAGAGGCGCGTGAACGTGAGGAACGGCTGCACGACGCGCGTTCGGTCATTGCCGCGTTGAAAGCCGCATCACTGACGCTCGACCGCTACGAAGAGCGACTCGACGACGCGACGAAGCACCGGTTGCGCTCGTCGCTGGTCAGTGAGCTGTCGCGGCTGGAGAGCGTGATCGACGACCGCGCGCAACAACCGCCGACAGTGTTCAGGCTCGACCTGGCCTTGGCGCCATTGTTCATCGCCGAACGCCGCAATGGCCTCGTGATCACGTCGCGGCTGGGCATGCTCAGCGCGCGCGGCCGTGCGCTCGAGTTCGTCACCGTCGTACAGAACCTGCTCGTCAACGCACGCCGCTACGCGCCCGGGAGCGTCGTAACGGTTGGTGCTCGAGCACGCGGTGACGCGGTCGAGGTCTACGTCGAGGACCGGGGCCCGGGCATCCCGTCCGAGGAGCGCGAGCTCGTCTTCGCGCGCGGGCACCGCGCCTGTCGCGATCAAACCGAAGGCAGCGGTCTCGGGCTCTACCTCGCCCGTCGGCTCATGCGTGAGCAGGGTGGCGACATCCGCGTCGAGGAGCGGCCGGGTGGCGGCGCGCGGTTCGTTCTCACGCTGCCCGGCTCAGCATCGAGGCCAGCAGGCACAACATGCGCGCCGATCGTGCCGCAGCCTCGTAGCGACGCGGACAACATTGTGCGCCCGCTGCGGGCGCGTGGAGTGAGCGCATGACGGCCGACGTCGTGATGGTCGAGGACCACGCGCTCCTCGCCGACTCGGTGAGCCTCGCGCTACAGGTCGAGGGCCTCGACGTAGTCCGGGCACCGCTCACCAGCGTCGAAGCTGTCGTCGAGGCAGTGCAAGCCGCGGCGCCGTGCCTGGTCATGCTCGACCTCGACCTGGGCGAGATCGGCGACGGCATCGCCTTGATCCCGCCCTTTGTCGCGCTCGGCTGCGACGTCTTGGTCGTCACCGGCGACCGCAATCGCGCGCGGCTCGGCCAAGCCCTTTCGGCCGGTGCCATCGGCTACGTGACGAAGGACCAGCCGTTCGATGTTCTCGTCGGCACGGCGCAACGTGCCTGCGCCGGCGAGCGGGTCATCGATGACAACGACCGCCAGGACCTTTTGGCCGAGCTCCGCCGAGTGCGTGCCGAGCTCGACCGCCGGCGAGCACCCTTCGAAGCGCTCACTCCACGGGAACAAGATGTGCTCGACCACATCGCCGACGGCAAGTCGGTGGAAACGATCGCCGCCGAGTTCTATGTCTCCACCGCGACCGTGCGAACGCAGGTGCGTGGCATTCTCACGAAACTTGATGTGACGTCGCAGATCGCGGCAGTGGCAAAGGCTCGTCGAGCCGGATGGTTGTCGAAGTCTCACCGATGAGGGCCGGCGGGCGATCACATCCCGCATGCAGGTCGAAGAAGGCGCTCATTGCAGTCCAGTCGCCCCGGTAGTGAAGCTCGTCACCGCAGACACCGCAGCGGAGCAGCACGGTGCCGGGCCAACCGGTGATGTCGACCCGGACCGGGTGGAGCGGCACGCATCGATTCTTCGACGAAAGCGCCCAATGGCGCGCCGTCAGAGTTGATGAATCCCTTCCACAGGCTCGCCGAGGCACGCTAGGAACGCTCGCGGGCCGTGTCCGCCGTGATGTCGAGGAAGAAGTGCCGCACCATCGGGTGCCGGGCGGTGATGTCCCGCTCCATCCGCCGTGCCAGCGCCTCCACCTCGCCCGCACGTAGATCGTCGTCGAGGTCGATACGTGCCGCGACCAAGACCGCGCCACGACCGATCACCGATGTCAGCACCTCCTCGACGGCATCCACCTCGTCGTACGACGACAGCAGCTCCACCAGGGCCTCACGCAGGCGCGGGTCGGCCGCCTCGCCGATGAGCAGGCTGCGGTTCTCCTTGGCGAGCACCACTCCGACGCCGCAGAGCAAGACACCGATCGCCACCGACGCGACGCCGTCCCACACTCCATTCCCGGTCGCCTGGTGCAGCCCGATCCCGAGGGCGGCGAGAGCGAGCCCGACGAGCGCCGCGCTGTCCTCCAGGAAGACCGTGGTCACCGCGGGGTCGGTGGTGTCCCACACCTGTCGCTGCAGCCCGCGATCGTTCCGTTGCGCGTCCTCGCGCAGTTGGTGACGAGCCTGCAGCCACGAGATGAACTCGAGCACAGCGGAGACCGCGAGCACCGCATAGCTGACGAGAAAGTGGCCGCCCTCACTGCCACCTTCGCGCAGCTCTCCGACGCCCTGCATGATCGAGAAGACGCCGCCGCCGACGAACAGCCCGACCGCTGCGAGCAAGGTCCAGAAGTAGCGTTCGCGGCCGTAACCGAACGGATGCCGCTCGTCGGCCGGACGGTCGCTTGTCCGTACGGAGGTGAACAGGAACCCCTCGTTCAGCGTGTCCGCGAACGAGTGCGCTCCCTCCGACAGCATCGCCGCGGAGCCGGAGAGGAGACCCGCGACGGTCTTCGCGAGCGCGATGCCGAGATTGGCAAGACCCGCCACGACCACGGTGCGGGTGCTGTCCTCGGCCACGCCACCAGCCTGCCGCACCCTGGCCAAGCATTACGCTCCGCCCGTGTCGTCAACCGCGGACGTCCTGATCGCGTCCAACCGGGGACCGGTGGCCTTCCGCTGGGACGAAGACGGTGTGCTCCGACTGTCCCGCGGCGCCGGCGGCCTGGTGTCGGGCGTCTCAGCGGTGACCAAGGACGGCAGGACCCGGTGGGTTTGCGCCGCGCTGTCCGAGGCCGACCGCACGGCCGCGACCGACGCCCCGGGCGGCCGGCTCGATCTGGCCGGCCACGACACCGGCGGCGCCGCCGTGCGGATGCTGCCGATCGCTGAGACCACGTTCCGTCGCGCCTACAACGCGGTCGCCAACTCGACGCTCTGGTACGTCAACCACACGCTGTTCGACACCCCACACACGCCGGTGTTCGATGCCCGCTGGTCGCGCTACTGGCAGGCCTACGTCGACTACAACACCGCGTTCGCGGCCGCGTTGGCGGAGGAGGCCGCACCCGACGCGAAGGTGCTGGTGCAGGACTACCACCTGCTGCTGGCGCCCGCGCTGTTGCGAGAACGCAGGCCGGATCTGCGGATCGGTCACTTCACCCACACACCGTGGGCCGAGCCGTCGTACTTCTCCCTGCTGCCTGACGACATCGCGGCGCAGATCCTCGTGGGGATGCTCGGCGCTGACAGCCTCGGTTTCCTGTCCCCCCGCTGGGCCGAGTCGTTCGTCCGCTGCTGCGTCCGGCTGCTGGGCGCGGATGCAGGCGGGGTCACCGTGCACCACGGCGGTCGATCGACACGAGTGCACGTTCATCCGCTCGGCGTCGACTCCGACGAGCTGCGCGCCCGTGCCACCGCACCCGACGTGCGCGCGCGATACGACATGTTGCGCCGCCGAGCCGGCGACGCCCAGGTCATGGTCCGCGTCGACCGCACCGAGCTGTCGAAGAACATCGTCCGCGGACTCGCCGCCTACCGCGAGCTGCTGCGCAGCCATCCTGAACATCGCGAGCGCGTTGTCCACGTCGTGCTGGCCTACCCGTCCCGCCACGATCTGCCCGACTACCGCGCCTACACGGCCGACGTGCAACGCGTCGCGCGCGAGATCGACGACGAGTTCGCAACACCACGCTGGTCGCCGGTGATCCTCGAGGTCAACGACGACTACCCACGTTCGCTCGCCGCACTCCAGCTCGCCGACGTGCTCGTGGTCAACCCGCTCCGCGACGGAATGAACCTGGTCGCCAAGGAGGGCCCGGTGCTGTCCGAACACGGACTGACCGTGGTCCTGTCCCGGGAGGCGGGTGCCGCGGACGAGTTCGGTGACGACGCCATGCTCGTCAACCCGTACGACGTGACAGGCACCGCCGAGGCGATGCACCAAGCGCTGTCGATGTCGCCGGAGGACCGTCGGCAACGAACGGACCGGCTCACCAAAGCGGCAACGGCGTTGCCGCCGGCGGCCTGGCTGAGCGCCCAACTCAACGCCCTCTGACCTCCCCGACGACTTCGAACAGCGGGCGACCACTTTTCGAGGCGAACGGCGGCGTGTCGTGGTCGCGTGCCGTTCGAAGTCGCGGGTCAGGGTTGGCCGATGGCTGACGCCAGCGCACCGAGGAAAGCGACCACGCCCTCGGGCCCGTTGACGACGACGTCCGCCCGCTCGCCAAGAGCGGCCGGCGCATCGTCACCAACGCTCGCGACGGTGAGTCCGCAACGGCCCTCCGTGCGCAGTTGCTCGACCGCCGCGAAGGCCGGAAGGTCGCCGAGGTCGTCGCCGACGTAGACGACGGCATGCGCGTCGTGCTCCTCGACGAGCGTCCGGACAGCCAGGCCCTTGTCGATGCCGGGCGGGCGGAGCTCGACGACATAGCGACCGGGCACGGTCTCCAGCCCGAGCTCATCGGCGATCTCCCGAACCGGTCCGGTCAGCTCGTCGAGTGCAGCGGCGGGATCAGCGGCCGGCCTGGTGTGGACGACGAGGGAATGCTCCTTGTCCTCCAGGTGCACGCCCGGCGCCGCGCCGGTGAGCAGCTGGCGCAGCCGCTGGCGCGCCACGTCGACCTCAGGAACGGGGTCCGGGGAGGACAGTTCGCCGTCGAGGTAGCGCTGCAGCCCGTAATGACCGAGCACCTGCAGCCGACGGACCCGGTCCAGCCCACCGAGCCGCACCGCTTCGGCCGCGGCCCTGCCGGTGACGACGGCGCAGGCGCCGACCCGGTCACAGAGCGCCGCCAGCGCCTCGATCGCCCCTGGCGCCGGACGAGCGTCGTCGGGCCGCTCGACGATCGGCGCGATGGTGCCGTCAAAGTCGACCGCCACCACTGATCGCGCCGGCTCGGCCAGCAGCTCCGCGAGAGCGGCAGCGCCGTCCGTGGTCCGCGCCTGAGGCAACCGGGTCATCACGTCCGTCCTACCCCGCTGCGCGCTTTCACTCGGTGATCATGACGTTGTCGGCGGCAGAGCAGACGATCATGACGTTGTCGGCCTGCGAACGTCATGATCGTCGCCGAAAGCACCTGCGAACGTCATGATCGTCGCGGGAGAGGCGATCAGGTCCGCCAGTCGCGGGTGACGACCAGCGTCAGACCCGTCCCGGGAAGGCCCTTGAACCTCGCCTCGACGCGGCGGATCTGGTGCATCGACGCGGCCAGTTGTTCGGCCGCCGCGCGCTGGCCGGCGGCGTAGTAGAGGGTGCTCACGGCGATGCGGCCGGTGAAGTTGCCGGTCTGGCGCACCCGCCAGCCCGCCTCGCGCACCTGCGCTGCCACGTCAGCGGCGAGGCCCTGCCGACGCGAGTTGTTGAGCACGGTGACCGGCGGATGGGCCGCGACTGGTTGCTGGGTCGCGGGCGGCTGCGACACCGGCGGCGGCGCCACCGAATGCGTGCCTGCGGAAGACGGTGCAGACGGCGACGTGGTCGGGATCGGCGGCGTGGTCAGCACCGGCGACGTCGGCACCGAGGGCGGCTCGGCCACCGCGCCGGGGGCGGGCCCAGACGCGGACGGCTTGCTGTTGAGGACCAGCAGCAGCAGGATGACCAGGCTCACCGAGCAGACCGCGACCAGCGGTGGCCCTACCCGCCGCAGCAGGTCGGTGGCCGGGTGGGTCTTGCGATGGCTGGTCGGCCGTGGAGGCAGATCCGGCTCGGGCGAGCCCGGCGAGGTCACACCTCGATGCCGAGCCGACGCGCGGACCGCGCCCGCTGGCGCGCCGTGCGCAGCCGCCGCAGCCGTTTCACGAGCATCGGGTCGGCGGCGAGAGCCTCCGGCCGGTCGAGCAGCGCGTTGAGCACCTGGTAGTAGCGCGTGGCAGACATGTCGAACAGGTCCCGGACGGCCTGCTCCTTGGCCCCGGCGTATTTCCACCACTGCCGCTCGAAGGCGAGAATCTCGCGGTCGCGGTCGGTCAGCTCGCCGGTGACCGGCGCAGCACCGTGCAGAGCCTCGGCCCTATTCACCCCGGCTGGGCTCATCCCGACAGGCTCCATCGCTGTCTCCCGCCTGATCGCTGTCTGCATTGCCGTGGAACTTACAGCGATGTCATTCTGGCATGCCCGGCCGACAATTCGTCGCCAACGCGCGATTCAGCCCGTCTAGGGGTAGAGGCCGCGCGTGCGATGCGCCTCGGCGACACGCCCGACGCCGATCATCTGCGCGGCGGTCCGAAGCGAGACCCGTTCGTCGTGCGCCAGCGCGGAAACCTCGCCGTACGCCCGTTCCATGATCACCTTCAGCCGGTCGTTGACCTCGTCCTCCGACCACCAGTAGGCCTGCAGGTCCTGCACCCACTCGAAGTAGGAGACCGCGACGCCGCCGGAGTTGGCAAGCACGTCCGGCACGACGACGGTGCCCTTGGTCTCCAAGATCGCGTCGGCGTCGGGGGTGGTGGGGCCGTTGGCTCCTTCGACGATGAATCGCGCCGTGACCCGCTCCGCGTTGCCGTCGTGGATGACGCCTTCCAGTGCCGCCGGCACCAGGATGTCGACGTCGAGCTCGAGCAGCTCCTCGTTGCTGATCACATCCGTGCCGGGATAGCCGGCGACCGACTCCATGCCGCCGCGGACCGCCCGCAGCATTGCGGCCGGGTTGAGTCCCATCGCGTTGTAGGCGCCGCCCTTGACGTCGGAGACCGCCACCACCTTGCACCCGGCGTCGTGCAGATATTGCGCGGCCAGGCCGCCGACCTTGCCGAATCCCTGTACGGCGACCGAGCATCCCCGCGGGTCGACACCGGCCTCCTTGAGGGCGGAGAACGCGGAGTACATGACCCCGCGGCTGGTTGCGCCGCCGCGGCCCTGCGATCCGCCGACGCTGACCGGCTTGCCGGTGACGACGCTGGTCACGGTGTAGCCCATGTTGACGGAGTAGGTGTCCATCATCCAGGCCATCGTCT
>Ga0207705_10001676_pt1 | contig 17636 bp, 10 predicted proteins | sample KBSC13metaG_FD_184314 | JGI IMG/M metagenome (GOLD analysis project Ga0207705, IMG submission 184314) | Corn rhizosphere microbial communities from Kellogg Biological Station, Michigan, USA - KBS C1-3 metaG (SPAdes) (version 2) | ecosystem: Host-associated > Plants > Roots > Rhizosphere > Soil ...
TTAAGGTATTTGTCATCAATCGGCGCAAATCCGTAAAGCCGATGTTGGCCGTCAATAATCCACGCAGATCTGTATCGGTCCGGAAGATGCAGGCGTCCGAACTGAACGCCAGCATCCTCATCGATAGTCGCCTTTTCGAAGCGGACGTTTCGAACGAAATTCACGAGGATGTTGTTGGGGAAATAGCCGCCTCTCTTGATAAATTCCCCGATATCCCTCATGCGGGTACGGCTAACGAGGCGCTGGTAGGTGGGTGCGCCCTCGGGATCATTGAGGGAGCGATGGTTCACGAATGAAATTTTTAGTAGGTCGCGTGGCGTAGTAACAAAGCAATAGAAAGGCTTGCCGCCCAACTTGCCTCGTATGGCCGAAACGGTTTTGCCGCTAAGCTCAGGAATGACCTGGTCTTTCAGGAATTCGGCTAGGAACTGATACCGGGCAGCCTTTCCGAGGTGCTCGGCCACCTGCGCATAGTAACGCAGTTCGCGCTCTGTAATGATCCGGATCTGCTCGCCGCTCGCGCGATGCTTATCAGGCGTTGACCAGATGATGTTTTCTGTGACGAAAAGCCAGATGACTTTGAGCTTCTTGTCCGCTCCGTAGTGTTTACGAATCGCAGACGCGATGGGCTTCTTGAGGTTGGCGAACTCTTCAATGTCCTTCTGGAGACTGCGCTTGGAAAAGCTCCCGGAGGCTTTGCACTCGGCGACGATGACAGTCTCATCGTCTTTAGCGAAGACATCGACCTGTTTACGCAGCGGCTCCGCGCCCTTCCGGTCAATCAACATCGTGAACTTGCGGCCTGCATTGATCTCTGGGTAACCAAGTCTGGCTAATAGCATCCAGAATCGGTTCTCCAGGCGCTCGTCAATCGCCTTTGGCCGCTTTACACGGATCGAACGCTTAAGGCGTCGGTCAACCTGCCACCCATTGGCCTCGTACTCGGGAATCTCCTCAGCGGTAATCGACTTCTCGTCAGACTGTTTACGCCTGCGGACAGCCTCGCGTTTGATCTTGGAAGGATCGGTGAGTAAAGGACCAAAAAACTCTAGTGATTCGTTTTCCTTATTCATTCACGTCCTTCGTCAGCAGCCTAAAGCTGGCCGCTTGCTTTAGGGCACAGCCAAATCCTCAGTATTTGGAGACTGAATGATTATAGGGGAACCGTTGCCAAACGACGGAGTCTAGGCGAGTTATCGAACGTCAAATCTGTCAGGGGATCAGGTGAGGCGCGGCAAGGTCGATAAATTCACGGGATGTAATGATCTTGGTCTTCTTCCAGAACTTCGGAAAATGCCTGCTATTTCCGGTGATCAGGTAATCCGCGCCCGCCTTGTCAGCGCATTCCAGAAATACGTTGTCGTCCGAGTCGCTCGCCACTTCCAAGCGGTGTGACGGCACGACGATATGGCTGCTGTTCTTGATGAACTGTAGCAGTTGCAGGCGTACGCCCTTGCGAATGTTGAGGTGCGGACGGGCAAGCACGCCCGCATATTCCTCCAGGATAGGAGGCGAGACGTAGAGCCGGGCGGGTTTGGTAATGGCGAGCAGGATCGTGGTCCGCTGTAGTCCGTCCGGATTGAGCGCGGCGGATACCAGCACGTTCGTATCAATGACAAGGCGAAGCGGGAGCATCAGCGCTTTTTCTTCTGTGCCCGGTATGCCTTGATTTCCTGATCGATCTGGCGCTGAGTCATCTTATTGGTCCCGTTGCGTTTTGATTCCTCACCGATGATGCGCAGCACTTCCGGCTCCGGTGCCGCCAGCTTGACGTAATCACGGATGCTCAGGAGTACGGCTTTAGGTGTGCCGCGCTTCTCTATGACAAGGGACCCGCAATCATCGGCAACGCGGTCCAGAAGCTTGCCAAAATTCGCGCGCGCGCTCAGCGCCGAAACTACGATGCTGCCGGTCTTATCGGTCGTCAGGGTGCCCATAAACTCTCCACTTCACTACTCTGAACTGTACCGTTCGCCGGGGAGACAGTCAATGAAGTTCATGCGACAGGCAGCTGTGAGTCACTACCGTCTGCCCCGCTTCAGAGCGTTTCGTTTCATGGCTGCTGGGGGAAGGGTTGGGTGATCGCGGTGTGATCCATGTTGCTCATATGTTTCTAGCTCTAGCATCGCCGGGGTGGGACAGTGGTTTGTGGGGAAGAAGTTGGCGGTGGCGGGATTGTGGGTGCGGCATGGATGGGGCACCCGGAGTTCAGGGGTGGGCCACACGCGGTCGGAATAAATACAGCGGGTCGTCTGTTCAGGGACCCTTGATGGGCTAGAATTACGAATCATATTTTTTTGGCGATGAGGTTGCTCGTTGTTGATGGTGCACACTTGATGAGCAGTATTCTGGAAGCACTATTGCGAACAATGAAGAGGACGCAAGCTGTATGGCGTCGCATTCCTTTGTTCGGTCCATTAGCTGACTGCAAGTGGGCTGCGCATGAGGAAACGATCAAACAGGTACTAATCACAGTCCTGTTCGGAACCGCACCGTTTTGGTTGGGCGCGCTTCTATTTAAGGCATTGAGTGAAAATCAGGCTTTAACCTTGTCCCAAGCGTTTTGGAGCACCGTGTGGGATGGGGGATTGTTTATGTGTGCCACGAGCCTGCTCGCACCGATCTTCTGGATCGCACTTGACGACCCAACGGGAGTGGCGAAATTTCCGAATCGTTCGGTAATGATGGTGGTTGTCGTGGTAATCACGATCGTTGCCTCGGTCTTTTTTGCTGAAGAGCTTTCCCGGTCACATCTGCAACAGCCGTATACCTTTCACGTCTCCGTCGTTACCTTTTGGGCGGCTGTGCTGGTCCTGTATTTGAGTACGGTTTATCACACAAACCGGCTCAACGTCCCAGAAGCGTTCCGGGACCAAGAAGCTTCCTTCCGGAACGCGTTTAGGAGCCATCGCCGATGAGCGTTATCAAAGAGGATCCCCGTTCATTGAAGTTTGAGGTGCTGCGCATCAAGCAGCCGATTGGAAGTTTTTTTATCGGCGTCCTTCCCTCCGCGCAGCTGTGTGAAATAACGGATTTTGATGTGCGGCGGCTCGTGGGAGAGAGGGGATTTGAGACTTACCTCGGAATTCAGCGGCCACTCGACAAGAAGCGGGTGAAGCAAATTCAGCAGTATGTCGAAACGAAAGACGCGTGCTTCCCGGCGGGAGTGATCCTGTCTGTCGCCACTCGATGTGCAAGTTATAACGAAGCGGATCGGACGTTGGAGTTGCATAACTATTTTGGTGCTGATGAGACCGCAGAAGATGTTCCGTACCGCGCAATTGCTAAAGTCATCGACGGGCAACACCGCATCGAGGGTTTGAAGAATTTCGCTGGACCTGGGTTTCAAGTCGGGGTGTCGATCTTCATCGGAATTGATGTGGCCGAAGAGGGCTATATTTTTTCAACGGTCAATCTGGCGCAGACGAAGGTTAACCGAAGTCTCGCCACGGATCTTTATGAACTGGCGGTGACTAATAGCCCTCAGAAGCTCTGTCATAACACTGCAGTTACGTTAGACGAAGAAAAGGACAGCCCTTTTTACCACAGGATCAAGAGATTGGGGGTCGCGACCGAAGGGAGGTTTGACGAAACCATAACTCAAGCCACTGTATATGACATGCTGATGCCTTATCTTTCCAAAGATCCAGTCAAGGATCGGGATCTTTATCTACGCGGTAAGACGCCGCAGAGAGCGGCGTCGATGGAATCAAGAAAGCTCATCTTCCGAAATATGTTCATCGATGGTAAGCAGCTAGAAATTGTAGATGTACTTTGGAATTACTTCGATGCAGTCCGGCTTCGCTGGCCCGATGCATGGAACTCCAATCGTCGCGGCATGATTTTGAACAAGACAAATGGATTCAGGGCACTAATGCGATTTCTTAGGATCGCTTATATCGCCACTATCCAGCAAATCGGCGATGTACCAAGTACTGAACAGTTCAAGCGAATTTTTGACCGCATGGAATTGGACCAGGAAGAATTCAACAGTGAGTTGTATCTGCCCGGAACCGGTGGCGAGGCGCACCTTTACAAAGTCTTCAAGGAAGCTTCTGGCTTAGAAAGCCTTGCTAGATGATGAGTGCCGCACCCTGCTACTGGCTATTTGCGCGGAGGCTTGGGCCGAATACAAGTTTAAGGACGACGGAGCACGCATCAATGAACCTATCATGGAGTAGCGATGCCGGACATTCTTGAGAACGCTGAGTTAGACCTGACGCCGCAGATGCGTATCTCATCGATCTTTTGGGGGATGAGTGGAAGATGGTCGAGCAGCAGATCGAAGAACTCAGCTTTGAACTGGAACGGATCTCCGTCGCAGATGCGGGATGCAACCGCATCCGGCAGATCACCGGGATCGGACCGATCGTTGCAACAGCCATCGTCGCGGCTATCGGCAACGGAGCTGCTTTCCGCATGGATTCGACGACGCTGCGTGCAGGTTCAGACACCCAGATTTGAGCAAAGGTCGCGAAGCGAGTGAGTGCTCTCTGCTTGCGGTTTTATTGTGAATCTCACCTCTGGCCCAACCTGGAACGCACATTTCGAGGGCTTAACAAACCCGCGACCTTTGCCTTAAGGCAGAGGTCTGGACAGAGGTTTGGTGGACAGAGGACGTGGGTTCGATAAGGGTGCAATAACCGGTGCCGAGGGGGTCTCAGGGCTCCAAAAGTGGCCATCCGGGGCTCCTGATTTCAATTAGTTACGAGATCCTTCCTTGCTGTCACGGCGGAGGTCGATTCGGCTAGTACACCGAAACGCGTTTCTTCGCCACTGGCCTCATCACCACACCTAGTTACTCGTTGCCTAAGGCAACGGCCTTGGACATGAAGGCCACGCCGGTATGATCCTTCACCAGTCGTACGGGCTTTCTTCGGCGTAACGATGTGATGAACTTCCTTTCGGAGATGCGCGATGTGCTTTTGCGCAACGAAAGATGGCGTAGTGGAGCAAAGGATAGACCCGACGATTTAACAGAATCCATTTGTCATGGCCAAGTTCATCCAATCGAACCTCAGTGTGACCTGTACACGGGTGTCACGCTCCACCTCCATCTTAATTATTTGGGCTGCTAGCCGGTGTCAAAGCGTCAGTTCATGGGAACTATTGTCCAGCAGTAGGCGGAATATTTGTACAGTAGGCAAATCTATTATTCAGTAGGCAGAATAATTATTCGCCTCCAGAGAAGCAGAGGCGCATGATCCTACACAAAAAGAGAAGTACACCATGACGCGTTTCGTTACGGCAACGGTGCAAAATGTAGTGCTACCCCTGCTCAAGGGGCGCGGCCCGGTTGACTCTTCCGAGACTGAAAAAGACGCCTAGCGACAATTTCACAGATGTTTCAGCAAAAGACTTGTCGGCTGACATCAATGAGCGACAGAATATTGCCAGGTAGAAGAGGCAGATATGGAGAAGCGATTCCTTCCCATCCGGACGAACTATTTTTCCCTGGCTGTGTGCAAGCACATCTTCCTGCATTAGACCTATGGGCCGGTGTTCGTGGGCGATGCCATGCGATGCCGTGAGGCTGAGAGATACGGACTGTCACCGTTACTCCTTTATGCACTTTCCATTCCAGACACCGTGATCCGCCGATTAATTTTCGTGCCACTGGATCAGCCGCATGCGATATCTGACACGCTGCATCGCCTGTGGAAGCAGGAGGCGGATAGCTTCCGTGGTCGCCCCGATGCGGTGATACTAAGCCGGCAAGTAGCGGCGGCGGCCAGTCCCACCCTCACAGATCGCTTGGCGACCGACGGGTGGAGTTGATCGTTGCCGATAAGGGCGATAAGGTCTCAGGGCGGCACTAAGGAGCGCACAGCAGGACGCCTTGCATCTGGGGATAATTTCTAGCTGGCGCCAGCGGATCGATACCCTCGACTACCTAAATGAGTCGGCAGCAGATCAACTCCGCTTCGTTCAGATGATAGTCATGGGAAAAAACCGCCAACTCCTGGAAAATCGGAATGGCTTGCCATGTCGGCCGATGTCGTTTCCATCCGGCGGGGATGAGATGGATTGGTCACCCGGCCCGTGGTTAAGCTCCTGGGAAGGAAACCTGCCACCGGTATCGCAGCCGCGATATTTTAACAATGAGAATGATGGCCAGCAGATGTGGCTATTGACCGGTAGCTATTCCTTGCAGGACGGTTAGGAAGAAGAAGACGAGTCGGACATGGACCAAGCGTGGGCAGACGATGATGACTCTACCATGGTGGCACTAGCCAAGGATATGGTTAGTTGCTGGCCGAACAGCACCGCCGATATCGCCCGCAGCATCGGTACTACCGCGCGCGATCTTGGAAATCGCTGCGCAATTCCCACTTTTCCACCCTCACGGCGACGGCGGGAAACTAAAACCAAACCGGACATTTCATTCGCTACAAAAAACCGGACATTTGCACTTGCTAAGAACATGCCCAAACATTTTCCTTGACAAAATCTGGACAGGGACATACAAACGCTCACATCGCCATCAAGACGGTAACTGATCGGCCTTAACATGGCAGTTACGTTTTCGCTCCCTAGTAACATCTCTGTGCGCTATCCAGGTTGCCGCTCTACGGGCACCACGATCGTCGCGTTCCCAGAAACGCCAGCTATATTGTTCCGGCGGACGGAAGCGGCGCAGTTAGCCGTTGTATGTATTTCCCACATTGGTGGGAATTAGCGGTGGCCTCACCTGATTGTCATTGGGCTCGGAAAGAGGAGAGTTTAATGAAGGCTAAGAGGGCAGTTCGCAAAAATGTTAGGCGGATCACGATAGCTTTTGCGTGCGCGTGGTTGTTGTTCACGATCCATGTCCAAGCGCAGCCGTCATTGCAAAGACTTCATAAGCATGTTCCTCTCGTTGTATCGAGCGGTCAAGCCAAAGTAGTAGGACACGTTCCGGCGACTCAGAGAGTCAAGATGGCCATTGCCTTGCCGTTGCGGAATCAGGCTGCGCTGACGAGCTTGTTGAGTGAGCTCTACAATCCGTCGAGCCCCCAATACCGTCATTTTCTGACTGTTCAGCAGTTTACAGATCAGTTTGGCCCCACCCAGCAGGATTACCAAAGTGTGAAGAAATGGGCGAATGATAATGGGTTTGCCGTTGCCGCTCAGTCAAAGAATCGACTGATTCTCGATATCAGCGGGACAGCAGCCCAGGTTGAAGCAGCTTTCAATGTGTCGATGAACGTCTATCGCGATCCGAACGGGAAGCGCACATTCTACTCGCCCGATCGCGAGCCTACGCTCAACCTGAGCGTGCCAATTAAGTATATCGGAGGACTGGAGGATTTCTCGGTACCCGTTCCCATGATGAAGGTATCGAAAGATACAGGCGCGATTGCCAACGTAACGGGCTCGGGGTCGGGAGGAAGTTATCTGGGCAGCGACATGCGCGCAGCCTATTATGGTGGAACACTGCTGACTGGCGCCGGCCAATGCGTTGGGCTCTTGGAATTCGGCGGCTACAATCTCAGCGATGTAAATCTGACCTTCAACAGTGCTGGACAGACGTACAGCGTGCCAATCAATAATGTGCCAGAAACTCCAGATGAGGATGCGGGGAACAGCGATGATTCCGAGCAGGTCTTAGACGTAGTGCAGGCGATCGGGATGGCGCCGGGTCTAAGCCAGGTCCGGGTGTATCTCGGGGAAGTCAGCAACGCAGGCGATATCTTCAACAGTATGGCCACGGAGAACGTTTGCAAACAGCTAAGCGTCTCCTGGGGGTGGTCAAGCCCTGACGCCACGACCTACGATGGCATTTTTCAGGAATTCGCCGCACAGGGTCAAAGTCTCTTCGTGGCCTCCGGCGATTACGGAGCCTACGATCTGTCAATCAGCCCTTATTTCACTCCCGCAGACGACGACTACGTCACTGTGGTCGGTGGAACGCATCTGACGACAAACTACGGTGGTGGGCCATGGGTGGCGGAGAGTGCGTGGAACAACCCGCCCTATGGGAGCGGAGGAGGAATCAGCCCCAACGGTATTCCAATCCCAACCTGGCAACAAGGAGTAGGCGGAGGATCAAGTACTTTCCGTAACCTGCCGGATGTCGCAATGGAGGCCGATCTCGACAATTACTACTGTCACTCGGAGACTTGCCAGGGAGGGGCGGGCGGAACCAGTTTTGCCGCACCTCGCTGGGCGGGGTTTATGGCGTTGGTCAACCAGCAAGCGACCGAGGCGGGCACAGCACCTGCTGGCGGTATCGGGTTCCTAAATCCGACCATCTATTCAATTGGGCAAAGTTCCAATTACGATCTCGATTTTCACGACATTACGAGCGGTAACAACGACTCGGATAACCAGACAATCTGGTACAACTCCCTAACAGGATACGATCTTGTATCCGGCTGGGGAAGCCCCAACGGTCAAAATCTCATAGATGCTTTGGCGGGCACGTTGATTCCGGGCTTTTGGATTACCAGCACCCCATCTACGCTTTCACTTTACCAAGGCGCTTCTGGCACGACGACTGTATCAGTGACTGATGCCGACGGCTTCTCCGGAAGCGTGAATTTGTCCGCCTCAGGACTTCCAACCGGGGTCACCGCCTTGTTCAACCCAACATCGACACCGGGAACAAGCGAGCTGCGCTTAACAGCCGATAGCTCTGCCACGGTGGGAAAGGCAACAATAACGATTACCGGAACCTCCGGAACTTTGAGCGCATCGACCCAGTTCTTCCTGACAGTTAACTCGCCGCAGGCACCTCCCCTAGCAGGGGAATTAGGATCAGTGGGCATCGGCACGACGAGCAGTCCGAAAGCGTTGACAGTAACGTTTCAGGCAGCAGGCACGCTCAATCATATTGCAGCCCTTACGCAGGGCTCGCCCAACCTGGATTTCATCGATGCAGGCGGGGACACCTGTACAGTTGGAACGGCATACGCAGCCAATGCAACTTGCATCGTGAACGTCAGCTTCGCCCCAAAGTACGCAGGAACCCGCTATGGAGCTGTCTTACTTACGGACGCCGGCGGCAACCGATTGGCTGAAGCTTATTTGCAAGGAACCGGAACAGGGCCACAAAGTACATTCAATCCAGGATTGGAAACGACAATCGGAAGCGGTATTGCAGATCCACAAGATGTGGCGATCACCGGCGACGGGAGTATCTATGTCACAGATTATGGAAGCGGCACGATTCCCGGTGCGCTCTACCTGGAAAAGTTCTCAAACGGAAGCTATACGCAGACCCAACTCAACTGCACATTCAAAACCCCTGTGGGAGTCGCTGTGGATGGCGCCGGAATAGTCTATGTGACAGATCCTGGTGTTCCCGCAGTGTATAAAGTGACGATTTCAAATGGCAATTGTACCCAAACCGCGATCGGCTCAGGTGTCTTCGAGTTTCCCTCGGGCATCGCAGTGGACGGATATGGAAATCTTTACGTCGCGGATTCCATGCTCGGCGGGGTATACAAGGAGACCTTGCAGCCTAATGGAACTTACGTTCAGACACAATTCTGGGGTGGGTGGACGACACCTATTGGTGTAGCCGTCGATGGCCAGGGGAACATCTATGTCGCCGATTCTGGAACGGGGAACCCGAGTTGGAATGTTCCCGCTGGAGTGCCGCGTGTGTACATTGAGACCCCGTCCGGCAGCAGCTACACGACAGAAACCGTTATTGGCCTGGACGGGTCTGCTCCGTCCGGAATTGCAGTCGATGGCGTCGGGGACATTTATGTCGCACATTCTGGAAATATCCTCAATGGCGGTACGGCTCCGGCGGGAGTCTATAAAGAAGTTCCCGCTAGTGGAAGCTACGTTCAGACCACTGTAGGCACCGGATGGGCAGCTCCCTACGGCTTGGCTGTCGATCCCCTGGGCAATGTCGTTGTCGCTGACCAGCAGAGGGGTATTTACAAAGAGGACCTTGCAGACCCACCTCAATTGGCATTTGCAAATGCTGCGGCAGGTGCGACCAGCAGCGACAGTCCGCAGATTGTGACGGTTTCCAATATAGGAACGGCGGTTTTGAACTTCTCAGCTCTTAGCTATCCCGCCGACTTTCCCGAAGCCAGCACGAATACTGGCGACTGTACGCCCACAACGTCGCTGAAGTCAGCACAAAGTTGCACCCTGAGCATCGATTTTCTGCCTTCCACCTCACTTGGCGGAAGCAGCTCTCTTCCGCTTAATGAAAGTGTGAGCGTAACTACGAACACCCTGAATACCGCTGCGACACAACAGGCAATCTCCGTAAGCGGAACCGAAGTTCTGCTTGAGAAAAGTGCGAATTTAGAAGTATCCGTGTCCGCTAATCCGAGCACGGCAGGTAGTCCTGTGACCGTTACAGCTACCGTCACTGGCTCCAGCGGTGGTCCGGTTCCAGCTGGAACGGTGATCTTCTACAATGGCGCTACTCCTCTGAGTGGAGCCATTTCGCTGAGCAACGCGGTGGCGACGTATTCGACGGCTTCCTTGGTTGCGGGAACATATGCTGTTTCCGCGTCTTATTCCGGCGATGGGAACTATTCAGGTTCAAGCTCGAATATCATCAATGAGAGCATCGTCGCCGCGCCCGGAACGGCGCAGCTTGGAACTACAAGCCTGGGGACTCAAAACGTTGGTGCCACGAGCGGTGTGCTTCCAGTGACCTTCACGTTCAGCCAGGCAGAAACGCTAGGCGGCATTGCGGTACTTACTCAGGGTGCGCCAAATCTTGATTTCGCAAACGCCGGCGGAGGGACTTGCGCAACGGGAAACGCCTATACGACAAATTCAACTTGCACCGTCAACGTCACTTTTTCGCCAAAGTACCCTGGAATACGCTTCGGAGCGGTTGTGTTGTCCGATAGCAGCGGCAATGTGATCGGCACCGCATATCTCTCGGGCACAGGCACCGGCCCACAGACTTCATTCCTGCCGGGGACGCTGACCTCATTGCCCGTCGGCTTTAGCTATCCGCAAGGAATCGCGGTGGATGGCGCAGGGAATCTTTATATCGCAGATCCCCTTGATGCCGCCGTATACAAAGAGACCCTGGCAAACGGAACCTACACGCAATCCACAATCGGAAGTGGCTTCAATGAGCCGTATGGCGTGGCGGTCGATGGAGCAGGAAACATCTACGTTGCCGATTACGGCAACCACGCTGTCTACAAAGAGACTCGGTCGAATGGAACCTACACCCAAGCTGTGATCGGCTACGACTTCAGTTCTCCTTCGGGTGTCGCAGTGGACGGCGTCGGGAACGTCTATGTCGCCGACTACGGAAACGGCGTTTCGCCAGGCGTCGTATATCTCGAAACCCTGTCCAACGGGAGCTACGTCCAAACAACGGTCGCAGGCACATTTATTACACCTCAAGGCATTGCCGTCGACGGGAGCGGGGATCTCTTCGTTGCCGATCCTGCTAATGGAGGGGGTGCTTCTGCCGCTGTCTATGAGTTGACGCCGTCAAACGGGGCATATAGCCAGACTGCGATCGGATTCGGATGGATCACGCCTTCCGAAGTGGCTGTCGATGGCAACGGGAACGTCTTTGTTACGGATGATGCCTACGATCTAGGCAATGGTTTTATCAGAAAAGAAACACGGCAACCGGACGGCACGTTTGTTCAGGCCATCGTTGCCGATAGCTCCACTATTCCCTATCCTGCCGGCATTGCCGTAGACGGGAGCGGAAACCGATACGTAACGGACATTCTTGAAAGTATCGTATATCGGCAAGACATAGCCGATCCACCGAGCTTGAGCTTCGCTGCAACACTATACGGTCAAATGAGCACCGACAGCCCGCAAATTGTCGCAGTTCAAAACGCTGGAAATGCAACTTTGAACATATCCGCCCTAAGCTATCCGGCCGACTTTCCTGAGGCATCTGGTATCTCAACTGACTGCACCTCAAGTACCGCACTCGTAGCAGGGGCGACATGCGGCCTTTCAATTGTTTTCAACCCCACTTCTATGCTCGGATCAAATCAATCTACTCTGTTGAATGAGAACGTCGCAATCACGACGAACTCCCTGAACGCGGGTTCGGCTCCGCAGTCGATTGCCGTATCCGGAAATGAAGTTGCTCCGCTTGCCACGATCAATCTTACTGTTCCCGCAGAGATCTCCACGGTGGGCACGTCGGTTACGTTTACGGCTACCGTAACGGGGACGAGCGGGTTTTCCGCCCCAACCGGGTCCGTGACCTTCTATTCGAGTGGTACAGCATTGGGGACGATATCGCTTACGAATGACACCGCTGTGTACTCCACAAATTCGTTGGCCATCGGGAACTACGCCGTAACCGTCTCGTATTCTGGCGACCAGAACTATCCCAGCGCCACATCCAACTCCGTAAGCGAACAGATCGTCCCCACAACTACATTCGGAACCCAGGTAATGGGTAGCAGCAGTTCACATTCAATCACGATCACCTTCGCGTCGAAAGGCACGTTGGGCAGTATTTCCGTTGTCACTGACGGGGCACAGAATCTCGACTTTACGAATGCGGGAGGTGGTACCTGCACAGTTGGGAAAAGCTATTCCGCGGGTGCAACATGTACCGTCAATGTTTCCTTTACGCCCTTGTATTCGGGAACCCGTTACGGAGCTGTAGTTCTAGCAAGTAGCAGAGGAACATTCATTCAAGCCGTTCCCATTCAGGGAACCGGTATCGGAGCGCAGTTGAGCTTCTTACCAGGAATCCTGAAGACAGCTATTTCTCTAGCTGTTCCGCCTAACACTCCCGCAGGCTTAGGACCATATGCAGTCGACGAAAACGGCACTCTGTATGTTGTTAGCAATGATAATGGTGTGGAGTCCCTTAGTAAGTGGACATCGTCTGGAGGTCACTATACGTCTACAGCTATTCCCACGAGTGCGTCTGATATGTCCGGAGTTGCCGTGGATGGAACCGGAGCTGTCTACGTCAGCAATTTCTATGTGGCTAGCAAGAGCATCGGATGGGCGTGTAGCGTGTTAAAGGAAACGTTAGTGGGAGGAGCATACACGGAGAGCACAATTACCAGCGGCCAGCTATGTCCTAGCTCGGGATGGCCCATCGCGGTGGACGGAAGTGGCAACGTTTACATGTCCGACGGAAATAACGCCCGAATCTTAAAAGAAAGTTTGTCTGGAGGTTCTTACGTCCAGACGATTATTCCCGCGAGCTTCTCTACAGGTCCGGAGGGCATCGCAGTTGATGGTAGTGGAAATGTCTATGTAACCGACGGTACTAGCAGAATAGTGAAGCTTACTCCCAGCGCTGGCTCATATGTAGAATCGATTGTAGAATCGCCTGCGAACGGACTTTCGGGTCCACCAGTACTCGACGGGAATGGGGACATATTTGCGGTAAGCGCCGGGCAGATTCTCGAGGCGATTCCCTCTGGAAGTGGATATACGGTCGTCTCCGTGGGTCCATTAATCGCAGGTTTCAACGGTTTGATGTTTGATGCTGGCCACAACTTATATATGGTTTCTTCCGATGGGCTCACAATGGCTAAGATCGACATCTCAGATCCACCAAACATCGATTTTGCCTCCACAAATGTGGGAGCTACGAGCAGCGACAGCCCGAGAACAGTTCAGATTGAGAATGTGGGCAACGCTCCGTTAACGCTTTCAACTCCAAGCACCGGTACCAACCCTAGTATTTCTTCTAATTTCTCCTTTGGTGGTACCACCACGTGCCCCCAAGTCACTACATCGGGCCAAACGGGAACGCTGAACATCAACGAAACTTGTGATTACGGGATCGATTTTGTTCCGACTATGACTGGCACGATAAACGGTTCTGTCGTAATGTCCGGCAATTTAGTGGGCGGGACACAGACAATCCCGTTGAGTGGCACTGGATTAGGAGGAAGCGTCGGAATGGCAAAATTAACGATTGGATCTAACGGAGTTCTGATCGGGGTTCCGGTTGCTGCTAACTCAAATGCCATCACCAGTTATGGTGAAGTGTGGGTTGACACCACCCACAATACCATGATCTCCGGCTTTATCGTTTTTCCCACGAATTCACAAGGACAACCAACGTGTGCTGGCTCCTACCCGACCACGGTGACGCCAGTCCGCGCACCTCTCTATAACAAGCTTTCCTACTCGACGGAAGATTTCCCCTTGGAAGGGTGTCCCGGAAAGGTATTCCCTTATCGCGTGGTTAGAGACATCTGGGGACCGAACACGAACGCCAGCCAGGATCTGATGATATTCAAAATCTCAGGAAATGGAAGCATTTGGGAAAACCCATTCGCGGTTGAGCTTTCCCGCATTACAGTGTCGCCGGCTGTGCAAAGCGGATCGGGTTCACCACCCCCGATTACGGCAACTGCCACCCTCGAAAATCCCCCCTATGGAGCCAGCGGATTTGACTGGACGATCATAGAAAGAAACGGGGCAGTTGTATTCCCGAACGGGCAGGAAACAATGTCCTCAACGACACCCTCGATCAACATTAAAGAACCCAACCCAACCGGAAGCAGCGCTTCATTCAATCTCAAGGTAGATGTCAATGGGGGCGTTTTAGAATATGGCCCTGTGCCGGATGCGTTCGGAAACGTAGTGACCCTCAGCCAATCCCCACCGACTCTCCATTTTTCCACAGGTGATACAAACGCGACAATCACGACTGAGATTTACCCATCCAACGTGACTTTCTCGCCTGTTTTTTCCTGGGGCTTACTCAGCAAGCTGAATAGCTCGTGTGGTGCTGACCTTCAGTTCTCCAACAGCAGCGGAACCGGTTCCGTGAGCACGACTCTCACGGCCAGTCCCACTGGCTGCGGCGGTATCTTCGATGCTCAGGCGGCTTGGGGAACGGCATCCAGCCCAACCGATACAAAGGTAGTCGTACCTCCTCAAGTCATGATCCAAACGGCTGTGGGCGAAGCTGGACTTCAGTCAAGTCCCGGAGATGCATCAATCGAGTCCCTACTCCTTGTGGCCAAGAACAGATTCGGAGACCGAAATTTTCAGCAGGGTCAAACCACTTGGCAGTCCCAATTGGTCACATCTCAGTTTTATGGAGCGAACAACACCACCCCAAATGGTGTGGAGCCGGAACTCGACGACGCTGCCGCTGTATTTGCCGGAACGAACACCGTAACCATCCCGATAGGTTGCAAAGCATATTGGTCTCCGACCAACGCACAATTTACCACACTTCAATCGTTGGCTAGCGCTGAAGCAAGCTCGATATCGGACTCCGAATGGCAGAACGCGCTCAGTGCCCCCATGCTTTGGTTAGGTCAGCCCAAGCAAGCGGTTATCAAGTTATCGATCGCCAACAACAATCGCGGAGGTAACTATGCGAATGCCCCTGCCTTCGTGCTAATCCAGCTTGCACCATCCCCCACCTCTCCGGCGGTGATCACAATTCCATGAAAGGGGATTATCTTGTGACAAGAAGAACCGTGCAGTGCGCAATTATTTTCGGTATCTGCTTTATTTATTTTCCAACCCGAATCGTGGCTCAGCAAGCTGGCGTTCAAACCAATCATGTAGCGCAAATAAGGACGCTGGCGAAACAGCTACGATGGCAAACCGAGAGCGGACGAAAGCACTACGAAGCGGAAAAGGCCGAGTTGACTCGTAATGTCCTCTCTGAAGTTGACCAGTATATCACCGAGACGTTTGTGCCAGACTCCGTGACCGCAGAGCAAGTTCAGTCCGGACTCAACAATCTCCTCGGATACACCAAAGGCTTAGGCATTCAGAACGTTGCATTTCTCGCCAATTTGCCTAAGGGAGATTTTCTGATCGTCGGTATAGATCTCTGGCGAGGAGGCGCGGCTATCAATGAGGACTATATCTGCTTCCGCGCGTACGCAGATATCGGTGGAAAATTTGTGCACGTAGCAGGCACCGAAAATTTGGTTGCGAGTGATTCGTTCCTTGTCGGCGTAAATGCCCGCGCACTCGAGCCGCCCCCGATAGCCGGTGAATTCTGGTTTCTTTCATGGGCGGATGTACCGCCGCAATCTCCGTACACCATTGCTATTCGTCTCTACGCTTTCGACGGCAAAAAATTCCGGACGATTTGGGCGCCGCAAAATATTATTTCGGCAAGTATTGACACCGCGGTGCAAGTTGGACCCGGTGGCGTCTTTACCGTAAATCAAATGCCCACATGGACAAGTCAGGATATCGTTCACGGACAGTATGCAGTATCCACAACCGGTCCTAAAAAGGTAAGGGAGTGGAAAACTGCGCGGTAATGGGTTTGCAGGGGGTGGCCGTCATTGATGGAGCGTGATCGATCACGGAAAATGCGAAAGACCGAGGGTTTAGGCGGTTAAGAAAGCTTGGTGCATTATCAACTCAACAACGACGATGGAAGGTCGGGAGTAGCGAACCGTGTTCTCGGCGTGGGCGTCGCAGCGCGTGAAATTGATGTTTTCTTCGCCAGTCCGACAAGTGCAAGACATGATCAACGCCGTGCTAACTGCGCCATAGCAGGCAAGTGAGCAGGTGACGCAGTTCTGGGACGCTGAGTGGAACCTGCCCGCCGGCATCAAGTCTTCCGCTCCCCACGGGCGAAAGGTTTACAGCCACTTCTACGCCGCAACGACTTGTGAGGGCTTCCTTAGACAAAGACGATCGGGTCCTCAGTAAGCGTTTCGTGATTCCATCTATTCATAACTGGGCTGGCTGTGAAGATGGTGGCATGTCGGAGAAGGTGCGGGTGCAACGAACTGTTGCGGAGAAGCGTCGGATTGTGGAACTGACGCTGGGATGAGCGTGGCACGCGGCGCAGGCCGAGGGCGTGAACTCGCATCGGGTGTTTCAGTGGCGGAAGGCATACCGGGAAGGCGCACTGGGCTATTCGGCTGCTGGCCTGGCGGTCCTATTCCCGGTGCTAAGCGTGCATGATCGCTTGTTCGCGGCGAGACCGCCTCGATGAGATGGACTTATGGGGCAGACTTCAGATTTTTAAGGCAGAACTGGGGGGTTGAGGCACAGTCGGGTAGAGCAAGACTTTTACGAAGCCACCGGTCCTTGCGTTCTGGTAGCGAAGGACGGCCGCACCGCGGACTGCGAATTGATCCTCTGCGAAAATGCTCCGCATCTTGTAGCAATTCACAAGGAAAGGTTCGGCTCGTACTTCTATGTCGATCAAAACAAATCGGACCGTGAGGTCTTTGCGGGTGACTGGAGCAATTTTGGCTTCAGCGAACGCTTCATCGAGATCATGATGGAGGCCGGCAGACAGGGCTATGGCTATGTTGTGTTCGATGCTGACGGTAGCCATATCGAAGGCATGGAACCGTTGGATGACACATACGAAATAGTCGAGCCGCCAAGTTTGCAGAGTGCACTCGCAGGCGCAAAAAGAAATTTGTTCACGAAATTGTTAATCAGTTCACTGAATAGTTGTCTGTTCACGAAATTGTTGTTCATACTCACTAGTTTGGGATATTGTTGTTCGTCTCCACGCCGCTTATGCGGTTTCGCGAGCCAAAAAATCCACAACAATTGTCATTCCACGGAAGTTAGCGGTTGTATTCCACAGTTAGCAGTTCTATTTCATGGTTACCAAAACTATTTCGAATCTCCAAAAGAACAATTGGAACCCTATTCCACGGTGACGGATTTAGCCAGATTCCTTGGCTGGTCTACATCGCAACCTCTTCTTACCGCGATGTGGTAAGCGAGCAGTTGCAGAGGGACTACTTCTAGGATGG
>Ga0207705_10001680_pt1 | contig 17619 bp, 18 predicted proteins | sample KBSC13metaG_FD_184314 | JGI IMG/M metagenome (GOLD analysis project Ga0207705, IMG submission 184314) | Corn rhizosphere microbial communities from Kellogg Biological Station, Michigan, USA - KBS C1-3 metaG (SPAdes) (version 2) | ecosystem: Host-associated > Plants > Roots > Rhizosphere > Soil ...
GTTGCGATTCACGATTCACCTCTCGCGATTCACGTTCCGGAGGCTACCATCCCTCCGCGCGCCGCATAGTTTAGTTGGGGCAGCACTTCACCTTCAGACTCAGCTCTCATGGTCAATAAGATCACCGTCGTCGGCGCCGGAAATGTCGGCGCGACGACTGCGCAGCGCGTCGCGGAGAAGGAGCTCGCGCGCACCGTCGTCATGGTGGACGTGGCGGAGGGAATCCCGCAGGGCAAGGCGCTCGACCAGTGGCAGAGCGCGCCCATCGAAGGGTTCGACACCCGCGTCATCGGCACCAACGGCTACGACGAGACGAAGGACTCCGACGTCGTCATCATCACCGCCGGCATCGCCCGCAAGCCGGGGATGTCGCGCGACGACCTGCTCAACACGAATGCCGGCATCGTCAAGTCGGTGGCGGAGCAGATCGCGAAGTCCTCGCCCAAGGCCATCCTCATCATCGTCAGCAACCCGCTCGACGTGATGTGCTACGTGGCGATGAAGGCGTCGGGCTTCCCGCGCGAGCGCGTGATCGGCATGGCCGGCGTCCTGGACACGGCGCGCTACCGGGCCTTCCTCGCCTCCGAGCTCGACGTCTCCGTGCGCGACATCCAGGCGATGGTGCTCGGCGGCCACGGCGACACGATGGTGCCGTTGATTTCGTACACCAGCGTGAGCGGCATCCCCATCACGCAGCTCATTGACAAGGCGAAGCTGGACGCGATCGTGGACCGCACGCGCACCGGCGGTGCCGAGATCGTCAAGCACCTCAAGACCGGCTCGGCGTACTATGCGCCGTCCGCCGGCGCCGTCCAGATGGCCGAGGCCATCGTCCGTGACGAGCGCCGCATCCTCCCCTGCGCGGCGTGGTTGCAGGGTGAGTACGGCATGAAGGACCTCTTCCTCGGCGTGCCGTGCAAGCTCGGCAAGCGTGGCCTCGAGAAGGTGATCGAGGTGCAGCTCACCCCCGACGAGAAGGCGGCGCTGCAGAAGAGCGCCGACGCCGTGCGCGAGCCGATGGCCGCCGTCAAGATGTGACCCATGGACGGGCGGCGCGGAACTCGCGCCGCCCGTCGCCGCTTCATAACACGGAGATCACGATCTCATGTGGGCGCTCAGGCTGTACCGTTCCACCATCGGCAAGAAAGTCATCATGGCGGTCACGGGGATCATCCTCGTCGCCTTCGTGGTGCTGCACATGCTCGGCAACCTGCAGGTGTTCATCGGGCCCGAGAAGATGAACCGCTATGCGGCCTTCCTGCAGAGCCTCGGCGAACTGCTCTGGCTGGCGCGCATCATTCTCCTCGTCGCGCTCATCCTGCACGTCGCGATGGCATACCAGCTTGCTCAGCGCAGCCGACAGGCGCGACCGACCGGCTACGAGCGCCGCGACCCGCAGGTGTCCACCGTCGCCTCGCGCACGATGCGGTGGGGCGGGGTGCTGATCCTCGTCTTCGTCATCTTCCACATCCTGCACTTCACCACCGGGACAGTCTTCCCGTGGGCGAGTCGCCCTGACGCCATGTATCCGGCGTTCAGCCACACCGACGTCTACGGCAACGTGATCGCCGCATTCCGCTCGCCGTGGGTCGTGACGTTCTACGTGGTCGTGATGCTGTTCCTGCTGCTGCATCTCTTCCACGGCGCCTGGTCGTCGGTGCGGACGCTCGGTCTCGCGAAGCCGTCTCCGCGGCCGCTGCAGCGCCAGGTGGCGACCGTGATTGCGCTCGTCGTGTGGCTCGGCTTCACGGCCATTCCCGTTGCGGTGTTCCTCGGAGTGATTCGATAGATGACGCTCGAACTCAACTCTCGCGTCCCCGCCGGCCCGCTGCCTGACAAGTGGGATCGCCACCGCTTCGAGATGAAGCTGGTGAATCCGGCGAACAAGCGGAAACACACCATCATCGTCGTCGGCTCCGGCCTCGCCGGCGCCGCCGCGGCGGCGTCGTTCAGCGAGCTGGGATACAACGTCCGTTGCTACTGCTATCAGGACTCGCCGCGGCGCGCGCACTCCATCGCCGCGCAGGGTGGCATCAACGCCGCGAAGAACTACCAGAACGACGGCGACAGCGTCCGGCGCCTGTTCTATGACACGATCAAGGGCGGCGACTTCCGGTCGCGTGAAGCGAACACGTGGCGCCTGGCGCAGATCAGCGTCAACATCATCGACCAGTGCGTGGCGCAGGGTGTCCCGTTCGCGCGTGAGTACGGCGGCCTGCTGGCCAACCGGTCATTCGGCGGCGCGCAGGTCTCGCGGACCTTCTACGCCCGCGGGCAGACAGGGCAGCAGCTCCTCCTTGGCGCGTACCAGGCACTGGAAAAGGAGATCGCGAAGGGCGGCGTGAAGATGTATCCGCGCGCCGAGATGCTCGACCTGATCGTCGTGAACGGCCGGGCGCGCGGCATCGTCGTCCGTGATGAATTGACCGGCACGGTGGAACCGCACTTCGCCGACACCGTGGTGCTGTGCAGCGGCGGCTACTCCAACGTGTTCTATCTCTCCACGAACGCGAAGGGATGCAATGCGACGGCCATCTGGCGCGCCTACAAGCGTGGCGCGGCGTTCGCCAATCCGTGCTACACGCAAATCCACCCGACGTGCATCCCCGTCGCGGGCGAGTATCAGTCGAAGCTCACGCTGATGTCGGAGTCGTTGCGGAACGACGGACGTGTGTGGGTCCCCAAGCGGCGCGAGGACGTCGGCAAGAAGCCGAACGAGATTCCGGAACAGGACCGCGACTACTACCTGGAGCGGAAGTACCCGAGCTTCGGCAACCTGTCGCCCCGCGACATCGCATCGCGCGCCGCCAAGGAAGCATGCGACGACGGCCGCGGTGTCGGGCCCGGTGGTCGCGGTGTCTATCTCGACTTCGCTGATGCCATCAAGCGACTCGGTGTGGAGAAGATTCGCGAGCGCTACGGCAACCTGTTCGAGATGTACGAGCGCATCACGGACGAGAATCCGTATCAGGTGCCGATGCGCATCTATCCCGCGCCGCACTACACGATGGGCGGCCTCTGGGTCGACTACAACCTCATGAGCAACATCCCGGGTCTGCACGTGGGCGGGGAGGCGAACTTCTCCGACCATGGCGCGAATCGGCTCGGGGCCAGCGCGCTGATGCAGGGCCTCTCCGACGGCTACTTCATCCTGCCCGCGACGGTGAGCGACTACCTCGGCGCAAACAAGCTCGAGCCCGTGTCGGCCGATGCGCCCGAGGTGAAGCAGGCGGTCGCCGACGTCGCCGAGCGTACACGGAAGCTGCTGTCGATCCAGGGCACTCGGACCGTAGCGAGCTTCCATCGCGAGCTCGGCCACATCATGTGGGAGTACTGCGGCATGGCGCGCTCGGCCGACGGACTGAAGAAGGCGCTCGAGCTGATCCCCAAGCTTCGCGACGAGTTCTGGCGCGACGTCCGCATCCCGGGCGCGGGCATGGAGCTCAATCAGACGCTCGAGCACGCCGGCCGTGTGGCCGACTTCCTCGAGCTCGGAGAGCTGATGTGTCGGGACGCGCTGCATCGCGAGGAATCATGCGGCGGCCATTTCCGGGTCGAACATCAGACGGCCGAGGGCGAAGCGCTGCGCGATGACGAACACTTCGCGTACGTGGCCGCGTGGCAGTACGGCGGCCCGAACGCACCACCGGTCCTGAACAAGGAGCCGCTCGAGTTCGAGAGCGTCAAGCTGTCGACGCGGAGCTACAAATGAGCGCACCCAACGGAACGATGAATCTCACCCTGCAGGTCTGGCGGCAGGCGGGCCCCGACGCGCCTGGCGGACTGAAGGAATATCCGGCAGCGGGCATCAGTCCCGACATGTCCTTCCTCGAGATGCTCGACGTCGTCAACGAGGGGCTGATCGAGCGCGGAGAGCTGCCGATCGCGTTCGACCACGACTGCCGAGAGGGCATCTGCGGCTCGTGCGGCATGATGATCAATGGCGTGGCGCACGGCCCGATGAAGGGCACGGCAACCTGCCAGCTGCACATGCGGAGCTTCAAGGACGGCGACACAGTGGTGATCGAGCCGTGGAGAGCGCGCGCGTTCCCGGTGATCCGGGACCTCGTCGTCAATCGCAGCGCGTTCGACCGGGTGATCGCGGCGGGTGGATACATCTCCGTCAACACCGGGAGCCCGCAGGACGCCAACAACATCCCGGTGGCCAAGGACGCCGCGGATGCAGCGATGGACGCCGCGGCGTGCATCGGCTGCGGCGCGTGCGTGGCCGCGTGTCCCAACGGCTCGGCGTCGCTCTTCACAGGTGCCAAGATCTCCCACCTCGGTCTGCTGCCGCAGGGACAGCCCGAGCGCTACCGTCGCGCTCTCAGCATGGTAGCACAGATGGATCTGGAGGACTTTGGCTACTGCACCTGGTACGGCGAGTGCCAGGAGGCATGCCCGAAGGAGATCAGCATCGACGTGATCTCGCGGATGAATCGGGATTTCCTCGTCGCGTCCATGCGCGAGCCCGAGGCGAGCGACCCAGGGAGCGGCGAGGGCTGAGGACGAGGTTCGAGGATGCACGGATGCCGGAAATCGAGCGGCACGGCTCCGTGTGTCCTCGCAACCTCCCGTCCGGTTCTGAACTGGCCCGCTTGCTGCAGCCCTCATCCGCTTCCCGACCGGAGTGCGCGCGATGGTTGACAAACCAACCGACAGCCAGGGTTTTCCGAAGGACCGCTACGTGGATCCCGAGACCGCGCTCGGTGGTGCCGACGCGGTCGAGAAGACCACCTACGTCACGGGAAGCGGCACCGATCCCGATGCGCGAAAGGGGACCGGTCCGAGCGCGCGCGTCTCGGCCGGCGGCGGCCAGGGCGCAACATGGGCCATCATCATCTTCCTCATCGTTGCCGCCGTCCTCGTCTACCTGCTCGGCTTTGGCCGCTGACGGTGCAGGGGGTCAGAGGCGCGGCAGGGTGACGCCGTGCTGCCCCTGGTACTTCCCCTTCTTGTCCCGATACGAGACCTCGGGCTCCTCGCGCCCCTCGAAGAACAGGACCTGCGCAATTCCTTCGTTGGCGTAGATCTTCGCCGGCAGCGGGGTGGTGTTGGAGATCTCCAGCGTCACGTAGCCCTCCCATTCCGGCTCGAAGGGGGTGACGTTGGTAATGATGCCGCACCGCGCGTATGTGGACTTCCCGACCGTGACGGTGAGGATGTTGCGGGGGATGCGGAAATATTCGACCGAGCGCGCGAGCGCGAAGCTGTTCGGGGGGACGATGCAGACGTCGCCCTCGAATTCGACGAAGGAATTCTTGTCGAAATTCTTCGGATCGACGATGGAGTTGAGGACGTTGGTGAAGATCCGGAACTCCCGCGCGACGCGCATGTCGTAGCCGTAGGAGCTCACGCCGTACGAGATGACGCCTTCTCGGACCTGGCGTCCCTCGAAAGGCTCGATCATTCCGTGATCGCGCGCCATGCGGGTGATCCAGCGGTCGGACATGATGCTCATGCGAATACGGGCTCAGGGGGAAATTGGATTGGCGCGAAAGGTAATCGTCCGCAAAGCGAACGCGCCACGCGCCGTTGACACTGCTTTGCGTCACTCGATAACTTGAAGCGCTGCGACTTAGTGAAAGTTTTCACGAAGTTCGGAGACCAATGGAACGTTCGTACCTGCCGCTGCTGCTACTCGTCGGATTCGTCGCGCTGAACGCCGCGCTGATCCTGCTCATCTCCCACCTGACCCTGCGGCCCCGGCCGACCGCGGTGAAGCAGACGCCGTACGAGTCCGGCATGCCGGTGCTCGGTGATGCGCGCGAGCGGTTCTCCGTGAAGTTCTACATGGTCGCGGTGCTGTTCATCCTGTTCGACATCGAGACCGTCTTCATGATCCCGTGGGGGGCGTATTTCCGCCGCCTGTCCTGCACGGTGGATCTCGTCGCGGGCGCGTGTCCCAGCGACCGACTCTCGCTGTTCGGATTCTGGGAGATGCTGGTCTTCATCGTCATTCTCCTCGTGGGCTTCATCTACGTGTGGAAGAAGGGAGCGCTGCAATGGGACTAGACCGGCTCGATACCCGCCGGATGGACACGGGCGTGGAATACAGCCCGTCCTCCCAGGAGAGCTGGGTCACGACGAAGCTCGACTTCCTCGTCAACTGGGGACGAGCGAACTCGCTGTGGCCGATGCCGTTCGGCACGGCGTGCTGCGCCATCGAGTTCATGGCCACCGCGGCCGCCAAGTTCGACCTCGCGCGGTTCGGTATGGAGCGCATGAGCTTCTCGCCGCGCCAGGCGGACGTGCTCATCTGCGCCGGCCGGGTGCCGTTCAAGCTGGCGCCGGTGCTGCGCCGCATCTGGCAGCAGATGCCGCAGCCGAAGTGGTGCATCTCGATGGGCGCCTGCGCCTCTTCCGGCGGCATGTTCGACAACTACGCCGTGGTGCAGGGCATCGATACGATCATTCCCGTCGACGTCTATGTTCCCGGCTGCCCGCCGCGCCCCGAAGGGCTCATGTACGGCATCATGATGCTGCAGCAGAAGGTCATGCGCGAGCGGATGGCCGACAAGTCGCTCCGTCACGAGATGGAGCCCGATCCGGCGAGCCAGCTGTACATCGCGCCGCCGCTCATCGACGAGCTCTCCGAGCCGTTCGGCAACTCGGTTCATCAGACGCGGTCCGGCCTGTGAGCGAAGACTTCACGCCCGTCCTCGCCGGCCGAGCCGCCGGCGGCAACGTCCCCGCGCCGGTCACACCGAAAAACATCCCGTACCGCAACGGTGCCGCCAACCCGTCCGCCGACGCGTTGAGTGCCCGCTTCGGTGCCGCGGTGTCGCGCGTCGACGTCATCTGGGGCGAGACCACGGTCATCGTCGACGCGCCGCGCGTGAGCGAGATCGTGCGCTGGCTGCACGATGATCCGACGCAGCGGTACGACTACCTCTCCGACGTCACGGCGGTCGAGTATCGGGACCTCGATCGGCCGATCGAGGTCGTGTGGCACCTGCGCTCGCTCCCCTTCCGCCGCTTCATTCGTCTCAAGGCGTTGCTGCAGAAGGGCCAGCCGCTCGAAGTGCCGAGCGTGTGGGACATCTACCGGAGCGCCGACTGGATGGAGCGCGAATGCTACGACATGTTCGGCATCCGCTTCAACGGACATCCGGACCTGCGCCGCATCCTGATGTGGGAGCAGTACAAGGAGGGTTTCCCCCTTCGCAAGGACTTCCCGCTCCGTGGGCGCTTCAGCCGCTCCGAGCAGCTGCGCCAGATCCTCTCGCAGAACCCCGAGGCGAAGTACAGCATGGAAGAGATCTCTATCGCCGAAGCGTTCGAGGACCTGCCCGCCGACGTGCGGGCGCGCCTCGGCTCCGGCGAGCCGACAGGAGAGTAGCATGGCCACCGTGAAGCGTACGGTCGAGGTCGAGCTCTCCACGACGGGACTCGACGCCCGCGGGCGCCCGCAGCGCGTACCGCTCGTGACGGACAAGGAAGGCAACCTCGTTCCCGTGAACGCGGCCCCCGCCGTGGAGCCGGAGCTCGAGGGCGAGCACATGCTGATCAACATCGGACCGCAGCATCCGGCCACGCACGGCGTGCTGCGGCTCGTGCTCGAGCTGGACGGCGAGACGGTCGTGCGGTGCATCCCGCACATCGGCTACCTGCACTGCGGCTTCGAGAAGATCGGCGAGTACCGCCAGTACAACCAGATCATTCCCTGGACCGATCGCGAGGACTACCTCAACAGCCCGGGAAACAACGTCGCCTTCGCCCTCGGGGCAGAGCGCCTCTTCGGCATCGAGATCACCGAGCGCTGCAAGGTGCTTCGAGTGATCGCCAGCGAGCTGTCGCGGCTCATCTCGCACTGCGTGTGGCTCGGGACCTTCTGCATCGACATCGGCGCGTTCACGCCCTTCCTCTGGATCTTCCAGCAGCGCGAGCGCGTGTACACGATGCTCGAGGCGTGGATCGGCGCGCGCATGACGACGTCGCTCACCCGCGTGGGAGGCATGGGCGCCGACATCCCCGACGGCTGGACGGAGGATCTCGCCAACTTCATCCGCACCTTCCCGGCCGTCCTCGAGGAGTGCAGCGCCGTCCTGACGAAGAACGCCATCTGGGTCGGTCGCATGGTCGGCCTCGGCGCGATGTCGGCCGAAGAGGCGGTGAATTACGGCCTCTCGGGCCCGATGCTGCGCGCGGCCGGCGTGGCGTACGACGTCCGCAAGGATTTTCCGTATCTCGACTACGAGACGTACGACTTCGACGTCCCCGTTGGCCAGACGGGCGACGTCTACGATCGCTACCTGGTGCGAATGGAAGAGATGCGGCAGAGCATCCGCATTCTCGAGCAGGCGTTGAAGCGGCTGCCTGACGGGCCCGTGAACGTCGCGGACCATCGCGTGATCCTGCCGCCCAAGTCGAAGGCGATGAGCGACATGGAAAGCATGATCCACCACTTCAAGCAGGTCATGGAAGGCCCGCGTCCGCCGATCGGCGAGGCGTACGTCGCCGTCGAGAGTCCGAAGGGCGAGAAGGGCTACTACATGGTTTCCGACGGCACCTCCAAGCCCGTGCGCTGGCGCATCCGTCCGCCCTCGTTCGTGAACCTCTCGGCGATCCCCCGCATGGTGGAAGGCCACCTGCTGTCCGACGTGATCGCGATCAATGCCTCGATCGACATCGTGATGGGAGAGATCGACCGATGAGCCGAGTGAAGAGGGAGAGCTCGACCTGGAATCATGGAGAGATCGACCGATGAGCCGCGCTCCCGATGAGATGGGCGAGCTGCGCGCACCAGCCGACGCCTCGCATGGGCTGCATCCCGCGGCGCCGTACACCCCGGTGTTCGTCGGCGCGCGGCGCAAGGAGCTCGACGAACTGCTCACCCGCTATCCGAACAGGATGGCCGCGCTGCTGCCGGCCTTGTGGATTGTGCAGGAAGAGCGCGGGTGGGTGAGCAGCGACGCGATGGCCGAAGTGGCGGACGTGCTCGAGCTCACGCCCGCGTACGTGAAGGGCGTCGTCACCTTCTACACGATGTACCACCAGCATCCGACGGCGAAGCACTTCATCCAGGTCTGCACCACGTCGCCGTGCAACGTCTGCGGCGCCGAGGATGTGGTGAAGTCCTTCCTCAAGCACACCGGCTGCGAGGAGCTCGGCGTCACGTCGGCGGATGGGCGCTTTGCCGTCATCGAGGTCGAGTGCCTCGGCGCCTGTGGCTTCGCCACGCCGGTGATGGTGAACGAGAAGTATGTCGAGTCGGTGACGCCGGAGTCGGTGCCCGAGCTCCTCGCCTCCCTGGACTGACATGGGTTATCCGCACATACCGAGCGAGCGCGAGACGCTCGTCCTCTCCAAGTATTTTGGTGACCCCGAGGCGATCGGCCTCGACGGGTGGCGCAAGCGCGGCGGTTACGTCGCGCTGGAGAAGGCGCTCCGCATGGAGCCCGCCGAGATCGTGCAGATCGTGAAGGATTCCGGGCTGCGCGGCCGCGGTGGCGCCGGCTTCCCGACGGGCGTGAAGTGGAGCTTCATGAAGCCCGGCGACGGCAAGCCGCACTACCTCTGCTGCAACGCCGACGAATCCGAGCCGGGCACGTTCAAGGATCGCGAGATCATGCGCTGGACGCCGCACGCCCTCGTCGAGGGCTGCGCGATCGGCGCGTATGCGATCGGCGCCGAGGTCGCGTACATCTACATCCGCGGCGAGTACACGGAGCCCATCGCGCGCATGGAGCAGGCATGCCGCGAAGCCTACGCGGCCGGCATCCTCGGCAGGAACGCGATGGGGACCGGGCGCAGCGTGCACGTCTACGTGCACAAGGGCGCGGGCGCCTACATCTGCGGTGAGGAGACGGCGCTCATGAACTCGCTCGAGGGGCGCCGCGGCAACCCGCGCATCAAGCCGCCCTTCCCGGCCGTGGCGGGCCTCTTCGCGCAGCCGACGACGATCAACAACGTCGAGACGCTGGTGGCGGTCCCGCACATCCTGAACAACGGCGCCGACTGGTACAAGGGCTTCGGGCGTCCGGACAACCCGAAGTCCACGGGCACGAAGCTCTTCTCCGTGTGCGGTAACATCGCGAAGCCCGGCAACTACGAAGTGACGATGGGCTTCCCGTTCAAGGACTTCCTGTACGACCTCTGCGGCGGTCCGCTGCCGGGACGGAAGTTTCGCGCGATCATCCCGGGCGGCATCTCGGTGCCGATCCAGACGCTGGAGGAAGCGGAGAACTCCCCGATGGACTACGAGGGCTTCGTCGCCAACGGCACCATGCTCGGGTCCGGCGGCGTGATCGTGATCGACGACGCGCAGAACCTCGTGAAGCAGATCGCGCGCGCGGCGCGCTTCTTTGCCCACGAGAGCTGCGCGCAGTGCACGCAGTGCCGCGAGGGCACCGCGTGGACGACGCGCATCCTCGAGCGCATCGTCGCCGGCGACGGCACGCACGAGGATCTGGATACGCTGCTCGACATCGCCGAGAACATGACTGGCAAGACGATCTGCGTGCTGAGCGACTCGTGCGCCACGCCGGTCGTCTCCGGCCTCAAGAAGTTCCGCGGTGACTTCGAAGCGCTCATCAAGCGAAAGAAGGTCCACATGGTACCGGTGCAGGTGGCCTGATGGCCGACGCGAAGATGGTGAACCTGACGATCGAGGGTCGCCCGGTGAGCGTGCCGGACGGCACGTCGATCCTCGAGGCGGCAAAGACGGCCGGCATCCTGATCCCGCACTACTGCTACCACCCGGCGCTGGCGGTGGCGGGCAACTGCCGGATGTGCCTCGTCGAAGTGGAGAAGATGCCCAAGCTCGCTCCGTCGTGCGCGACGGCGGCAGCGGAAGGGCAGGTTGTCCACGTCCATACCGACAAGGCGCTCGAGGCGCGCAAAGGCGTACTGGAGATGCTGCTCATCAATCACCCGCTCGATTGTCCGATCTGCGACAAGTCCGGCGAGTGCGAGCTGCAGGACTACACGTTCCAGGAAGGCCGCGCCGAAGGTCGCTTGCGCGATGCCAAGCGCTTCAACCCGATGGAGGACTTCGGCGGTGACGTCCTGTACGTGACGAATCGCTGCATCCTCTGCACACGCTGCGTGCGCTTCATGGACGAGGTGGCGCACGATCCGGTGCTGAACGTGTCGGACCGTGGGGACCGCGCGGTAATCGGCAAGTTCGAGGGGCAGGACCTGACGCACCCTTGGGCGGCCAACGTGATCGATCTCTGCCCGGTCGGCGCATTGCTCAGCAAGGACAATCTCAACAAGGCGCGGTCGTGGGATCTCGACCGGTCCGCGTCCATCTGCCCGAACTGCTCGCAGGGCTGCAACACGATCATCGAGACGCGCGACAACCAGGTCGTACGCATGCGCCCGCGACCGAACGACGAGGTCAACAAGTACTTCCTCTGCGATCACGGCCGGCTCAACTACCGCTGGATGAACCGTCCCGATCGTGTGTCGCAGCCGCTGGTGCGCCAGCAGGGAATCCTCGCCACCGCTGATTGGGAGATGGCGCTTCGTGCAGCGGCGCAGCTCCTCGCGGGCAAGCGGGCGTTCGTGCTCGCGTCGCCCAACCTCTCCAATGAAACGCTCTTCCTGCTTGGCCGTTTGGCGAAGAAGAACGGCGGCGCCGGTGCGTTCCGCGTGAATCAGGGCCCCGAGGCGCCGCTGCCGGGCGTCGAGGATCTGGCGCTCCGTCCCGATCGCGCGGCGAACGTGCGCGGCGCCGAGCTGGCGGGCTTCGCGCGCAGCGACACGCCGCTCGCCGGCATGCAGTCCGGTGACGTCCTCATCGTCGCCGACGAGGAGCTGGCCGGCATCGATGCCGTGGACGTGGCGAAGGCCGGGGCCATCCTCGTCATCGGCACCACGCTTCCCGCATGGGCGAGACACGGGGCGAACGTCGTGCTGCCCATCGCAAACTGTGTGGAGGAAGAGGGTACCTTCACGAATCTGCGCGGTCGGGTGCAGCGGTTCCTGCAGGCCAAGGCCGCGCCCGGGCTGGCTCGTCCCAGCTACTTCGTCGTCGGCGATCTGCTTTCAGGGCTCGGCGAGGGCGAGGGGTACTGGACCGCTGGCCAGGTGTTCGATGCGCTGGCCGCATCGGAGCCGGCCTTCGCCGGGCTTTCGTACGACAAGCTCGGATTGCGAGGCGCGATGATGGCCGGTGCGACCACGGAGGCGCGCGCATGACGCACATGTACGCGCTGCTCCAGATCACCGGCCCCACCACGGAGCCGCATTTCGGCTTCTGGCTGCTGGCGACGCTCATCAAGCTGATCCTCGTCTTCACGGTCTACATGCTCGGCGCCGCGCTGCTCACCCTGGCCGAGCGCAAGATCTCGGCGTGGATCCAGGATCGGCATGGCCCGAATCGCGTCGGCGGCCGGAGCGGCATCCTGCAGCCGATCGCCGACGGCGTGAAGAACTTCGTGAAGGAAGAGACCTACCCGGACGCGGCGAACCTGCCGCTGTTCATCCTTGCCCCGGTGCTCTCCTTCCTTCCCGCGCTGATCGCGTGGGCGGTGATTCCGTTCGCCGCTCCCTGGGGTTCGAAGTGGGGCATCGTGGAGATGGTGCTCGCGCCGATGCCGATCGGCTTCCTCTTCATCCTCGCCATCTCGTCGCTCGGCGTTTACGGCATCGTGATCGCCGGCTGGTCGTCGAACAATAAGTATGCCCTGCTCGGCGGCCTCCGCTCGAGCGCCCAGATGGTCTCCTATGAGATCGCGATGGGGATGGCGACGGTGCCGGTGCTGCTCCTCGCCGGCAACGTCACGATGAGCCGCATCATCAACCAGCAGGCGTTCGAGACGTGGAACGTGATCAACCTGACGGTCGCGTTCTTCATCTTCCTCATCGCCGCCTTTGCCGAGACGAATCGGTTGCCCTTCGACCTGCCGGAGGCGGAGTCGGAGCTGGTGGCCGGCTACCACTCGGAGTACAGCGCAATGAAGTTCTCACTGTTCTTCATCGCCGAGTACTGCAACATGATCACGGCGAGCGCGCTCATGGCGACGCTGTTCTTCGGCGGCTGGGACATCCCGTTCACGCTGTGGGACAACCTCGCGCCCCACACCGGGCTCAAGACCATCCTGACGCTTGGCGCGTTCCTGGTGAAGGTCCTGTTCTTCCTGTTCCTGTACATGTGGATCCGGTGGACGCTGCCGCGCTTCCGCTACGATCAGCTCATGTCGCTCGGCTGGAAGTTCCTCCTGCCGCTGGCGCTTGGCTACATCGTCGTCATCGCCGGCGCGGTGGTGCTGCTCGAGTCGCTCGGCTTCGCCCGCGGCTCGTGGCCCTTCCACCTTGGACTCGGCATGCTGAACCTGGCGGCCGTCGTCATCCTGTTCATGATCGTCGACCGCGGCCGACTCGTGAGTCCGGCCTACTCGCGGCTCGACCGGCGTGACCTCGCGAAGCTCCGCGCCGTGAGCACGCCGCAGGCCGCCGCGCGGCTTGCCCCACCGCTTTCCGAGGCTGGAGACTGATGCCCATCGGCGTGAAGGTCGTCGAGCGACCGGTCGAGCAGACGAGCTACGTGCGTGCAACCCTGAGCGGCATGAAGCACACGCTCAGGCACATCTTCCAGGAGAAGGTGACCACGCAGTACCCGGAGGAGAAGGAATCCATCAGCAAGCGGTGGCGCGGCACGCACCGCATGCTCACGACCGAGGACGGCAAGGCGAAGTGCGTCGCGTGCGGCCTCTGCCCCACGGTCTGCCCGGCGAACTGCATCAAGCTCGTGCCCGGCGAGGACGAGAAGGGCAATCGCTATCCGTTGTTGTTCGAGATCGACGAGTTCCGCTGCATCTTCTGCGGCTACTGCCAGGAAGTCTGCCCGGAGGAGGCGATCCATGTCGGCCGCCACTACGAGAACTCCGAGTACAGCCGCGAGGGCTTCGTCTACGACCTCGAGCGCCTGATGGCGCAGACGCATCCGGTGTGCGAGATGTGGGATCCGGCCGACCCGCGGGGGGAGTGATGCAGCACAACATCCTGCCGCTGTTCTACGTCTTCGTCTTCTATCTGTTCGCCATCATCGCCGTGGCGTCCGCGCTGGCGTTCGTGACGCGCAAGAGCCCCGTGGCTGCCGCGCTCTGGCTGGTGAACACGATGTTCAACCTCGCCGCGCTCTACGTGATGCTCGACGCGCCGTTTCTCGGCGTGATCCAGGTGCTGGTGTACGCCGGCGCGATCATGGTGGTGTTCCTGTTCGTCATAATGCTGCTCAACCTTGGCCAACCCTCGCTCATCGCCGACTCGCGCGGCCTGGCGTGGAAGCTGGTGGCGGGCCTCGTGGGGATCGTGCTGCTGGCCCAGATCCTCGCCATGACCGGCGCCCGGCTGCCGGAAGCGCTCACGCTTCCGGAACACGCCCTGGCCAACGAAGTGGCGCGTTCGGGAGCGATCGACCCCATCGCCGCGCCGCTGTTCAACCAGTACCTGCTCGCCTTTGAAGTCACGAGCGTCCTCCTGCTCGCCGCGGTGGTCGGCGCGGTGCTGCTCGGCAAGCGAAAGGAGCGTCAGCGTGCTTAGTGAATCGCTCTTCTTCAGCGCATTGCTGTTCACGATCGGCGTCGTCGGCGTCCTGACGCGGCGCAACGCGATCATCGTGTTCATGTGCATCGAGCTGATGCTGAACGCGGTGAATCTGTCGTTCGTGGCGTTCGCGCAGGTGTACGGTGCGGCAGGTCAGGTCTTCGTGTTCTTCGTCATGACGGTGGCCGCCGCCGAGGCGGCGGTCGGACTCGCGATCATCATCGCGCTCTTCCGGCACCGTCAGACGGTCAATCTATCGAACATCAATATCCTCAAGGGCTGATGCTCCTCCAGCATGCAGCACAGGCGGCGCAGGCCGCCGCGCACCCGCTGAGCGGCACCGCGGCCCGGTATGTCTGGCTGCTTCCGCTGCTACCGCTGCTCGGCTTCGTGCTGAACGGGTTGCTCTCGCTCGTGCCGGCCTTTCATGCGGGTCCGCACGACCCGCAGCTCGCCCATGGCGACGAGCACGCGGCCGTGGCGCACGATACCAACGCCGGTGGCGCGCACGGTGACGATCATCATGCCGTGAAGCGGCATCGCTTTGCCGGCTTGGCCACGCTCATCGGGCCCGGCGTGCTGCTCGCGTCCTTCGCCCTCGCGCTGGCGATCTTCTTCGCCATGCTCGGCGCAGGCGGCGGGGAGATGCACGCGCCGTTCATCCAGCGGTACTTCAGCTGGATGCCGGTCGGCGACCTGCAGATCGATGCGGCATTCCAGCTCGATCAGCTGAGCATGGTGATGGTGCTCATCATCACCGGCGTCGGCTCGATGATCCACCTCTTCAGCATCGGCTACATGCGCGACGACCCGGGCTATCCCCGGTTCTTCGCGTATCTGAACTTGTTCGTGTTCTTCATGCTGGTGCTCGTGCTGGGCGCCAACTACCCCGTGCTGTTCGTCGGGTGGGAAGGCGTCGGAACCTGCTCGTACCTGCTCATCGGATTCTGGTTCGCCGACAAGGCCAACTCCGATGCCGGCAAGAAGGCGTTCATCGTCAACCGGATCGGCGATTTCGGCTTCCTGATCGCTATGTTCCTGTTGTTCGCCAGCGTGGGGTCGCTCGACTTCGTCCGAGTGGCCGCCCTTGCGCCGACGCAGCTCGTGTTCGGCGGCGCCGTCGTCACGGCGATCTGCCTCTTCTTCTTCCTCGGCTGCGCGGGCAAGAGCGCGCAGATCCCGCTCTACGTGTGGCTCCCCGACGCGATGGCCGGCCCGACGCCGGTCTCGGCGCTGATCCACGCCGCGACGATGGTGACCGCGGGCATCTACCTGATCGCGCGCAGCAGTGTGCTCTTCTCGCTTGCGCCGGTGGCCAGCCTTACGGTGGTGGTGATCGGGGCGGTGACGGCGATATTCGCGGCGTCCATCGGCCTCAAGCAGTGGGACATCAAGAAGGTGCTCGCGTACTCTACCGTGTCGCAGCTCGGCTACATGTTCGTCGGCGTGGGCTCGGGCGCGTACGTGGCGGGCGTCTTCCACCTGATGACGCACGCCTTCTTCAAGGCCCTGCTGTTCCTCGGCGCCGGCTCGGTGATCTACGCCATGCACGAGGCGTATCATGCCACCGGGAGCCACGAAGATGCGCAGGACATGCGCAACATGGGTGGCATGCGCGCCTTCATGCCCGTGACGTGGATTCTGATGTGGGCCGCGACGCTCGCCATCGCCGGCGTGCCGCCCTTCAGCGGCTTCTTCTCCAAGGATGAGATCCTCGGCACGGTGTTCCTGCGCGCCCAGCACTCGACGCTCGCCGACGCGTCGTGGCTCGGCATTCCGGGGAGCGCGGTGCTCTACGTCTGCTATGCGCTCGGCCTGGCGGCCGCGCTCATGACCGCCGTCTACATGACGCGCATGATGCTGTACACCTTCCATGGGCCCAACCGCAGCGGTGAGCAGGAGCGCAAGCACCTGCATGAGGCGCCGTGGATCATGACCGGTCCCCTGCTGATGCTCGGCCTCTTCGCCGTCTTCGGCGGCTGGTTCAATCTGCCGACGCTGATTCCCATCGGTCCGGTGGGGGCGCTGGAGCACTGGCTCGAACCGGTCGTCGGCGCCGGAACGCTGCGCACCACGCTCGGGACGGTGCCCGAAGCATCGCACAGCACCGAGTACGCCCTGATCGGGGCTGCTGTGCTCATCGCCATCATCGGCATCGCGCTGGCCGTGATTCGGCTCAAGCCCGCCTCGCTCGTCCCCAAGGCGCAGTCGCCCGAGGAGCATGGCTTCGAGAAGGTGCTCGCCGACAAGTACTATGTCGACGAGCTGTATGACGACGTGGTCGTTCAGCCGGTGGTGCGTGGCTCGCGCGGGCTCCTCTGGCGCGGCATCGACGTCGGGTTGATCGACGGGCTCACGCGGCTCATCGTCCAGAGCAAGGACGACGACGCCGCGCCGGGCCGAGTGCCGATGGGCGGACTCGCCGCACGCTCGGTCGGCTGGCTGGGTTCGCAGCTCCAATCAGGGCGTCTGGGCACCTACGCCTGGGTGCTCGTCGTCGGTGTGCTGTTCGTGCTCGGCGCCTTCACCTTCCGCTAACGCGATGCGCGAGTTCCTGCATTCGGTCGGCTACGACCACTGGATCCTTCCGGCCCTGCTCGTCATCCCCGTGCTCGGGGCCATCGCGGTGCTCCTCGCGGGCCGGCGGCGCGACGGCGTGGTGGCCGAAGACGAGGTCGTCTCGGGTGCGGCGCGCGCGCCGCGCGCCATTGCCACGCTCGTCTTCGCGCTCGAGTTCGTGCTCTCGGTCGGGCTCTGGTGGGCGTTCGATCCCGCCGTGCCGGGCTGGCAGCAGCGGGTCGACGCGCGCTGGATTCCCTCGTGGGGCGCGCGATTCACCATCGGCCTCGATGGCATTTCGCTGATGATGGTGCTGCTCACCACCTTCATCATGCTGCTCGCCGCGTATGGCAGCTGGACCTATATCCGGCGGAAGACGGCGGCCTACTACGCCCTGATGCTTCTTCTCACCACGGGGATGCTCGGCGTATTCATGTCGCTCGATCTCTTCCTCTTCTACTCGATGTGGGAGATCATGCTCGTCCCGATGTATTTCGTCATCGGGATCTGGGGCGGGCAGCGGCGCATCTACGCGAGTCTCAAGTTCTTCATCTACACGATACT
>Ga0207705_10001683_pt1 | contig 17599 bp, 17 predicted proteins | sample KBSC13metaG_FD_184314 | JGI IMG/M metagenome (GOLD analysis project Ga0207705, IMG submission 184314) | Corn rhizosphere microbial communities from Kellogg Biological Station, Michigan, USA - KBS C1-3 metaG (SPAdes) (version 2) | ecosystem: Host-associated > Plants > Roots > Rhizosphere > Soil ...
GAGGCGAAGCGCGAGCCGGCACACCCACCGGGTATCGGCCGTGCGCAAGCGGATCAGCGCACCGCCTCCAGGCAGCTCGTCGATCGATTCGCACGGGTAGTACTCGCCGATCCAGCGACCAGCCGGGCCGACCTCGAGTGTCACGTCGATGTCGTCGGGCCCAGGCTGGAACAAGCCGGCGTCGAGGTCGCGCGGTTGCGCCTCAGCAGGCGGATCGGCGGCGACGTCGAGCACCTCGATCGCAGTGATGCGGTCGAGCCGGAAGAGCCGGACCGCCTCGGCCCTACGGCACCAACCTTCGAGGTAGCTGCGTCCGGCGACGACGCTGACCCGCATGGGGTCGACGTCGCGGTCGGTGGTTTCGTCGCGCGCTGGCACGTAATAGCTGATCCGTAGCCGGCGCCGTTCGCGCAGCGCGAGTTCGACGGCGGACGCCGTTTCGGGTGAGGTGCTTGGCGGCTCGACCTCGACGGCGACTGCGGCGCTCGCGACCGCGGCATCGCCGGCGGCGCCTTCCAGCTTGGCGAGCGCCGAGTCGACCGCTGCGCGGTCCTGCAGTCCCGGCAGGTCGGCGAGCATTCGGAGCCCGACGATCAATGGCAACGCCTCGTCACGCGAGAGCCGCATCGGGCGGGCGATCGGGTCGGCGTTGCTCAGCGTGATCCGACCCGACGCGGTGATGTCGACCTCGATCAGGTCGCCTGGAAAGTAGCCTGGCAGCCCGCACATGTAGACCAGGTCGAGGTCGCGGGCGATCTGCTGTTCACTCACGCCGAACGTCTTCGCGACGTCCGACAGCCGGGCACCTGGCCTGGTCAGCAGGTACGGAACGAGCGAGAGCAGTCGCGGCAACTGTTCGGTAGCGCCGGATCGCGGGCCGCTCATCGTCGTCCGGCCTGTTCTTCTGGACGAAGTGCTCCTTGGATGGCGTGCAGCCGTTCGATCACGGCCTTGCGCGCCTCGCGAGGCTCGACGATCACGACGTCGGCACCGAAGCCGGCCGCTTCGTCGGCGAGCCGTTCGGCGTGCGAGACCTGCAGCTCGACGAGGTCCCAGCCGCCGCCGTTGGGTTGAACCGAAGTCGCTCGGCGGCGGAGCCCGAGAGCGGTTCCTTCGCGCACGAGCAGCCGTGCCGTGAGGCGGTCGGGTGAGTCTTCGACCATGCGCAGCACGATCGCCCGCACGTCGGTGCCTTCGGGCACCTCGACGGTGTCGGGAGGGCCGTCGAGGTGGGCCGCACCGACGATGCGGCTGACCCGGAAGACCCGGCTCGCTGCGCGATCACGGTCGTAGCCGACGACGTACCAGCGGCCGTGCCACGACACCAGCCCCCACGGCTCGACGTGTCGGGTCGCCCCGGGTTCGCGGTAGTCGAACCTGATCGGACGCCGCTCGGTAGCGGCTTGACGGACGACGTCGAAGGCCGGCTCGTTGGTGGCCACCCGGGTCTCGATCGCGACCGGTACGGCGGCGTCGACGTCGATGCCTGCCGCCCGGAGTTTCAGCAACGCTTCGGCGGCTGCGCCGCTCAGGCTGGCCTGCTGCCACGTACGGGCGGCAATGCCCAAAACCGCAAGCTCCGCCGCGGAAAACGCGATCTCAGGCAACCCGTAGTCGTCGCGCCTGATGCGGTAACCGGGCTCGTCGTCGAATGAACTGTCGCTGCCGGTCTCGAGCGGAATGCCGAGGTCGCGCAGGTCTTCCTTGTCGCGTTCGAACTTGCGCTTGAACGCCTCGTCGCCAAGCTCTTCGTAACCGGCCACCATGCGCCGGATCTGTTCGGCCGACAGGTAACGCCTGGTCGCCAGCAGGGCGATAACCAGGTTGAGCAGGCGCTCGGTCTTGCGGGCCGACATGTTCAGCGACGCTAACGCATCGACCGACCCGATGCGGCGAAGCCCGCTGGGCGCGACTCGGCGCGTCGAGTAACGTCGGCGTCCGTGATCAGCTGGCGACGTGGCACCGTGCAATCGATCGGGCGGTCGTGGCTGGGTGCCGTCGAGATCACCGCAGTTATCGACGGCGTAAACGTGCCGGCGCTGGCCTACCCGGCGCTGGTCGGCGTGCCGCAGATCGGTGACGTCGTGCTGCTCAACACCACCGCGTTCGACCTCGACCTCGGCACTGGTGGCTACGCCATGGTGATCGCGCTGCCCGACCGGCTGCCCGCCGATTCACCCGATCCGGGTCTGCTCGTGAAGGCGCGTTACCTGCCGCAACAGGTGAGCGTGCATGGCGTCGACGCGCAGGAGTCGCCGCACCACGCGCTGCTCGCCGACGCCGACAGCCTCGACGCGCTGCCCGTCGTGATCGCCGACCTCCATTCGGCGTTGCCCGCCGTGATCGCCGGCTTGCGGATCGCCTCCCCCGACGCGCGCGTCGTCTACGTGATGTCGGACGGCGGGGCGTTGCCGATCTGGTTGTCGCGCACCGTGGCCGGGCTTCGCGAGGCGGGTTGGCTGCACGCGGCCGTGACGGTGGGGCAGTCGTTCGGCGGCGACGTCGAGGCGGTCACACTGCACACCGGCTTGCTCGCTGCGCACCTCGTGCTCGGCGCCGACGTCGTCGTAGTGGCGCAAGGTCCGGGCAACCTGGGTACCGGAACTCGCTGGGGTTATTCAGGAGTTGCCGCGGGTGAGGCCGTCAACGCGGTCGCCGCACTGGGTGGTCGGCCGATCGCGAGCCTGCGCATCAGTGACGCCGACCCGCGCACCCGCCATCAGGGCATCAGCCATCACAGCCGTACGGCGTACGGCCGGGTCGCGTTAGCCGGGGCCGACGTCGTGGTGCCCGAACTCGACGAGCCGCTGGCAACCGCCGTCGAAGCCGACCTGGCCGAACTGGGATCTCGGCATCGCATCGTGCGGGTGCGCGCCGACGGCATCGTCGACGCCCTGCGGGCCACGCCCGTAACGTTGTCGACGATGGGCCGCAGTCTCGATCAGGACCGGGCGTACTTCGTGGCGGCCGGCTGCGCCGGCCGCCACGCGTCGTCCATGCTGCGTTGACCTCTTTGACGTCGACGAGCTCGGACGAGTTATCTGACGTCGACAAGGTCGAATCAGCTATTTGACGTCGACAAGGTCGACGATGAAGATCAGGGTCTCGCCCGGCGCTATCGCCGCACCCGCACCGCGGTCGCCGTAACCCAGCTGCGGCGGGATCACCAGCCGCCGCCGCCCGCCGACTTTCATGCCGGCAATTCCCTGGTCCCAGCCTTTGATGACCCGGCCGGCGCCGAGCGGGAACGCGAGCGGATCGCCGCGACTCCATGAGCTGTCGAATTCTTCACCAGTGGAGAAGGCGACCCCGACGTAGTGCGCGACCACGGTGTGTCCGGCAATCGCCTCAGCGCCGTCACCCACGATCTCGTCGACGATGACGAGGTCGGCCGGCGGCTCGCCCTCAGGAAAGTCGACTTCAGGTTTCTGCCGTTCGGTCACAACCAATTCCTCTCCAGATCAACATCAAGCGCCGTACACGCCCTGCCATCAAGCGCCGTAGGCGCCCTGCCATCAAGCGCCGTAGGCGCCCTGCCATCAAGCGCCGTAGGCGCCGAGCACATCCACGACGAACACCAACGTGTCAGTTCCACTGATCCCGGCGCTCGGTTGCCCCGCCGAACCATACGCGTCGCCGGGCGGCGCCACGATCATGACCCGACTTCCGACTTTCACACCGACCAGCCCGTTGTCCCATGCTTTGATCAGTTGCCCTGCGCCAACGGGGAATGCGGACGGGAAGCCCCGGCTCCACGAGGAGTCGAACTCCTTGCCCGACGCCCAGATCTCGCCCAAATACTGGACGACGAGTTCTTGCCCCTTCGTCACCGCGGGCCCCGACCCTTGCACCAGCGTGGTCACCGACGTCGTGGTGGGCGGTGCGGTTTTCGGGATCGTCAGAGTCGGTTTGGCGTCGAGCGCAGTGCTGGTAATCGTGGGCAGTGCTCCCCCGCCGGTGCTCACCACCGAACCGCTGGGTCCGGCGTGACCGCCATACGAGCCGAGCACGTCAAAGACGATCACCGCGGTGTCGGTCTTCGACACGCCGGTCGGCAGACTGCTCACTTCACCGAAGCCCTCGCCCGGCGGCACCACCACGAGCACCCGGCTGCCCGAAGGCACGCCGAGCAGGGCCTTGTCGAGGCCGGTCATCGAAATCTGGCCGGTACCGACCGGCAACGTGTCGGGCGTCGAGTTCGTCGCGAAGGTGTTCTCGAAAGCGGCGTCGCTGTTCCACGTGCGACCGTATCCGTTGACCACGGCGAGGTCGCCGCTTTTCACTGCGGGACCGCTCCCCTTGCTCACCACGTCGACGTGAGTGGTCGTCGGCGGCTTGCTCTTCGGGATTGCGATCGTCGGCTGCGCACCGAACGCGCCGGAGACCGTCGGCTCACTGCCGGTCGCGACCGGGCTGCTCGAACTGCTCGAACTGGCCGAATGACCCGAGTTTCCGCAAGCGGCAAGAAGAACGACGAGCGCGGACGACGAAAGCAGCGCCAAGACGCGGCGCGGACGGCTACTGGGCACGGCTAAAATCCTCGCGGTTCGGTGGAGGGAGTCGGCTGCCGGAGGCAGCCCGCCATCCGAGCCTAACGTGCTGGGCTGAGAGCGCGCTGAGTGCTGGATATCGCTACATACTGGCGATCAGCTTGTCGACGCGATCGTCGACCGCACGGAACGGGTCTTTGCACAACACGGTGCGCTGCGCCTGATCGTTCAGTTTGAGGTGCACCCAGTCGACCGTGAAGTCGCGGCGTTTTTCCTGTGCCCGCTTGATGAATTCGCCGCGCAACCGGGCCCGCGTGGTCTGCGGCGGTACCGATTTCGCTTCGAAAACATCGAGATCGCGAGCGACGCGTTCGACCTCACCGCGGCGTTCGAGCAGGTAATACAGACCGCGGTTTCGATTGACGTCGTGATACGCGAGATCGATCTGCGCAATGCGCGGTGACGACAGCGGCAGGTCGTGTTTGGCGCGGTAACGCTCGATCAGTCGGTGCTTGATCACCCAGTCGATTTCGCGCTCTACCAACGAAAGGTCGCCGGTCGAAATCGCGCGCATGGTGCGTTCCCACAGTTCGAGCACGCGCGCCGTGATGGGATCGGCGCCTCTGCGCTCGACGAATTCGCGGGCCTTGGTGAGGTACTCCTCCTGGATTTCGAGCGCACTCGCCTCGCGGCCGTTCGCGAGCCGCACCTTGCGGCGTCCGGTGGGGTCGTGGCTGACCTCACGGATCGCGCGGATCGGGTTCTCGAGGGTGAGGTCGCGCAACACAACGCCAGCCTCGATCATGCGCAGCACGAGATCCGTCGACCCGGCTTTGAGCATGGTGGTGGTCTCGGCCATGTTCGAATCGCCGACGATGACGTGCAGCCGCCGGAAGCGTTCGGCGTCGGCGTGCGGTTCGTCGCGGGTGTTGATGATCGGACGGCTGCGGGTAGTGGCGCTCGACACGCCCTCCCAGATGTGCTCGGCCCGCTGGCTGACGCAAAAAACCGCACCCCGTGGTGTGGTCAGCACCTTGCCCGCACCGCAAATGATCTGGCGGGTGACCAGGAAAGGAATGAGGACGTCGGCCAGCCGACCGAACTCGCCCTGCCGCCCGACCAGGTAGTTCTCGTGGCAGCCGTAGGAGTTGCCGGCGGAGTCGGTGTTGTTCTTGAACAAGTAGATGTCGCCGGCGATGCCTTCTTCGCGGAGGCGGCGCTCGGCGTCGACCAGCAAGCCTTCGAGGGTGCGCTCGCCGGCCTTGTCGTGAATCACGAGGTCGACGACGTTGTCGCATTCGGGCGTTGCGTATTCGGGGTGGCTGCCGACGTCGAGATACAACCGAGCGCCATTGCGCAAGAAGACGTTGCTCGAGCGGCCCCATGAAACGACGCGGCGAAACAGATAGCGCGCCACCTCATCGGGTGACAACCTGCGCTGGCCGTGGAAGGTGCAGGTAACCCCGTACTCGTTCTCCAGGCCGAAGATTCGCCGGTCCATGGACCTCACCCTAGGGGAGCGGGTGCGCGCGCGGTCGTCGGCGCGCCTTCCGAATGGCCGGTCTACCAGCGGGCCGCGCGGGCCAGCGGCCCGATCGCAAGACCCGGGATGTGCCAACCGCGCGCGAGCAGCGCGTCTTCGTACGCGCGCGCACTATCGCGCTTCTCGGCACGCAGCCGGTCAAGCTCGGCAGCGGGCAGCCCGTCGGCGGCCGCCTGATCGAGCCGCGCCACCGCACCGAGGTAGGTGCGCATCAACGCGTGCAGTTGCGAGTCGTTCGTCCATGAAGCCATGTGGTTCCTCCCCAGTCACGGAGAGTAATCGGCCGAATGGACCATCGAACTTGAGCCCGAGCGGCCGAAAGCTTTGGCGATGTTTGCGCGGGTGTGGTTACACCGTCCGGGCCGGCGCTTGGCTGTATTGGCGCACGCCGGTGGCTGGATACCGGACATGGCGTATCAACGGTCGAACGCGGCGATATAGCGACTCAGCCGATTGGCCCACCCGACGCTCGCCCATCGGGCGCAACGTACGACCGGCCACTCGCTGCTCCGGTTCGCCGCTCGGGCGGGGGTTATTCGGGGTTATTCGGCCGTGGTGGCGAGCACTGCATCGAGCTGGACGCCGACGAGCCGGCGGAAAGCCCGGCGGCCGCGAGTGCGGTCGAGCACGGCGACTTCCAACTGCTCGGAGTTGAGTTCGCGCTGCTCTCCCTCGGGCGGGCGCGACAGTGCGTCGACCGCCAACCGCAACGCGGTCGGCAGCGAGGAACCGGGTTCGTAACGCTCGCGTAGCAGGCCGGCAACATGCTCGGCCTGGCCACCCATCGCGACGAAGCCACTCTCGTCGGCAACCGAGCCGTCGTAGGTGTTGCGGTAGATCGTGTCGGACTCGGGTGTGTCGCCGACTTCGGCTACCACGATCTCGACCTCGTAAGGCTTCTCCCCCGCACCGCTGAAGATGGCGCCGAGGGTTTGGGCGTAGGCGTTGGCGATCGTGCGGCCGGTGACGTCGCGCCGGTCGTAGGTGTAGCCGGTGAGGTCGGCCAGGCGCACGCCGGCGACCCGCAGGTTCTCGAACTCGTTGTAGCGCCCGACGGCAGCGAACGCGATCCGGTCGTAGACCTCACTGATTTTGTGCAGCGCCCTCGACGGATTCTCGGCTACGAACAAGATGCCGTCGTCGTATTGCAGGACGACGTTCGTGCGGCCGCGGGCGATGCCTTTGCGCGCATAGTCGGCGCGGTCCTTCATCTGCTGTTCGGGCGAGACGTAGAACGGCGTGCTCATCGACGGCTCCTGCTCAGCGGCTTCTGGATTGGGTTCAGTTCAGCGGTGCGGCAGGGCCACCGGGGCGGGTCATGCGGGCATCGACAACCGACTGCACGATCTCGGCGAGGGTCGACTCAGGGATGCGCCGGAAACCGTCGACCGTGCACGTGACGATCACCGGGAAGATGCGTCGAGTGAGATCGGGCCCTCCGGTGGCCGAGTCGTCGTCGGCCGCGTCGTACAGCGCCTCGACACAAGCGCGCACTGCGTCGGCTTCGACGAAGTCGTCGCGGAAGAACTTCTTCAACGCACCCCGTGCAAACATCGAACCGGAGCCGACGGCGTGAAACGAGTGCTCTTCGTAGCGGCCGCCGGTGACGTCGAACGAGAAGATGCGCCCGGCCTTCGCCGGGTCGGGAACCAACAAGTCGTAGCCCGCGAACAACGGCACGACGGCGAGGCCCTGCATGGCCATCGGCAGGTTGCTGCGAATCATCATCGAGAGCCGATTTGCCTTGCCCTCAAGGGACAACGTGGTGCCCTGCAGCTTCTCGTAATGCTCGAGTTCGACCTGGAAAAGCCGCACCAACTCGATCGCGATTCCGGCGGTGCCCGCGATACCGACGCAGGAATGCTCGTCAGCCTGAAAGACCTTCTCGATGTCGCGCTGCGCGATGATGTTGCCCATCGTGGCGCGGCGATCGCCCGCCATCACGACACCGCCGTTGAACGTGACCGACACGATGGTGGTGCCGTGGGGGACGTCGAGCGGTACACTGCCGGAGCCTTCACGACGCAGGTCGCGACCGCCCGGCAGCATCTCGGGCGCGTGTGTCGACAGGAAGTCGGCGAACGAGTTGACGCCCGGCTGATGAAATGCAGATGGCAGCCGGCCGAACCCGTCAGTCGGTCCTGTCATGTGTGTCCCTTCCCTGCGATCACCATTGACTGCGGACGTTACCTGGTCGACGCGCCAAACGCGCGTTCACTCCCCGCCCTTTTGGATGTACGACCGGACGAACTCCTCTGCGTTCTCTTCGAGCACGTCGTCGATCTCGTCGAGAATCGCGTCGACGTCTTCGTCGAGCTTCTCGCGTCGCTCTTGGACGTCGGTGCTGGTTGCGTCGTCCTCGACGGCTTGCTCGGTCTCGGCCGACCGTCGCGAAGCTCGCTGCTGACCGCCGGTGTCCTTCTCGGACATTGGTCCTCCCGCTGCTGTGCCGCCGGACTCCTGAAGCGACCGGCATTGCTGTTGCCGACATTACCTTCGTCAGAGATCGGCCGGAGGTAAGCCCACAGGTGGACCGGACACCGTTATGGGATCGAGGCCGCCGTTCAGGGCCGCGCTAGGGTCGGGCCGACAGGTGACGAAACACCCACTGCAAAGCTTCGGGGAGCACGCATATGCCGGCGCACGGGTTGACAGCGGTGCCCGCTGGTCACGAATCGTTGCGGGCTGTCCTGTGGTCGGTGATGGAGTCCGTCTACAAGCAAATTCTCGAGCATCCTTTCGTGACGGGTCTGACCGATGGCACCTTGCCGATGGAATGCTTCGCGCACTACGTCAGGCAGGATTCGCACTACTTGCGCGACTATTCGCGGGCGTTGGCACTCGTTGCCGCCAAGGCGCCCGATGAATCGACAACTGCGATGTTCGCCGCGCACGCCCACCAGGCCATAGAGGTTGAGGCAGCACTGCATGCAGGATTCGCCGCTGATCTGGCGGTCGACTACCCCGAAGCCTTCGGCCAGCCGGTTTGCCCGACGACGCTCGCCTATACCTCATATGTGTTGCGGGTGTGCTCGCAAGGCGACTTCGCACAGGGGCTGGCCGCCGTCCTGCCTTGCTACTGGATTTACGCCGAGGTCGGCAACGCGTTGCTTGCGGCGTCGTCGCCGCAACCGCTGTACGCGCGCTGGATTGAGACCTACGGCGGCGAGGAATTCACCGCGGTCGTCGCTGCGGTGCTCGACGTCGTCGACGAGGTCGGCGCATCGATTGGCGCCGCACAGCTCGAGCTCATGCGGGAGCATGTGCTTGCGACGTCGAAGTATGAATGGATGTTCTGGGACGCCGGATGGCGCTGCGAAACCTGGCCTATCTAGGTCAGCTTGCGGTCGGGTTCGGTTTTGGGCTCCGTCGCGGCGGTGGGCCAGGACGGCGACGGCGTAGTGCAGGTCGAGGCGTTGACCGTCCCAGTGGGTGGTCGCCGCGGTGGGGTCCAGGGTGGCGTATTGGTCGTCGATCGAGGGTTCGCTGCGCAGGAACGGCTCCTGGTCCATCAGGCCGGGTAGCGCGGCGAGACAGGGGCGGCCGTTCGGGCGGGTGAAATGAACGTGCCGTCACCGTGGCCGGTGATCGCCATCTCGCCGTTGTGGTGGCCCAGGTGGTGCGGTTCGCGCATCCGGGGTGGCGCAGTGGTACTCGTGGCGAACCAGTAGCACCCGGAACTGGCGGGCAGTGGCCAACCGTTGGGTGCGGCCGACGTCGAGCGCGTTGGCCCCGTCCCGCAGGATCGTGCAGGATCCGCCCCGCGCAAAGGAGCCGCCGCACGACACGCTCGGGCAGGCCGGGGCACTTCTGCATCAACTCAAGCACCAGGCCCGGCTCATCAGGGCGGGCGACGCGGGCGATCGCCCGGACCTGCGAATAGGACAACCGCCCCGCGGCCATCTCGCTCGCCAGCCGCGGATGCGCAGCCAGCGCGCTGGCGACCCGCACATGACCGGCGGCGGCATCAAACGCCGCGACCTGCAACTTTGTGACTAGTGCGAACCGGTAATCGTCGCGACGAGTTCGGCGGCAGTGTCACAACGGTCGAGCAATTCGCCGACGTGCACCTTCGTTCCGCGCAGCGGTTCCAACGTTGGCACCCGCTGCAGCGATTCGCGCCCGGGTAAATCGAAGATGACGGAATCCCATGACGCTGCGGCAATGTCAGCACCGAATTTGGCCAGGCACCGCCCGCGGAAGTAGGCGCGGGTGTCTTCGGGTGGATCGGTGGTCGCGCGCGAGACGTCGTCCGGCTCGACCAGTGTCTGCATGCTGCCGCGTGCGACCAACCGGTTGTAAAGCCCACGTTCTGGGCGGACGTCGTGGTACTGCAGGTCGACGAGTTGGAGCTTGTGCGCACCCCAATCGAGGTTCTCGCGATCGCGATATCCCTGCAGTATCGAGAGTTTTGCGACCCAGTCGAGCTCTGACGTGAGCTGCATCGGATCGTCGGTGAGCCGGGCGAGTACGGATTCCCAGCGATCGAGGACATCGGCCGTGATGTCGTCGACGTCGGCACCGAACCGGTCTTCGACGTATTTGCGCGACTGCTCGAGGTATTCGCTCTGCAGTTGGATCGCGGTGAGTTTGCGCCCGTCGCGCAATGATATTCGGTGTTGCAAAGTGGGATCGTGCGAGACCGCCCGAAGCGCCGCGACCGGGCCGTCAATCGATAGATCAGTCGACAGGAATCCGTCTTCAATCATCGCCAACACGAGCGCAGTGCTGCCGAGCTTGAGATACGTGGCGATCTCGCTCATGTTCGCGTCGCCGATGATGACATGCAGACGCCGGTATTTTTCCGGATCGGCATGCGGTTCGTCGCGAGTGTTGATGATCGGTCGCTTCAACGTTGTCTCGAGACCGACCTCTACTTCGAAGAAATCCGCACGCTGGCTGATCTGAAATCCCTGCCCGCGGCCGTCAGCTCCGATACCGACCCGACCGGCGCCACAAAAGACTTGGCGCGAAACAAAAAACGGCGTGAGGTGCCGGACGATGTCGGAGAACGGCGTCGCACGTTTCGTTAGATAATTCTCGTGGCACCCGTAGCTAGCGCCCTTGTTGTCAGTGTTGTTCTTGTAGAGCTGGATCGGCCAGGTGCCCGGCACAGTTGCGGCACGGCGCGCAGCCTCGGCCATGACGAGCTCGCCGGCTTTGTCCCAGCGCACGCCGTCGAGCGGGTTGGTGACCTCAGGCGTTGAGTACTCGGGGTGCGCATGATCGACGTAAAGCCTGGCACCATTGGTCAAAATGACATTGGCGAGGCCGAGATCTTCGTCGGTGAGCTGAGTGGGATCGGCGACTTCGCGAGTCATGTCGAAGCCGCGCGCGTCGCGCAGCGGGTTCTCCTCTTCGAAGTCCCACCGGGCTCGCCGCTCACGTGCGATCGCGCCCGGCACGTAAGCGTTCACGATTTGAGAGGACGCCGCCATCGCGTTCGCCGTGGGGTGGCCCGGCACAGAGATGCCGTACTCGGTCTCGATGCCCATGATTCGTTGCGCGCTCACCAGGCCAGCGTACGGTCTGCGCGCGTCGGGCGGATAATCGCAATGTGCCAACCGATCCGGCTGACGAGCTCGTCACAGTGCTCGACGACGCCGGACGCCCGAGCGGGGTCGCCACCCGCGCCGACGTCCGGCGCGAAAAGCTGTACCACGGGGCCACCGCGATTCTGGTACGCCGAACCGATGGCCGAATTTATGTTCACCGTCGGACGACGACCAAGGACATCTACCCAGGCGTCTACGACTGCTGGGCCGGTGGCGTGCTGGCTGCCGGTGAGACCGCCGACGCGGGTGCGCTCCGCGAACTCGCCGAGGAGCTCGGGATTCGTGGTGCGACGCTCCTGCCGGTCCTCACTACCGAGTGGAGCGACGATTTGGTGCGAGCGATGTACCACGTCTACACCGTTACCTGGGACGGTCCGATCGTGCACCAGGTCGAGGAGGTCGCGTGGGGTGACTGGTGGTCGCCCCAGCTGCTTGCTGCTCGGCTCGCCGATCCGGACTTTCCGTTCGTTCCAGATGGACGACGGTTGATTGAACTCGCCGGCGTTCTTCCAGCTGCCGTCTGAAGTTCGCCACCGCATAAAAGGCCCAGTGTCATTCCGCTGCGCCCGGGCGTAATGTGTTCCCGCCTGATTACGACCCGGGGGCCAATTCATGAGCGAACAGCGGATCGACAGCATCTGGCTAAAAGTCGGTGCCACCTGCTTTGGCGTGGTCCTGTTGGGTGGAATCGCCATGCTGCTAGCGCACGGCCCACACGCCACGGGTGCCGACAATTATCCATTGAGCGCCGATCTGTTCTCCGGCGCGCCGCTCGTGCCCGGCAGCGCGACCGGTGCCGCCTCGCCATCAGTATTACCGTCGCTCGCACCAACGCCTGCGCGCAGCAGTCACGCCGTTGCAACGACAACTGCGACGGCGTCTTCGTCGGCCGCATCGACGTCGAAGCGGCCTCGCGGGCTGTTCGCGGTGTTCGCGGCACCGACGATTCACCACACAGCCCCGGGAGCGCCCAAGTCGTCGAAGCCCGCGGCGCAGAGCACGTTGTCGTCGACAACAACGCCCGACCCGATCATCGACTGGCGGCCACCGCCGCCACCTCCGTCGCCACCTCTGCCGCCTCCGCCGCCGGTCACTGCCACGGTCACGCCGCCGCCGGTCACTGCCACGGTCACGCCGCCGCCCCCAGCCAGTCCGACCGATATATCGACGCCGCCGGTCTCGTCATCAAGCGACGGTCCTAGCAGCGGACCGCCAGACCCGGGCCCCGGGTCTGGCTCCAGTGCCCCCGGTTCGGGCGACCCTGGCTCCAGTGCCCCCGGTTCGGGCGACCCTGGTTCGGGCGACCCTGGTTCGGGTGATCCCGGTTCGCCCGAACCAGGACCCGGCTCCTTGGCGTCCGGGTCGGTAATCGACCTCCAGGTACTCGGCGCATGGTTCACCATGCGGATCGGCTGAAGCACACCAACCCCGCCGAGCCACGAAGAAGTGGCTTTCAGATGCGTATCTCGGCGATCAGTGGGGAACACGACCACCGATATTGCGCCGGATCTTTGCCGAATTGTGCCGCTTCCGGCGTCCGCGGAGCCGCTCGAGGAGGCCGTCACCATGCCATCGCGCCAGGCCTTAGCGCTTTACCTCAAGATCAGCTCAGCAGTCGGTGGGTGCGCCATCCTGGCCACTCTCGTCGTGGTCAGTATCGGTCGGCCGAGCGCAAGCGGCACAGCCCGGGGCCAGAGTGTCGTCGTGCCGTTCAGCTACGACACCGATCCACCCGCCGTCCCCACGATGCGACCGGTGCCGAAGCCGACCGCGAGCCACTCGTCGGGCGCGAGCACGTCGAAGTCGGCTTCAGCAGACAAGCCGGTAATCGTCACACGCACGGTCACGGTGACGGTCACGGTCGCTCCCGCCGCCGTTCCGACGACGGCTCCAGCCGTACCCCCCACGACCGCGCCGTCGGCTACGCCGAAGGCGACTATTTCGGCACGTCCGGCTCGGCCCGATCCCACGCCGTCGCCCTCACCGACCGATGGCTGGGGCTGGCCGCCGCCGTGCTTCGGTTGGGAATGCGACGTCCCTCCTGGGCCGCATCACGGTGATCCGGGGCCTGGCCCTGGTGGCGGAGGCCACCACCACGACCGGCCGTAGTTACAGGTACTGCCCGGTGTTCGCGATGGTGTCGATCGAACGGCCCGCCTCGGTGCCCTGCTTGCCCGACACCAGCGTGCGAATGTAGACGATCCGCTCGCCCTTCTTACCGGAGATGCGAGCCCAGTCATCGGGATTCGTGGTGTTGGGCAGGTCTTCGTTCTCCTTGAACTCGTCAACGCACGCCGACATCAGGTGCTGCATGCGCAGACCTTTGTTGCCGCTGTCAAGGAAGTCCTTGATGGCCATCTTCTTGGCGCGGTCGACAATGTTCTGAATCATCGCGCCCGAGTTGAAATCCTTGAAATACAGGACTTCCTTGTCACCGTTGGCGTAGGTCACCTCAAGGAAACGGTTCTCTTCGGACTCGTCGTACATGCGCTCGACGACGTGTTGCACCATCGCCTCGACGGTCGACTCGCGCGAGCCGCCGTGCTCGTTCAGATCGTCGGTGTGCAGCGGGAGTTCGGACGTGATGTATTTGCTGAAGATGTCACGGGCAGCCTCTGCGTCGGGCCGCTCGATCTTGATTTTGACGTCGAGCCGGCCGGGCCGAAGGATCGCCGGGTCGATCATGTCTTCGCGATTGCTCGCGCCGATCACGATGACGTTCTCGAGTCCTTCGACGCCGTCAATTTCACTCAAAAGCTGAGGCACGATGGTGTTTTCGACGTCTGAGCTGACTCCCGAACCACGGGTGCGGAAGATGGAATCCATCTCGTCGAAGAACACGATCACGGGCGTGCCGTCGCTGGCCTTCTCGCGCGCCCGCTGGAAAACGAGCCGGATATGCCGTTCGGTTTCGCCGACGTATTTGTTCAGCAGCTCAGGACCCTTGATGTTCAAGAAAAAACTCTTGCCTTCAGGGCGGCCCGTGACCTCAGCGACCTTCTTCGCCAACGAATTCGCGACGGCCTTCGCAATCAGCGTCTTTCCGCAACCGGGAGGGCCGTACAGCAGCACGCCCTTCGGCGGGCGCAGCTTGTGCTCACGGAACAGATCGGCGTGCAGGTAAGGCAATTCGACGGCGTCGCGGATCTGCTCGATCTGCGCGCTGAGGCCACCGATCGCCGAATAGTCGATGTCGGGAACCTCTTCGAGGACGAGCTCTTCAACCTCGGCCTTGGGGATGCGTTCATAAACGTAGCCCGACCGGCTTTCGAGCAGCAGCGAATCACCGACTCGAAGCGGCACATCGGCCAGTGAATCGGCCAGCATGACGACGCGCTCTTCGTCGGTGCGACCGATGACGAGCGCCCGCTCACCGTCGTCCAGCACTTCTTTGAACATGACGACTTCGCCCTGGCGCTCGAACGAAAGCGCCTGCACCACGTTGAGCGCCTCGTTGAGCATGACTTCCTGGCCCTTGCGCAGGTCGTCGATGTCGACGTTGGGGCTGACGGTGACCCGCAGCTTGCGGCCGCCGGTGAAGATGTCGATCGAGTCGTCGTCGTGGCGCGCCAAGAAAACGCCATAGCCGGACGGCGGTTGAGCCAGCCGGTCGACCTCTTCACGCAACGCGATGATCTGCTCGCGGGCCTCTTTCAAGGTCGCGACAAGCCGCTCGTTCTGACCGGTGACACCGGCGAGCGTCGCTTGTGCATCGGCGAGCCGCTCTTCGAGAGCGCGGACACTTCTCGGGGAATCGGTCAACTTGCGGCGCAGTGCCGAGAGCTCTTCTTCGAGGGCGCCGACTTGCGCCTGCCACTCTGCCGCGTCGCCGTTCCTCCCGCCGGCCGGCGAGCCGATCGGGTCGCGCGCATCGTCACGGTTGGCCACCGGTGCCACCTCCTAGCTAGACCCGCAGGCTCGCGGATCAACGTTTCGCCAGCCTGCATGTCGAGCCTATCCTCGGCGCAGCCCACAGAACCTTCGCCGACCGCGCTGAAACGCCCGAATTCGTGGCCGCGATTGGTCGGCCACCGTTTACGGGCCCTCCTTCGAGAGCCGGTTCTTGCTCCGGAGCTGTCGTCGGCCGTCGGCCGACACCTTGTTATCGTCGGCAGTACACCCGACCTGAGCAGGAGATGCCCACTGTGACCAGCGCACCCGACGAGCGGTACTCCGTCTCGATCGACCAGTCGCTGTGCACGGGTGACGGCTTGTGCGTGCAAGAGGCGAGCAACGTCTTCGAGTTCGACATCGACGGCCTTGCTTACGTGAAGAACGCCGCAGGCGAGCTGCTCACTGAGCCCGGGGCGCAAGCCGACGTTCCTGCCGACACCTTCGACGAAGTGGTGTTGTCGGCGAAGAAGTGCCCGGGCAACTGCATCCACGTGGTGCGGTGCACTGACGGCGTCGAAATCGCCGGGCCTGACGCGGTCGCCTGATCACAGCTCGGTCGTTACGACCGAGCCCTCGCCTTCAACCACTCGCGCCGCCTCGCGTTCGGCTTGCTTCGAGGCCATCGAGGTCGGACGACGGCGCCGGGGCGGCGCCACCACCCCGTCGGCGAGCCGGCGCGAGGTGACCAGGAATCCGGTGTGACCGACCATACGATGGTCGGGCCGCACAGCGAGCCCTTCGACGTGCCAGGTGCGCAACATCGTTTCCCACGGCGCAGGTTCGGCGAACCGGCCGTCTTCGCGCAGTGATTCGACCGTGCGCGACAGCTGCGTGGTGGTGGCGACGTAGCAACACACCAAACCGCCGGGCAGCAAAGCTTTCGCAACGGTGTCGAGACACTCCCAAGGAGCCAACATGTCGAGGACGACGCGATCGACCGGCTCGTCGAGCGGTTGCGCCTCGAGTGTCTCGACGAGATCGCCGACGGTCAGCCGCCACGCCGGATGCGGTGCACCGAAGAACCGTTCGACGTTTTTCCGTGCCACGGCGGCGAATTCGTCGCGCCGCTCGTAAGAGAAGACCTGGCCGGAGTCGCCGACCGCACGCAACAGCGAGCAACTCAACGCGCCGGAGCCGGCGCCGGCTTCGATGACGCGAGCACCGGGGAACACGTCGGCGTAGCCGACGATCATTGCGGCGTCCTTCGGGTACACCACCGCAGCTCCGCGCGGCATTGACAGCACGAAGTCGTGCAGGAGCGGACGGAACGCGAGGTAGGGCGTGCCGCCGGTGGACGTCACCACGACACCCTCAGGCGAACCGATCAACGCGTCGTGCTCGATCGCGCCTTGATGGGTGTGGAACTGCTTGCCCGGTTGCAAGATCACGGTGTGCCGCCGGCCCTTGGGGTCGGTGATCTGCACTTGGTCGCCGGTGGCGAACGGCCCGCGCTTGATCGGCGTCGGCTGACGGGTAGTTCCGGCGTCGTCCATTCGCGAAGGTTATCGGGCGGGCTTGGTCAGCCGCGGAGCGCGGCAGCCACGTCGGACGCCGCCAGCACCCCGAACACTGATCCGTCATCCTCGATGACGACGTATTCGGTGGCGGGCGACTCCTGCAGTTGCTTCAACAACGCCTCGCCGGACAGTGTGACCGGTACGAAATCGCCGGCATCGACCCAGCGAGCGACCGAGCCGATGTTGACCCAAGGACGCCGCTGCGCCGGGGTTGCGGTTACCGCAGCCTCACTCACGACTCCAGTGGGCCGGCCGTCGCCATCGACCACGATCAGACCGCGCGCGCGGGATTCGGTGGCTCTACGCACCGCTTCGGCCATCGGCAGATCGGCGGCGACTGGAAGTGCCCGACGGCTGAGCGCGCGGGCGTTGATCTGCGGCAAGCGGTCGCGCAACGACTGCTGACGCAACACACTGCTCGCCGAAATCACCATCATGGCGGCGATCAGCAAAGCCCAAAGCCCTGCGCTCTGGTCGGCGCTGTTCGAACGACTCGCCAGAGTCACGCCGAACATCCCGGTGGCGAACCCGAGAACCCGGCCGGCCCAAGCCGCACCAACCGTGCCGGTGCGCGGATTCTTGGTGACCGCCCAGACCACG
>Ga0207705_10001684_pt1 | contig 17584 bp, 17 predicted proteins | sample KBSC13metaG_FD_184314 | JGI IMG/M metagenome (GOLD analysis project Ga0207705, IMG submission 184314) | Corn rhizosphere microbial communities from Kellogg Biological Station, Michigan, USA - KBS C1-3 metaG (SPAdes) (version 2) | ecosystem: Host-associated > Plants > Roots > Rhizosphere > Soil ...
GTCTTGCCGTGCTTTTCCTGCAAGCCCGCGGTGGCGCGAAACACGCCGCCGAAATAGCCGACATCCTCGCCCATCACGATCACGTCGGGGTCGCGCTCGAGCATGATATCGAGCGCGTCGTTGATCGCCTCGATCATGTTCATCGCCCGCGTCGGCGCGTCCGACAGGCTCACGGCGTCGTTGTCGATCTCAAAGTCGGTCATTCGGGCCACTTGATCTGCCTTTCGCGGATCGCCTGCGCCGCCTGTTCCTGGAGGTTCCAGGGCAGCTCCTCGAACACGTCTTCGAACATGGTGTGGAATGGATGATGCAGGCCATGGCCGAGGATGCCGTTCTTCTCGGCCTCTTTCGTGGCCGCCCTGACCTCTTCGGCGAGCGCCAGGTCCATCCCCGCGTGCTGCTCCTCCGACCATTCGCCGATCGCGATCAGGTGCTGCTTGAGCCGCGTGATCGGGTCGCCCAGCGGCCATTCTTCGCGTTCATGCGCCGAGCGGTATTGCGACGGGTCGTCGGACGTCGAATGCCCCTCGGCGCGATACGTGAAGTGCTCGATCAGCGTCGGCCCGTTGTTCGACCGCGCGCGATCCGCTGCCCAGCGCACTGCTGCGTAAACCGCCAGCGGATCGTTGCCGTCGACCCTGAGGCCGGCAATCCCGTAACCGATCGCCCGGGCCGCGAAGGTCGTGCGCTCGGAGCCGGCGAAGCCGGAGAAGCTGCTGATCGCCCACTGGTTGTTGATCACGTTGAAGATCACCGGCGCGTTGTACACCGCGGCGAAAGTCATCCCCGAATGGAAGTCGCCCTCGGCCGTGCTGCCCTCGCCCAGCCAGGTCGCGGCGATGCGGCTGTCGTGGCGGATCGCGCTGGCCATCGCCCAGCCCACCGACTGCGGGACCTGGGTCGCCAGGTTGCCGCTGATGGTGAAGAAGCTGTGCGCCCGGCTTGAATACATGATCGGCAGCTGTCGGCCTTTCAGCTTGTCGCCGCGGTTGGAGTAGATCTGGTTGATCATCTCGAGCAGCGGGTAACCGCGGGCAATCAGGATGCCCTGCTGGCGGTAGCTGGGGAAGACCATGTCGTCGCTGGCGAGCGCGTGCGCGGCGGCGATGCTGGTCGCCTCCTCGCCGGTGCATTTCATGTAGAAGCTGGTCTTGCCCTGCCGCTGCCCGCGATACATCCGCTCGTCGAACGCGCGGGTCAGCGCCATGTCGCGCAGAATCGCCCGCAGTTGCTCGGGCGCGAGACGGGGGTTCCACGGGCCGTGCGCCTGATGATCCTCTCCCAGCACCCGAATGAGATCGATGCACAGCGGATTGGTCTCGGCCGCCGGGCAAGCCTCGTCGGGCCGCGGTTGCGCGCCTGCCTCGGGCACCGGAAGATGCGAGAAATCGACCGTGTCGCCGGGGCGAAACTTCGGCTCGGGCACATGCAGCGCAAGCTGCGGGCGATTGTAGCCCTCGCCGTTCCCTTGCTTGGCCATGCTGCTCTCCCGGTGAGAAACGATGTTCTAACGGAAAGACATTTTATTACGCAACGACTGCTGCGTCAACAGAAGCTCACACCGCCACCCGAGCCTTCAGCGCACCTTGCGGCGCGTACCCGGAAACCTCGATGTCCTCGAATCTATACTCGAATATCGACGACGGATGCCGTGCGATCTCAAGCCGCGGCTCGCCGCCCGGTTCCCGAGCGAGCTGCGCCTCGATCAGCTCGGAATGGTTGAGATACAAGTGCGTGTCGCCGCCAATCCACACGAGCTCTCCGGCATCGAGCCCGACCTGCTGCGCCAGCATCCGGGTCAGCAGCGCCGCGCCGAACAGGTTGAACGGCAGCCCGAGCGCGACGTCGCAACTGCGTTGATACAGCGCGCAGGAAAGCCGGCCCTCCGCGACGTGAAACTGGTAGGTCTTGTGGCACGGCGGCAGCGCCATCCGGTCGAGCTCGGCGACGTTCCAGCCTTCGATGATGTGGCGGCGGCTGCCGGGGTTGCTGCGCAGGCTTTCGACCACCTGAGCGACCTGGTTGATCCCCTCCCCGCGCTTGAAATGCCCATCGCCGGCCGGTTCGTAAGTCGGCCAGTCGACCCATTGCTTGCCATAGACCGGGCCGAGATCGCCCCAACGCGCGGCGAACTCGGCATCTTCGACGATGCGCCGCTCGAATTCCTCCTGGGCGACGTCGTCGCCGCTCTCGCGCCGGTACTTCGCCAGCGGCCAGTCGCTCCAGATCGTCACGCCTTGCTCGAGCAACGCGCGGATGTTCGTGTCTCCGGTGAGGAACCACAGCATCTCACGCGCCGCGGCTTTCCAGAACACGCGCTTGGTGGTCAGCAGCGGCACGCGGCCCTGGGAAAGGTCGCAGCGCAGCATCGTGCCGAATATCGCGCGAGTGCCGATGCCGGTGCGGTCCATGCGCTCGTCGCCTTCGCTCCAGATGCGCCGCATCAGGTCGAGGTATTGCCATTCCCAGTGGCGCCGAGTGTCGGAATCATGTGGGCGGAGGACGCTGGCCATGGCCATGCGCTACCACCGCATTTGCCCGCTTGCCACCCTGCGGCGCGGCACCTATAGGGCCGCCTCTGCCTCGCCCCGAGCGCCTGCTCGGTGGTCCCGGTCGGGGAGTAGCTCAGCCTGGTAGAGCACTGTCTTCGGGAGGCAGGGGCCGGAGGTTCGAATCCTCTCTCCCCGACCAGCATTTTGTGACTCAAAACCGTCCGGGGGACGGTTTTGGCCAAAATGCTCCCAAGCGATAGCGCGGGAGGCGGTTAGCGCGGCCCTTCACCCCCTCCTCCCCACAAGTTTCCGCCGCAACAGACTTGTAATACTCGCCCCCAGTCGCCATTGGAGCCTCGCGGCTGACGATCCCTCAAGGGCTCATGAACATCACACATCCATTCGTTGACCTCGACGGCGACAAGCTGCGCGAAGAGTGCGGCGTGTTCGGCGTGATCGGCGCGCACGAGGCGGCCGCGGTTTGCGCGCTCGGCCTCCACGCGCTGCAGCACCGCGGCCAGGAAGCCGTCGGCATCACCAGCTTCGACGGCGCGGAATTCTTCACCCGCCGCGGCCTCGGCCATGTCGCCGACAACTTCTCTTCCGGGGACTCGATCGCCGAACTGCCGGGCACGATGGCCGCGGGCCACGTGCGCTATTCGACCACCGGCGGCGCTGGCCTGCGCAATGTACAGCCGCTCTACGCCGACCTTGCCACCGGCGGCTTCGCGGTGGCGCACAACGGCAACATCTCCAACGCCGGGCACTTGCGCTCGCAACTCGTCAGCCGGGGGGCGATCTTCCAGTCCACCAGCGACACCGAGGTGATCATCCACCTCGTGGCGACGAGCCGCTATCCCAAGCTGCTCGACAAGATCGTCGACGCGCTGCGGATGGTCGAAGGCGCCTACTCGCTGATCCTGATGACTCCGCAGGGCATGATCGCCTGCCGCGATCCGCTCGGCATCCGACCCTTGGTGATGGGCCGGCTCGGCGATGCGACGGTGTTCGCCAGCGAGACCGTGGCGCTCGACATCGTCGGCGCGGCATTCATCCGCCAGATCGAGCCGGGCGAGATGGTCGAGGTCGATTTCGACGGCAATCTCAAGACTCACCGCCCGTTCGGCCATTGCGCGCCGCGCCCGTGCATTTTCGAGCATGTCTATTTCAGCCGGCCGGATTCGATCTTCAACCAGCGCTCGGTTTACGAATCGCGCAAGATGATCGGGGTCGAGCTGGCCAAGGAAGCGCCGGTCGAAGCCGACCTCGTGGTCGCGGTGCCGGACAGCGGGGTGCCGGCGGCGATCGGCTATTCGCAGGAATCGGGCATCCCGTTCGAACTCGGCATCATCCGCTCGCACTATGTCGGGCGCACTTTCATCCAGCCTTCGGACAGCGCCCGCCATTCCGGCGTCAAGCGCAAGCACAACGCCAACCGCGCGCTGGTTGAAGGGCGCAGGATCGTGCTGATCGACGATTCGATCGTGCGCGGCACGACCAGCCTGAAGATCGTCCAGATGATGCGCGACGCGGGCGCGGCCGAAGTCCATTTCCGTGTCGCCAGCCCGCCGACGGGACACGGTTGCTATTACGGTGTCGACACTCCCGAACGCTCCAAGCTGCTCGCCGGACGGATGGATGTCGAGGCGATGTGCGAGTTCATCCAGGCCGACAGCCTGTCGTTCGTCTCGATCGACGGGCTTTACCGCGCGGTCGGCTTGCCGGGCCGCAACGACGCCTGCCCGCAATACTGCGACGCCTGTTTTACCGGCGACTATCCTACCGCGCTGACCGACCTTTCCGAGCGCCATCATCGCGATGCGCAGTTCACCCTTCCGGTCGACGCCAAGGTCGCTTGATGGCCGATGCCAAGCCGCTTGCGGGACGGGTTGCGCTCGTCACCGGGTCGAGCCGCGGGATCGGCGCGGCGACCGCCAAGGCTCTTGCCGCAGCCGGCGCTCACGTTGTCCTGACCGCGCGCACCGCCAAAGACCTCGAAGCCATCGAGGACGCCATTCACCAGGCCGGCGGCACCTCCACCATCGCACCTATGGATTTGACCGAAAGCGATTCCATCGCCCGTCTGGCCAACGCCATTTCGGAACGGTGGGGCAAGCTCGACATCCTGGTGATCAACGCCGCGCTCCTGCCGCAACTCACTCCGGTCACCCAGATCGAGCAGCAGTTCTTCAACCGCGCGCTTACGCTCAACGTGCTGGCAACGCAGGCGCTCCTGGCCAATTTCGATCCCTTGCTGAAGCGGGCGGACGGCGGCCGGGTGATCGGCGTCACCAGCTGGATCGGGCAGAACCCGCGCGCATACTGGGGCGCCTACGGGGCCACCAAGGCGGCATTCGACAATTTGTTGAGCGCCTATTCGCAAGAAGTCGAGAATATTACCAAAGTCCGCGTGGCGATCGTCGATCCCGGCGCGACTCGCACGCAGATGCGCGCTCGCGCCTATCCGGGCGAAGACCCCGCGACGGTGAAGGCTCCCGAGGTTGTCGGTGAGCGGATCGCCGCGCTGGCGAGCGAAGAGTTCGCCAGCGGCACCCGTATCCGGGTGGAAAATGCGGCTTAACCATCTCTGGTAAACCGGCGGTAAGCACCCGGGCGCACTCTCGCTCGCGCATGGCCCCCACGTCGTGCGCAACAACGGCATGCCGAGAGACCGATATGAGCTTGCAGAATGTCATGGGCCGCTACGAGATCGCGGCGCAGGAAGACCGCAGCGCACCACGCACCCGCCTCTCCATTCCGGCGCAGCTGCGCCAATCGGGCGGGCGGCCCTTCCAGACGGTGGTCAACGACCTGTCGCTGTCGGGCTTTTCGGCCACTTCGGTGAGCCGGCTGCACGTCGGCACGGTGTGCTGGCTGACCCTGCCGGGGCTGGAAGCGCTCCAGGCCGAGGTGATCTGGTGGGAAGACAGCATGTGCGGTTGCGCGTTCTCGCAACTGCTCAGCCCGATCGTCCACGACAACATCCTCGCGCGTTACCGCGGCTGATCCTTCACCAGGGTGACCTGGCTGACGGTGATTCCGCCGCCGCGGAAGCCGCCTTCGCAGTACATCAGGTAGAAACGCCAAAGCCCGCGGAATCGCTCGTCGAAATCCGCGGGCAGCCGGCTTTCGGCCACCGCCAGGTCGAAGTTCGTCCGCCACGCCTTGAGCGTCTCGGCATAGTCGAGCGCGAAGTCTTCCTGCTCGCACCATGACAGGCCGCGTTCCTCGGCCAGCCGGCGGAACTCGCTGGTCTTGATCAGCAGCCCGCCGGGGAAGACATAGGCCTGGATGAAATCGGCGTTGCGGGCATAACCTTCGAACAGTTCTTCGCTCATCGCAATGAACTGGATCGCGGCCCTTCCGCCCGGCTTCAGGTTGCGGGCGACGCAATCCATGAACGCCGGCCAGTACGACCGGCCCAGGGCCTCGACCATCTCGACGCTGACGATAGCGTCGAACTGGCCTGCGCAATCGCGGTAGTCCTGCTTGCGGAAATCGACCTCGCGGTGCCGCTCCCTGCACCAACCCAGTTGTTCGTCGGACAGGCTGATCCCGCTGACTCGCGTGCCGCGCTCGGCAAAGAAGCCGCACAGCCCGCCCCAGCCGCAGCCGATCTCGAGCAGAGTTTCGGGCGTCCCCAGCCGCTCGGCCAGGCGAGCCCACTTCCGCTTCTGCGCCGCCTCAAGCGCCTCTCCTGAGTTCGTCGAAGGACTGTCGTCCCAGCGATAGGCGCTTGAATAGCTCATCGTCGGATCGAGCCAGGCGCGGTAGAAATCGTTGCCCAGATCGTAGTGCGCGTGAATATTGCGCTCCGCGCCAGCGCGGGTGTTCCGGTTGAGCCAGTGGGCGAAGCGCGAGGCCAGCCGCCACGGCCCTTTTGCCCGGCCGACCTCGCCCAACGTTTCGCCGTTGGCCATGAACAGCGCGAACAGAGGCACCGGATCGGGGCTGGTCCATTCGCCTGCTTCCCACGCCTGGTACCATCCGCTCGAACCGCCGAGCGCGAGGCGTAACAGTGCCCGCCAGTCGAGCACGTCGACTTCCGCCGCGAAGCCCTCGCCTTTGCCGCCGAGCAGGCGGGTGGTGCCGTCAGGCAGCCTGGCCAGGATCGAGCCGTGCAGGGTGCCGGCGTCGATCCGGTCGAGCAGCCTGTGAAAGCCGCCGGTGAACAGGCGCGACAAGGCGCCCGGCGACGCGCCGAACCGGCGTCCGCCGGCGAGCAGATTCCCCCCTCTCGCGGCCTCCCTGTTCATGGCTGGTCATATGACTCCGACCACGGCTATCGGCAAGATGGCCAAATCGAGTCTGACGATGCGCGGGTGGCGGAACGTCTACGGGGGTCGCAGGTTGGCTTTGGCGATGGCACGACCTCCCGAAACGATAACCCTGCCCGCCCGCGGCTGGCGGATCGACCGCCGCAAGGCGCTGATCGCCGCGGCGGGGTTATGGGCGGGGTTTGCCCTGATGACCTGGCTGGTCATCGCCGGGCGCACCGGACGCTTCGACCATTCGGGGCTGCTGTACTGGCGCACCGGCGTGGGCCTGGCCCCTAAGGGCCCGCGATTCCTGCTCGAAACGGTCCGCGACCTGACCTCGCTGGGCGGCGTGCTGTTGCGCAACCTGGTCGCGATCGGCGCGGTGGCCGCACTGCTGTTCCTGCGGCTGCGGCGCGAAGCGGTGCTGCTGGCGCTGACGGTCGCGGGAGCGTGGATCGTCGAAGGCCTTCTCAAGGGCCTGGTTGGCCGCCCCCGGCCGGTAATTGTGCCCCACCTCACCCAGGCTGCCGGGGCGAGCTTTCCGAGCGGGCATGCGTTCAACTCGGCGGTCGTCTATATCGCCATCGCCTTAGCCTTCGCGACGCTGAGTGCGCGACAATCGGTGCGGCTGACGATTATCGGCGTCGCGGTCGTGCTGAGCCTGGCCATTGCCTGGACTCGAGTGTGGCTGGGCGTGCATTTCCCCAGCGACGTGACCGCGGGCTGGCTCGGCGGCGGCGGCTGGGCGTTCCTGGCGGCCGCCCTGCTACAGCGCCCGGCGGCGGCTGCGGCGGAAAGCGAAACCGCCGAAAAGCTCGATCCGACGGTCCACTGATCAGCAACCCTTCGCGTGGGTAGGCAGGGCCACCGACTCACCCAGACGTCCCCGTCCGGGGAAGCCGCCGAAACGGGCATCCTCGAAATAGACGCGGACTTCGCAAGGTCGACGCTCCACCGAAGCCATCGGCAGGATCGACCAGCGGCGGAAATGGGCGAGCCCGGGCGCGGTCAGTAAAGCGCGCCGAGCGATGGGATCGCTCATTCCGTCAGGTACCGGGCCGCTGTAGCTCGCGAGGGAGCCGACCGAGTGGAACGGACGATACTCGCCACGCCAGATGCCGTGATCCTGGCGCCAGATCAGATTGCGCCGCCAGAACAGAACCGGCGGCGGAGAGGCGACGATTGTCTGCGGGTGCACGTAAGGCGCGCCGGCCGACACGGCGTCATAGGCGGCCGCCGTCTCGGCCCCATTGGCGGTGATGTAGAGCAGCAGCGTGGCCGAAGCGATGATCGCCGGGCGCCGCCAGTTCGACTGCGCGCGCTTCTCGCGCCGTCTGGAAAGCCAGACCGCGAAGCCCAGGCCGAGGATAATCCAGATGTCGAGAATGAACAGCGAATCGTTGTGGTACCAGCGTTTGTCGAACGGCGTGAACAACTGGATCGCGTAGCTGGTCTGCCAATCGAGCAACGGGTGCGTCAGGCAACCGACGTAGCTCAGCGCGACAAGCCAGCCGAAGTGCATCTCCAGCCCGCTCTTGAACGATGCGCCATGTTTCAGCTGCCATCGGTCGAGCAGCCACAACAGGCCCGCGAGAAGAGGCGGAAGGACCAGCACGCCGCCAAAGAAGCTGTGCATCCACCCCCTGTGCGTCGCCAGCGGCGCCCACGGCGCCCAGCCGAGGAAGACGTCAATATCCGGCGCGTTGGCCCCGAGGATCAGCGCGGCGAGCCCCTTGCGGCTCTTGCGCTTCAGCCCGGTCTGCCCAAGCGTCCAGCCGACCAGCGAGTGGGTGATGTTATCCATTATTGGGTTCGCGCAAAGACGCAAAGACGCAAAGAGAGCGTCACTCGGTCGCCCCGTTATGATTATTCACCAGACGCCGGATTCCATCTTTGAATGTGGCCAACCCAAAATTCATCAATAGTCCGAGCGGCAGCTTCATCAGCCGCAAATATGTCAGAACCTGTTTGGCGTGGACCGGCGCATGTCCTTCGGTCGATTTAATCTCGACAAGAAGCTTGTCTTCGACAAGCAGATCAAACCGAAACGCATTTTCGATAACAATGCCATCGTGTTCAATCGTCACCGGCTGCTGCCGGGCGACGTCGATACCCTCCCGCCGAAGGCTTTGGAACATCATTGTCTCGTAGACGCTCTCAAGTAGTCCGGGACCTAAATCGCGATGAAGCCGAAATCCCTTGTCCACGCAAATCGAGGCAAGACGCTCAAGTTCCATCCATCCTCCTCTTTGCGTCTTTGCGCGAAACGAAAGTCAAACCGGATCGGCCGCCGTCTCGCTCACGGTCCAGGTCTGGCCTTTGCCGAGCAGCTTGGCGAGGTTGGCTTCCTTGCCCTCGCTTGCCTGCGCCTTCTCGGCGAACAGGGCACTTTCGAAGGTCGGGCGCGGGTCGTCGTAGAGGACGCCGAGGGCCATCGGGAAGGGGCCGAACGGCAGCTCGACCAGCATGTGCGCGATCGAGCGGTTCTTGACGTTGTGGACGATCACCCCGGCCGCCTGCCAGTCCCCATCCACGACATCGACGACCTTCAGGACCAGCGCGTCGCGGTCGAGGGTGATGCCCTTGGTGCCCCCAGACTTTTCGGAGCCGAACAGCATCGGTTGCCCATTCTCGAGCCACAGCTGGCGATCCTCGGCACCCTTGGGGGCGGCGAAGCCGTCGAACACGTCCTTGTTGTAAACGATGCAGTTCTGGAAGATTTCGATGAACGCCGCGCCCTGGTGGGCGTGGGCGGCCTTGAGCACGTCGGGCAGGTTCTTCGACACGTCGAAGCCGCGGGCGACGAACCGCGCGCCGCTGCCGAGCGCGAAGGCGCATGGCTGCGCCGGGCGGTCGAACGAGCCGAGCGGGGTCGAGGGCGACTTGGTGCCGAGGCGGCTGGTGGGCGAGAACTGGCCCTTGGTGAGGCCGTAGATCTCGTTGTTGAACAGCATGATCTGCAGGTTCACGTTGCGCCGCAGCACGTGCATCAGGTGGTTGCCGCCGATCGACAGCCCGTCGCCGTCGCCGGTGATCAACCACACGTCGAGGTCCGGGTTGGCGAGCTTGATGCCGGTGGCGAAGGCCGGCGCGCGGCCGTGGATGGTGTGGAAGCCGTAGCTTTCCATGTAATAGGGGAACCGGCTGGAGCAGCCGATGCCGCTGACAAACACCGTCTTCGCCGGATCGGCTCCGACCTGCGGCAGCGTGCGCTGCACCGCTTTGAGGATCGCGTAGTCCCCGCAGCCGGGGCACCAGCGGACTTCCTGGTCGGTTTCCCAGTCCTTCAGCGTGGTCTGGATGGGGGTCATGTCGTTCATGGTTGTTCCTGTGCGCTCCGATCCGAGCGCTTGTCGTAATAGAACATCTTGGTCGTAGCGCCGGCGATGAAACCAAGAAGCGTGGCAATCAAAACCGCCCCGAAAAGACCTGTCCCAGTCAAATTCGATCCGACCAAATAGGTCAGCACAACGCCAAGCAGAACCAGCGGAGGAAGAAACAACGCTGCCCAGATAACCTTCTCACGCCGCGATGGCGGCTTTGGAGCCGAGTTCGTTCGGGGATCAAACAAAGGGTCCAACTTGAGATCGATGACAAAGCTAAGGAAGCCAATGGTGAGCGCCGTCGAAATCGTCAGCACTCTGGAGTCGGTCATCGAATATGCGGCCCAGCACAGCGCCATTCCCGCGACAAGAATCCCAGCCTGGATAAAGCCAAAACGTATCCGGCGCTGAACACCGTGCCAGTACGGCTCCGGCGTCACAGCCTGAGATCGTGGCTGTGTCACTGGTTCACCGCCCCGCTTTCGGGTCCTTCTCCGGGCAGCGCCGCGTCGTCGCCGTGGAACGGGGCGTCGGGCAAGGTGCCGTCATCGTAGCCGGATTGCGGCTCGGGAAGCTGGGTCCTGTCGGCCGCGACCTCGCCGCCCTCGTTGCCCTCGATATCATCGAAGTACTTGCCGATCGCAGCCATGATCTCGGCGATCTGGAACGGCTGGCCGCTGGTCTTGGTCAGGCTGTCGGCCTCGACCAGGAACTGGTCGCGCAGCACGGTCTTGAACTGGCCGGTGTTCATCTCGGGGACGAGCACGCGGTCGAAGCCCGCCAGCAGCGCGCCGAGGTTCTTCGGCAGCGGCCAGATGTGGCGCACGTGGATGTGGCTGACCTTGCGGCCCTGCTCGCGCCAGCGGCGCACCGCCTGGCGGATCGGGCCGTACGTGCTGCCCCAGCCGACCACCGCCAGCTCGCCCGTTGCGTCGCCAAGCGCGACCTCCTGGTCGGGCACCTCGACGCCGAGCACCTTGTCGCGGCGGGCGTCGGTCATCGCCTGGTGGTTGCTCGGCGAGTAATCGATGTTGCCGGTCTCGATGTGCTTCTCGATCCCGCCGATGCGGTGGAGCATTCCCGGCGTGCCCGGCTTGATCCACGGCCGCGCGCCTTTGGCGTTGCGCTTGTAGGGCAGCAGCTTGGGATTGCCGTCCGCGTCGGTCGCGTTCGGTTCTTCGAGGAACTTCGCCGGAAACGGCTCGAAGGTACTGGGATCGGGCACTTTCCACGGCTCGGCAGCGTTGGCGATGTAGCCGTCACTCAGCAGCATCACCGGGGTCATGTACTGGGTGGCGATGCGCACCGCCTCGATTGCCACCTCGAACGCGTCGCTGGGCGAGCTGGCGGCGACCACCGGCATCGGCGCATCCCCGTTGCGGCCGTAGACGGCCTGGTAGAGATCGCTTTGTTCGGTCTTGGTCGGCAAGCCGGTCGAAGGACCGCCGCGCTGCGAGTTGACGATCACCAGCGGCAGCTCGACCATGATCGCCAGGCCGATGCCCTCGGTCTTCAACGCGATGCCGGGGCCCGATGACGACGTGACGCCAAGTTGCCCAGCGTAGGACGCGCCGATCGCGGCGCACACCGCGGCGATCTCATCCTCGGCCTGGAAGGTGGTGACGCCGAACTCCTTCATCCGCGCGAGGTGATGGAGGATCGCGCTCGCCGGTGTGATCGGATAGCCCCCGAAGAACATCGGCAATTCGGCCAGCTGCGCGCCCGCGACAAGGCCGAGCGAAACCGCTTCCGCGCCGGTGACGGTGCGGTAAAGCCCCGGTTCCTGCTTGACCGGCGCGACGTGGACTTGCTGCAGGTTGCCACCCAGCTCCGCCGTCTCGCCATAAGCATGGCCGGCGTTGAGCGCGGCGACGTTGGCGGCGGCGATGTCGGGCTTGTTCTTGAACTTGGCGTTGAGCCAGTCGACCAGCGGCTGGCGGTCGCGGTCGAACATCCACAGCGCCAACCCCAGCGTCCACATGTTCTTGCAGCGCAGCGCTTCCTTGTTGCCGAGGCCGAACGGCTTGACCGCTTCCATCGTCAGCGCGCTGATGTCGAAGGCGAGCACCTGCCACTTGGCCAGGCTGCCGTCGTCGAGTGGGCTGGCGTCGTACTTCGCCTTTTCGAGGTTGCGCTTGGTGAACTCGCCGCTGTCGGCGATGATCAGGCCGCCGGGCTTGAGCGCCGCGAGGTTCACCTTCAGCGCCGCCGGGTTCATCGCCACGAGCACGTCGGGCGCGTCCCCGGCGGTGTTGATCTGCCGGCTGCCGAAATTGATCTGGAAGGCGCTGACGCCAAACAGCGTGCCTTGCGGCGCGCGGATTTCGGCGGGGAAGTCCGGGAACGTCGCCAGGTCGTTGCCGGTCAGCGCGGTCGAGAGCGTGAACTGCCCGCCCGTGAGCTGCATGCCATCGCCAGAGTCTCCGGCGAAGCGGACGACGACGTTTTCGGGAGCCTGGGTATCGGCCGGTCGTTCGGCCGCTTGGGTTGCCATGCGTTGGGTCCTGCATGCGCCGGGTGGCGCCTCCATATGGCGTGCGAGGTAGGTCCCACGCCCTGGAGCCGCAATCAAGTTTTTCTGTCGCCGTGCTTAATTGGCGAGTGGAAAACGTTCGAGGCCCTGCCTAGGGTTCGGCAACTCAACCCAAGGAGAGCAAGCTTGAACGACAACGGCCATTTCGTGCGCGAGGATGTCCGCACGCTGCTCGATTATGTTGCCTCTCTCGACCGTCCGGAGCTTAGCGAACAGCCGCTCGAGGAAGCGCGCGCCGGAATGCTGGCGATGGCCCCGTTGATCGACCTGCCGCCGCTCGACCTGCCGGTGATCCGCGACCTCACCTGTCCCGGCCCGGCGGGCGACATTCCCGTGCGCTTCTACGACAGCCGCGCGAGCCGCGACGCGGCCTGCCCCTTGATGCTGTTCTTTCACGGCGGCGGGTTCGTCGTCGGCAATCTCGATTCCCATCACGCGCTGTGCACGGAGCTTGCCGCGGGCATGGACTTGCCGCTGCTGGCGGTCGACTACCGGCTGGCTCCGGAAAACCCGTTCCCCGCGGCGCCGGACGATTGCGAGGCCGCCGCGCGCTGGGCGGCGAAAAGCCCGCACGACCTTGGGATCAAGGTCAGCGGCCTGATCCCCATCGGCGACAGCGCCGGCGGCAACCTGGCGATCGTCACCACCCAGTCGCTCGGCGAACAGGAAGCGATGGTTCCAGTGGTGATGCAGGTGCCGCTTTACCCGCTCGCGGATCCGGTCAAACCGCACCAGTCCTATCGCGATTTCGGCGAGGGATACTTCCTGTCGGCCGCGGGGATCGAGTTCTTCGACCAGGCCTATCGCGCGGATCCCGAAGACCGGCGGGCTTATCCCATCTTCGGGCGTCACGAAGGGACTCCGCCGAGCGTGGTGATGACCGCCGGGCTCGACCCGTTGCGGGACTCGGGCCGCCGCTACGCCGCCGGGTTGATCGAAGCGGGCACCGATGTCGCCTATCTCGAGATGCGCGGCTCGGTGCACGGCTGGGTCAACATGAGGAAGGCGATCCCGAGCACGGCGAAGGATCTCGCCGACGTGATCGCGGCGATGAAGCTGATGCTGGCGCGCCACGGATGAGCGATATGTCGCAGTATCGCCCGTGCGTCGGCGTGATGCTGGTCAACGCCGCGGGCAAGGCGTTCGTCGGCAAGCGGATTGACAACCGCGAGGGCGACTTCTGGCAAATGCCCCAGGGCGGCGTCGATCCGGGCGAGGAGCCGGACGATGCGGTGTTTCGCGAACTGCACGAGGAAACCGGCGCGCGGCGAGAGCACATCGAAGTGGTCGCGCGCCTGCCGCAAGAGCTGTTCTACGAGCTCCCGCCCGAGCTCAAGGGCAAGCTTTGGGGTGGCCGGTTTATCGGCCAGCGGCAGACCTGGTACCTCGCGCACTTTACCGGCACCGACGGGGACATCGACCTAGAGGCGCACGACCCGCCCGAGTTCTGCGAATGGAAGTGGATCGAGCCGGCGCTGCTTCCGGAGCTGATCGTGCCGTTCAAGCGCGAAGTTTACGCTACGGTTGTCGCGGGATTTCGCGAGCTGATCTAGTGCCCTGCTGAACCAGAACTCCGCCACGGCCGCTCGTCCTGAGCCTGTCGAACCGCGAACCTTGCGCTACGATCATCCTTCGACAAGCTCAGGACGAACGGCCGCGAACGGTCAGTTGTGCGTCACCCCGGCTGGCGGCACGGCGGCGTCGGCGGTCAGCACCGGGTGGTTCTGAATCGCCATCGCGAGCTGCTGCGCTTCGTTGCACGAGGCGCCGCAAAGCGATTTCAGCTCCGCGAGATTGCGCTTGGCCTTCTCGATCGCGCCCTTCTCGACCATCGCCTTGCCCTCGCCCGAGATCGCGGCGAGGTTCTTCGGGTCGCGCGTCAGCGCTTCGCGGTAATAGCGGATGGCCTTGCCTTGCAGCCCCTGCGACCGCGCCGCATCGCCCAGCGCAAGATAGATCGCGGTGTAGCCCGGATCGACGGCCAGCGCGGCTTCGAAGCTGTCGGTCGCCGGGGCGATCTGCCCCGCGGCGAGTTCGCTGCGGCCTTCGGATAGCAGCGCGGCCGCGCGCGGGTCAGGCTGGCGCTCGGCGCTCACGCCCGCGCTGGCCGTGATCGCCACGACCAGCGAGAGAGCGACGGCAGCGGGAGCGTAACGCATGAAAATCTCCTTGAGCGCGGGCGTCAGTCGAGAGGCTGGACCGGCCATTTCCCGCGAAACTAACACGGCTTTTCCAGCCGTGCGATGAAAAACCCGTCCGTCTCGTCGTGGAACGGCGTCAGGCGCAAACCGGTTCCGCGTGCGCTGCCGAGAGGCAATTTCGGCCGGTCGGCGCGCCAGCCCGGATGGGCGGCGAGGAACGCGGCGATCTGGTCCGCGCCTTCGGCATCCAGCAGCGAGCACACGACATAGACGAGACGTCGCCCGGGCGCGACAAGTTCGGATGCGATTTCAAGCAATTGCGCCTGTACTTTGGCAAATCGATCGAGGTCGTCCGGTGTCAAGCGCCAGCGCGCCTCGGGATTGCGCCGCCAGGTCCCGGTGCCCGAGCACGGCGCGTCGACCAGCACCGCGTCGGCGCTCTGACGCCACTTCGTCAGCGCCTCCAGCTCACGGCCCGGATCGAGCAGCACGGTTTCGGCTACAAGCGCTCCTGCTCGCTCAGCCCTGGGCCGGAGCCGCGAGAGCCGGCCGCGGTCCGTGTCGGCGGCGATCAGAGTCCCTGCGTTGCCCATCGCCGCCGCCAGCGCCAGGGTTTTGCCGCCGGCCCCGGCGCACAAGTCGATCACCGTCTCACCGCCACGGGCCGCGACCGCTTCGCAAGCGAGCTGGCTGCCGCCGTCCTGCACTTCAATGAGCCCGTCGCGATAGGCGTCCCATTGCTCGACAGGCGTTCCGGCCGGGAGGCGGAGGCCGTTGGCCGCATCGATCGGTTCGGCTTTGGTGGGCAGCTCGATCGTATCCCGAGCGGCCTTGAGGGCGTTGACCCGGACGTCGAGCGGAGCGCGTTCGAGCAACGCGGCCGCTTCGGGCCCGCCTATGCCGGAATCGGCCAACGCCGTTTCCAGCCATCCGGGCGCGATGCCGCCCTCGGCAGCGGCCTCGCCCTCAACGATGCCGGACGGGCCATATTGCGACCCGTCGAACAACCCGGCCAGCGCGGCATCGGCTTGAACCAACCTGAGCATTGCTGCGCGGCCGCTTGCGGGCACCGGACCGCAGGCACGGATCGCGTCGTAAACCAGCTCGCGGATCGCGCGCCGATCTTTCGATCCGGCGAAGCGATTGGAGCGGGACCAGTCGGCGAGGATTCGATCGGCGGGCGCGCCCCTGGCCTTCGCGGCGGCGACGATCCGGCCCAGCAGCTCGATCGCCGACTGAACACGCGCCGCGGGCGTCATCGGGCGCAGCTCGCGCGAATGGTCCCAATGGTCGCACTCGTGAGCATGATTGGCCACTTCAGGAAGGATTTGAGCGAGTCGGCGCGCATCGGCAAATCCTTGGCAGAACAAAGCCAGGTAGGAAAATGCATCGCGCAATCCCGGCCTTCGCGACCAAGACCCGAATTACCGCGTCGGATAGTTCGGCGCCTCGCGCGTGATGCTGACGTCGTGGACGTGGCTCTCGCTGAGGCCCGCGTTGGTGATTCGCACGAACTTGCCGTTCCGCCGCAAGTCCCCGATCGTCGCGCTGCCGGTGTAGCCCATCGCCGCCTTGATCCCGCCGACGAGCTGGTGGACCACGTCACGCGCCGGGCCCTTGTAGGGCACCTGGCCTTCGATCCCTTCCGGCACCAGCTTCATCTGGTCCTGGATGTCCTGCTGGAAGTAACGGTCGGCGCTGCCCCGAGCCATCGCCCCGACGCTGCCCATCCCGCGATAGGCCTTGTAGGCGCGGCCCTGGTAAAGGAACGTCTCGCCCGGCGCTTCCTCGGTTCCGGCGAGCAAGCTGCCGATCATCACTGTCGAAGCCCCGGCGGCCAGCGCCTTGGCCGCGTCGCCGCTGGTCCTGAGGCCGCCGTCGCCGATGATCGGCACGTCGCCGGCCGCCTTCGCCGCATCCATGATCGCGGTCAGCTGCGGCACGCCCACGCCGGCGACGATGCGGGTGGTGCAGATCGAGCCGGGCCCGATGCCGACTTTCACCCCGTCCGCGCCCGCGTCGATCAGCGCCTTGGTGGCGTCGGCGGTGGCGACGTTGCCGGCGATCACTTGCGCCGAGTTGGACAGCCGCTTCACCCGCTCGACCGCGCGGGCCACATCGACGTTATGGCCGTGCGCGGTGTCGATCACGATCACGTCGACTTCGGCGGCGAGCAGCGCTTCGGTGCGATCGAAGCCCTTGTCCCCGACGGTCGTCGCCGCGGCGACGCGCAGGCGCCCGGTGGCGTCCTTGGTGGCATCCGGATTGAGAACCGCCTTCTCGATGTCTTTGACGGTGATCAGGCCGACGCAGTGGTAAGCCTTGTCGACGACCAGCAGTTTTTCGATCCGCCGCTGGTGGAGGATCCTGCGCGCTTCCTCCTGGCTGACGCCCTCGCTCACGGTGGCGAGGTTCTCCTGCGTCATCAGTTCCTTGACAGGCTGTTTCGGATTATCGGCGAAACGTACGTCGCGGTTGGTCAGGATGCCGCACAGCTTGCCGGACTTGTCGACCACGGGGATGCCGCTGATCGAATGGCGCGTCATCAGCGCCTGCGCCTCGCCCAGCGTGGCGTCGGGGATGATGGTGATCGGGTTGACGACCATCCCGCTCTCGAAGCGCTTCACGCGACGCACCGCGTCGCACTGCTCCTCGACCGTGAGGTTGCGGTGCAAAACGCCGATCCCCCCGAGCTGCGCCATCACGATAGCCATCTCCGCCTCGGTAACGGTGTCCATCGCCGAGGAGAGGATCGGAATGTTGAGCGCAATCTCGCGCGTCAGCCGCGTCTTGGTGCTCGCTTGCGAAGGGACGATGTCGCTTTCGGCCGGCCTCA
>Ga0207705_10001685_pt1 | contig 17579 bp, 14 predicted proteins | sample KBSC13metaG_FD_184314 | JGI IMG/M metagenome (GOLD analysis project Ga0207705, IMG submission 184314) | Corn rhizosphere microbial communities from Kellogg Biological Station, Michigan, USA - KBS C1-3 metaG (SPAdes) (version 2) | ecosystem: Host-associated > Plants > Roots > Rhizosphere > Soil ...
CGCCTGGGCGGCGAAGTGGATCGACTGCTGCGAGCTTCCGCACTGGCGGTCGATTGTGACCGCGGGGACGCTGTCGGGTAGGTTCGAGGCGAGAACCATGCTCCGGCCGATGTGGCAGCTCTGCTCGCCGATCTGGCTGACGCAGCCAGCGATCACGTCTTCGATCGCTGCGGGGTCGATTCCGGTCCGCTCGACCAGGGCGTTCAACACAGCCGCGCCGAGATCGGCGGGATGCACATCCTTCAACGCTCCGCCGCGGCGCCCGCCGGCGGTTCTCACCGCGTCGACGATATAAGCCTCAGCCATTGGCGATGCACTCCTCCACGAGCCGGTCGAACTCGGCCGGTCGTTCAAGATTGGAAATGTGTCCCGCGCCGGGGATGGTCGCCAGCTCCGCCCCGGGGATGAGCGCGGCCAACTCTCTGGACAGTTCCGGCGGGGTCGGCTGGTCCGCCTCACCGACGATCACCAGAGTCGGCACATCGATCGCGGCGGCGCGGTCGCTCTGGTCGGCGAGCCAGACAGCTTCGGCGCCGATCCGGTAAGCGGCCGGGTCGATTGCCGCCATCGTCTCGATGACCTCGCTGCGGACATCGTCGAGCGCTCCGGGCGCGAGCAGGAAATCCACGCGCGCTTCGGCGAGCGCCCTAAGGTCGGTGCTCGCGGCAAGGCTGCGGGCGTAAATTCCGGGGCCGTCGGGGTGCACCGCGAAGGTGTCGGCGAGGATTAGCGACGCGCACCGCTCCGGCGCCAAAGCGTGCATCGCGATTGCGACGACTCCGCCGAGCGACAGGCCGCAGATGTGCGCCTTGTCGATTCCGAGCGCATCCATTCCGGCGAAGATGGCAGCGGCATAATCGTCGCGGCTGGTGCCTCCGGGCGCCGGTTCGCTTTCGCCATAACCGGGGTAGTCGAAGGCGACGGCGCGCCTGCTCTTCCCGAAGTGCGCGAGCTGCGGGGCCCAGACCGATTTGTCGGAGCCGACTCCGTGGAGGAAGACGATCGGCATGGCGCCGCCTCCGGCTTCGGCGGCGCCGAGAATCCCCAGCGAAGTTGTGAGTGCAGTCATGGGTTCCGGAATTGTCGCTATTGCCCGACTTTGCAAGTCGGCGCTAAGTGAACGAAAGGAGTCGTGACGGTTCAGCAACGGCTCATCCGGATGGCGTATAAGTCACTCTATTGGCTCGCCTATCTTTGAGGTCCGTGATGCGTAAAATCCTTTTCTCGCTACTTCTCGCAACCACGGTTGCGACCCCCGCCCTTGCCCAGAACTTCAACCCCGGCGATCGAGCCGCCGCTCGCCAGGACCGAAAAGCGGATCGTTCGGAAGCTCGCCAGGACCGTTCGCAAGCCCGCGAGCAGCGCTCGGAGGCTCGCGAGCAGCGGCCCCAGGCTCGCGAAGAGGGGCCGCAGGTTCGCCAAGAGCGTCCGCAGGTCCAGCAGGAGCGAGGCGACTTTCGTCAGCGCCTACAGGGCGGTCAGGGGCCGATGCAGCGCAGCGACACGCCCGTCCGCGAAATCGTTCGCGAGCGCGGTGCTCGGGACAATCGCCAGGCGATGCCGGCGAACGTCAACGAGCGCGGCCGCCCGACTCTCGAGCAGCGGCACGGAGCGCGCGAGGGCATGGACGCCTGGCGCGGAGACCGCGATGTCCGGCAGCAGCAGATCGAGCAGCGCGCCGACCGCAACCGCGTTCGCGCGCCCGTCGGCGCCCGTCCGGATCGGCCGGCTCCCGCTCCCGAGAGCGCCTACAACAATCGCAATCGCCATTCGAACTGGCGGACCGATTGGCGCCGCGATCACCGCTACGACTGGCACAATTATCGCAACCAGCACCGCTCGATTTTCCGGCTCGGGGCCTATTTCGACCCGTTCGGCTGGGGTTATCAGCGCTACAATATCGGCTGGCGGCTTTGGCCGAGCTATTACAGCAGCAGCTACTGGCTGAACGACCCGTACATGTACCGGCTTCCATACGCGCCGTTCCCGTACAAGTGGGTGCGTTACTACGACGATGCGCTTCTGGTGAACACCTACACCGGGCAGGTCGTGGACGTGATGTACGACTTCTTCTGGTAGAGTCGGCTCACGCGTTGGTAGAAGAGGGCGTTGCGGCGATGCCGCGGCGCCCTTTTCCTTTGGCGCAGGCTTGCGGTGCCGTGCCAGCCGTATTAATCGACTAAGACACAGAATATTCCGGGGGAATGGAATGACAACTCGTGGACTTGGCTTCGCAACGCTTCTTTCCACCTGCACGCTGGCGGCCTGCGCAACGGCTCCGATGCCCGCGCCGGTTGCTCCGGTCGCGCCGGTGGCGCAAGTGACCCCGCCGCCGCCCGCCGAGCCGGCGATGAGCGAGCACGACAAGCTGTTCTCGCTGTTCAAGGCGAGCGACGAGGCGCAGCTTCAGCGCAACCCGATCCAGGGCATTTTCCGCGGCGACATGCGCTACGCGGACCAGTTCGGCGATTATATCACCGACGCTTATTACGCGGGCGAGAAAGCAGCGGCCGAGCACGACCTCGCGGCGCTTCACACGATCGACCGCTCGAAGCTCGATGAGACCGACCAGCTCGCCTACGACACGTTCGAGTGGCAGACCAAGGACACGCTTCGCGGCTATCAGCCGGACATATTGGCGCTGACCGAAGTCCAGCCGATCAACCACTTTTTCGGGCTGCACACTTTCTATCCGACCTTCGCCAGCGGCCAGGGCGCGGCGCCGTTCAAGACGCTCGAGGATTACGAAAACAATTTGAAGCGCCACAAGGGCTTCGTCACCTATCTCGACCGGGCGATTGGCCGGTTCAAGCAAGGCGAGGCGAGCGGCGTGGTCGAGACCAAGCTGACGGTCCGCAACATGATCGAGCAGCTCGACAACCAGCTCAAGCAGAAGCCGGAAGATTCGCCTTATTACAAACCGGTCACCAAATTCCCGGACGGCATTTCCGCCGCTGACCAGGAGCGGCTCAAGACCGAATATCGCGCCGCGATCACGGACGAGCTTTATCCGGCGCTGACCCGGCTTCGGGACTTCCTGAAGAATGAGTATCTCGGGCATGCGCGGGCCGGTGACGGGCTCGTCTACATGAAGGGCGGCGACAAGCTTTACGCCTACGAGCTGGAGTCGACGACGACGCTCCCGCTCACCGCCGAGCAGATCCACCAGACTGGGCTGAGCGAAGTCGCTCGGATCACCAAGGAAATGGAGAAGGTTCGCCAAGAGGTCGGGTTCAAGGGCGATCTTCACGCCTTCTTCGACTACATGCGCACCGCAAAGCGCTTCCAGCCGAAGAGCCGCGAGGCGCTGACCCAGGGCTTTTACGACATCCAGAAGACGGTCGAGCCGAAGCTTCCGGCTTTGTTCGACCACATGCCCAAGGCGAAGTTGGTGATCCGCCCGTACGAGCCGTTCCGCGAGAAGTTCGAGGCCGGCGGATCGTACGAGCAGGGGACTCCGGACGGATCGCGGCCGGGCACCTTCTATTTCAACGCCTACGACCTTCCGTCGCGGAGCACGTGGGAAATGACGACCCTGTTCCTCCACGAGGGTGAGCCGGGCCATCATTTCCAGATCAGCCTGGCGCAGGAGAACTCGAACCTGCCGGCGTTCATGCGGTTCGGCGGGAACACCGCTTATGTCGAAGGCTGGGCGCTCTATGCGGAGACGCTCGGTTACCCGATGGGGCTGTACAACGACCCGTACGCCCGGTTCGGCAACCTCAACGACGAGATGCTCCGCGCGATGCGGCTGGTCGTCGACACCGGAATCCACGCCAAGGGTTGGACGCGTGAACAGGCAATCGCCTACATGCTCGGCCACTCAGGCATGTCGAAGACCGACGCCACCGCCGAGGTCGAGCGCTATATCGCGATCCCGAGCCAGGCGACCGCGTACAAGACCGGCGCGATGAAGATCCAGGAACTGCGCGAGAAGGCAAAGGCGGCGCTCGGGGACAAGTTCGACATCCGCGAGTTCCACGACCAGGTGCTCGACACCGGCGCGTTGCCGCTGACGGTGCTGGAAGAGAAAATCGACCGCTGGATCGCTGCGAAGAGCTCGAGTTAGGAATGCGCGGCGCGCATTCCGCTGGCGTTCCAGGAGCTATTCCGTCCGAGGCTAGTGTCCGTTTTGGGTGGAAAGCTGCCATCCCGCCGCGGCAGCTTTGGGTCGTTCTTAGGAGAAGTTTGGCCTTCATGCGCTTGGCGTAATCGGGCATAAGCCGGCGCTATCTCGGTTGGGGGCGCCGGATGGATGATCGTGTCGACAAATTGTTCGAAGGCGTCGGCGACGTCGAGCCGCCGAATGCGGCGGCCACGGCAGTGGCACTGGGGAGCAGGTCGCGCAGTCGCAGCCTGAACGAGAAAACTGAGGCACTCCTCGAAAAGCAGGGGCGTCTCGTCGATTTGCAGATCCATGATCTTCAGGCGCAACATCATCTTGTGCTTTCACACCTTCACTGGGGAAGATTCAGCGATTGGATGAAGGCGCTTCTGCAGATGCTAACGGCAATCGTAGGCGGCGCCATTGTGCTGCTGGTTGCGGTGTTGGCGTGGCAAGCCCACGAAGCGCATGGTCTTGCGATTGACGCCTTCTCCGTGCCGCCGGACCTCGCGCGAACCGGGCTAACCGGCGAGGTTGCCGCGAGCCGATTTCTTGACAAGCTCCAGGCGCTGCAACGAGCAACGGCGGAGTCCGATCGGCCGCCACAGTCTTACGAAACCAATTGGGGTTCCGACTTCAAGGTCGAGATTCCGGACACGGGCCTCACTTTCTCGGAATTCGACAAGCTCCTTCGCGAGCGTCTCGGGAATGTCAGCCATGTGACCGGCGAGATCACCTCTTCACCCGCCGGCATATCTCTGACAGCGCGGTTGGGCGACGCTCCGCCGCAGACATTCACCGGACCTGTGGCATCGTTCGACGAGCTTGCACAGAAATCCGCCGAGGCAGTCTACGGCGCCAACCAGCCCTATCGTTATGCCGAATATCTCGACGGCGCGGGGCGATTGGATGAAGCGTTCAGTGTGATCTCAAATCTAGCCACCAATGGACCGGCGAGCGAGCGCGGCTGGGCTTACGCCGCGTGGGCGCTGATGGAGCTGAATGATCGCGGGAATGCGCCGTTGGCCCGCAGCTATGCAGCGCGCGGGATGGGGTATGGAGCGGGGTCGGATCTCACCGACCATATCGCAATGGTCAACACGGAGGTTTGGAGCGGGCACGAAGAGGCAGATTTGGCCCTGTCGAAGGCGCTTGAGGTCGAGTCTCGGACACGCCTTCCCGACACTAGCGATTTTTTCTTTCAGGCGAATAGGCTGATGGGCCGTGCATGGCTCGACTTCGTGAGGCCGGACTATGAGGCCGCGGGCGAAGAATGGATGGAAACTGCTCGCGACTTTCCGGCTGCGCATTCGGGTTACGGAAGCGTCGCGCAACTGTCGCCGGCAATGGCGGCAACGGCTTACGCGTTAGGCCACGATCTGCCCGCTGCGCGGCGGGCCATGATTCAAGCACCTCCTTCGGACGACGCGATGGCATGGGACATTGCCCAAGGAGCCTTCCTCGCTCTGCCGCGGTATTGGATGGCGACGGAAATGGGTCGGTGGCCGGTTGCGCTGCAGGATGCGCAGAGGATGGACGCCACACTCGAAGCCGGAAAGAGCACGAGGCCGATCTATAGTTTGATGCAGCAAGTCTGGATCAAGCCTCTGGTGGCGCTGGCGCTCGCGCGCACGGGCGAAACCGCATCTGCTGCTGCGCTCGTCAATAAGACTCCCACGGACTGCTATCTGTGTGTGCGTGTTCGAGGAATGATCGCAGCACAACAACAGGACTGGGTGGCGGCCGACCGCTGGTTTGCTGCGGCGGTAAGTGAGGCGCCGTCGCTGCCGGCCGCTTATATCGAGTGGGCGCGCATGCGACTGGATCGGAAGAATGCCGATGGCGCCATCGCGCTGGTCAAGATCGCCGAAGCGAAGAATCCGCGCGATGCGGACGAGTCAGAGATTTGGGGAGAAGCGCTTCTTTTTAAGGGCGACCCAAGGTCTGCGGCATCGAAGTTTAAGGATGCCGCGGAGCTGGCACCGAACTGGGGACGGAATCGCTTGAAGTGGGCGGAAGCGCTCGCGCGGTCGGGAGAGCCAGAAGAAGCGCGCACCCAATTGCGAAACGCGACCGGTCTTCCCCTGACGGTGGAGGAACGATCTGAGGTGATGTCGCTACGACAATAAATGCTCAGGAGGCGCGCTTCCTCGGCTCCCCCTAATGTCCGCAATGGGTCGAAAGCTGCCATCGGCATCAAGTCGGAGAACGGCTCAGCAGGACGAAACCACTGAGCCGTTCCGAGCAGACGCGGCGCTCAACTTGTCGGCCCCGACGAGCGCAGCCTCACTGAGGCCGTCCGATTACGCCCCTTCATACTCCTGCTGCAACGTCGTGACGCATTCGTCGAAGCTTGCGAAACCGAAATTCCCCAGGAGTCCCTCGCCGCGCAGAGCCATGCAGGTCTGGGTCACGAAGCCCTCGTCGGAAGTGCTGTTGAATCCCATGCAGCGGCCGAAGGTGAGCGCATCTGAATAGTCACCGCTTGTGATCAAGCTTTCGCAAAAAGCGAGCAACCCGCCATTTGAGCCGTTCTGCCCCGGCGCCTTCGATGGGGCCGCCAGTGCCGGCGTGACCGGGGAAGTGATCGAACCGAGCGCGAGGGCTGCAGCAAAAAATAAATGAAGGCCTTTCATCACACACTCCTTGCTTGCGCGTCCGGAATTGAGCGCGCCGCCACCGTGGAGGCGGTGGCTGCCAGAGCCATGGAAGAAACCTGATTTATTTGTGATTTGTGCTAATCTGCGGCTGGAAGGGGCGCCGAATGAACGGTCCGGCATGGCTCGTACCGACCTCGGGTGAACTCGACGGACAGCGATCCCTGCGCGTCGGCAAAACTTCCATCGACCCCGTTTCTCGCGAGGCCCTATGGCCAGGCGGGAAAGATCGCCTGCAGCCGCAAACGCTCAAAGTCTTAGCTGTGCTCGCAGCGCGCAGCGGTGACGCCGTTACCCGCGAGGAATTGGTGCAGCTTTGCTGGGACGGGCGCATCGTGGGCGAGGACGTAATCAATCGATCCATTTCTCTCCTACGCCAATTCGCCGAGAAAAGCGGAGGGTTCGAAATTGAGACGATTCCTCGCACCGGCTATCGATTGATCGAACATGTTTCGGACGAAGCCACCGGCGCCCGAGTTTCGGCGTGGCCAATCGGCACCCGCCGGTCAGTGCTTGCTTACGCTGCAATTGCTACTGCCGCTGTCGCCACGGGCGGCTGGCTGATCTGGAAGGCGGCATCCGTTCCACCTGCGAATCGGATTGCCGTCTTGCCATTCGCGAACCTCACCGGCGATCCGTCACAGGCCTACTTCTCAGACGGCATTGCCGAGGAGTTGCGAGCCGCTTTGTCGCGCGCGGGTTTTCAAGTGATCGGCCGGACCTCTTCTGACGCGGTCAGGACCATGGACGCGAAGGCCGCAGCCGCCAGGCTGGGCGTGGACAACATACTCATCGGAAGCGTCAGACGGTCGGCGCGCATAGTCAGGATCGAGGCCCAGCTGCTCCGTGGATCCGATGGAGTTGAGCGCTGGTCGCAGAGCTATGATCGCGCACCTGGCGACGTGATTAGCATGCAGACCGAAATCGCACAGGATGTGGCCGTCGCTCTCAATACTACGCTAGGCAGGCGGGCGCGGGATGCGATCAACGCGGGTGCAACGCAAAATGCCGCCGCACAACGGCTGCTGCTGCAGGCGCTCGCCGCGGCCCGCGCGGGCACGCAGACCGGTTATCAGCGCGCGCTTCAACTCTTTGACGCAGCGATCGCGGCGGACCCACGTTATGGCGACGCTTACGCACGCAGAGCATACTTCCTCGAATTCTACGCCGAGGATTTCGCCAACACGTTGCCTGAGCTGGCTTCCTATCGGTCCAGAGCTTTGAGCTCGGCGAAGGCGGCGCTGGCGCTCGCTCCGAACCTGTCTCGCGCGCATTGGGCTCTCGCAAATTACCTGCAAGGTGTTCTCGACGTCACTTCGGCCGATATCGAGTTCCGGAAAGCCGTAGAACTCGCGCCCGGCGACGCGGAATCACTCTCGGATTACGCCTTATGGGTGCTGCGCATCGGGAGCGCTCGGGAAGCGCTCGCGGTGGCGGACCATGCCTTGGCACTCGACCCGCTTGATCCGGACGCATACCGGCGGCGTTTCCTCGTGCTCTACTATCGCGGGGAGCTCGGCAAGGCCCTTGCATTCACGAGGCAGGTGGAAAGGGATTCTCCGGAGCTCTTCATTTGGCCGGTAGAGGTAGGCCTCACCCTCATAATGTTGAACAGGCTCGACGAGGCGCAGCCTTATCTCGAGCGCGGTCCACCCGGCTATTACCAGCGTCTGCTGGGCGAATGCGTCATCTCAATTCGAAAAGGACTCTGGAACCAGTTCGACGCTAGATTCGCAAAGTTTCGGAGCTTGTTCGGCGACCTGGACAATTATCAATACGCGCAGGTGTATGCGCAGCTCGGCGACAGGGGACGCGCGTTCAGCTCACTTGAACGAGCATGGTCTGTCCGCGACACTGGTCTGTTGTGGCTTCGGGTGGACCCGATGCTTCTTCCCATCAGGCAGGACGGGCGTTTTGTGGCGCTGCTACGAAAGATGAACTTGCCCGGTCCAGAAGAATAGTTTCCCTCACGGACGATCGCGACTGCGCCTGGCAGCGATCCATGGGCCTCGTGTTCGAGCGGATGGCACGAATGGGTCGAAAGCGGACACTAGCTATCCGCGACCGGCAAGACTCTGTCCAATAATGCGGCGGCTGTTTTCGATTCCATAGAGGGCGATGAAGCTGCCCATCCGGGGGCCCTGCGAGGAGCCGAGGAGGGTTTCGTAGAGCGTCTGGAACCAGCTGCGCAGGTTTTCCTTGCCGAAATGCTGCTTGCCGATTTCGAAGACGATGTTCTGGATCGCTTCGGCGCCTGCGTCGGAGGGAAGTTTCGCAAGTTCTGAATCGAGGTCGCGGAGGGCTGCGGCTTCCTCGGCTGTGGGGGGTCGGCGCCTCAGTGTCGGAACGACGAAATCACGGGCGTAATTGACCGCCAGCGCGATCAGCTTGTCCATTTCCGGATTCTGTTCAGGCGACGTGCCCGGCGCATAGCTCTGCACAAACTTCCACGCCGTTTCCTTGTCGCCGACTCCCGGCAAGCTCACCAAGTTGAGTAGCAGGCCGTAGGTGACCGGCGGGATTCGCGCCGGGACCTCGCCGCCGTGGATGTGGTGCGCCGGGTTGCCTAGCTTCTGTTCGACCGGTTGGGCCGGGTAGCGCTCGCGGAACTGGAAATATTCGTCGACCGCGCGGGGGATGACTCCGATGTGCAGGCTCTTCGCCTTCTTCGGCTCGCGGTAGATGTAGAAGGCGAGGCTCTCTTCCGAGCCGTAGCGGAGCCATTCCTCTAAGCTGAGGCCGTTACCCTTCGACTTGGAAATTTTCTCGCCTTTTTCGTCGAGGAACATCTCGTAGTTGAAACCCTCGGGCGGTCGGCCGCCGAGGACCCGGGCGATCTTGCTCGACTGGACGACGCTGTCGATCAGGTCCTTGCCGGCCATTTCGTAATCGACGCCCAGAGCGACCCAGCGGGCAGCCCAGTCGACCTTCCACTGCATCTTTGCGTTTCCGCTGAGCGCCGACTGCTCGATGCGCGTGCCTTCGTCGTGGAAGGCGATGATCCCGGCTTCGGCGTCGACGACCTCGACCGGCACCTGAAGCACCACGCCGGTTGCGGGCGAGATCGGGAGTAGGGGCGAATAGGTCTTGCGCCGCTCTTCGCGCAGAGTCGGGAGCATCACGCCCATGACGGCGTCCCAGTTGCGAAGGACTTCGCGGATGACTTCGTCGAACCGGCCTTCGCGATAGCATTCGGTCGCCGAGAAAAAGTCGTAGTCGAAGCCGAAGCGGTCGAGGAAGGTGCGGAGCATCGCATTGTTGTGAGCGGCGAAGCTGTTGTGGCTCCCGAACGGATCGGGGATTCGGGTCAACGGCTTGCCGAGATGGGCGTGCAGAAGCTCCTGGTTGGGGACGTTGTCGGGGACCTTCCGAAGCCCGTCCATGTCGTCGCTGAACGCGATCAGGCGCGTCGGATTGCCGGTCAGCTCTTCATAGGCGCGGCGTACGAAGGTGGTTCGCGCAACCTCGTTGAACGTGCCGATGTGCGGCAGGCCCGAGGGGCCGTAACCAGTCTCGAAGATCACCGGTTCGCCACCCGGCTTGCCGTCCGGCCACCGCTTCAACAGCTTGCGCGCTTCCTCGTAAGGCCAGGCCTTTGACGCCATTGCGGCATTTCGAAGCGTTTCGCGGTCCAAATTCGTTGCTCTTCTGTTCTCGCGAGGCCAAGGTCGGCGAGGTGGCCGCTCCTTTGCCTCTTCCAGCGTTGCACGCAACCCATGCCGGAATCTGGATCGCCGATCCGGGCGGAGAGTTGCGCGAGGCGACTCGCGGCGAGGCGATCGCGCGGGCGGCGGAGACTCCGCACATCGTCCTCAACGCGCCCTTGGTGGGGCAGAGGCTCGGCTACGCGGAATTGTCGGGGCTCGATCTTCTGGAGCTGTTTGCTTTCCTTCACCCGGCGCGGTTCGCGGTCCCGACTCCGGCCGGGCTGAGCCGGGCGGTCGGGCTGGAGGCTCCGTCGAGCGAAGCCGAAGCCGCGACGGTGCTCCAGACCATCGCGGCGAAGCTTCTCGCTGTGCTTGCGGACGCGGACTGGGCGGAGCGCGAAGGCGCATGGACGGCGAACGCGAGCTTGCAGCGGCTTGGCTGGGGCTGGGCGTCACTTGTGGGTGCGCGGCTGGAGCGGCCTGAGCGGGGCGAGCGGATGCTGTTCTCGCGGCTTCCGCAATGGGAGGAGACCGGCGAACAGGTGCCCCCGCTCGCGACCAGCGTCCGTCCTGCGGAGGCCGAAGCGAAGCTGGCCGAACTGACCGGCAAGGGCGCCGAGCCGCGCGAGGGGCAGAAAGCCATGGCGGCCGCCGCGGCTCCAATTTTCGCCCCGCGGCAGGCGCGCGACGGGCCCAACATGTTGCTCGCGGAGGCAGGGACGGGGATCGGAAAGACGCTCGCCTATCTCGCTCCGGCGGCGCTCTGGGCGGATCGGTCGGGCGGGACGGTCTGGGTTTCGACCTTCACCAAGGCACTCCAGCGGCAGCTCGATTCGGAAGGGCCGCGATTGTTCGCCGATCCGAAGGAGCGAGCCAAGCGGATGGTGATCCGCAAGGGCCGCGAGAACTACCTGTGCCTTCTGAACCTCGAAGATGCGCTCCAGGGCGGGTTCGCCGGGCGAGCGGCGATCCTGGCGCAACTGGTCGGGCGGTGGGCGGCGTACAGCAAGGACGGCGACATGGTCGGCGGCGACTTGCCGGGCTGGCTTCCGAGCCTGTTCCGGAGGGCGGGAGCGACCGCGCTGACCGACCGGCGCGGCGAGTGCGTCTATGGCGGCTGCCCGCATTACCGGCGCTGCTTCATTGAGCGGGCGGAACGGGCTGGGCGCGACGCAGACCTCGTCATCGCCAACCACGCGCTGGTGATGATCAACGCGGCGCGCTCGCGCGAGACGGCTCCGGACAGGATCGTGTTCGACGAAGGGCATCATCTGTTCGATGCCGCCGATTCGACTTTCGCGGTGGCTTTGAGCGGGCAGGAAGCGATCGAGCTTCGGCGCTGGATCGTCGGCCCGGAAGGCCGTTCGCGGGGGCGTCGGCGGGGGCTTTCGGCGCGGCTGATGGACGTCGCTTCCTACGACGATGAAGGCGGAGTGGCGCTGGAGCAGGCGATCGAGGCGGCGCGGATGCTCCCGTCCGAGGGCTGGCTGGGGCGGATCGCCGAGGGCGCGCCGTTCGGGCCGGTCGAGGCGCTTCTCGCCGAGGTGCGCGGCACGGTTTACGCGCGCTCGAAGGCGCAGGATGCCGGGTACGGACTGGAGACCGAGCTTGCCTCGCCCGACGGGCCGCTGGTCGATCGAGCAGCGGCCGCCCTGGAATCGCTGGAGGCGCTGCACAAGCCGTTGTCCGTGCTTTCGCGGCGACTGGAGGCGGTGCTCGAAGACGCGCCCGACTGGCTCGATAGCCAGGCGCGCGCACGGGTCGAGGGCGCGATCAACGGCCTCAAGTGGAGGCGCGAGACGCTGGCCGCGTGGGCCGCGTTGCTGGCCCGGGTCGGCGGCGCGGCGGATTCGGATTTCGTCGACTGGCTGTCGGTCGATCGGGTCGACGGGCGCGAATATGATATCGCGATCAACCGCCGCTGGCTCGATCCGACCCGGCCGCTCGCCGAGACCGTTCTGAAGCCGGCGCAGGGCGTGGTCGTCACCTCGGCGACCCTGCGTGGCGGAGACGATTGGGATACCGCCGATCAACGCACCGGCGCGGCATACCTTGAATCGAGCGTCGGGCATTTTGAGGCGGAGAGCCCGTTCGATTACGGCACGTGCTCGGAAGTGCTGATCGTCACCGACATCAAGCAGGGCGACATCGCCGCGCTGGCCGGTGGCTATGCGCGGCTGATTGAGGCGGCCGAGGGCGGGACGCTCGGGCTGTTCACCGCGATCGCGCGGTTGAAGGCGGTCCACGCTCGGATCGCCGACCGGCTGGCAAGGGCGGGCTTGCCGCTGCTCGCCCAGCACGTCGACCCGATCGATCCGGGGACTCTCGTCGACATCTTCCGCGACGATCCGCGCGCTTCGCTGCTCGGAACCGATGCTTTGCGCGACGGGGTCGACGTGCCTGGCGAGTCTCTCAGGCTGGTGGTGATGGAGCGGGTACCGTGGCCGCGCCCGACGGTGCTTCATGCGGCGCGGAGAATGGCCGGCGGCGGGAGTGCTTATGACGACCGGGTGGTTCGGGCGCGGCTAGCGCAGGCGTTCGGGCGACTGATCCGGCGGCAAGGCGACCGGGGCGTGTTCGTCATCCTGTCGGCGGCGATGCCGTCGCGGCTCCTTCGCGCCTTCCCGCCGGGAGTGCGGGTTAGCCGGGTGCCGCTGGAGGAAGCGATTCTGCGGGTGAGAGAGCGGCTGGGCGGCCGTCCCGCCGACGAGCTTTCAGTCGCGCAAGGCCGATGCGAGCCGGTCGCGGATCCGCACTAGCTGCTCCACCTCAACCGACGGGACTTGCGGAGAAACTGGATTCGGAACGCGCGGCTGAAGTCCCGGCTCGGCCGGGCGGTCCATATATTCCGTCGAGACTTCCAGCGAATCCTCTTCCGGCTCTCCGGGCCGCTGGCGAAGCACCTTCTGGACTCCGCGAACCGTGTAGCCTTCGTCATTGAGAAGGCGGTTGATCCGTCGCGCGAGAGCGACATCGTCGGGCCGGTAGTAACGGCGGTTCCCCGCGCGCTGCAAAGGCTTGAGTTGCGGGAACTTGGTTTCCCAGTAACGCAGGATGTGCTGGGCGACGCCGAGCTCGCTGGACAGTTCGCCGATCGTCAGGAAAGCGCCCGGTGCCTTGTGGCCGGTCGCAAGCATAGTCACGTCTATCTCGCGATCCGGTCGCGCAAGATCTGGCTTGCGCGGAAGGTCATCACCCGGCGCGGAGCGATCGGCACTTCGATCCCCGTCTTGGGATTGCGGCCGACCCGCTGTCCCTTGTCGCGAAGGATGAAGCTTCCGAAGCCGGAAATCTTGACGTTCTGCCCCTCGGACAAGGCGTGGCACATGTGGTGAAGGACGCGCTCGACGAAATGGGCGGATTCGGCACGCGACAGGCCCAGGTTGCGATGAACCACGTCGGCAAGGTCGGCGCGCGTGAGCGTGCCCGACAGCCCCGGCTGCCCGTCCATCCGTGCGATTCCCAAATCGGCCATTTGCAGTTTCCTCCCCCGCCCCGTCGGCCCGAGCCCGATTTCCGGTTCCTGAACCGTAATGGAAATGTCTTGGCCCGGCAATTCGACTCTGGTCGAATTTCCTATCCTATTCAATATCTGAGCGCCGCCGCCCCCCAGGTAAAGCCGCCGCCCATCGCCTCGAGGACGACGAGATCGCCACGCTTGATTCGCCCATCGCGAACGGCGGTGTCGAGCGCAAGCGGAACCGACGCGGCCGATGTGTTGGCATGCTTGTCGACTGTTACGACGACCTTTTCGGCTGGCAGGCCGAGCTTCTTCGCGGTCGCATCGAGGATCCGAGCGTTCGCCTGATGGGGGACGACCCAGTCGACGTCGGCGGCATCGAGGCCGGCCGCGTCGAGGACCTCGGTCATCACCTCGGCGAGATTGACGACGGCGTGGCGAAAGACCTCGCGGCCCTTCATCCGCAATTTGCCCACAGTGCCGGTCGTGGACGGGCCGCCGTCGACGAACAGCATGTCGTTGTGGCGCCCGTCGGCGTGGAGTCGAGTCGCGAGAATCCCGCTCTCCCCTTCGCGCGCTTCGAGAACGAGGGCACCGGCGCCATCGCCGAACAGGACGCAGGTCGCGCGGTCTTCCCAATCGAGGATCCGGCTGAACGTCTCCGCCCCGATCACCAGCGCGCGCTTCGCGGAACCCGAGCGGAGCATCGAATCGGCGACGCTGAGCGCGTAGAGGAAGCCGGTGCACACGGCGTGGACGTCGAAAGCGATGCAATCGTCGATTCCCAGCATCGCCTGAACCTTCGTCGCCGACGAAGGGAAGGTCTGGTCCGGGGTCGCGGTCGCAAGGACGATGAGCCCGATGTCGGCCGCCTTGACGCCCGCATGGTCGAGCGCGTTGACCGCTGCTTCGTGCGCGAGGGTCGCGGTGGTTTCGCCTTCGCCAGCGACATAGCGGCTCCGGATCCCGGTGCGCTCGACGATCCACTGGTCGGAAGTGTCGACTGTCAGCGCAAGCTCGTCATTGCCGATTCGGCGCTTGGGAAGAGCGGAGCCGACGCCCGCGATCACTGAGCGAACACTCACTCCGCGGCCTCGTGACTGAAGGCATGGGCGCGGAAATTGTCGAGGTCCTCGCCGATCTTTCTCGTGATATCGTTGCGCACCATTCGCGCGGCGACCTTGATCGCGTTCGCGGTTCCCTTGGGGTTCGCGCTTCCGTGGCTTTTCACCACCAGGCCGTTGAGGCCGAGGAAGACCGCACCGTTGTGGTTGTTGGGGTCGAGATGGACTTTGAGGAGGTTGAGCGCCGGCCGCGAGAGAGCGAAACCGGCCTTGGAGCGAAATGAGCTTTTGAACGCGCGGCGAAGAAGGTCGGTCACGAAGCGCGCGGTGCCTTCCGCGGTCTTGAGCGCGATATTTCCGGAAAAGCCGTCGGTGACGACGACGTCGACATTGCCGCGTGAGAGTTGGTCACCTTCGGTGAAGCCGTCGAAGCTGAATGGAAGATAATCGGCCTCGCGGAGAAGCGCGGCGGCTTCCTTCAATTCGTCGGTGCCCTTCAACTCTTCGGTGCCGATGTTGAGCAGGCGAACCCGGGGCTGGTCGATCTTGATTCCGCAGCGGGCATAAGCCGCGCCCATGACCGCGAACTGGACGAGGTTCTGCGCGTCGCACTCGGTGTTGGCGCCAAGATCGAGCATGACGACATCGGTTTCGCCCATGGTCGGAAGCGCCGCCGCCAAAGCGGGCCGGTCGATACCGGGCATTGTTCGGAGGGCGAGCTTCGCCATCGCCATCAGCGCGCCAGTGTTTCCGCCGGAAACGGCCGCGTCGGCCTGGCCGTCCTTGACCGCGGCGATGGCCATTCCCATCGACGTGGTTTTGGCCCGCCGAATGGCCTGGCTCGGCTTTTCGGTGGCTGCGATCGCTTCCGAAGTATGGACGACCTCGATGGTACTCGAATCGTGCTTCGTGCGCTCCAGCTCGGGACGGATCAGCCGCTCGTCGCCATAGATGACGAAGCGAAGCGACGAATCGCGGCGGTGCGCCCGGCCAACCCCGGCGATCATCGCCGCGGGACCGCTGTCACCGCCCATTGCGTCAATGGCTATGCGCGGGGCTGCTTCCATGTTTGCAGCGCCTGCCGTAGCCGCTTCTTACGCCTCGTCCGAAACGATCTCGCGACCATTATAGTGGCCGCAGGCCGGGCAAAGGTTATGCGGCAGCTTCAGCTCGCCGCAGTTCGGGCATTCCTGGAACTGCTTTGCGGTCAGCGCGTGATGGCTGCGGCGCATGTTGCGTTTCGAAGGCGAAGTTTTTCTTTTGGGGACAGCCATTCCGGCACCTGCCTGATTTCATAAAAAAATTGGCGACGATCTGCGCCTGATTTCAACGGGCGTACCCGAGGTGGCGGCCGGATCGTCGCGAACCGCGGCTCCTATAGCGCAACTCGGCGGTGTTGCAAGTGCGAGAGCCTAGGCCGCGAGTGCCGCATCGCCGACGAGCGGATTGGTCTGCCGCTCGTAGCCGAAGGTCGACATCGGGCCGTGGCCCGGGACGAAGGCGGTGTCGTCGCCCATCGGCCACAGCCGCTGGGTGATCGAATCGATCAGCTGCTGGTGATTGCCCATCGGGAAGTCCCAGCGGCCGATCGAGCCTTTGAACAGGACGTCGCCGACGATTGCGAGTTTCGATTCGGGATGGTGGAAGACCACGTGGCCGGGCGTGTGACCTGGGCAGTGGCGAACGTCGAACGTCAGCTCACCGACCGTGACAATGTCCTTGTCCTCGAGCCAGCGGTCAGGCTCGAAGGGGACTCCGCGGACTCCCCAGCGCTTGCCGTCGTCGTCGAGCCGCGAAATCCAGAAGCGGTCTTCTTCCTGCGGGCCCTCGATCGGTACGCCCAGCTCCTTTGCGAGAACGCCCGCTTCGCCCGCATGGTCGATATGGCCGTGCGTCAGAAGGATTTTCTCGATGGTGACTCCTGCCTCGGCGGCGGCCGCCTTGAGCTTCGGGAGGTCGCCGCCGGGATCGACGAACGCGCCGCGCATGGTTTTCGTGCACCACAGCAAAGTGCAATTCTGCTGAAGCGGAGTGACCGGCGTGATCGCCGCCTTGAGGGGCGGTTCGCTCATTTGGGCTCGGGAAGCGCCGCCATCGACGGCGGCTCGTCCTTCATCGACTCGGAAACGGCTTCGGCCTTTCGAAGCACTCGAAGCAGGTTTCCACCGGCGAGCTTGCCGAGGTCCTTGTCGCTCCACCCGCGACGGATCAATTCGGCGAACAGCAGCGGATAGCCGCTGACACTGTTCATCCCCGGCGGGGCTTCGTCATAGCCGATTCCGTCGAGATCGCCGCCGAGCCCGACATGGTCGTGTCCCGCGATTTTGACGACGTGCTCGATATGGTCGGCAACCAGCCCGACTGCGATTTTCGGCGCGGGGTGGGCGGTTTGCCACTCCTTCATCTTCGCTTCGCGGGCGTCAGGCTGGCCAACGTAGAGCGAATCGATCCAGGCCTGCTCTGCGGCCTGCTCCGCCGACCACAGCCGGTAAGACTCAGACAAATGGCCGGCGTAAAAATTGACCATCACCACGCCGCCGTTTGCCGGAAGCATCGCAAGCACGTCGTCCGGGACGTTGCGCGGGTGATCGGAAAGGGCTCGGGCGTCGCTGTGCGAGAAAATGACCGGCGCCTTCGTTACTTCGA
>Ga0207705_10001687_pt1 | contig 17568 bp, 18 predicted proteins | sample KBSC13metaG_FD_184314 | JGI IMG/M metagenome (GOLD analysis project Ga0207705, IMG submission 184314) | Corn rhizosphere microbial communities from Kellogg Biological Station, Michigan, USA - KBS C1-3 metaG (SPAdes) (version 2) | ecosystem: Host-associated > Plants > Roots > Rhizosphere > Soil ...
CGCCGAGATCGCCGCTTACACAAATCAAATCACCTTTTTTTGCGCCGCTTCTTGTTACATATTTATCTGGTGCTACTTCTCCAATTGCTGTTACACAAATGATAAATCCTTTTTGCGAAGAAGTAGTGTCACCCCCTACAAGATCTACATTATATCGGTCGCAAGCAGCATAAACGCCATCGTAAAACTCACTGAGCGCCTCTACACTAAAACGGTTGCTAAAGGCGATGCTCATGGTTATCTGTGTTGGTGAAGCATTCATGGCATACACATCACTCAGGTTTACCATCACACTTTTATAACCTAAATGTTTTAGCGGATTGTACATCAGATCAAAATGAATTCCTTCAACCAGCATGTCGGTAGTAATAACCGTTTGTTTTCCAAAAAAATCCATCACCGCTGCGTCATCACCCACTGTTACAATGGTAGAAGCATTTCTGACTTCGTTATTTTTCGTAAGATGATCGATCAGGCCAAACTCTCCGAGGGTAGAAACTTCTGTTCTTTCAGGATCCATTTCGATTTTTTATTTTGATAAATAGATTACAAAGTTAATTCCAATTTGCGGAAGGTTTGGAATTGTATTTTTATTGAATAAATACGAGTGATCAGCAAAGAAAGAAATAAGCGCAATTAATGTTTTGTAAATTCACAAAGTTTCAAGGCTTTTTACAATGATGCTTAAAGCATTAAGTGATAAAAAAAATTTTTTTTGATTTTGTTATGTAAAAAGGCCTCATGCTTTTGCATGAAGCCTCATCAACTAAACTTCCACAACTATTTTTCAGATGTACATAATGAAAGTGTAATTATCAGCAATCTTTTGTTCGCAATTCGGAATTAAGGCGGTTCTTCTGTTCAGATTTTCAATTTTTTTGTCAATTTCTTCTTTGGCTTTATTTAATGAATCTCTCATATGGTTCACTTCTTTATCGCGTGCTTGTTTCATGGAATCGACTGCCCGCTGCATTTTCTGAATTTGCTTTTCCTGTGCATTTTTCAAAGAATCAATTTTTGGATTTTTGTCATAACGGTATGTGCCGCCTTGATCGTTTGCCGGTGGAGACGTTTGATTGTTATTATCATCAGAATTATTGTTCCAATCATCATCCCTTCCATCAGAACGACTTCCATTCAATGTATAAAGACCATCCTGCTTCATGATATATTTTACACCATAACTGTAATCATAGTCGTGGTCGTTATCATTATTATAATAATACCAATCGGGATCCTGCGTGAAAAAACGATACCGCACGCGGTTGCCGTATCCAAAATTTTTGTCGATTTTAATGTAGTGGCCAACCGGAACCGCGATCGTTGCTTCCACATACTGGTTACGAAATTTATCAGTTGTATTAACCGTGATTGCTCGGTCTAACATGAGCAACGAATCATTTTGCTGTGCATTGAAACTAATAAGCGAAACAAGTGTATCTGCAAACCTGCGGCTTCGGCCATTGGACATTTTGATGATACTGAGTTGAAAACTATCTGTCGGAGATTTGGTAACTTTTATTCTAACATTTCCGATAAAAGCCGTGTCATCTGTAGAACCAAAGGTTCCAAAAGGTTCAAGATTAAACCAGCCAATCCTTCTGTAGTTCAAGTTTTCAAAAGGAACCACTTCCAGGCTTTTTACTGAAGGATTTGATAGCGGAATTTGCTGTTCATTTAAAGAACTGATGCTTCTAAAATCACGGCCAACAGATGTGATCAGGGATACGAAACAAACAATTCCGAGAATCCAAAGGGCGACGAACGAATAACGCATTAATTTATTCGCTGTTTTTACTCTTGCAAATCTTCTGATGATAAAAGTGATGATGCCGATAACCGGAACTCCAATAAAGAAAATTAAGGTTCCCCAGGCCAGAACGGTTTGCCAGCCATCATTCAAGACAAAATTCTTCAGAGGAAATAAACCAATCGCAACAATCGCTATTGCAAACAAAGCAACGATGATTGCCAATGCGATACATCCGAGAATAAAATACATAAATATTTTAAAGAGCGTTGTAATGATCTTTCCAAGCATCCCGCTGGAGCGGCGTGCGGCATAATGAACTTCCTTTCCAAAATCTGCGCCTTTTTCTTTAGCCAAATTTCCGGCTTCCGCACCCATTTTCCCCATTCTTTCACCTACATCCTGGCCCATTTTTCCCACTCTTGCACCGACTTCCTTCATTTCTTTCAAAACGGAATTTTTAATAGAATTCAAATCCACTTTTTCCCCTTTCATTTCCAGTTTTTCTGACGTCGTATTTGCTTCCGGAATTACTAACCACAGAATAATATAAACGATGAAACTGCCGGGGCTAAAAGAAAAGCTTAAAAAATTCGGGAAAGTAAGTGGCCCGATGTGTCCCCACCTGAAAAAGAAAGAGATAAACGGAATTAAAAAGATAAATCTGGGCAACCATGGATTCACATCAAAATAGGTTCCTATTCCGCTGCACACTCCCCCGATAATCTTTCCATCAGGATTGCGATATAACCTTTTGCGGACGCCATTTTCCAGCATGTTGCTTCCCGGTACAAACATCCACAAGATGATGTAAGCAAGAACTCCAATTCCGGAAACAAGAAATAAAATTCTGACGATTACCGGGTCTATTCCAAAGTAAGCGGCGATACCACTACAAACACCACCAAGAATCTTATTGTTTTCATCACGGTAAAGGCGTTTGCCTTTCCAACTCCAATCGCCCTGGAAAACGTTTTCGCTTTTCCTAGCATTACCAGCATCAGCAGTCTTATCGCTTTCATTATCGCCTTTATCTGCTTCTTCAAAATCTGCAGGGCGCCCCATGTTTTTAATAATTGCATTTACATCCTCATCTGTAATACATGTGCTGCCGGCTTTTAATCTTTCCTGGAACAATTCACTGATGCGACTTTCAATGTCGTTGATAATCTCATCTCTTCCTTCTTCATTGGCAAAATAACGACGCAGGCTTTCGATATATTGTTGCAGCAATTCATAAGAACTTTCTTCAATCGGCACTATCGTACCCTGAAAATTTATATTAATTACCTTTTTCATTTTAAATGTAGTTTATTGGTTGTTAAGTTGATTTTATGGTTATTTATTTTTGCCGGTTATTGTTTCGACCGCGCCTGCCAGTTCCAGCCATGTTGCTTCCAGCTCTTCATAAAATTTTGCTCCTTTTTCTGTAAGAGAAAAATATTTACGTGGTGGGCCGCTGTTGCTTTCTACCCAGCGATATGTGAGAAATTCGGCATTTTTTAATCTTGTGAGCAAAGGATACAGTGTTCCTTCCAGGATATTCAGGTTGGCCGATTTCATAATGTCAATTATATCACTCGGATATGCTTCCCCGAGCTTGATGATCGACAAAATGCAAAACTCCAAAACCCCTTTTCGCATCTGGCTTGCTGTGTTATCAATATTCATTGTAATTGGTTTTTTAGTCTTTTCAGATTTGCAAGACAAAGATAATACATTTCATAATACTGTGCAATACATACTACCTGCCTTTTTAAGGTAGCCATCGGTTTATTTAATTAAAACGCAATACTGACGTGGGTTTCAGTCAAAAATTACTTTTAAAAGAAAAAAAAATATTTTTATAGAGGGCAAAAAAATTGGATAAATGGCAGATATTTTCTGATTGAAGAGTTCTTTTTAGGTTTGCACTTCATCAAAAATCTAAAAATACTTTTATAGTTTATGCAAACCTTCATCTCCCTCCTCAGAGGCATTAATGTCAGCGGGCAAAAGAAAATCTTAATGATGGATTTAAAAGCGCTTTATGAGAATTTAAAATTCACAGACGTAACAACATTTATCCAAAGCGGCAATGTTATCTTTAAAAACAACGAAAAATTATCCGATATAGAATTTGCAAAAAAAATAGAAGAAGCGATTTATAAACATTTTGATTTTCAAGTTCCGGTAATTGTCAGAAGTAAAGATGAAATGAAAGAAATTATTTCTGCAAATCCATTTTTAAAAGAAGAAAATATTGACGAAAAAAAACTGCATGTTACTTTTCTCTCAGAAATTCCTTCAGAAGAAAATGCAATGAGTATTCAAAGTATGGATTTTTCTCCCGACCGTTTTATTATCCGGAATAAAGATATTTATTTATCAATACCCGCCAGTTATGGTGAAACAAAAATTTCCAATGCATTTTTTGAAAAAAAATTAAAAGTAAAAGCAACCACGCGAAACTGGAATACGGTAAAGAAATTATCTGCAATGGCTTCCCAGTAAAGAAACAAATAAAGCCAAATCCTTTTCTTTATTTTTCGATCCATACGGAAACAGAGCCTGCGGGTGCGAAGAAATTTCCCCAACCATCTTCATTGATTTCTACTTCCGAAGAATTTTTCCCCAGCAGATCAATAAATTTTTTTCCTGCGTACCGTTTGCCGATTTCCATATTTTTAAATCCGTCTTCACCATTGGAAAGTAAAACGGCGCAGCCGCTGTGTTCATCGTCCCCTTCACGTGTCCAGCCTACACAATTAACATGATCAAAATAATCGCGCTGGTTTCCGTATGCGTATTTGCTGCGTGCTTCCAAAAGTTTTTCTAATTCATCAACTTTATCCAGCCATATCTCATATTCTTTGCCATCTCTGCCATTATCTTTATAGTGTGCTCCGTAAAGATCCGGATAAAAAACACAGGGATACCCTTCTTCGCGCAGCAGGATAATAGAATAGGCAATCGGCTTGAACCACGCTTCTACCGGCGCTTCCAGCGCCTGTAGTGGTTGTGTATCATGATTATCTACAAGAGTAACGGCTTTCTCAGGCATCGCTTTCAACAACGTCTCGTCCAGTATTTTGCGCATATCATATTCGTTTCTCTTTTCAGAAGCATTGTGGAAATTTTCCTGGAGCGACGCATCAAAAAGGCTCATTTCCCCTTGTGTTTCTTCGATATATTTTAATAATAAATTCAGATACCCGGGAGCCCAATATTCCCCCACTGCAAAAATTTCTTGCCCGCTACTTTCACGCAATTCCCTTAACCAGTCAACATAAAAAGCTGGAGTAATGTGCTTTACTGCATCCAGGCGCACGGAATCAAAATTCCTTTGATACCAATACCATTTTGCCCAACTGATCAGCTCTTCACGAACCGCCTCGTTTCTGAAGTCGATATCGTCGTACATCAGGAAATCGTAATTCCCCTTTTCATCGCTTATCATTTCCTCCCATGAATCTCCATACCCGTTCAATATCCGGAAAATGCCTGTTTCATCTAAATCCTTTGCATAATCAACACCCGAGAAACACATAAAATTCCATTCAAAAGCAGAGTATTTTTTTGCTCTTCCAGGAAAAGTAAATTTGGTATATGCTTCAATTTCAAAAGGCGCAGAAATAACTTTTGTCCTGTTATCCGGGTCAACTTTAACTACTTTTACTTTTTCCGTTTCATCCGCGCCGGATTTATGATTTAAAACAATATCTACCATCACGCGCATTCCGGCGTCATGCACGGCATCTATTGCCTCAAAATATTCTTCACGGGTTCCGAATTTGGTACGTACAGATCCTTTCTGATCAAACTCGCCCAAATCATAGAGATCATAGGGATTATAACCTTCGCTGAGACCACCGGTTGATCCTTTATAAGCCGGAGGAAACCAAATTGTGGTAAAACCGAGTTCTTTGAGTCGCGGCGCTTCTGTTTTTATTTGTTTCCAAAGTGAGCCGTCAGATGGTAAATACCAATGAAAATACTGGAGTATTGTTCCCTGCATAAATTTATTTTTTTCCTATTCTTCAAATGACGTACCGAACAAATAAAAATTTAAAAGAATTGAAAAAACATTTGAACATATAAATGAAAAGCTTCGCCATTTGTGCTTTCATTTTATCCTCCATTTTGTTCAACTTTCACATTTTCATTGATAGTTTGCTCAAATATTACCAGCAGTTTTTTGACTTCATTTAAAGTCGTCATGTCAGTGATGTTGTTGTGGTCATTGACCTTAGTAGAAGCAAATGAAATTAAAAGCTGAAGATGATGTATGTTTTTCGCTTCAATAACATGCAGAGTTTCTAACAGAGACTGATGGCCAAATTTCCCATCGGTAGAAGCGGTAATTAGCATGGTTGGTTTCTGGGAAAACTCGCTTGTTCCGACTGTCCAGTCAATCGCATTCTTTAAACTTCCGGGTACGCCATGAGCATATTCCGGTGTACAAATAATTACACCATCTGCGCTATTCAATAACTGTCTGAAACTAAGAACTTCTTTTGATACATTTTCGTTGTCATCATCGGGATTGAATTGCGGCAAATGCGTGAGACCGGTATAAAGGTCAATACCAAAGATATCTTTTGAAAGTTCTGCGATTGCTTTTATGAGACGATGATTGGTAGAATTTGTTCTTGTGCTGCCGCAGATCGCCAGTATTTTTTTCCTGTTTTGCATGGTTCTTTTTTAATGCTTTTAATAGTTTAATTTTTTTGTTTTTCTTCTTATCTTCTGTTATTGATTAATTCAGCAAGAGGTTTCAATCTGTACCTTCCTGTTTTGCATTTACGATTTTTTCCCAGCCACTTTCTGAAAGAAGATGTGAAGGGAAAACACAGGTAAAAATTTTCGACATAAAAAAATTGATGCAAACAAATTTAGAAGTTATCACAAAACATTTTGCAGTAAAGAAAGAAATATCCGGGATTTCCATTTTAATTAAATTAAAGTGGTTTAACTTTTGAAGTAGCAACAGAAATTTCATTCATGCCCGAAGGCCCGTCAATAGTTATTTTAAAAGAAGAGGTTCAACCTTTTATCGGAAAGAAAATTATTAAAGTAGAAGGCAACAGCAAACAGGATATTCAGCGATTATCCGGCAAAACAATCATTGATTTTAAAAGCTGGGGCAAGCATTTTTTAATCTGCTTTGAAGATTTCACGGTTAAAATTCATTTCATGCTTTTTGGCAGTTATAAAATCAATGGACAAAAGGAGGACCGTGCTCCGCGCCTTCGATTAATTTTTGATGAAGGAGAAATGAATTTCTATGCATGCTCGGTAAAAATCCTGGAAGAAAATTTAGATGAAATCTACGACTGGACGTCAGATGTAATGACTGATCTATGGAATCCGAAAGCGGCAAAAGAAAAATTAAAAAGCATTCCTGATACCCTTGTCTGCGATGCCTTATTGGATCAGAATATTTTTACAGGAGTAGGAAATATCATCAAAAATGAAGTGCTTTTCAGAACCAGGATTCACCCGGAAAGTAAAATCGGAAACATTCCTCAAAAGAAAATAAATGAATTAATTAAAGAAGCGCGTAATTATAGTTTTGATTTTTTAGAATGGAAGAAACAATATGTATTACGAAAACACTGGCTGGCACATACCAAAACCGTTTGCCCCAGATGCAATATTCCTTTCGTAAAAAAGCATTTAGGAAAAACACACAGGAGAAGTTTTTATTGTGAAAATTGCCAGATATTATATTAATCGGCTGATTAAAGATTTTCTGCTGCAAAAGTATTTCCCTGGTTCATATCACCGGTATCATAACCTTTTTTGAACCAGTACATTCTTTGTGCAGAAGTGCCGTGCGTAAATGAATCCGGCGTTACCGTTCCCTGGTATTCCTGTTGCAAACGATCATCTCCTATTGCATTTGCGGCATTCAGTGCGTCCTGGATGTCCTGAGAATTAATAACGTTTTTCATCTTCTGATCATAATGTGCCCAAATGCCGGCATAAAAATCGGCCTGCAATTCCAGCGCCACCGAATATTTGTTGTATTCAGTTTGGCCTACCTGCTGCTGAATTTGTTCCATCTTCTTGGTAGTTCCCAACAAATCCTGCACGTGATGGCCAACTTCATGGGCCACAACGTAAGCCATTGCAAATTCTCCGGTAGCGCCAAACTGATCTTTTAATTGCTGGGCAAAAGACAAATCAATATATACATCCTGATCCACAGGGCAATAAAACGGACCAGTTGCTGCGCTTGCATTGCCACAGGCAGAAGTAGTAGAGCCGCTAAAAAGAACCAAAGTGGGATCTGTGTAAGTTCTGCCCATGTCGCTAAACAGTTTCGTCCAAACGTCTTCAGTATCTGCAAGAACTACTTTTACAAAAGCCGCTTCTGTATCCTGGGCAGCCTTTTGTTCGGTCGTTAACTCTTGTTGTTGAGGCGCGCCCAGTTGTTGCAGGTCATTCAAATCGCCGCCGCCCAATAAAAATTTGGCCAGGATAAATATTACACCGATAACTCCACCTCCTACCGCCATACCGCCGCCGGTAATACCGCGCCTGTCCTCAACATTAGAACTTTCTCTTCTTCCCATCCATTGCATAGTATAAGATTTAAAAGGTTTTAAATCGAATTAAAAACACACATTTATGATTTTACTTTTCGCTTGCTTTTAAATGTTTCAATTGCGCTTTTTGTAAAATCACTTAAGATCAATCGGCCACTTATCGCTGCTCTTTCTTTTAAAAGCGAGTCCCAGTTTTCTGTTCCCTGCCAGAAAATTTTTTTCATTTCAGCCATTGCTTCCGGATTGGAATGTGCGAGTGTATTTGCCAATCTGTAAACTGATTCATCCAGATCGTGTACAGATTGATGCACTTCTGCGAACAAGCCTTTTTGTTTGGCCCAGTCAGCATTTCTCCATAAAGTAGCATCTATGGCGATCTGGCTAAAAGCAGATCTGCCAATCTTTCTTTCTATTGCGGGGCCTACAACAAACGGCCCCATTCCAATTGCCAGTTCGCTCAATTTTACCTCAACTTCTTTTACAGCAATTGCATAATCAACAGAAGCAGCAAGGCCTACGCCGCCGCCAACACATTTTCCATGAATGCGGCCAATAATCAACTTAGGACATTTTCTCATCGCATTGATTACATTGGCGAAGCCCAGGAAAAAATCCGTTCCCTCTTTTTCATTTTTCACGGCAATCAATTCATCAAAACTTGCGCCGGCACAAAAAGCTCCGTTTCCTGCACTTTTCAATATAACCACTTTTGTATCATGGGTACCGGCATAATGAATCTCCTGGGCCAACGCATCTAAAATCCTTCCGGGTAACGAATTACTATGTGGATGAAAAAACTCGATGGTGGTAATTCCATGCTCTGTGTGGGATTTCACGTATTCTTCCTGCATGTCGTTCATAAATTTTCTATTTCTAATTCAAATATATTTTTTTCTCTTTTAAAAAAGTTGTGATTTCTTTCTAACCATTGTCAAAATCGTCGACACACCAATCAAAGGTTCTTCTGTTTCATCTAAAATTTCCACATACCATTTTACAATTCCTTTTGGAATATCAATGCCTTTTACATGAGCAGTTTCAGGAGTTACTTCTTTTAATTCCTGAGAAATTTTTTCTTTACAGGTAAATCTTACATAAATTTCCGTGCCGGAATAAACCGGTTTTGTGAAACGCAACTCGTCAATTCCGTAATTTAATAACACCGGATTTTTTTCATAGCTGTCAACAAACAAGCCAGCAGCAACACTCATGATAAAATAACCGTGCGCCACTTGTTCATCAAACATCGTATCAGTAAAATCATTCGTTTTTATGTGTGCATAAAAATGATCTCCACTTAATTCTGCAAACTTGTCAATATCTTCTGAAGTAATTTTTCTTTTTTCAGTAATAAGCTGATCGCCAATTTGCAGTTCTTCAAAATATTTTTTAAAAGGATGAACTGTATCAGTTTTTCCCTTCGCTCCCGGCTGATAAACACTGGTAATTGCCGTCAACATTGAAGGCGAACCTTGTACGGCCACTCGCTGCATATAATGTTTTATTCCACGCAAGCCGCCCATTTCTTCGCCACCGCCAGCACGACCAGGACCGCCGTGAATCAGCATCGGCAAAGGCGAACCGTGGCCCGTACTTTCTTTTGCACAATCTCTGTTCAGCACTAAAATTCTGCCATGAAAAGTGCCGCTACCTAAAACGAAATTTCGCGCTATTTGTTCGTTTGTTGTAACTAATGAACTGCATAAACTTCCTTTGCCAAGTTTTGACAGCGCAATCGATTCATCCCTATTTTTATAAGGCATAATGGTACTTACCGGTCCAAATGCTTCTACCTTGTGAACTTCATCACTTGCAAAAGGCTTTTCATTTTTTAATAAAAGCGGGCTCATAAAAGCGCCTTTTTTATTATCGGCATCAATCAATTCAACGCTATCAAGGCTGCCATAGAGTATTTGCGAAGAAGCGAGTAATTTTTGAACTTGTTCCAGAACTTCTTTTTTTTGCGACTGACCGGCCAGCGCGCCCATTCTTACTTTTTCGTTTTCAGGATTGCCAATTGTTGTTTGTGCCAGTGATTTACTAATCGCTTTCCACACATCTTCCATTTTATTTTCAGGAACAAAGATTCTCCTGATGGCAGTACATTTTTGCCCGCATTTCGAGGTCATTTCTTTTCTCACTTCTTTTATAAAAATATCCCATTCCGGCATTTCGGGAGTTACATCCTCGCCAAGTACGATACAATTAAGCGAATCGGCTTCAAGATTAAATGGAACATTTTCACGAAGAATACTTGGGTTCGATTTTAGCATCAATCCTGTAGATGCAGAACCGGTAAAAGTGATCAGATCCTGCGAAGTAACATGGTCGAGAAGGTTTCCGGCGCTTCCACAAATTAATTGCAAAGCACCTTCCGGTAAAATTTTAGAAGCGATGATTTCTCTTACAACAGCTTCCGTTAAAAAAGAAGTGATGGAGGCCGGTTTTACAACCGCCGCTACTCCGGCAAGTAAATTCACCGCAATTTTTTCCAACATTCCCCAGACCGGGAAATTAAATGCATTGATGTGAATTGCCACCCCTTCTTTTGGCAATAAAATATGTTGGGCAGCAAAAGTGCCGCCTTTGCTCAAACCAATATTTTCTCCATCTAAAGCAAAAATTTCATCCGGTAATTTTCTGCGTAAAGAAGCATTCGAAAATAAATTACCAATTCCGCCTTCAATATCAACCCAGCTATCTGCACGGGTTGCACCGGTTTTGTAACTAAGCTGATAAAATTTTTCTTTGTGTTGCAGCAGATGAAGTGCCAAAGCCTTGAGCATTCTGCCTCTTTCCTGGAAAGTCATTTTACGTAAAGCCGGGCTTCCGGTTTTTCTGCCATAATCCAGAATGGAAGCAAAGTCCAATCCTTTTGTAGTAGCAGTTGCTATTATTTCTCCGTTTACTGCATTATATAATTGCTGGCCGTCACCATCGCCTTCTATCCATTTTCCTGTAATATAGTTTCCGAGTTTCATTTACCGTTTTTTGGACTAATTACACGAATTTACACGAATTGCAAGAAAGAAAAATAAGGCGGAAAATCATTCTATAGTTTCCGAGACGCCGGATTCTTTTACGCAATTAATTTTTCCTTGTCCTTAACCAGCCAAAAAAATTCATCAGGAAAATTCCAATGGCATGCCACAAACTAATAGCGTAACAACATGAATCGGCCGGATACAATCGCTGTCAGTCAATCTTTCAAAATTGAAAATTGAAATGATGATTACGAAAAGTGAGATGGCCATTCCGCGTTGGTTGCTTCTTCCCATAATTTTAAAGTTTAAAGTTTTAGTAATTGCATGCCATATAAAAATATAACATTTTGCTTACTAAGCAAGTCATTGCAAGCACCTTTTGAGTTAATTTAAAACTTATTTTTGTACTTATGAATATCTTCAGATTAGCAGCGGAACTTTTTTTAATTTATCTTCTGTATAAATTCATTTTTGATTTTATTATTCCTGTGTACGAATCATCCAAAAAAATAAAAAAACAATTTGGAGAGATGCAGGAAAAAATGCAGAATAATATGAATCAATATCAGAATCAGCAAAAGCCTGCACAATCCCAACCTGCAAAACCCGTACAAAAAGAGGGGGATTATATTGATTTTGAAGAAGTGAAATAATAATTTCCTTACAGCAAAAGCACAAATAATTAAGATTTCTTTTTTTTTAAAATTACAAGCCCAAATCTTCTATTTTCACATTTGGCAAAAGATGAATGGTTTGCAATCCTGCCTTTTTTGCACCTTCAATATTATGTAAAGAATCGTCGATAAATAATGTTTCAGCAGGTTCAATTTCAACGTTCTTTAAAACCCAATCATAACATGCAGGATCTGGTTTTCGCAAACCAATTTCACACGAATAAAATGCCTGATCAAAATATTCCTCCAGTGTTTTTACGCCTATTTGCTGATGTAAAGTCTCTTTAAAAGCAGCAATATGAACATAGTTGGTATTGCTCAAAAGATACGTTTTATATTTCGGCCTGATGCGCTCTAAAAATTGCAGGCTTTTTTCACGAAAAGAAAGAAGCATCGCATTCCAGGCTTTTCTGATTTCTTCATCTGACAAATGCAAGCCGGTGCAACCGTTGAATTCTTTATAAAAAATATCATCGGTAATTTCTCCCGTTTCGAGTTTTCGAAAAAGTTTATCAGCGTTTGCCTGTGAATACATTTCATCAAAATCAATAACGCCGAGTTTTTCGAATGCAATTCGGGTAAGGTTATAATCGACATCGAGGATAACGCCCCCAAGATCAAAAATGATATTTTTAAATTTTTGCATGAGCAAAGAAAATTAATTCTGAAGGAATGAAAAAACCTTATTCATTGAGGTAATAAAAAGCCGCACTACATGGAAAGTACGGCTTTTATTAAGTGGTCCCACCTGGACTTGAACCAGGGACCACCTGATTATGAGTCAGGTGCTCTAACCAACTGAGCTATAGGACCAATTACCAATAACGGTAATTTTAAGGCCTGCAAAAATAGAAAAATTAGCTTAGTCTGAAGAAATATTTTTTAGCAATTTTTATTTCAGCAAAAGAACAAATAATGTCAAAAAGGAATTTGAAAACTGCTTATAAATCTCTTAAAAAATATTTTTTACAATTTTTACAAATCCTTCCTTTTGAATTTTCTCATAGAAATCATGATTGGGAAAACGATCCAGATAAATAACCCAACAAATGAAAGTAGGATTCCTGTATTACTTCCAAAAAATTCACGGAAAACAGCGCCTGTATAACCCATTAAAGCTGAAATATCCATTTGCAAAAGGATCTGAATGCGGCTAAGATCTATTGGATTTAAAAAACTAAAAACCACCATTGCATTTTCCAACGGATAATCCTGGAACTGGAATAATAAGAATAAAACCAATGCATCGAATATTAATGAGAAGTAGAGCCACAGCAAGATTGAAAGTCCAATTCCTTTTGCTTTATCCCTGGTTATTCCTGCAGCAAGCATCGCAATGCTTACAAAAACGATCGTAAGAAATAATCCCATTGCAATCATCATAAATCCTGTAGCATCAGCATGATAAAGCAGGATAGGAATGCCGGCTCCAATGAAAAAAGCAATCGATAAAGAACTTGCTAATCCGGAAAAAATACTCAACCAGATGGTTCTTCTTTTTACAGGCTGGCTCACGAGCAATTCAATGAATTCTGAACTGTTATAAATATAAATGGTGGAAAAAATAATGCAAATGAGTGGAACAATGATCAAAACAATGTTCAACAAACTGAGCATTCCCTTGGCTGCATTGTCTTCCACATTGAAAACAGTAAATGAAATGAGCAGCAATAAAAGTGTATAGATCAACACAATTTTATTCTGTACAATATCTACGATAACATATTTTAATATCTTTTTCATAACAATAATTCAATAATCAGATAATTGACTAATTCAATAATTTAATAATCAACGGGTTCCTTCATTATCTTGCCAATCGCTTTTGCCAATTTAATTTCACCCGTTTCTTCTTTCAAAGTGGAAAGTTTTTTATGAAACAACAACTTTCCTTCCTGCATGTAAAAGACCTCAGTTATCAAATCATCGAGCTCGCTCAAAATATGTGAAGTAATGAGGATGAGTTTTCCATTTTGTTTTTCTTTGATTATTTTTTGCTTCAGTTTTTCTGAAGACAACGGATCCAATCCTGCAGTTGGTTCATCGAGGATCAATACATCAGGATGAAACATGAAAGCAAGGGCAGCGCTCACTTTCTGTGTGGTGCCACCGGAAAGCGTACTCATCTTTTTGTTCATCATTTTTTTTAATCCAAAGGCATCTATCAATTCTTCGTCAGGATTTTTATCGCTTCCTTTCCTGATGTCTTTCATCATGTCTATCACATTGGCAATGGTCATATTTTCGGGATAACGGCCAATTTGTGGCATATAGCCAATGTGGCTGCGGTACTGCCATTTGCCGGCAATTAATTCATTATTAAAATAAATGGAACCGCTATTGGGAACCACCATGCCTAACAATGTTTTTATCAAAGTGGTTTTCCCACAGCCATTTGGCCCGAGTAAAGCAATGCATTCTCCTTTTGAAAATGTAACGGATACATTATCAAGGGCGGTAAGTTTTCCAAACTTCTTGGTTATATTTTTCGTGTTTATCATAGTTTCAACGGCCTCATTAAGGGTTTTTCATCTTTTAAATTTTCCGGAGTGATGCCCGGTAATATTTTTTCACTTTTATCTAATAAAGAAACGATCAAACTTCTGAAAAGCATGAGGGCAGCAGGATTGCTTTCGATAATCATTGAATACATGCTTACAGGATGATATGGAACATCGCCAATATTGTCGCGGTTCAAATCATAGCCTTCATACTTGTCCCAATAGTTTCCATTAAATGTATTGAGTACAAGGGAACCATTGGTACCAACATCAAAAGTGTTTCCCATAAAATTATTTTCATAAAAAGCATTGTCATCACAGCTCGCCTGAATTTTCAGGGCATAACCATTGTTCAAAAAAGTGTTTTTATAAAAATTGTTGCGGCTGCAGCCTTCCATGTGTAGGGCAGTAGTGTTTTTAGTAAAATGATTTCCGGATATTTCGGCGTCTGTAATATCCTTTAGCAAAATGCCGTAAGCCGCGCCGCCCCAGTTGTTCAGAAAATAATTGTTGTACATGCGGATGTGATTGGTGTACATTACCGCAACGCCTGATTCATTTTCTTCAAAAATATTTGAGATATAAGTATCGTGATGAGAGAACATAAAATGAATTCCATAACGTACATTTTTCCTGCTGATATTTCTCCAAACCAAAGAGTTGGTTACAAACTCAAAATAAATTCCATCGCGGCATCCGGTGATCTTATTCCCGATGATCAACAAGCTGTCTGACTTCCAGCAATGAATGCCATTTCCACTTTGCACTTCATTTTTTCCGTAAGCAGTTATGCTGTTGTTTTTAACCGTGCAGCTTCTGCTATTTTGAAGAGAAATACCAAAATTGGCATCATCTACAATGTTGTTGATCGCAGTTACATGGTAACTATCGTATATCATTATCGCGCCAATATCCTTTATTTCTGAACGGCCGGTATGTTGTAGTTTAAAACCATCAACAGTGATTTCTTTTCCCCTGATAAAAAGAATTTCATGTTTGTATTCTCCATCAATGACAGGATGATTGATTCCTTTTAGAACAATGGATTTTTCAATAACAATTCCGCCCTCTTTATACAATCCGGCATCCACCAAAACTGTATCTCCGTTTTGAGCAATTTCCACCGCCTTTTGAATGGTTTTAATTTCCTTGTTTTTTCCAACAGAAATGGTTTTTCCAACAACGATACTTTTACCATCCACATTCTTACCTACGGATAACAAAAGAAAAATCAATATGATGTTTACAATCTTCATTTATTTTTCATTGATAAATTCATTCCATGTAAGCGGCTGTCCTTTCATTATTTTCATTAAATCAGTCAACTTGCTTTCATTATCGAAGCTTGCAATGTTGCCACCCATTGGCGAATGCAGATCTGCACTTTCAAAAAGAAATGCTTTTTGAGCCGGAATAAAATTGTGCGGTTCAGCATAATTTACGACCCATATTTCCTTGATATCGCTTTTGGCAACTTCATTCGATTTAATGAATCCTGCAATACAATGCATATCGTCAAACTTGAAAACTTTTCCTTTATTGGTGATTATTTCTGCACCAAAACGTTTGTCAGCGATGCTCATTTTACAAAAGCTGCAAGCATCCTGACCGAGCTTAATCGGCTGTGGACCTGAATTACAAGACATCAATCCAAAAATCAATAAACTTGCAAGAGCGGTCGCAGCTTTTTTACTTACTGTTTTCATAACTGCTTTTTCTTTTTTTTTACATTGAATAATGAAAGCGATTAATAAGAATAAACCCACGCCGATAAAGATCCATCCGCCGGTATCCGGAATCGAATAAGCGCCAAAATTTAATAATTGTTTGTATCCAATCAGAGGCGGCTGATAACTCATTCCCGGAACCTGGATGGCAGCATTTGGATCGAGATCGTGGCCATAATTGTAATTCCACCGGTAAAAATCAAACATTGAAATTACGCCAAATAAAAAGAAAGAGACGAGCAGGCCTAGAAGCCATTTTCTTTTATTTATAATGGCAACCAAAAAACAAAAAGCAGCGAAAAACCCAATGATGTAAGGCAATATGGTAAACTCCATAAAGTTATTAGCATGAAGGGTTTTCATACCGATGTAATGATTTAAACCATTGATTACATCTACGTTTCCGGCCAATTTATTGGGATACATTTTCAATACCAATCCTTCCGGATATTGAGGTGCTGCTAATTCTATTTGCCATAGAGGAACAAATAAAACAACGGTTAAAGCAAATCCGCAGATAACGGTTATCACTCTTGAGAGTGTGGCCAATTTTTTGTTTTTCATAACGAAAATTTTATTCGAAAGATGCCGTCAATACGCCTCTTTCAAAAAGTTTTGTACAGGCGATTTTGCGCCTGTATAAAACAGGTTTATTTATTTTTTTGCCGGTGGCAATAAAACACCATCAATCACATAGATCATTCCATTCGATGCCTGAACAGACCCAATAATGGTAGCTGAATTATTAAGCATCGTTTTTCCATCTTTCACACTCACGGATATGTTATCTCCGTTTACCATTCCCAATGTTTGTCCGTCAGTAAAAGATTGTGGCGTTAACGCAGACATGAAAACATGATATTGAAGAATGTTTTGTAAATCTTCCTTTTTATCATCTTTCATCAATGCCTCAACCGTACCTTTTGGCAGTTTATTGAATGCTTCATTTGTTGGTGCAAAAACAGTAAAAGGTCCGGCATTTGACAAAGATGTTACCAGGTCTGCTTGTTTCAATGCTGCTACAAGAGTTGTATGGTCTTTTGAACCCATTGCTACTTTCACCACGTCTTTTTGCGAATCACTATCCTTCACATTTTCTTGTCCGCCTGAAATAGAAAATGCATCTGTATCGGATGAAATATCAGTTTTTGTTTGGGTACTTTGGTTGCATGAAATCATCAATGCAACAGTAATTATTGGCAATAATTTGAAAAAGGTTTTCATTTTATTTTGTTTAATAATTGTTGGATGCTGAAGGCTAAAGGCCGAACGTTATTTATTGACGGTGCGGCCTTTTTGCCTTAAGCCTTTTTATTTTTTCAATAAAGAATCTGCAGCATCAGAGTTTTTGCCAAGGCTAAATGAGATTGGCACATTAGAACCCTTTATTGAAACCCGC
>Ga0207705_10001689_pt1 | contig 17562 bp, 14 predicted proteins | sample KBSC13metaG_FD_184314 | JGI IMG/M metagenome (GOLD analysis project Ga0207705, IMG submission 184314) | Corn rhizosphere microbial communities from Kellogg Biological Station, Michigan, USA - KBS C1-3 metaG (SPAdes) (version 2) | ecosystem: Host-associated > Plants > Roots > Rhizosphere > Soil ...
CGTCCAGGCCAGCCTCCTCGAGCGCCCGCATCGCGCCGATCGCGATCAGGTCGCTGCCCGCGAAGACCGCGTCGAACGGCACGCCGCGCCGCAACAATTCGATCGCCGCTTCGTATCCAGACGCCTCAGTGGTGATCGCATCGACTTGCAACGCCGGGTCGGGATCGATGCCCGCTTCCAGCATCGCCGAACACGCGCCACGATAGCGGTCGGCGAGTTCGGGCGAGTGGCTCGACACTTGCCCCAGGAACGCGATCCGGCGGCAACCCAGCCCGATCAGATGCGCGCCCGCATCGCGCCCGCCGCGCACATTGTCGCAGCCGATCGTCGTGCCCGGTTGGCCGGTCTGGACCGATCCCCAGCGCACGAAATGCGTACCCTGCGCCTCGAGCTGCTCGAGGCGCGCGCGATACGTCTCGTAATCGCCATAGCCGAGCAGGATGATGCCATCGGCCTTGTGGCTGTCCTCGTAATCGACATGCCAATTCGACGAGAGCTGCTGGAACGAGGTGAGCAGGTCGTAGCCGCGTAGCGCGCAGGTCCGCGCGATCGACCCCAGCATCGACAGGAAGAAGGGGTTGATCAGCGAATCGTCGGGGGTCGGATCCTCGAAGAACAGCAGCGCCAGCGTGTTGGTGTGGCGGCTGCGCAGCGAGGACGCGTTCTTGTCGACCTTGTAGTTGAGCTGCGCCGCGATCGCCTCGATCCGCTTGCGCGTCGCTTCGCTGACGGTCGGGTCGCCACGCAGCGCGCGCGACACGGTCGGCTGAGATACGCCCGCGCGTTGCGCGATATCGAAGGACGTCGGTTTGTCGGTCAGCATCGCCCGACGGCTTCTCCCGGGACCGGCAGTCGATTGCGGCCGGTTGGGCGCGAGTGTAGCAGGCAGCGCGGCGGCGCGATAGGGCCCACGCACATAACGAGTATCCGGCAAATCGTCCCTCCCCCGCCGCCCTCTGTCGCGGAGCGATCTGTGGAGCCTAGGCGAGTGGAGCTGGACTCGAAACGCGATCACATACGTATTCAGCCGCCACCCTCCGCGCGGTGACCCACGCGACCGTTGCATGCATATATCAGGACCCCGATCCGCGGCGATGCGGCCGGGCAACACCCGCCACTACATAATTCTGAATACGTATGTGGCCAACTTGGCCCCATCCCCGCTGCAACATAATCGCAATGCAACTGCACGCGCCGTGTCGGCCGCGTCGATGCCGCAAGCCAAACATGGCGCGGCCGCAAGGGGAGGAATTGATGACTGCTTTTCGTTCGAACCGTCGTACCCAGTTCGCGTTGCGCGCGAGCGGCATCGCGCTTGCCGGCGCGCTGACGGTAATCGCCTCGCCGGCGCTGGCGCAGGACACCACGCCCGCGCCGACAGCGGACGGGGCGAGCGCCGATTCGGGCGAAATCGTCGTCACCGGCTTTCGCGCGTCGCTGCGCTCCGCGATCTCGGCAAAGCGCAATGCGACGCAGATCATCGAATCCCTCTCGGCGGAAGATGTCGGCAAGTTGCCCGACGTTTCGATCACCGACGCGCTCGCCCGCCTGCCCGGCGTGACCGCGCAGCAGAATTCCGGCCGCGCGACCTATCTGTCGATCCGCGGCTTCGGCCCCGACTTCACCACTGCCACCTTGAACGGCCGTGTCGTGGCGACGATCGACGACAATCGCCGCTTTCAATATGATCAGTTTCCGGGCGACCTGTTCAGCCGCATCGACGTCATCAAGACGCCCTCGGCCGACCTGATGAACCAGGGCCTGGCCGGCACCGTCAACCTGATGACGATCGATCCGCTGGTCGCCAAGCGTCAGCTCGCCGTCAACATCCAGGGCGAAATCAACAGCGTCAAAAAGCTCAATCCCGATGCCGACAACAAGGGCTATAAGGGCTCGGTCATCTTCACCGATCGGTTCGCCAACGACACGATTGGCGTGTCGCTGGGCGGATCGGTCATCTCGTCGCCGGTGCAGACCCAGGGCTATGCGACCTGGGGCTACAATAACGGCGTACTGGGCGGCGCCAAATGGTATTCGGCAACCAACGAGCTCAAGCGCCAGTCCGGCTTCGGCCATCTGGTGTGGCGTCCGAGCGATGCGTTCGAGACCAGCATCGACGGCCTCTACACCCATTCGACCACCCGCGAATATTTCCGCGGCGTGGAAATGCCGCTGGCCTATGGCAGCGGCGTCGCGTTGACCGGCGCGACCATCGGGGCCGATGGCTGGCCGACCAGCCTGACCTTCAATCCGACCTGGCCGGTCCAGCGCAACAACCTCAATACCCGCAAAGCCGATACCTGGGCGATCGGATGGAACGCCAAGGCAAAGCTGTCCGATACGATCCGGTTCGTCATCGACGCCAGCTATTCGCGCGCGCACCGCCATGACAATGCGATCGAGACCTATACCGGTACGAGCTTCACGCGCAGCGGGACGTCGCAGATCAGCAAGCTCACGCTGCAGCCCAACGGCACCTACGCGCTCAATTCCAACCTCGACTATACCAACCTGTCGACCATGGTGTTCACCGACCCGCAGGGTTGGGGCTATTATTCGACGCCCCAGCATAGCGGCCCCGTGCCGCAGGCGGGCTATATCAACGAGCCGGACTTCACCGACCGGATCAAGACGCTGCGCGGCGCTTTCCAGGGCGACATCAACGCCGGCGTGCTGAAGAGCTGGGAAGTCGGCGCCTATTATAGCGACGAGAAGAAGACCAACGCCTTTACCGGCTATTATCTGATCCCGCCGAACGGGGCCAACACGCTGGCGATCCCGTCGTCGATCGTGATCGGCACGGTCAGCCCGTTCGAATTGTCGGGAACGCGGGTCCTTGCCTACGATATCGATTCGGCGGTCGGCCTGCTCGCCAACTTCCGCAACGAGCAGCCCAGCGAAACAACCAAGCAATGGTGGGTGCGCGAGCGCATCCTGACGGGCTACGCCCAGCTCAATTTCGACGGCGACGTCAGCGGGCACCGCATCACCGGCAATATCGGCGGCCAGGTGATCCACACGGTACAGGATTCAGCCGGTTTTGCGGCGATCAACACCGACGCAGTCGTGCCGACGCAGTTCAAAACCAACTATACCTATTTCATGCCTCAAGCGACGTTCAACCTGGAATTCACCCCCAGCACGATCCTCCGCCTGGGCGCCGGGAGGACGCTGGCGCGCTCACGCCTGTCGGACGAGAATCCCTCTTTCACCGTGACCGCCACGTCGATCCCGACCAATCCCTATCAATTCTACAACGGCCAGTTCACGCCGCTATCGGGTAGTGGCGGCAACCCGCTCCTGCGCCCCTATTTCTCGACTTATGTCGACATCTCGCTCGAAAAGTATTTCGCCAACAATCAGGGCAAGATCGCGCTGGCGGGCTATTACAAGGACATCACCAACTTCGTTCAGTCGGGTAAGCCCTACCTCACCGACCTGTCGGCCTTTTCGGGTCTGATACCGGCCAATGTGCAGACGCCTTATACGACGACCGGTTGGGTCACCGCGTCGGCGAATACCGGGCGCGGCTATGTGCAGGGCTTCGAGCTGTCGGGCGCTGCCCCCTTCTCGATCCTGACCAAGGCGCTCGACGGCTTCGGCGTGACGGGCAGCGTCGCCTATGCCGACAGCGTCATCCGCTTCGACAATGGCAGCCCGGTGACCTTACCGGGCCTGTCGAAATGGGTCGCGCAGGCCCAGCTCTATTTCGAGAAATGGGGCTTCCAGGCACGCGCCAGCTACGGCTATCGCAGCGACTATCTTGGCGAATATCAGGCCTTTGGCGCGCAGCCGGCCTATAAGTTGACGAAGGGCGGCACCTCGCTCGACGTGCAGGTGGGCTACGATTTCAAGTCGGGCGCGCTCAACGGCTTGTCGCTCTACGCCCAGGCCCGCAACCTGACCAACATGCCGTTCGTCACGTACCTCAACAACGACAAGAAGCAGGTCGACATCTACGAGAAGTACGGCGCGACCTATACGGCCGGCCTGACCTTCAAGTTCTGGTAGTGTGAAGCATCGAGGTGCTGCCGGCTTCCCCCTCCCGGCGGCACCTCGATCGCGGCCGATGGGGCCGACGCGTGTGCCTTCAACAGAGAGATCGATCACCATGAACCCTCTCCTCGGCGCTCTGGCACTGGCAATGTCGCTCGCCGCCGTGCCCCAGGCCGCGAGCGCCGATCCGCAGCCGGCATCATCCTATCGCGATCGCCTGCCCGAGGATGAGGTGATTTATTTCGTCCTTCCCGACCGGTTCGAGAATGGCGATCCGAAGAACGACACCGGTGGCCTCAAGGGCGACCGGCTGGTCACCGGCTTCGATCCGACCGCCAAGGGCTTCTATCACGGCGGTGACCTCAAGGGCCTGCTCAAGCGGATCGACTATATCCGGGCGCTGGGCGCGACCGCGATCTGGGTCGGGCCGATCTTCAAGAACAAGCCAGTCCAGGGGCCCAAGGGCAACGAATCCGCCGGCTATCACGGCTATTGGATCACCGATTTCACCCAGGTCGATCCGCATTTCGGTACCAATGCCGACTTCAAGGCCCTGGTCGACGCGGCGCATGCGCGCGGGATGAAGGTCTATATGGACATCATCGCCAACCACACCGCCGACGTGATCAAATATCGCGAGTGCGAGGCGGACAAGCCCTGCGCCTATCGCAGCCGTGCCGACTATCCGTACACGCGCAAGGGGGGCGTGAACGGTCCCGCGATCAACCCGGGTTTTCTCGGCGATGGCGTCGCCACGCCGGAGAATTACGCCAAGCTGACCGATCCGAGCTGGGCCTATACGCCCTACCTCCCCAAGGGCGAGGAGAAAGCCAAGGTTCCAGCCTGGCTCAACGACCCGATCTATTACCATAGTCGCGGCGACTCGACCTTCTCGACCGAGGATTCGCAACTCGGCGACTTCTCCGGGCTCGACGATCTGATGACCGAAAATCCGCGCGTGATCGCGGGCATGATCGACATTTTCGGCAAGTGGATCGACGATTTCGGAATCGACGGATACCGCATCGATACCGCGCAGCATGTCGACCCCGCTTTCTGGCAGGCGTTCGTCCCGGCAATGCTCGCGCGCGCCAAGGCCAAGGGCATCCCCAACTTCCACATCTTCGGCGAAGTCTTCACCGGCGACCTCGACGTCGCGCGGCTCGCGGCGCACACCCGGGTCGACAAGCTGCCGGCGGTACTCGACTTCGCCTTCGAGCGCGCCGTCGCCGATGTCGTCGCGCGTGGCGCCCCGACCAGCGAGTTGTTCCACATGTTCTTCGGCGACCCCGCTTATGCGAATGGCGAGGCGACGGCGCGGACACTGCCGACCTTCCTCGGCAATCACGACATGGGGCGCTTCTCGATGTTCGTGAAGGCTGGGTTTCCGCAAGCGAGCAATGACGAGGTGCTGAAGCGCGTCATCCTCGGCCACGCCATGTTGCTGACGCTGCGCGGCGTGCCGACGATCTATTATGGCGACGAACAGGGCTTCGTCAGCAAGGGCAACGACCAATTGGCGCGCGAGGACATGTTCGGCAGCAAGGTCGCGGCCTATAACGACACCAAGCTGCTCGGCACCGCCAAGACGACCGCGACGCCGAGCTTCGGCACTGACAACCCGATCTTCAAGACGATCGCCGAACTCGCACGCATCCGCACCAGCCACCATGCGCTGACCCGCGGCCGCCAGGTGCCGCGCGCCTGGGGCGACAAGCCCGGCCTGTTCGCGGTGTCGCGGTTCGATCCCGACACCGGCAAGGAAGTGCTGGTCGCGTTCAACACGTCAACCGCGCCGCTCTCCGCCAACGTGCTGGTCGACGATGCCTCCACCGCTTTCACCGCGCTCCATGGCGCGTGCGAAACCAAAGCCGCCGCGCCGGGTAGCCTCAAGGTCAGCCTCGCTCCTCTCGACTTCATCATTTGCGAGGCCCAGTGAACGACGCCGCACGCTTGCCCCCCGTCCAGACCGCGCGCGAATGGTGGCGCGGAGCGGCGATCTACCAAATCTATCCGCGCAGCTTCGCCGACACCAATGGCGACGGCATCGGTGACTTGCCGGGCATCACCGCGCGTCTCGATCATGTCGCGAGCCTGGGCGTCGATGCGATCTGGCTATCGCCTTTCTTCACCTCGCCGATGCTCGATTTCGGCTACGACGTGGCCGATTATTGCGACGTCGACCCGATCTTCGGCACGCTCGCCGATTTCGATGCCCTGGTCGCGCGCGCCCATGCGCTCGGGCTCAAGGTGCTGATCGACCAGGTCTATTCGCACAGCAGCGACCGGCATCCCTGGTTCCTGGAAAGCCGCGCCGACCGCACCAACGCCAAGGCGGACTGGTATGTCTGGGCCGATGCCAAGCCGGACGGCTCACCGCCAAACAATTGGCAATCGGTGTTCGGCGGCCCGGCCTGGACGTGGAGCGCGCATCGCCGGCAATATTACATGCACAATTTCCTGCCCGAACAGCCGCAACTCCACATGCATCTGCCGGCGGTACAGGACGCGATGCTCGACGTGGCGAAGTTCTGGCTCGACCGCGGCGTCGACGGGTTTCGGATCGACGCGATCAACTTTTCGATGCACGACCCCGCGCTGACCGACAATCCGCCGGCTCCTCCGGGGCCGCGCACGCGCCCGTTCGATTTCCAGCTCCACGTCCACAACCAGAGCCAGCCGGAAATCCCGGCGTTCCTCGAGCGGCTCCGCGCCTTGCTCGACCGCTACGGCGCGACCTTCACCGTGGCGGAGGTCGGCGGCCCGAGCCCGGAGGCAGAGATGCACGCCTTCACCCGGGGCGATCATCGGCTCAATTCGGCTTATGGCTTCAATTTCCTCTATGCCGACAAGCTGACGCCCGCGCTCGTACGCGACGCGCTCGCGCAATGGCCCGATACGCCCGGCACCGGTTGGCCGAGTTGGGCATTCGAGAATCACGATGCGCCACGCGCGATCTCGCGCTGGGCCGATCCCGCGCATCGCGACGCCTTCGCGCGGATGAAGCTGATGCTGCTGGTCTCGCTGCGCGGCAATATCTTCCTGTATAATGGCGAGGAACTCGGTCTGACGCAGGTCGACATTCCGTTCGATGCGCTGCGCGATCCCGAAGCGATCGCCAATTGGCCGTTGACCCTGTCGCGCGACGGCGCGCGCACGCCGATGCCGTGGCGCGCCGACGCCAACGACCATGCGGGTTTCAGCTCCGGCGCACCCTGGTTACCGATCGGCGCTGATCATCTCGCGCTGGCGGTGGATCGCCAGGACCGCAATCCGGACTCCTTGCTCAATTTGACGCGGCATCTGCTCGCCTTCCGCCACGCGAGCGATGCGCTGATGCGCGGCGACGCTCGCGTGATCGAAGCGAGCGAGACGGTCCTGGCGATCGAACGGTCGACGAGCGAAGAGGGCATGCTGTGCGTGTTCAACATGTCGCCCGAGCCGGTCGAATGGCGCCCTGCCCAACCCGATTGCTGGCGCGCCGTGGAAATGGTCGGTCAAGCGGCCGATTGGCGCTTCGGCGGCTATGCGGCGATGATCGCGCGCCGGATATAAGCGACTGCCCGCCTAATACCAAGGTGCGCGGACTCTGACCCATGAGGACGGCGTTTTGGCGGTTCTCGGCAAGGAGCGTCCGAAGGGATGATGCGGGGTCCATCATCCCGAGGGCGCGACGCTGTCCGAGGGCCGCCAAAACGCCGCCCGCAGGGTGCCCAGCCCCGCCCGCTGGACTTCGTCGCAGCCTCGCGACGATGTACCACATCGCCGCTTCAACCGCTCCTTGCCAGCGAACGGGCCTGGGCATCCTCATGGGTCAGAGGCCGCGCACCTTGGTATAACTGCAGCGCGAGCAATCGCTGCGCCCCCGATAGCGACCACACCGCAGGCTGTCTGATGCCGAAAAAGGCGTTGGGCTTCTCGGCGCGGTCCCGGTCACGTGCTTGCCGCGGTCTTTCGGCAGCGATCGACTCGCGTCCCGCGAGATCATCGGCCGACGCAGACTGTCTCACAAAAAGGGCGCTTCATGCTCAAAATAAAGGGAAATAGGCGATTAACGACATCGGGTCGTGGACAGCCAAAGCGCAGAAGCGTAGATTTCTGGAATACCCCATAAATAATAATTCGGGTCGCACCGAGAATTTTGGCTGGAAGGATGCATTCCTTATCAGCCGAAGGAAGGAGTGCGAACGAATTTCCTTACCACATGACGCGACTCGTCAGGTGAATCCCTCATCTATCGAGTAGAGCTCAGCAAAATATAAGATTAATGAACATTATCGGATTGCGTGATTCCATCACGCGATCGTCATGTTGCACATTCTTCTTACGAAGGATGCTTCTGTACGCGTGAATACGACAACACGAGTCGCCTAAAAATAATAAATCTATCACAATGACGCATTTCGTTCGACGAATTGCGACCGTCTCCATGCGTCATTTTTATCTTACAGCAAGTATAGTGTCAGGAGAAAGTCATGCCTCAAATAACGTTAGCCCAACGGCTGAAGAGCTTTAACCTGGATGTGGGCGCGGCGACCCCAGCCGATATCGACGTTCCAGCCAACCAGGAACTGGTGCTGGATGCATCCAACACCAAGTTCAAGGCGAACCTGAAATATCTCGAGCCGAAGAGCCTCGATGACGTGAAGAAGTGGCTCGGCAACCCGGACGACGCCCTTGCCAAGCCGACGGTGGGTGTCCGCACGATCGCTTCGGCGCTCAGTATCGCGCCGTCGCGCTCGGTGGCGACATCAATGCTGCCGTCGGCGATCATTCCGGTCCAGCCCAGCTACACCCAGGCGGAATCGGACGATCTCCACTTATTGGCGGGCGCCTATGTCTACGGCCACAGCGCGAGCGTCGATGTGAAACAGAAGCCGGCGCTCGACGCCTGGATCGCCAACCTCAAGGTCAGGATCCCGGTGTTCGTCTTCAACAACATCAACGTGGCCGCGGGCGCGACGCTGCACGTCAATATCAGCGCGCTGTTCGCCAATTACATCACGGTCGAGAATACGGGCAAGATCAAGCTGCGCGGCGGCAGCAAGACCTCGATCCACGCCGCCGGATTCACCGGCAAGGGGCGCCAGATCGTGCTTCACCCGGGCGACGTGATCCGTCGGCCGCACTGACAAGAATCACCCTTAGACGATTGCATTTTGCGGGAAGGATTTGAAATGGCGTATAATATATTCATCAACGGCGACAACGGCGCGCCCGGCAGCAACGGGACACCGGGCCATGACGGCGGCACCGGCGCCGAGGGCCAGAACGCGGTGTGCCACTGGGACGGCGACGACGCCGGCAAACCTGGCGGCCCTGGCAATGGCGGTACCAACGGCTCGAACGGGACCAACGGCTTCGCCGGACAGGATGGCGGTTCGCTGACCGTCTCGGTCACCGAGTTCATCACTGGCTTCAACGTCAACGGGCGCGGCGGCAATGGCGGTAATGGCGGCTCCGGCGGCAGTGGCGGGTCCGGCGGCTCCGGTGGTCCGGGCGGCAATGGCATGGGATGTGAGGACGACCAGAACGGCGGCATCGGCGGCGATGGCGGCAACGGCGGTCGCGGCGGCGACGGCGGCCGTGGTGGTAATGGCGGCAATGTCGTGATCAGATATTCGGCGGGCATACCGACCCCCGAATATACTGCCGACATGGGTGGCGGTCAGGGCGGTACCGGCGGCACTGCCGGCGGCGGCGGCGCGCCCGGGCCGGGCGGACGTCGCGGCGGCAACAGCAATGCCAACGCGCAAGGGCATCCGGGAAATACGGGTGCGACCGGCATGAATGGCGGGAATGGCGATCTGGGGACCGCCATCCTGTACCAGGTGCCCTGAGGCGGAGCGGACGAGCGATCGGGGGCCGTATCACGGTTCCCGATCGCCACCGCGATCAACCATGTCAGATCCGATCATCCTCTTCGCCACGTCGATCCGGCTGTGCTTCGGCCTGTTGTTCGTCATGTCGGGGGCATCGAAGCTGCTGCGCCAATCCTCGATCCGCCACGTGATCGTGCAATATCGGCTGCTGCCTCACGATGCGATTGCGTCGGCCGCGCTGGGACTGGCGATCGGCGAGATCGGCGTCGGACTTCTGCTGATGCTATCGTTCCTGCCGCCGCTCGCCGCTCCGGCGATCGTATCGGCGGCGGCGCTGCTGTGCCTGTTCAGCGCGGCGGTCGCGTCGGCGCTGCTGCGGGGGATCGTCGTTCCCTGCGGGTGCTCGCTGATCTTGAACGGCCATGTCGTGACCTGGGCGACCTTCGCCCGCAACCAGGTGCTGCTGGCGTTGCTGCTGGCCGATCGCCTGATCCAATCGGGAGCGATTTCGTGACGGTGTTGGCCCCCTCTTCCTTTCTCCACCACGATCCGCTCGCCAACTTCATCCGCAGCGCCGCCTTTCTCTCTGGCGTGGACGAGGAGAAGGTCGACCGGCTTTGCGTCCGGATCGGCGTCCCGCGCGATCCCGCCGGGTGGCGATCGACACTGAACAATGACGGTTCGCCGATCCAGATTTGCCTCGGCCTTCGTCCGGGCGCGGCAGGGCCGAATGTACGCCTCATCGCCGACCCGTATCTCGGGGGAAGAGATGCTCCGTCGCGCTGCCGCCAATCCCGACGCGCACTGGCGCGACTCGCCGAATGGCATGCACCCGACATGGCCAGTCTGTGCACGTCCGTGCTGGAGCATATGACTCCCTCCGGATGCGGCATTCCCTATCTACGCGACGGCGGCGATGCCTGGCTGGCGGCGGGAACGGACGGACGCGGCGTGGCGATCTACGCGACCGCACGCTGGGGGGATCCGACGTCGCGCTGGGCGCGCGCTTTGGCGTGGCTGGTCGACCTCTCCCCCGCCGCTGCACAAGCGGCCGCGGCGCTGACGGAACTCGCCGAGCATAGCAGCCTGATCAGCGTGGGGGTGGAGGGCAGCTGCGCGCGCGACGCACGGGCGAAATTCTACTGGCGGCCCAAGGGATCGGCGCCGCTGTCCGATCTGGGGGTTTCGCTGCTAGCGCACGAGGCGCTCCCCGCGTTCCTGTCGGATGCGACCGAGGGGATGGCGACTCCGGTCTCGGCGATCGTCGGCAGTGTCGGCGTGAATGTCGCAACCGGCGCCCTCGCCGACGTCAAGCTCGACCTGTGCGCTCATTGCGTCCCCCGCAGCCGCGCCGATTGGGTGCACCGGATAGAGCGTTATGCTCGCTGTCATGGGCTCACCCCGCCGCCATTCGATGCGCTGGAGCCCGACGCGCCGGTCGAGATCGCTTTTGTCGGCCTGGGTATCGACCGCGATTTGCAGCCGCGCCTCAACATCTATCTCAAGCCAATGATCCGCGGCGGTCGCCCATGAGCGTTCCCGCATCCGATATCGCGATGATCACGTTCAACGACGTGCCGGCGATCAACACCAGCCTCAAATATGACATGCTGGGCGTGCTCGCGATCGAGAACCATCGGCAATATTGCGAGCGCCACGGCTATGATTTCATCGCGGACGTGCCGATCGCGCGCGACCGCCCGGCCTGCTGGGCAAAGATTCCGGCCATCCTGGCGGCGTTCGAGGATCATGAATGGGTGTTATGGGCCGACAGCGACACTTTGATCTTCGACCAGCGGCCGCTCGACCGGTTCCTCGACCCCGCGCATGACATGATCGTGCAGTCCCATGACGCGTTCTTCCGCCTGATCGGCGTGCCGATCGAGCGCGGCATGGCGCGGATGCCGATCAATACCGGCGTTTTCCTGATGCGTCGGTCGGCCTGGTCGCGCGACTTTCTGGAGCGGGCCTATGCGCAAACGGGGTTCGTCTCGCATGGCGCCGTCTGGGACGGGATCGGCGAGCAGGAAGCAATGATCGCGGTGCTCAATGAAACGCCGTCGGATCGCGAGCGGATCGGCCATGTCGACGGCCTCCAGAACCATCCCTTGCTCTACCGGCCGGGCGACATGTTCGTCCATTTCTACGGCAATCATGCCCGCCACCGCATCCCTTCCGATCAATCCGCCGAGATCGTCGCGCGGTGGCAGGACGCAGTGAGGCGCGGCCAGGCATTGCCGAACGACATGGCCCGCTTCCACTGGTGCTGCATCCAGAATGCCAGCCCCGACGCGCCGATCGTGCGCGGCGACGTCGATCATTTCCTCTACCGGCCGGAAGACATTGTCGGCGCGGCCGCCGAACCAGCGATGGAGTTTTGACATGCATCGAGCCGCGATCCAGCCGACATCGACTTATCGGGAGCGCGTGCCGGCGCTGTACGATTCCTGTTATGCCAGCGACTATCCGGAGCTGTACCTGACTGCCTGGCCTGCCAAGCATGCGCTCAACTTCAAGGTGCTGGAAGGGTTGCTCGGCGAGCTCGGGCCGGACCCGCGATGGATCGACATCGCGTGCGGCCAGGGATGGCATTTCTCGCAATTCCCCGGGCGAGCCCGCATGACCGGGCTCGACCTCAGCGAGGCGCAACTGGCGCGGGCTCGCGCGGCCACGCCCGACGCCGACTTCATCTGCGGCGACATGGCGGAAGCGGAGTTCGCGCCGGCCTCATTCGACCTCCTGACGAATTTTTGGGGCGGCTATTGCTATCTCGCCAACCGCGAAGCGATCGCCGCTTTGTGGCGCCGGGTCCTCGGCTGGATCGCCCCCGGCGGAACGCTTTATATCGAATTGCTGCTGGCCGAAGACCTTGCGAGCTTCAACCGGTCCGGCTTCGCGGAGAGGACCGGCTTCTCGGTCATGTCACGCGGTTCCGATTTCGTCGAATGGGGTTATGAAGACAGCGCCGGCATGCACGTCATGACCAGCCCGCCTCTCTCCGAAACGCTCGACATCTTCGGGCCGGCGTTCCGCAGCGTCGATGTTCACCATGACGGCAGGTTCATGACGCATGTCGTTGCGCGAGGCCGGCTGAGCGAATAGCGGGCGGCCGCTTTCGTCGCGCCCGGCTTGGATACCGCCAGATTGCCGGCGACCCTATCGCCGCCGCCCTCGATCCAGGGGCAGAGTCCGCCACCTGATTGAGAAACCTATGTCAGTTTAGAGATGGTGCGGGCGGTGGGAATCGAACCCACACTCCTCTCGGAACCGGATTTTGAGTCCGGCGCGTCTACCAGTTCCACCACGCCCGCGTGTCGACAAGGCACATCAGGGCCCGACGATCGGGCGTCTATAAGCGAGCGCTTTGGGGATTTCCAGACCGTATTCGGCGCTTTCCGAGAGGAGCTTTCCACGCTGTATCCGCCGGCGAATCGCATCGTCGCGGAACAGGCCAAGTTTCCAGGTGTCAGCGCCTTCGCGCGAACAACGCAGCGCTGCGTCCAGGGCGGATCGTTTCCGCTTTGCAGCCCTGTGCCTACGCGGTTTTCCGGAATACGGCCCGGCCTGACTCTGGAGTAGGCAAGCAACCGAGCGGCAATTCTAGCTCAGTTCGGCAAGTTTCGTCCTCTTCGAGGTAAGCCTGATCGGCAAGAGCCATGCTTCCACACTACATGCCTTGCTCGAAGACGGTTCGCCAAGTGCAGGTTATCTGCAATCATCGCGATAGCGCGCCCAATCCGCGCAAATCGCCCGCGGCGCGCGTCTGAATTGGTGCAGAAGCGGCGCGAAACGAGGCTGGCGGTCAATTTGATCTGCCGCATACGCCAGGATGATGGCTGGCATGATGTGCGAGTTCGCAACCTCTCGTGCCGCGGCATCGGAGCCCTGTCCGCAACCCCACCGCCGATCGGCCAATATGCTGAACTGCGTCGTGGGTCAGCGGTGATCGTCGCGCGGGTGGTCTGGCAGCATGGCAATTCGTTCGGCCTGAGAAGCCAGGACAAGATCGACATACCCGCGCTCCTCGGCCAGAGCGGGGCTGCGAAAGACGGCCCGTCCGATCCGGCAAAAACGGAGCGGCGACGTCAGCCGCGCGAGCACAGTCTGGTCAGCACGGCGGAGGGGAGCAAGCACATGAGCTCGATGCTCCAATATGCCGTCCTCGGCATGGCCAGTCTGGCAGCAGCTCTGTTCGCGTCGAGCGCCGTCCGGCACATCTTCTCGGCGCCCCTGACGGCTGTCACCCGCGCCCTGCCCGGCGCCTCCGCGGATTTGCCGTAACCGACGAGCCCCAGGCGCCCTCTAGGCTAGAGCATCGCGCGGAAAAGTGGGTACCGGTTTTCTGCAAAAGCGATGCGACAACAAATAACTAGAACGGAGTGCGTGATTCAGAAATCACGCATTCCGCTCTAGTCGGAAGGCAGAAATCGCGACACGGTGGCCGCGCAAGCTGACGGCTTGCCGGGACGAGCGACTTCGTCCGGACAAGCCGCCACGCAGACTTATTGGAAGGTCTGCGACAAATTGCCGACACCGCCCAATGGATCGGGACCATATTTGTTCGGTCCGTTGGTCCCCGGCAGGCAATAGAAGACGAGCAAAACGATGGACGCCACCCATTGCAGCAGCGACAGGACGATACCTATCGCCGCCGTGGTACCACTCTGATTGGCCGCGCCCGCGACCACCACGGCAATCGTCACGATATAGATTGCCGGTGGCACCAACAGCCAGAAGCCGGTGCGATCGGTATCGTGCAGCCGCCGTACGGAGACGGCAATCGATGGGATGAAAAGGGCAAGCCAGATGATCCCGAAGATGACCAGGAAAATGCCCATCGAGGCAAACATTCCCGCCATGCCGCCGAGGCGAGGCGTGCCGTCAGGATTTACGCCCGCCATGCTCAACGCGCCGAATCCCATCACCATCATGGCGACGAATGCCACCATCCAGATCAGGAATTGCAACAGCATGAACATCCAGAATTCCTGCCGCCGGGAACGCCCCGAAAATTCGGCATAACGCCTTAGCGGCATAAACATCCATTCCATGGGATTCCCCCCTTCGCTCTATTTTCGCCTCGTCGCAGCAGCGGCGCTTATCGGAAAGTCTGCGCCAAATCGCCGGTACCGCCCAGGGGATCCGGTCCGAAGCGGTTCGGGCCAGGTGTGCCGGGAAGGCACATGAAGACCAGGACGATCAGGCCGCCGACATAGGGGATGAAGCCGAGCAATACGAACCAGCCGCTCTTGTCCTGGTCATGGAAACGACGCACCTGAACCGCCAACGCCGGTACGATAATGGCCAGACCGAGGATGCCGACGAGGATCATCATCGGCCAAAACATGGCTGACGGAGCACCGTCGCTCGTTCGAAAAGCACCGAGCAGGGCGAACAAGGCAAACAAGACGACTTCGACGATCACGATTCCGAGCGTGAACATCCAATATTCCATCCGGCGGGACCGGCCCTGGAAATCGGCATAGCGCTTTAGCGGCAACAACATCCAATCCATTGAGCTCTCCTGTTGCTATCGGCTCGCGAGAAATGCACGCTGACCAGGCCGATGCTGCGGCATCCTCGTCGGTGTACGTCACCGACGGGCGCCCGTTGACCGCAGCGGGTCCTGAAAATGCGGCAGTTATGCAGCGCCAAGTCCGGCGCCATCCATCCCGTCATCGAGATGCTCCCCCGAGTCGCGAGGGCAGCCTGACGGCTTTGCGGGGGGAATACAACTCAATAGCCGCGGCACTGTCCCTCAGTTGGACGGCGCCCGACGGCGATAGCTCAGCGCCTCGGCGACATGGACCCGCCCGACATCGGGCGCGCCGGCGAGATCGGCGATCGTGCGCGCTACCCTGAGCACGCGCGTATAGCCGCGCGCCGACAGCCGCATCGCCTCGGACGCCTGGGCCAGCAAGGTGCGCCCTGCATTGTCAGGCGTCGCTACCGCCTCGAGCAGATCGCCATCCGCCTCGGCATTGGTGCGGGCGGTTTCGTCGGCATAGCGCCGCGCCTGGACCTGTCGCGCCGCCATCACGCGCCGCGCGACCTCCGCCGACCCTTCGGCAGGCGGCGGCAGGACGAGGTCAGCGGCGCTGACCGACTGGACCTCGACGTGCAGGTCGATGCGATCGAGCAGCGGCCCCGACACCTTTGCCTGGTAATCGGCGGCGCATCTGGGCGCGCGGGCGCAGGCGAGCGACGCATCGCCGAGATGCCCGCACCGGCATGGGTTCATCGCCGCGATGAGTTGCACGCGCGCGGGAAAGGTCACATGCGCGTTGGCCCGCGCGACGCTGACTGTCCCGGTCTCGAGCGGCTGGCGCAGCGAATCGAGTACGACGCGCTGGAATTCGGGAAGCTCGTCGAGGAACAGCACGCCGAGATGCGCCATGCTGACTTCGCCCGGCCGCACCTTGAGCCCGCCGCCGACCAGGGCAGCCATCGACGCCGAATGATGCGGCGCGCGATAGGGCCGGGTCCGCGTGATCCGCCCGCCGTCGAGCGTGCCGGCAACCGATTGGACCATCGACACTTCGAGTGCCTCGGCGGGGTCGAGCGGCGGCAGGATGCCCGGCAGGCACGAGGCCATCAGCGATTTGCCCGCGCCTGGCGGTCCGATCATCAGCAGATTGTGTGCGCCCGCGGCGGCAATCTCGAGCGCGCGTTTGGCCGTTTCCTGACCTTTGACTTGCCGAAGATCGGGGCCAGCGATCGGTTCCGCAGCCTCGCCGGGCTGTGGCGGACCGATCAGTTGATTGCCCTTGAGGTGGTTGAGCAGGCCGATCAGGTCGGGCGCGGCGATCACGTCGATCGATCCCGCCCAGGCCGCTTCCGCTCCCTGGGCTGCCGGACAGACCAGCCCCTTTCCTTCGCCCGAGGCATGCAGCGCAGCTAGCAGGACGCCTGGCGATGGTGCGATTCGGCCGTTCAGTCCGAGTTCGCCGACCACGACCAACTCGCTCAGCGTCTCTGCATCGACCACGCCCATCGCCCCAAGCAGACCAAGCGCGATCGGCAAGTCGAAATGCGTTCCTTCCTTGGGCAGATCGGCCGGCGACAGGTTTACGACGATGTGCTTGGGCGGCATCGACAGGCCCATTGCCGCGATGGCACCGCGCACGCGCTCCCGGCTCTCCGCCACCGCCTTGTCGGCGAGCCCGACGACGATGAACTTGGGCAAACCGGGGATCAGCTGCACCTGCACTTCGACCGCGCGTGCTTCCAGTCCGAGATAGGCGACGGTCGAAACGATGGTGGTCATGCGGGCTCCCTGCCCCTGCTTAGCCTGCTATCCTGTCGGCGCGATTGGGATTATCGCCATTTTGGCGCCATCTCACGTGTCTTGTATCGCCAAGACACCGTTCCCATCTCCGCGCTATGCCGGCTGACCGTTCCGCGTTGACTTCAGCCGCGCTCTCGCTTAAGCGCGCACCCCACAAGGCCGTCCCTGTGGCGGCCCTTTTCAATTTCGACGTACAGGGAATGAACGATGAAGCGGACTTTTCAGCCGAGCAACTTGGTGCGTGCGCGCCGGCACGGCTTCCGCGCGCGGATGGCGACGGTAGGCGGACGCAATGTGATCCGCGCGCGCCGCAACCGCGGCCGCAAGAAACTGTCGGCGTAACACCCGACCCTGCTTTGCCGCAGGATTTCGCCAGCCCGCCTCCTTCGGGAGCGCGGGCTGGTGCCGTTTCTGTACCCATGGTGACGCTGACCAAACGGCGCGATTTCCTGGCGG
>Ga0207705_10001691_pt1 | contig 17551 bp, 15 predicted proteins | sample KBSC13metaG_FD_184314 | JGI IMG/M metagenome (GOLD analysis project Ga0207705, IMG submission 184314) | Corn rhizosphere microbial communities from Kellogg Biological Station, Michigan, USA - KBS C1-3 metaG (SPAdes) (version 2) | ecosystem: Host-associated > Plants > Roots > Rhizosphere > Soil ...
CGACGTGTCGGAAGCCTCGCGCATGGACGCCGAGCTGTCGCGGGCGCGGTTCGAATCGGTCGATATGGGACATATGATCGAACAGATCGTCGATGCGCGCGAGGCGCGCGGCTTGCCCAACGGCATTCGCCTCGCCTTCGGCCGGCCGCATCGCGGCAGCGCGGTTTTGTTCGGCGACGGGCAAAGGCTGGCGCGCGCGATCGAGAATCTGATCGATAATGCGATCTCCTTCTCGCCCGCAGGCGGACTGGTTCAGGTAACCGCGATGCGCGACGGCCAGCAGGTGGTGGTGCGGGTCGAGGATGACGGGCCGGGCGTGCCGCCGGGCGAGCGCCAGGCGATCTTCAATCGATTCCATTCGATTCGGCCCGAAGGCGAGGCGTTCGGACGCCATTCGGGCCTGGGCCTCGCCATCGCGAAGGCGATCGTCGAGGGCCATACCGGCACGATATCGGTCACCGACCGCGACGACGACAATCAGGGCGCGCGCTTCACGATCCGACTGCCCGCGGCAGAGAAATGACCGTGCTACACGCCAGTTGCGTTGCGATCGGCGGGCGGGGCGTGCTGCTGACCGGCGGATCAGGTGCGGGCAAGTCCGATCTGGCGCTGCGGCTTATCGACCGCGGCGCGATCCTGGTGGGGGACGATGGGGTGGTTGTCGCAGCGCGCGACGGGCGGCTCCATGCGCGGCCTGGCTCCAATATCGAGGGGCAGATCGAGGTCAGGGGCCTGGGCATCCTGGCTTTCCCTTGGAAGGAGGCGCCGATCGCGCTGGCGGTCGCGCTCGACCAGCCGGTGCCGCGCATGCCCGAGGAATTGCTGCCGGTGCAGCTGATCGAGGGGCTAACGCTGCCATTAATCGCGCTCGATCCGTTCGAAAGTTCCGCGCCAGTCAAAGTCGAGAAAGCATTGGCGATGTATGGACTGACCCTATGAGTCGTCCATCGCGCATCCTTCTCGTCACCGGGCTGTCGGGCGCGGGGCGGACCACCGTGCTCAAGACGCTGGAGGACCTGGGCTGGGAAGCGGTCGACAATCTGCCGCTGAGCCTGCTCGACCGCTTGCTGTCGAGCCCGACCCCGCAGGGCGCGCCCGACGACGAACGTCCGCTCGCGATCGGGATCGACAGCCGGACGCGCGGCTTCGACGCGGAGGGAATCCTGCGGCGCGTGGCGCGGCTGCGCGAGGAACAGCCGGTCGAAATCCTTTTCCTCGACGCCGCCAATGCGGTGTTGGCGCAGCGTTTCTCCGCGACGAGGCGGCGCCATCCGCTTGCGATCGATCGACCCGCCGAGACCGGAATCGCGAGCGAGCGCGATATACTTGGACCCCTGCGCGACGCGGCCGAACATCTGATCGATACGAGCGAGCTCACCTCCAACGCGCTGCAGCAGGAAATCCGCGCGCGGTTCGGCGGCGCGGAGGCAGTCGAGCCAACCCTGATCGTCTCCTCATTCAGTTATGCGCGCGGGCTGCCGCGCGATGCCGATCTGGTGCTGGATATGCGCTTCCTGCGCAATCCGCACTGGGACGAGGCGCTGCGGCCGGGCACCGGCCTCGATGCCGACGTATCGGCCTATATCGCCGCCGACCCGGCTTATGGCCCCGCGCTGGACCAGATCGAAAGCCTGCTGGAGCTGTTGCTGCCGCGCTACGAGCGTGAGGGTAAAAGCTATATCACGATCGCATTCGGCTGCACCGGCGGCCGCCATCGGTCGGTTCATGCCGCCGAGACCATCGCCAAGAGGTTGCGCGCGGCGGGATTTTCCCCCACCATCGCTCACCGTGACCTGGCTCAAGAACAATCAGGCGCGCAGGAGGGGAAGCCGGACGATGGCCCTGCAATCGTGACGGTGAGCAAATGATCGGATTAGTGCTGGTAACGCATGGCCAGCTCGCAGCTGAATTCGTGCGTGCAATGGAGCATGTCGTCGGTCCCCAAGAGGCGATCGAGGCGATCTGCATCGGCCCCGAAGACGATATGGAAGCCCGTCGCGCGGATATCGCGCAGGCGGTCGCCGCCGTCGACCGGGGCCGCGGCGTCATATTGCTGACCGACCTGTTCGGCGGCACGCCGAGCAACCTTGCCATTTCGCTGATGGAGCCAGGCAGGGTCGAAGTGATCGCAGGGGTCAACCTGCCGATGCTGATCCGGCTGGAAGGCGCGCGCAAGATGATGAAGGTCCAGGCCGCGGTCGCCGCCGCACGCGAGGCAGGGCGCAAATATATCTCGGTCGCGTCCGAGGTGCTGGGCGCGGCCGCCGCATGACGGTCGAGCGGACCGTCCTCATCACCAACAAACGCGGGCTGCACGCACGTGCCAGCGCCAAGTTCGTCACGCTCGCTTCTGGCCAGCCGGCTGCGGTGGAGGTCGAAAAAGACGGATCGAAGGTGGCGGGCACATCGATCATGGGCCTGATGATGCTGGGCGCGGCGATGGGCGACAGCGTCATCATCAGCGCGAGCGGCGACGGCGCCGAGGACACGCTCGCGGCGCTGTGCGCGCTGGTCGAGGACAAATTCGGGGAAGAATAAACAGAGGCGCGTGCCGGGCCGGGGCCCGAGGCGATCGCTGATGCTTCGGCGGCGAACAGCCGCCCATCCCATAACCTCCCAAAAACCCACGCAAATCGGGGCTAATTCGCGCTTGCTCGCGCCCTCGTGATGACGCAGCCTTAAGGCCAAGGGGGCCTTCATGTCGCAAAACGAATTCCTGCTGCTGATGGCGGATCAGCAGCATCCCGTCTCGGCGATGGCAGCGCATGTCTGCGCGGGCCTGTTCGTGCTGTGGGTGATCTCGCTGCTATGGGAAGGGCTGTTGTTCAAGCGCGTGACCCACGATCCGGTGGTCGGCAAATTGTCGTCCGCGGTCGCGGCGTGGGCGACCTTGTTCTTGATCCGGGTGGCGAGTGGCTATGTCGTGCCAGGCGTGTTCGGCGATTTCGACCTGACCGCCCTGCTGATGCTGTGCGTTATCGCCTTGTGGTCAGGGGTGCGCATGCGTGAGCGAATCCGGTTGGAGGACGACCTCTAACCGCTGGCGCCATAGTCAGGCCGCAGGGTGCTCCGCGATCCGTGCGAGCGCGTCCATCCGGAGCAATTTCACCCGGCCGCGCGTGCCTGCAATCAGCCGTTCGCTGCGCCAGCGGCTCATGATGCGGCTGACGGTGGGCAAGGTCGCGGAGGTGAGATCGGCGAGGTCTTGGCGCGACAAGGGCAATTCACAGCCGTCGACGGTTTCCTCGCCATAAGCGCGGCGCGCCATGCGCAGCAACGTGCGCGCGATGCGCTGCTCGACCGGAACGCTGGCGACTTCTTCCAGCCGTTCGATCAATTGCTCTGCGTAGTTGGTGACGGTGCGCAGCACATTGGCGGTGAGCACCGGACTCATCTCCATCAGCTGGCGCAGATCCTCGATCGGCCAGACCAGTGCCTCGACCGGCGTGATCGCGGTGGCGGTGGCGTGGTTGAGTCGCGTATCCGCCGCGCCCAAGGTCCCGATCGGCTGACCGCGCCCGAGCAGGGTCAGGGTGAGCGCGGCACCATCCTCGGACGCGCGCCAGACCTTGACCCGCCCCTTGGTGATCACGAACAGCGAGTCCGCGCTATCGCCTTGGGTAAAAAGGTTTTCGCCCTCCGCGAAACGGCGCGGATGAGCGCGCTGGTCAAGCGCGGCGCGCTCCGCCTCGCTCAACCCTGCGAACAGTGGGCTTGTACTCATCGCCCCGCCGATCGGCTTGCGGCCCCGGTACCCCCCGTGCCGTTCCGGGGACAAACATAAATGTATTCGTATGCAATGTCGCCTTACTTGTTCCAGCGCAAAGACGCGACGGGCCCGAAACGATAGCAACCCGTCTTTCGCCCCCGAAAATCCCCGTAACCGTCGCGTGAGTGTTCGTGCAGACGCTACCTATCGAGACGATCGCGATCGTCGAGGCCACCGCGCCCGACGTCCAGGCAAAGGCTGCCGCGATAACCTTCCGGATGTGGCATCATATGCCCTCGGAGGACGCGCGCCATTTGCTGTTTGCGGAATTCGCGCTCGAAGGCCGCGTCGTTGGCCTGCTGGAGGCAATTGCGGCTGCGGCGCGCCGGACATGGCCCGCGACGTTGCCGCGTTTGCTCGCCCCGCCGGAAAAATTTACAGTTGGATCAATTTATTCGTCGATGGAGCCCGCCTTGATGTTGGCTTTGGCGGAAGCCTTAGGCAAGATGGGCACGTACGCGGTACTAAACGCCTGGAAGCAGGCCTTTCGCTTTTTGACGGAAGGGCTTGCAGGCTGAAGTTCCCCTCGGCGGCGTATGCGATGCTACCCCCCAAGGGCATCGTTTTTGCCGAGGGAGACATGGATGTCGGCCCGTTCCGCAAGGAACCTCTGCGCCGACATGACGGCCTACCCCCACAGGGCCGTCGCTGCTGCGCAGGCAGCACCCATGTCGAGAATGGTCGGGTCCGGCAGCCGGGATGGCGCCGGACCCGATTCGTAACCACCCTTGCCGCCGCCCTGTCGCCGCCTTAGCTACGGCACATGGCCGAGGCCCTGCCCTCCCCGACCCCGCTAATCGACGGCTTCGGCCGCGCGATCACTTATTTGCGCATCTCGGTCACCGACCGGTGCGACCTCCGATGCCGCTATTGCATGGCGGAGGAGATGCAGTTCCTCCCTGCTAACCGATTGATGCAAATAGAAGAAATTGCAGAGATCGCCGATGCATTCATCGCCCGCGGCGTGCGGCGCATCCGCCTGACCGGGGGCGAACCGCTGGTGCGGCGCGGCACGGCCGAACTGGCGCAGCGGATCGGGCAGAGGCTGAAAGACGGACTCGACGAACTGACGCTGACAACCAACGGCACGCGGCTGAGGAGCGAAGCGCAGGCGCTGATGGCGGCGGGGATCAAGCGGATCAACGTCAGCCTCGACAGCCGCGATCCCGCGCGCTTTCGCCACATCACGCGCACCGGCGATGTCGCGAAAGTGCTGGACGGTATCGCTGCCGCGAAGGTCGCGGGCCTGCACGTCAAGATCAACATGGTCGCGTTAAAAGGCTTCAACGAGGACGAGATATTGCCGATGCTGCGCTGGTGCGCGGCGGAAGGTCACGACCTGACCCTGATCGAGACGATGCCGATCGGATCGGTCGAAAGCGAGCGAAGTGAGTCGTATCTGCCGCTCGACGCTGTACGGCGCGACCTGGAAAATAGGTTCACTTTGGTTCCTTTATCCGAACGGACCGGCGGACCCGCGCGCTATTTCCGTGTGGCGGAGCTGGACACGAAGATCGGCTTCATCACCCCCCTCACCAATAATTTCTGCGCGGGTTGCAATCGCGTGCGGCTAACCGCCGAGGGTACGCTCTATCTGTGCCTCGGCCGGGATGACCGGATCGACTTGCGCGCGGCGTTGCGCGAGGGCGGGCGCCCGGCGCTCGATCAGGCACTCGACCGCGCGATGGCCGCCAAGCCGGAGCGCCACGCCTTCCGGATCGACGCGCCGGAACCTGCGGTTGCGCGCCATATGAATGCGACTGGCGGATGAGCGGCGAACGCAAGCTGGCGCTCGCTGCCTCGCCGTCGGAGCAGGCGCAGGAAGCGGCCAAGACGCTCAAGCAGCGCTATGAATGGGTCTCGCCCAAGGAGGCCGACATCATGGTCGCTTTGGGCGGCGACGGTTTTCTGCTGCAGACCCTGCACGCGATGCTCGACCGACACCGCGCCCTGCCCGTGTTCGGGATGAATTTGGGAACGGTCGGCTTCCTGATGAACGAATGGTCGCCCGATTTGCTCGAAAACCGACTGATGGCGGCCAAGACGATCAAGGTTGCGCCGATCAAGATGGACGCGGTGACGATCGAGGGCGAGAAGGTTTCGCTGTCCGCGATCAATGAGGTGTCGTTGCTGCGCGAAACGCGCCAGACCGCCTGGATCGAAGTCAGCGTGGACGATCGCGTGGTGCTGGCCGAACTGGTGGCGGATGGCGTGCTCGTCTCCACCCCGGCGGGATCGACCGCCTATAATTTCTCGGCGCACGGCCCGATCCTGCCTCTGGAGAGCGCTTTGGTGGCGCTGACCCCGATCAGCCCGTTCCGCCCGCGCCGCTGGCGGGGCGCGATCCTGCGCGACCAGACGCGGATCAAGTTCCGCGTATTGGATCCGATCAAGCGTCCGGTGAGCGCGGTGGCGGATCAGCGCGAAGTGCGCGACGTGGCGAGTGTCGAGGTGACGGTCGACCGCAGCAACACGCTCAACCTGATGTTCGACCCCGAACATGCGCTGGATGACCGGATCGCGATGGAGCAGTTCGCGATCTGACCCGCGAACCTTCCCGGGCGGCGAAGACCGATCAACCGTTCGTCTCGATTTTTGCGAAGGTTCGCAGTGGCTCCCCGAGTTGGATTCGAACCAACGGCCGCTCGATTAACAGTCGAGAGCTCTACCGCTGAGCTATCGGGGAACATGCCATCTGGCCTGCGAAGGCGCGGCCTATACCAAAGCGTTCGGCCGGTGCAAGACGTTCCGGCCAGAAAAATGCACGCGCGCCCAGCCTATTTACCTGCGCATCCCTGCCCGGCCCGCGGATGACTGAGCGCGAGATAGACCGTGCTCCACAATTGGGCGGCGTTGGATTCGTCCGCGTCGGTCGCGCCCGCGCCGAACGGGACGACCTGATAGCCGCCCGCATAACGCCAGGACCATAGTTCCGAACTCTGGAAGGCGCGGGTGGCGTCGATCGCGTGCCAGAGCGCGCCCTGCGCGGCCTGGAGGCGGTGACAGGTGGCAACGGGGAGATCGGTGCGTTCCAGTTGGCGGGCAAGGCCGGCGGCGGCGAGTGCCTGCTGCCAAGACCAGATTACGGTCCCGTGATAGGCGTTGCGGCCGAACTTGTTCTGCCAGGCGGGATCGGCGAAGACCGGATTGGCGACGACCATCCCTGCGCCGGTCATCAAGCCTGCGGGGAAAGGCCGGGCGATCGTGTCCGCCGCGATCTGCAACGCCTGGGCATCGGGATGCGCGAACAGGAGAGCGAAGTTGGCGTCCGAATTGACGATCGGTACGGGCTTGCCCGCAGCGTCGAGCGCGATCGCATTGTAGGCGATCGGCGCCTGGGCAGCAGCGATTGCGGACGCGTCGGGGATGTCCTCGCTCTTCGCGTAGTGCGCGATCGCGGCCTGCGCTGCGGCAGGGTCCACCGACTGGAGGAAGAGCGGCGGGGCATGGTCGCGCCAGACCGTGGCGGCCTGACGCAGCTTGTCCAGCATCGCAGCGTCGCCCGCGTGGAGGTAAGGCTTGAGCAGACCCGCCTTTTCCATCGCCTGCGCGGCGTCGAGCGCGGCGGGGACGAGGATCGCGTTGACGTCATAGGGATAGCGGCCGCCGCCGAGCCCATCATTGCTGTCGCGCCATTCGCCGACGGGGACGCCTGGCTTGAGTGAGACGAGGTTCTGCCAGCGCGGGTCGTCCGCAAAGGCCGTTGTCCGCGCCGCGACGAAGCGGAGGTTGGTCATGAGCGCATCGCCCAGCCGCTTTCCGTTCGAGGGTTGCGCCAAGAAGGCGGCGGCGCGGGCGCGACCACGCGGATCGTCGAGCAGCCAAGCGCGCGCGACCGGCGCGAGCAAGAACGGGCTGTCGATCATCTTGTAATCGTAGGTCGGCGCGGCCGACTTGCCCTCGCCCGCGCGCATATGGTCGAGCACGGCGAATTCGCCGATATCCTCCTCATGCGCGACATTGCCCTCGGGCGATAGGCGGACCAGCACCGAGCGCAGCCCGCTTTCGACAGCATCCGGCTGAAGCGCGGGCATGAGCAAGCGGACCGACATCAAAGTGTCGCGTCCGAAATAGGTGTCGAAGCGCCACGAGCCGGCGAGGAATTTCTCGCGATAGCTGAGGAAGCCGAGCGTGTTGCGCGTGGCAGGATCAGCTGCGGCGTGGCTGGTGAGCAAGGCCGGGCCGTCGAGCGGGGTCAGCGGGGTTTCTCCGCTCTGCGCCTCGATCCGCAGTCGGATCGTGCCGTTTGCGGCGGTGATGCGGCCATCGTGCAGCGTGCCGTTGGTTACCGTGAGGACCAGGCGATAGCCGGGGGCGCCATCGAGCCGGTCGCGCTGCCAGACGATGCGCGACCCTTCCGTCCGCGGCACGGCGGCGACCTCCGGCGTATCGATATTGCCGCTCTGATAGTCGCGCAGCACGCGCACCGACGACAGGATCGCCTTGCGCACGGAAATCGCGCGCGCGTCCAGTTCCGCCTCGGCGACGATGCCGTAGAGCTTGCGGCCATGGCTATCGACCGCGTTCTGCGTCTTGGGCGCGCTCACCAGCCGCCAATGGACCGGCTGATCGAGATGATCGAACCACAGGCCAACCCCGCTATTACCGGCGGGAAAGGCGACGATGATGCGCGGATCGGTGCCGGAACGGAGAACGAGATGCGCGGCCGTAGGACCCTGCCGGAAGAAGGCATTGAGGTTCTTGCCCTCGTTCACCTGGAAGGCGAGCGGGGCCGGCGCGGCGGCCGCGGACGGAGCGACCGGGAAGGCCAGTGCAAGCAGGCCGGCCAATGTGGGGGCGAGGCCGCTCCGATTGGGCGTGCGATGGGTCACCTCTCCACTCCTTCCATTCGTCATGATGTTCAGCGGCCGCCGGCCAGCCGTTGTTCGATAAAGGCTTCGTGCGTGGGCGCGGCCTGCGCGGCGGCGGCGATCTCGGTGCGCAGGCGCAGCAGGTAGGCGGCGTTCGCTTCGGGCGAAAAGGTTTCCGCGAGCGGGTTATAATCGGCCGGGTCGAGGCCCTGCCCCATCATCACCGCGAACCAACTCGCTTCTCGGAACAGTTCGTCGGTGTCGAGCACGATGCGCCCGGTGCGCACGAACTGCTCTTCCTTGTAAACGAGGCTGTCGGGCAGGCTCATCGCCTGACAGTGGCGCCAGAGCGGCTCGTCGCGGCCCTGCGTGCGGTGGTAGTGCAGGATCAGGAAGTCGCGCACGGATTCGACGTCGGCCCGGTAGACGCGGTTATATTGTTCGGCGACGAGCGGATCGCAGCCGCGGCTGGGGAAGAGCGACAGCAATTTGGCGATGCCGCTCTGGATCAGGTGGATGCTGGTGGATTCGAGCGGTTCAAGGAAGCCGCTCGAAAGCCCGATCGCGATGACGTTCTTGTTCCAGGTCTTGCGGCGGCTGCCGGTGACGAAGCGCAATGGACGCGGATCGGCGAGCGGCTTGCCGTCGAGATTGGCGAGCAGGGTTTCGGCGGCGGCATCATCGTCGATATGCTGGCTGGAATAGACATAGCCGTTGCCGGTGCGGTGCTGGAGCGGGATCCGCCATTGCCAGCCCGCCGCACGCGCGGTGCTGCGGGTGAGCGGGGCGAAGCTGCCCGCGCGCTCGGATGGGACCGCCATCGCGCGATCGCAGGGCAGCCAGTGCGTCCAATCCTCGTAGCCGGTCTTGAGCGTCTGTTCGATCAGCAAGCCGCGAAAGCCGGAGCAATCGATGAACAGGTCGCCCTCGATCGTCGTGCCGCGATTGGTGGTGACCGCGGTGACGAAGCCGCTCTCATTGTCCTGATCGACCTTTGTGATCAGTCCTTCATGACGGACGACGCCCTGTTGCTCGCACTTTTGGCGAAGCATCCGGGCGTAGCTGGCGGCGTCGAAATGGAAGGCGAAGCCGAGCGTCGATCCCAAGGCGCGCGGATCGTTCGCGGGCATGCCGAACCGCCCCGCCCGGCCAAGCTGCGTGGCCAGAGAATAGGCATCATAAGGGGTGGTGTCCCCCTCGTCGCGTGCCCGCAGCCAGCGATGGTAGAACATCGACCCGTCGGCAGGCGCGCCATAGCGACCGAAAGGATGGAGATAGGCCGATCCGTCGCCATTCCAGCCGACAAATTCGATGCCCAATTTATAGGTGGCATGCGTCTCGCGGAGCAGATCGCGATCGTCGATGCCGGCGAGTTGGTTGAACCAGTGGATGGTGGGGATCGTGGCCTCGCCCACGCCGACGATGCCGATCTCGTCGGATTCGACCAAGGCAATCTCGAAGAGCTTCGGGTCGTTGACCCGGGACAGCGCCGCCGCGGTCATCCAGCCGGCGGTGCCGCCGCCGACGATCACGACCCGACGAATTCTTTCGCCGTGCATTGCCTCTGTCTCTCCAATGCCGTTTCCGAGACCATGTCTTTTAGCGCGCGGAAACGGCCCGACTTCCAAAAAAGCGGCGGCCGTCCGAAGACGGCCGCCCCGGTTCGGGGGTTAGAACCGGTAGGTCAGGGAGACGAGTGCGTTGGTGCCGACGATGCCGCGGCCGTAGAAATAGCCGTCGACCACCGACTCGCTTAAGCCCTGGCGAGGATTACCCTCGGTCAGGCCCAGCTTGTTGAAGACGTTGTCGACGCTGACGTTGAGGTTCAGGCGATCGGTCAGGTTGAGATCACCGCCGATCGTGACGACGTTGTAGGCCGGCAACGGCAGGGTTGCCGTCTGGTCGGCGAAGATGCCGCCAACATGCTTGTAGCGCAGATAGATGCTGCCGATGTTGTTCGGCAGATCGAACGCAGGCGTGATCGTATAGAGCGTCTTCGGCGTACGCCCTGGGGTCAGCCCGTCGGCAGCGCCGAAAGCGGTGCAGTTGGACACGACGCCATTGGTGATCGTGCCCAGGCAAGCGCCGCTATATTTCGGCTTCTGGAACGTCGCCTGCCCCCGGATCGAGAAAGCCCGGAAGAATTCGGGGCGATACAGGAGGTCGATGTCGACACCGTTGGTGGTGACGTTGGCGATGAAGTTCTCAGAGGTCGAGGTGCCCGCATCGAGGATCAGGCCGTTGAAGCTCTGATTGTCGAAGATGGTGCGGAACGGACGGACAGTCGCGGTCAGACCATAATTAGAATAGGTCAGGCCCGCTTCCATAAGCTTCAGGCCCATCGCGCCATTCGAGTTATTGCCTTGCGTCTGATAGGTCTGGGCATAACGCGCATAGAAGGACAGGTGGCTGTCCGCAGTGTAGTTCAGACCCACCGTCCAGCTGAACGGATTTTCGGCATAGCCCGAATTGACGCTATAGGTGCCGTTGAACGCGTTCGGATTGACCTGGAGCAGACCGGTGGTGCCGGCAGGCACAGGCGCGGGCGACGAATTGCCGTTATAGCTGGTCTGCTTCTCATGCTCGTAGCGGATGCCGACGTCGAAGTGGAACTTCTCGTGCCACGTCAGTTCGTCGTTGGCGTAGATCGACTGCGAGGACTGGGTGTAATGGCTGATGCCGCTGCCCCAGTCTCCATAGCCGATCAGGCCGTTGTTGCTGAGCGTTCCGACCACACCGCCGGCAGCGTTTAGCGCGACGACGTCATAGATGTTCGAATTGTTGCGAACGTCGTTGATAAGGTTCGACACGGCCGACTGATCGTTATGCTCGGTCTGGTGGAAGATCTGGCCGCCCACGGTCAGGCTGTTGTGGAAGCTGTCGCCGCCGGTTTCCCAAGTCGCGCCGAAATCGCTGCCGAAATCGTGCAGGTTGATTTCCTGACGGTTGAGCCAGGTCTGTTCGAGCAGGCCATTGCCGTTCAGGGCATTGAGCGCGGCGGTGTTGGAGCCCGCGATCACCTGCCCGCTCGACAGGTTGCGGATGCCGAACTGGGTGGTGCCGGGGAAGGCAGCCTGGCCCTGGAGCAGCAAGGCGTTGATCGGCGAAACGCAGCCCGAGGCCGGGCAGGTGCCCTGCGCGGTCAGGTAATTGACCGCCGAGGTGAGGCCGGCATTGCCGACGCCGCTGCCGGCGAACACGCCGTTGAAGTTCCAGTCGGTCTGCGTGTAGCGGGCCCGGGCGAAGAGCGTCAGGCCGTCGGCGATCGGCTTCGAGATATCGAGACGATACTGGTTGCCCTGGGCGTGGATACCCTCCTTCTCGCTGAAGGTACGTGTGCATTCGCCGGCGGCGCAGCTATCCGGCAGGACGATGCTCGAAAAGCCGTCGCCGATGATGCTGCCATGCTGCGGGTTGAGACCGGGCACGCCGGTGATCTTGCCATCGACGACCGTGTAAGGCTGGTCGGCATAATAAGGATCATGCTCGTTCCAGCGCTTGTAGGTCGCGCGGATATAGCCGCCGTCCGAGAACTGCTTCTCGAGCTGCGCCTTCACATGATAGGTGTCGTAGCGGAACGGCGAGTCACGCTCGCCCGGATTGCTATCCATATAGCCGCTGACCGCGAAGGCGACGCCGTCGCCCAGCGCCTTGATCGGCGCGGAATACCAGAGGTCCGCGCGGCGATCGCCATAGCTGGTGCCCTGAATCTTGAAGAGGCCGCCGGCTTGATCGAAATTCAGCTTGCGCGAGATGAAGTTGATCGATGCGCCCGCCGCGTTCGGCGTGAGGATGCCCGAGGTGCCGCCCTGCAGGCCTTCGACATGGTCGATCGAGAGGTCGTACTGGAAGACCTCGTCATCGTTGAGGCCGCCGTAGATGGCGGGCATGCCGTCTTCGATCAGGCGGACGAACTGCTGGCCGCCGCCGGGAAGGCCGCGCACCGAATAATTGTTGGAAACCGGGCCGGCAGTGCCTTCGACGAAGATACCGGGAATGGTTTCGAGAATATCGACCGTGTTGCGCGGCGCCTTCTGCTTCAGGTCGGCATTGGTGACCTGGGTCACCGCGACCGAGGCGTTGAGCAGGGTGCGCTTCGAAGTCGAACCGGTGACGACGATTTCATTAACGCCATTGTCGCCGGCATCCGCGGCAGTGGCGGTTCCCGACGGATCGGTCGGTGCAGCAGCCGCAGCCGATCCCGGTGCGGCGGCATTCTGCGCGAGGACCGGCGAGGCCAAGCCCGCGACCGAGATGCTCGCCAACAGAAGATGTTTATAGGAAATCATAAGGACCCTCCCTCATATCTGGGTTCTGGTTTTACGGGCCTTGGCCTCGGCTCCCCCCAAAAGCGGGTAACCCAGCCTGCCTCTTCTCAAAGCGCGGCGGTAATGCACCATGAAATCCTTTTCAAGCATCATTTCAGAATCGACGCAACGACCCTTGCGACCGGGAGCGTGCATGCTACGAAGAAGGAGATGAGAGGGCCGAAGCCAGGAACGCCGGGGGCGGCGCGGGGAGGAGCCGCGGCTGACGATGCAGGACATCGCGCGGCTCGCGAATGTGTCCGCACCCACGGTGTCGCGCGTGCTGAACGACAGCCCGCTCGTCACCGGCGACACGCGGGAGCGCGTGCTCGAGGTGGCGCGCCAGCATGGCTATGCGGTCAATCGCAACGCGCAGAAATTGCGCCAGGCACGGACCAATACGGTCGCGGTGATGCTCGACTTCGGATCGCACCGGCACGGCGCGATCGGCGATCCCTTCATCTTCGAGTTGCTGGCGGGCATTTCCGAGGCCTTGTCGATCCGCAATCAGGAATTGCTGCTGTCGCCGCCGGGACTCGACACCGCACGCGCCTATGCCGATTTCTTCCAGGCGCGTGGCGCGGACGGCTTCATCGTGCTCGGCCAGGGCACGCGCGACGCAATGCTGCGCGCAGTGGCGCGCACGAAGGTGCCGCTGGTGGTGTGGGGCGCGGTCTCGGCCGACGCGGGCTATTGCTCGGTCGGCAGCGACAACGAGACTGGCGGACGGCTGGCGGGCGAGCACTTCCTGCAGAACAATCGGAAGCGCTGGCTGTTCATCGGCGACACGCGGCATGAGGAATTCCGCCTGCGCTACGAGGGTCTGCAGCAGGCTGCCGAGGGGCGGCCGGACATCCACATCGATCATCTGGCGATCGCATCGATGGCGTTTCATGCCACCGCCGAGACGGTGACCGACTATCTGAAGAACACGCCCGCGCCGGACGCGGTCTTCGCTTTTTCCGACACGGCGGCGATGGCCGCACTGGGAGCGTTCAAGGCGCGCGGGCTGACCGCGCCGCGCGACTTCTCGCTGGTCGGCTATAACGACATCCCGCCCGCCGCTCATTTCAGCCCGGCGATCACGACGATCGAGCAGAAGACCGACGTGGCGGGATCGCTATTGGTCGAGAAATTGATGCAATTGGTCGACGGCGGACGCCCGCGATCGATCACTTTGCCCACCCGGATCGTGGTCCGCGAGACTTAGATAAGTTGCCCGACTGCAACGCACCCCGTTGAAAAGCATTTCATTGTTGGTATCACGGCCCGAGCGGGCGACACAGTTCCGCACGACGTGAGGAGGCAAATGGGGGCCGGAGAGATCAATAGCCCCGCGGCGACGCGGCAGGCACCCATGCGAATCTACACGATCGCTACGCTGGGCTTTGCCTATGCGGTGATCGGTATCCTGATGAACAGCGTCGGCGTTGTGATCCTGCAATCGATCCAGCATCTTGGCGCTACCAAGCTGCAGGGATCGGCGCTGGAGGCGTGCAAGGATCTGTCGGTCGTGGTCGCCTCTTTCCTGCTGGCGACGCGGGTGGCGGCATTCGGCTTCCGCCGCGCGATGATCGGTGTGCTGCTGGTAATGGCGGCAACCTGCCTGGCGGCATCCTTCGCCGACAACTTCGTTGCGATGCAGGCCTTGTTCGTGATGACCGGATTGAGCTTCGGCGTGATCAAGGTCGCGACCTATTCGACGATCGGGCTGCTCGCGCGCGATCCGGCCGACCATGCCAGCATCACCGGCACGATCGAAGGCGTGTTCATGATCGGCGTGCTGGCGGGACTGTGGATCTTCGCGGGCTTCATCGGCACGGATGCGACCGGTCACGCGTGGCTGCACGTCTATTGGCTGCTGGCGGCGCTGTGTGCCGCAGGTGCATTCGCCTGGTTCCTGGTGTCGCTCGACGAGAGCGCGGCCGACGCGCCGGGGCACAGTGCCGGCCTGCGGGAAATGCTGTCGCTCGCCTTGCTCGTCTCGACCATCGTCGTGATCGCCGCACTGTTCCTCTACGTTCTGATCGAGCAGGGCGTGGGAAGCTGGCTGCCGACGTTCAACAGCGAAGTGCTGCATTTGCCCGCGGCAATGAGCGTGCAGGTGTCGACGATCTTCCTCGCATCGCTCGCCGCCGGGCGGCTGGCATCGGGGCTGGTGCTGCGCCGCTTCCATTGGTCGGGCGTGCTGCTGGCCTGCCTCGGCGCGGTCGCGATCCTGATCCTGATATCGCTGCCGCTGGCGCGCGGCGTGACCGCGCGCGCGGACATCGGTTGGGCCAATGCGCCGGTCGCGGCTTACCTCTTTCCCTTGCTCGGCTTCTTCCTGGCGCCGATCTATCCGACGATCTGCTCGGTCGCGCTGAGCGCGCTTCCCCGCCCCAGCCATCCGGCGATGGTGGGGCTGATCGTGATCTTCTCCGCGCTCGGCGGGACGATCGGGTCGTTCATCACGAGCCTGCTGTTCCAGCACCTTTCAGGTGCCTTCGCCTTCTATTTCCTGCTGGTCCCGATCGGCCTGATCGCCATGCTTCTGCCGGTGATCCGGAGCCAGCAGGCCAAACGAGTATCCGTATGACGCTTGCGACCCCCTCCGCTCTGTTCGGCCCGATTTTTTCCGCGGTGCAGGAACATGCGCTGTTCGCGGATTCGAAGTCGTTCGCCGACGCGATCCCGCGTCGCCCCGCTGCGCAGATATTGGCCGACTGGTCCGCTGAAGAGCCAACCGAGGCGGATGATCTGCGCGCGTTCATCGAGGCCAATTTCACGGTTCCGGGCGACGATCATGAAGGCCTGTCGGGCACCGCCCCGATCGAGCAGCATATCGACGCGCTGTGGCCGGTGCTGACGCGACGGCAAGAGCATGATGCGGACGATTCCTCCGAGATCGCGCTGCCGCGTCCGTTCGTGGTCCCGGGCGGACGCTTCCGCGAACTCTATTATTGGGATGGCTATTTCACCGCACTGGGCCTGATCCGGTCGGGGCGGCAGGATCTGGTCGAGGATATGATCGCCAATATGGGGCGCCTGCTCGAGCAGTTCGGGCATATCCCCAACGGCACGCGCTCTTACTATCTCGGCCGATCGCAGCCCCCCGTTTTCTACCTGATCGCGGGCCTGTCGCAGGACCAAAGCGGAGCCGCACGGCGGCAGCGACTAGGTTGGTTGCGGATCGAGCATCGTTTCTGGATGGACGGCGCGGACGCACAAGCGGACGCAGAGACGCGGCGGGTCGTGCGCCTGTCAGATGGCGCTTTGCTCAACCGCTATTGGGACGACCAGACAGGCCCGCGCGATGAATCCTGGCGCGAGGATGTGAAGCTGGCGCGCGGCGCGCCCGATCGTGCCGCCGAGGAGCTTTGGCGGGACCTTCGTGCCGGCGCCGAGAGTGGCTGGGATTTCAGTTCGCGCTGGCTCGGCGACGGGCAGACACTCGCCACCATCCGGACGACGCGGCTGATTCCGATCGATCTCAACTGCCTGCTCTACGGGCTGGAGCAGACGATCGCGGAAGAGGCGCGGGCGCTGGGTGAAGGCGCGGACGCCGATGCGTTCGAGGCGCGGGCGCGGGCGCGAGCAGCGGCGATCAACGGCCATCTCTGGAATGAAGCCGAGGGCTTTTATGCGGACTACGATCTCGATCGGGGCAAAGTGCGCGACCAGCTTACGGGGGCGACCGCCTTCGCCTTGTTCACCGGCCTTTGCGATTCCGAACGCGCGCAGCACACGGCGGACGCACTCGCACGGCTGCTGCGCCCCGGCGGATTGCTGACCACGTTGCGCGAGACGGGCCAGCAATGGGATGCACCCAATGGCTGGGCACCACTACAATGGATCGCAGTCTCCGGTCTGCGGCGCTACGGCTTCACCGATCTGGCCACGACGATCGCCAAGAGCTGGGTCACGATGGTCGATCGCCATTATCGCGCGACCGGCGTGCTGCTTGAGAAATATGACGTCGAGCATGAAGGCGCGGGTGCGGGCGGCGAATATGTGACCGAGACCGGTTTCGGCTGGACCAACGGCGTGACACTGGAATTGCTGGCTCGCTAGCGCGGCCTTATTCCGCCGCGATCGCGGTGCCGGGACCGGGCTCGATCCCGACCAATCGGCGCAGCGCGTCGCAGATCTGGCCGGCGATGGGGGATTTCCAGCCCTTCGCCATGCTGACGATGATCGAGGTGACGGCCCCCTCCTCGTCCAGTTGCTTGTAGCAGACATCGTCGCTCCGCATCCGGCGCGCGCTGGCGGGGACGATCGCGACGCCCGCTTCGGCCGCGACCAGGCCGAGCGCGGCCAGCATGTCGCCGATCTCGGTCTTGCGCATCGGCACGAAGCGCACCTGATCCATCAGCCGCGAGACCTCGTCGGAACGGCGGATCGTGCCGACATCGCCATAAGTGATGATATTCTCGCATTCGAGGTCGGCGAAGCGCAGCGCGGGATGGCCGTCGCCGGCGAGCGGATGGCCCATCGGCAAGGCGACGAAATAGGGTTCCTGGCGCGCGACCCTTTGCTGGACCGCCTCGTCCGAAATGAGCTCGCGCCCAACGCCGACCTCGGCCGTGCCGGTGCGGATCGCTTCGATCTGCTCGCGCGCGGACATGGAGCGCAGATCGATATCGAGGTGCGGATTGCGCGCGCGCAAATATTTCACGACCGTC
>Ga0207705_10001696_pt1 | contig 17520 bp, 14 predicted proteins | sample KBSC13metaG_FD_184314 | JGI IMG/M metagenome (GOLD analysis project Ga0207705, IMG submission 184314) | Corn rhizosphere microbial communities from Kellogg Biological Station, Michigan, USA - KBS C1-3 metaG (SPAdes) (version 2) | ecosystem: Host-associated > Plants > Roots > Rhizosphere > Soil ...
CAGGTGCCGCAAATCGGCAGAATCTGCCGGGCGCGGGGGCGTTGAAAAGCCCGCGCCGATGCCGTAAACGCAAAACCTTCCGCTGGCCCTTGACCCCAACCGGAAGAGAATTGGAAACCATGAATTCGCTTGATATCGACAAGCGGCCCGAGGACACGCGTGTCGTCGTCGCCATGTCGGGTGGCGTCGACAGTTCGGTCGTCGCCGGCCTGTTGAAGCGCGACGGCTATGACGTCGTCGGCGTCACCCTGCAGCTCTACGACCATGGCGAGGCGACGCACCGCAAGGGCGCCTGCTGTGCCGGGCAGGACATCCACGACGCACGCCGGGTCGCCGCGGCGCTCGGCATCCCGCACTACGTGCTCGACTACCAGAAGCGGTTCCGCGACGCGGTGATCACCCCCTTCGCCAATGCCTATCAGCAGGGCGAGACGCCGGTGCCGTGCATCGCGTGCAACCAGAGCGTGAAATTCGTCGACCTGATGGGCGTGGCGCAGGAGCTTGGCGCCGATGCGCTGGCAACCGGCCACTACGTGCAGTCGCGGCTCATCGAGGGCAGGCGTCGGCTGCTGCGGCCGGTCGATACCGAGCGCGACCAGACCTATTTCCTGTTCGCAACCACCGAGGCGCAGCTCGATTTCCTGCGCTTTCCGCTGGGCGGCATGGGCAAGGACGAAGTCCGCGCCCTGGCCCGCGACATGGGATTGATGGTCGCCGACAAGCACGACAGCCAGGACATCTGTTTCGTGCCGCAGGGCAAATATGCCGACATCATCCGCAAGATGCACCCGGAAGCCGGAACGGGGGGCGAGATCGTGCATCTCGATGGCCGCGTGCTCGGCCATCACGACGGCATCATCAACTATACCGTTGGGCAGCGGCGCGGCCTCGGCATCGCCGCGTCGGAGCCGCTCTACGTGGTGAAGCTCGAGCATCGCACCGGCCGCGTCATCGTCGGCCCGCGCGAGGCGCTGCTGACCCAGACCGTACGGCTGCGCGACGTCAACTGGCTTGGCGCCACCCCGCTGGCAGCGCTCGCCGGCGGCAACGGCATGCCGGTCGAAGTGAAGGTGCGCTCGACCCGCCCGCCGCAGCAGGCGGTGATCGGGCTGGTCGACGGCGAGGTGATGGTGACGCTGGTGGCCGGCGAATACGGCATTTCGCCAGGCCAGGCCTGCGTGTTCTACGCCGACGACAGCGACACCGCCGAAGTGCTCGGCGGTGGCTTCATCGCTGCAGCGGTACCGCGGGCGCTGGTCGCGTAAGCGAGGCCGGCCGGGCGCGGCCTATTTAGTCGCCGGCACGGCCACCGGGCTGTTGATCGTCGATGGGTCGACGACGCCGTCGCGCTGCTCGCTCCAGGTGCCGAGGATGGTGGTGATCGAGAGCAGGATGGCGAAGCCGAAGAACAGCAGCAGATATACCCGGCTTCTGGTTAGTCCCGGCTTTTTGGCGTCGGACATGGCATAGGCTCCCGGCGGCGGCGCCGCGTGCTTACCGCGCACAGATAGTCTTCCTCGCCCGCCCGCGCCATCGCCGGCCGAGAATATTTCGCGTTCCCGCCAAGGAATGGCCATCTGCACGCGTCAGAGTTCCAGATGGGGAACGCTGCGGCGGCTGGAGCTGGCAATTCTTGGCATTGATGCCCGAGCTTGATGACGGGGAAAGCCCGGGAACCGCCAGTTCGACGGGCGGCGTGATCGCGCGCGCCCAGGCCGGTGACCGCATGGCGTTCGGCCGGCTGATCGAGGAGCACTACGAGCTGATCTTCCGCACCGCCTACAAATGGAGTGGCACGCGCAGCGACGCCGAGGACATCGCCCAGGAGGTATGCGTGAAGCTGGCAGCGAGCCTCGGCAGTTTCGACGGGCGGTCGGCATTCTCCACCTGGCTCTATCGCGTGACGCTCAACACGGTGCGCGACCTGCAGCGCCAGCAGGGCCGGCGCGGCCGGCAGGAAGGGGCGCTCAAGCTCGTCAGTCCGGAAGACCATCCACCCGACCAGGAGGAAGCCGCCACCATGAGCCAGCTCTGGCGGGCAGTCCGCAAATTGCCGGAACGGCAGCGCGATGCGGTGCTGCTGGTTTACGCCGAGGACCTCAGTCACGCCGAGGCGGCCGCCATCATGGGCTGCCGGGAGGCAACCGTGTCCTGGCACATCTTCGAGGCGAAGCGCGCCTTGAAAGGCCTCCTATGACCCAGCAGGGCGATGACGATTTCAGCGCCTTGCGCTCGATTGCGGTGCCACCGGTGGCAGCGGAGGCGCGGCGCCGGGCCATTGGCGCCGGGCTGCTCGCCTTCGATGCGGCGCAGCGCGCAAACACGTCTCCGGTCGCCCCCCAAGGAAAGACCCTTCGGGAGCGTCTCACGTCCATCGTCCACATGAAGGGATACTGGACCATGGATACGCGCCGCCTCGTTCCGTTCGGCACCGCCACGCTGGCGCTGCTGATCCTGTTGCCACTGGGCTACCAACTCTACACCAGCACGGCCTACACGCCCCTGCCCCGCCCGACGCCGCAAGCCGCCGCCGAGACCGGCCAGCTTGCGCCGCCCGCCGCCCCAGTCGCCCCGAAGCAGATGGCGGGCCCTGCCCAGCCGGCAACAAATGCCCCGGCCCCGGCGCCGCAGATTGCCGCCGCGCCGGCACAGCGGCTGACCAGCCCGGCCGCCGCGCCGATGAATTCGGCCAAGGCAGCAGCCAATGCCGCGACGCTGGAGAGCGTCGCCCCGATGGCCGACGCCGCCATTGCCCGGCCGGAGTCGCTGGCCTCCCTGCCGGCACCGCGGGACCGGGCGTTCGGCCAGCTTGCGGCCCCCAATGGCGATACCTTTGCCGGCTTCACCGAGTCGGCGCAGCAGGCGGTCGCCACCCAGCCGGTCTCCACCTTCTCGATCGACGTCGATACCGCCTCCTATGCCTATGTGCGGCGCGCCCTCAACGAGGGACGCCTGCCGCCGCCGGATGCCGTGCGGCTCGAGGAGATGATCAACTACTTCCCCTATGACTATCCGGCCCCGACCAGCGCCGAAATGCCATTCAAGCCAACGATCTCGGTGTTCCCGACGCCGTGGAATGCCTCGACCGAATTGCTGCGGATCGGCATCAAGGGCTATGCGCCCCCCGCCGCGGCCCACCAGCCGGCCAATCTGGTGTTCCTGATCGACACCTCCGGCTCGATGGACGCCCCCGACAAGTTGCCGCTGCTGCAGCGTGCCCTGACCATGCTGGTCAACACGCTCCCCGGCGACGACATGGTGTCGATCGTCGCCTATGCCGGCTCGGCCGGGGTGGTGCTGGAGCCCACCAGGGCCAGCGACAAGACCAGGATCCTGTCGGCGCTGGACAACCTGTCGGCCGGTGGCTCGACGGCCGGGGCGGCGGGGATCGAACTCGCCTACAAGCTCGCCGAGCAGCACAAACTCAACGGCAACAACCGGGTGATCCTCGCCACCGATGGCGATTTCAACGTCGGCATCGCCGATCCCGAGCAGTTGAAGGCATTCATCAAGCAAAAGCGCCAGGATGGTGTTGCGCTATCGGTCCTGGGCTTTGGCGAGGGCAACCTCGACGATGCCACCATGCAGGCGCTGGCGCAGAACGGCGACGGCAATGCAAGCTATATCGACACCCTCTCGGAGGCCCAAAAAGTGCTGGTCAAGGAGGCCGGCTCGACGCTGCAGACCATTGCCAGGGACGTCAAGATCCAGGTCGAGTTCAACCCGGCGACCGTCTCGTCCTACCGGCTGATCGGTTATGAGACGCGGGCCCTCAACCGCGAAGATTTCAACAACGACCGGGTGGATGCCGGCGATGTCGGGGCGGGCCACACGGTGACGGCGCTCTACGAAATCACCCCGGCCGGCGGGGCTGCGGCGCCGCCCGTCGATCCGCTGCGCTACGGCGCCACGCCAGCGGCCGCGCCCGCCGCGTCGGCGGATGGCAAGGCCGGAGAACTGGCCGACGTCAAGCTGCGCTACAAGCTGCCGGGCAGCGCCGAGAGCAAGCTGATCGAACAGCCGGTGACGGCGGCAATGGTGGTCGACAGCATCGACAAGGCACCGGCCGATGCGCGCTGGGCGGCGGCCGTCGCTGCCTTCGGGCAGCGGCTCAAGGGCTCCGACTACGCCGGCAGCTTCAGCTACGCCGACATCGCCAGGCTCGCCACCGGCGCCCGCGGTGAGGATCCCGACGGTTATCGCGCAGCGTTCATCGACCTTGTCGGCGTTGCCGGGTCACTGAGCGGCGATGCAAAACACAACGCCCCTGCCCCGCAGCCGACGCCGCCCGCCATCAACTGACGTCGGACAGAGGCGAGCCGCCTTCTTCGTGAGCGCGGAAGGCGGCTCGCGACTTGCCCAGACCCGTCTTACATGGCGCTCCGGGCCGGCGTGGGCCGCAATTCGAACGGCATGGCACACGCCGCCCCGACGCGATTGACGAAAATACCGCGAGCCCGCCTTTTCGGCAGCCGCGATTGGCGCAGAAGCCCTTGCGCGTGGCCCGCCAGTGTTGGTAAGGAAGCCGCGCATCGCGGCGACGTCGGGCCCCTGGCTCCGACCTGCCCCGGGGCGGAGTAGCTCAGTTGGTTAGAGCAGCGGAATCATAATCCGCGTGTCGGGGGTTCAAATCCCTCCTCCGCTACCACTTCTCCAACGTAAGATGTTGAAATATTGTTTGTAAATGGGATTGGCTCCGCCTTGTCCCATCACCAATACCAACACTCGCGCTCGACGTTGCCCAAGAAAGCGCTTCTGCAGGGCCCTTGACGAACTGGAGTTGGGAGACCTCGGCGACTTCGGGCCGCATCTCGACCTGGGTGCCGCGGGAATTGCCACCACCCTGCCAACCTGCGCGCTCGGCAGGCTATCGGTCACCGCCTCGAGCCCGTTCTCTTGTCTTGCATCTCGTCGGCGACCGCCTGGACGGCCTCCAAGGAGCCCGGCAAAGATTGACCCGCGCTAATCCTTGGCAAGTCCCACTTACCGCCTCAGCGAGCGGCCGGACGCCGCGCTTCGCGAAGTCGGGTTCAGTCCGGCGCGCGCGTCAGGAGCAGCCGGGAGGGATTGGCTCCGCCATGCTGCACACGCAGTGTCGTCACTCGCGCCCCGGCCAGCGAGGTGTCCTCGGCCCGCTTGCCGGAGCCCGGATTGAGGGCGAAGGCGGGCCAGGCAGCGGCCTGGATCGACAGCCGGAGAGCGGCGCCGGCCGGGATCGTCGCGCAAGTCGCCCGCATGGCAACACGCCGCGGCCCATCGGCCGAGGCGTCGGGGACGCGCAGATGACCGCCCGTCAGTGCCATCCCCTCCCCATCGCGCCACACCACCGACAGCGTACAGTTCAGGTCATGGCTCGGCTGGTCTGCGACGACAAACAACTCTGCGGCAACCGGTCCTGCCAACACCAACGGCGCGGCGAGCGGGGCTGAAGTGTAGACGAGGACGTCACTGCGATCGTCGGCACTGCCGCGGTTCACATAGCCAGGCGGATCGCCAAGGTGCAGCCCCACCGCCGGCGCCGGCCGCCACGGATCGTGCACCAGGAAATCCTCCCCGGCTGCCCCCGGCTCGACGACGAGCCCGCCGTCTTCGGTGCTGGTCGCCGCCAGACCGCCGGACTCGAGATAGAAGCTCTGGCCGAAAGGCGTGGCCAGTTCGTCGAAATCCCGCCAGCCGCGGCTGCCGAGATCGAACAGGCGGTAGGCCGGGCCGTCTACACCCATGCCCTTCAACTCACGATCGAAAAAGCTGACAATCTCGGCATCGATGCCGACCCCGGCGGTCGGTCCCAGATCGCGACCGAGTCGGCGGCCCCATGGCAGATGCGGCCACGGGCCAACGATGAGACGCTGCCGCGCCGCACTGCGGTCGCGGAAGGCGCGGTCCGCGGCGAGTGTCCCCTCGAGCATGAAATCGAGCCAACCTCCGACGTGCAGGGCCGGCACGTCCAGCGGATCGTCTTGCAGAGCCAGCGCCGGCGACACCCGCGCCAACGTCGCCGGGTCGTCCTCGAGCCAGCTGCGATAATGGGTGTAGCGGGCGTAGCGGTGGAGTATTTCCGCGTGTGCCGGCACCGGCCCCAAATGGCAGCCCTCCGCGGCGGCGCGGCGCAGGGCATGATAGGCCGTCGTGTCGCCGGCGCGACGCGCCTGCTCGGCAGCCATCTGGCAGGCCCAGTTCTGGATGAGGGCAAGGCGCAGCGCCCCACCTTCGTAAACCCAGTCGTCACGGACAGTGTAGGCCCCCATGACCGGAGCAATCGCGTCGGGACGCTTGCTCCCGGCCCGCCGGGCCCCCGCCATGGCGAGGTACTGCGTGATGGCGTGATAGCTGAAACCATAGGTCGCGACCCGGCCGTCGCCATGCGGCAGATCGGCCGCCCAGGCAAGGCTTGCGGCGCCATCAGCCCCGTCGTCGGCCAGCACGCGAAACCGCCCGCTGCTGTCCCCCTGTCCGCGCACGTCCTGGATCGCCACGACATAGCCATGCGCTGCATACCAGGCGGGATGGGCCAGCACGACGGTTGAGGCGATGCGCCGTCCATAAGGCTGGCGCAGCAGCAATACCGGAAAGCGCCCAGCTACAGCGGGGCGCCAGATGTCGGCGGCAAGCACCACCCCGTCGTCGAGCCGGATATCCGTCTGCAGCGGCCCCTCGACCGGCAAGAGTTCGGTCGATCGGCTCCCCTCAGCCATGCTGGTAGATTGTCCTTCCAGCGAAGCGCTCCATATCGAAAGCGGCGGCGTCGCCGACGAGCCGCACCAGAGCCCGCGCGGCGCGTTCAAGCGTTGCCGCGCCGCGCTCCGCATCGGCAACCGCGGCGTTGCCGGAGGCCCCGGAGGGGTGCAGATCCTGCGCCTGCCAACCGAACCCGATCCCGCCTTCGGCGGTCAGCATCGAATTGCTATTTTCGATCGCCACCGACAGCGGCACGAAATCGGCGGCACGGTCCATTGCCGCGAGATCGGGCCACAGGTGCAGCATGACGCTCGTCTCGATCTCGCCCGCATGAATGCCGTGGCGGATCTCGCTCGTCGAAAACAGATCGTCGAGCTCGATGGCGCGGAACCAGCTGCAGGCAACGGCCAGCATGCCGAAGCGGACGCGCAGGTCGCGGCACACGATGTCGAGCGTATGCACCTGCCCGCCATGAGAATTAAACAAAATGATCTTGCGGCAGCCAGCCCGCCACACTGACTCACCGACCTCGCACCAGAGGCGGGTGAGAGTGTCGGCGCTGAGCGTCAGCGTGCCGGGATAGGCGAGATGTTCGTCCGACTTGCCCACCGGCAGAGCCGGCAGGACCAACACATCGAGATCGTCGGGAAACAATTCGACGGCCCTTGCGACGATGCCGGCGTTGATCGCCGCATCGACGCGAACGGGCAGATGGGGGCCGTGCTGCTCTACCGCCGCCACCGGCAGGACGGCGACCACATTGCTCATGTCGGCCGCTGCGAACTCGGCGCTCGAGAGATCCCACCACCAGCGCGACGAGAGTTTCATCAGTGCCCTCCCCCATCATTTGACGCTGAACGGCTGGCCGCAGCCGCGAGTTCGGCCTTGGCGATCTTGCCAGTCGGTGTCATCGGCAGCGCATCGACGAGCCGGATCTCAAGCGGGGCGATATCGTAAGGCACCTCCAGGCGAAGGGCGGCTTTGAGGGCCTCAGGCTCCGGTCGGGCACCGGGCGCCGCCACGGCGAAAGCGATCGGCCGTGCGCCAAGCGCGGCGTCGGCGACCCCCACCAAGGCGCAAAGCCCGATCCCGGGCTGACGTCCCAGTGCCTCTTCGACATCCCGCGGAAACCAGTCGCGGCCGGCTACCCGCACGAGTTCGGAGCGCCGGCCCCGCATGGTGATGTAGCCGCTCTCGTCCATCACGCCGAGATCGCCGGACCGCAGGATGCCGCCCGCGGTCGCCTCGGCAGTCTTCTCCGGCATGCCCCAATAACCCGCCATGAAGCCGCCCTCGGTCAGGGCGATTTCGCCGGTCGTGCCGAGCGGCACTGGCCGACCGTCACTGCCGACGATGCGCGTCACCCGATCCGGCAGCGACGGGCCGATGCGCAGCAATCGATCATCGGCGCCTTCGAGCTCGGGGAAGCCGAGGGCAAAAAAGCCGCCGAGTTCGCTTTGCCCATAGCTTTCGACCAGCGGCACGGCGAATTCATCGCGCCACGCGCGCTTCAGGGTCGGCGGCACCGGGCCGCCGCCGGACAGCAGGAAACGCAGGCGGCCGGGCAGCCGCTGTCGCTGCCGGCTTTCCACCAGCAATTCCTCGAGAACGATCGGATTGCCCACAAAGAAGCTCGCCCCGGCTGCCTCAACCGCCCCCCAGCCGCTGGCGCCCGTCCAGCGTCCCATGATGTTGATGGTCGCGCCGACCGCCAGCGAGGGCAGCAGGTTGGCCACCAGTTGATAGGAACTCGACAGCGCCGTGGGCCCGAACGACACGTCGTCTCGCCGGATGCGCAGGCGCTCGCCAATGCAGCGGCTGGCGCGCACCGTCGGCTCGTGCTTGAGACAGGCTCCCTTTGGCCGTCCCGTAGTGCCGGAGGTATAGGAGAGGTGGGCAATGGCATCGGCGTCGCCGGGATCAGGTGGCGCTGGCAGGTTGGCGGCGAGCAAATCGGGAAGGCTCTCGGCCCCGTCCTGCGGCCCGTCCATGCAGACAAGGTGAGTGACCGAGGCGACGCTGCGCTTGGCCGCCGCGGCCGGCTGGGCCATGTCGTGCGTATAGATGATGACCTTTGGCGTGTGGTCGGCCGCATAGCTTGGCAGGTCGTCGGCAAATTTCACGTTGACCAGGGCAGAAATGGCCCCGAGCCGCCAGGCGCCGAGCATGGCCAGCAGATAGTCGAGCCCGTTGTGGGCAAAGACGGAAACGCGGTCACCCGGTCCGACGCCGAGACTCGCCAGCGCCCCCGCCATGCGCTCCATGGCCACCACGGCCTCGCCATAGGTCAGGTGCTTGTCCCGGTCGACCCAGCGAAAGGCGATGCGGTCGGGGTCGCGCTCTGCCGCGTCGACCAGCATGCGGTGCATCAACATGGCGGCTTCTCCCCGAGCATGGCTATCGCTGCACGCCGGCACCGTCCCGGGCCTGGGACGACGCCGTCGCGTCTTGTCGGAGCAGCTAACTTCGGGGATCGGCGGTGTGGAAGGCCCGCCCATGCATAGACTCTATTGCTGGGAGGCTATGGCGTGGCGTGCCTCGACCCGCGGCGGCTGAATGCCGGCCTTGAGTTCGAGCGCCACCCCGCGCAACGTCTCGCGAAGCCAGCGATGTGGGGCGGCTCGGTGATTGCGTTCGTGCCAGAGCATGTAGAAATTCATCGTCCCCAATTCGCGTGGCGCGTCGAGCACCGAGAACGGCCGCGACTCCGCCAATTGCTCGGCGAAGGGGCGGCCGGTGGTGAAAACGAGGTCGCTCTGCGCCAGGATATGCGGCACCATGGCGTATTCGGGCACCGACACCGCGACCCGGCGTGACAGGCCCAGGGCGAGCAGTCGCCCGTCGATCGGGCTGAAGGCGGCGCATTCCTTCGGCGACGGCGAAACGTGATCGAGCTGCAGGTAGGTCTCCATCGTCACTTGCCTCGCATGGGCCAACGGATGGCGACCGTTGACGACGCAGGAAATCTGCGTGCTGAACAGGGCCGCCGTGCGCAGCGTACTCGGCGGGCTCGGCCAATTGCCGATGGCGAGGTCGACGGTGCCGCTGCCCAGCATCGGGATCAGCTCTTCAGGCCTCGGCATGTGGCTCAATTCGATCACGGCGCGCGGCGCCAATTGCCGGAGCCGCGCCACAATCCATGGGATCATCAACATGCCAAGGCAGTTGTCGGCGATGATCCGGAACGGCCGTCGGGTGCGCGCCGGGTCGAACTCGCGCCGCGGCCCCAGCCGCTGCTCGATGTCGATGATGATTTCGTTGACGCTGTCGCGCAGCTCGAGGCCACGCGGCGTTGGCACGAGCCGGCTGCCGGACCGCACCAGCAGCGGATCATCCAAGATTTCACGGAGCCGGCGCAGCGCGAGGCTGACTGTCGGTTGGGTGTGCCCGAGAATTTCGGCCGTCCGCGACACGCTGCATTCGGTCAGCAGGATGCGCAACATGCGCATCAGGCGAACGTCGAGCGCGCCACTGACACGTTCCGGCATCGTCCCTCCCCTGCGGCCTCGCCCCGTCCGATGGGATCGGCGCCTCGATCTTACAGAGGCGATGTGCCGCGCGCCAGAGGTCCTCAGACAGGTCAACCTTGGTGAGTTGTCAGCCGGTTCGCGCCGCTATGTCCTCGCCCTCGGCGGTAGCGTCATGCTCGGCAAACCGAACTGGCCGGCCACCGGCCCGCCGCCGCACGATTTCGACTGCAATGACGACCAGAATCGTAACGGCCAGCACCGAGACCTGCATGGCGTTGAGATCGGGCGACAGGGATGTCCGGAAGGCGGAAGAGACGATCACCGAAAGCGGCTGCGTCCGCCCGGCGAGGAACATCGACAGCGTCAGGTCGGCCAGCGACAGGATCACGCCAACCGAATAGGCAGCGATCAGCGCTGCCTTGAGTTGCGGCAGGATGATGTAGCGGAACGCCGTCCACGGCGTTGCCCCGAGATCGCGCGCCGCTTCCTCGAGGCGCCGGTCGAGCCGCACCAGCACCGCGGTGAGGATCAGGGTGGTGAAGGGCAGAATGACCAGCGCCTCTGAGAGGATCAGCGGCCCCGGTCCACGCGGTATGCCGAAGCGGCTCATCAGCATGATCTGGGCGATCGCCAGTACGCCCTTGGGGACGATGAAGGGCACCAGCAGCGCCGCAATGAAGGCGCCGCGCCACAGCAAACGTTTGCCGGTCAGGGCAAGTCCGGCCATCAGCCCAAGCGCCGTGGTCAGGATGGCAACCGGTTGGGCAATCAGGAAACTGGTCAGCAGCCCGGTCAGCAACGTCCGATTGGCCGACAGGCTCGCGTACCAGTCGAGCGTAAAGCCCGACAAGGGAAACGACATCAATTCCGAGGCGTTGAACGAGAAAATCGCCAATACCGCGATCGGCAGATAGAGGAACGCCGCAAAGACGAACAGGTAAGCGCGCATCAACAGGCTCATCGCGCGCCTCCGCGGAGCACCGCCTGGACCGGCGGTAGCCGGCTGACGGCAAGGCCCAGGATCACGAGGCAGGCAAGCAGCGAAACCAGCAGCGCAACGGCCAGCGCCGACGCCATCGGCCAGTCGAAGGCAGTGCCGAACAAATTGTCGATCATGGCCATGGCAGTCACCCCGGAGGTGCCACCCATCAATTGTGGAGTCAGCAAATCGCCGGCGGCGAGGGCGAACACCGCGAAGCCGCCAGCCGCCAGGCCCGGAATGCTCAGCGGCAGGATCACCCGGGTGAAGGTATCGAGCGGGGACGCACCAAGATCGCGCGACGCCTCGATAAGATCGCGATCGATACGCTCGAGCGACACCAGCAGGCCGAGCACCATGAACGGCAGCGTGTCATAGAACAGCACCAGATGCACGGCAAACGGGGAGAACAGCAGGATTTTCAGCGGGGCGTGGATGATGCCGATCCACAGCAGGAACGCATTGACCAGCCCCTCCGTCCCCAACACCAGTCGCCAAGCGTAAAGGCGCATCAGGTCCCCGGTATAGAGGGGGGTCAGCAGGACAATCAGCGCCACGCCCTTCCACGTGTTCGACATGCGCCAGATGCCGATCGCCAGCGGATAGCCGAAGAGTCCCGCCAGCGCCGCCGTGATCAAGCCATAGGTTAGCGAGATGCCGACCAGGTGGCGATACAGCGGGTCGACGAAGATCTTGCTCCAGCTGTCGAATGAGATTGCCGGAACGAGGGTGAGGTCCTCGACACGGAACAGGCTGAACACCACCAGAATGGCCATCGGCACCAGCGCGCCGACCAGCACGAACAGACCGGGCGGCAGCGCCAGCAGCGCGCGGCTGGGCCGCCAGCCGATAGGGCCGTTCTCAGCCATGCGTGATCCAGGCCCGCTCGGTCAGGATGCCCACCGTGGTCTCGCCGCCAACCGGCACCGGACGGTCGCTCCAGCCCCTCAGGGTCACGCCGCCGACGTCGATCTCGACGAGGCTGCGCCCGCCCTGGTAGATGCAGTGGCGCACCACCCCCTTGCGGCGCTCTGCGGCGCTTGCCGCTTCCTCGCCGATGACGACGCTATCAAGCCGCAGGGTAAGGATCGCCGCTACGGCCGGCTTGAGATCCGCCGCGCACGGCGCCTCGATCGCCCCCAGCGGTCCGTCGAGGGTAGCCCGCCCCTCGGCGACGGTGGTGACGGTGCCGTGGATAATCGCGGCGCCGCCGATAAAATCAGCCACGAAACCATTGGCCGGCCGGCTATAAATGACGTCCGGCCGACCCTGCTGCACGATTTCGCCATTGCTCATCACGACGATCAGATCGGACAGGGCAAAGGCTTCCTCCTGATCGTGCGTGACGTAGATGAAGGTGATGCCGAGGCGCCGCTGCAGATCCTTGAGCTCGACCTGCATGTGCTCGCGCATCTTGCGATCGAGCGCGCTCAGCGGCTCGTCGAGCAACAGCAGGCGCGGCTCGCTGATGATCGCCCGGGCGATGGCGACGCGCTGCTGCTGCCCCCCAGACAACTCCCCAGGATAGCGCTTGGCGAAGCCCCCCATCTCTACCGCTTCGAGCGCCTGGCGCACCCGCCGCTCGATATCGCTCTTCGGCTGACGCCGGATCGACAGGCTGAACGCCACGTTATCGTGCACCGTCATGTGCGGGAACAGCGCGTAGCTCTGGAACACCGTGTTCACCGGACGGCGCTCCGGCGGCAGCGCTCCGAGGTCGCGCCCGTCGAGTTCGATACTGCCGCGAGAGATGGTCTCGAACCCGGCCACCATCCGCAAAATGGTGGTCTTGCCGCAGCCCGAAGGGCCGAGCAGCGTGACGAAAGTACCTTCGGTGACCTCGAGGTCGACAGCCTTGACGGCAACCGAGGTCCCGAACGACTTGCCGAGACCCCGGGTCCGCAGCAGCACCGGCCGGGTTTCCTGACCTGTCGGCGCTACATCCTCAAGCATGCCTAGCTGGCCTTCACATCATTCCACAACTTCAACCAGTCGGCGTAGTTGGGCGGATTTACCGGCCAGATGAAGCTGTCCATGATGGAAAGGTCATCGACGAAGATGTTGGCCTGCTGCGCGACGGTCAACTGGTCGCGGATCACCGGGGTGGTCGTTGAATAGACCGGCCCCTGCTCCATATCGAGCGCAAACTCGGGGCCCAGCAGGTAATCGATGAAGCCGAGCGCCGCATCCAGCCGGTCGTCCGGCAGCCCGGCAGGGATGGCGAGGCAGTCGCACCAGCCGAAGATCCCGGCCTTGGGCTTGGCCATCGCCACCTTCATCTTGTCCTTCAGGGCATCATAGGGCACCCGCCAACAGAAGGCACAGGTGACCTCGTTGGTGGCGAAGAGATTGGTCAAGTCGCTGATGGTCTGCCAGTAGGTGCGCAGCAATGGCTTCTGCGCCAGCAGGGCCTTCTTGATTTCCGTCAATTCCGGCGTGCCAAGATCGAAGACCTTGTCGCGCGGAATACCAAGATGCAGGGCCGCGATAACGACGCCCTCGAGCGCAAAGTCGTGCATCGCGAGCTGCCCGCTGTATTTCGGGTCGAACAGCGTGTTGTAGTCCGGCTCCTTGTCGTACACATCGCTGCGGTAGACGATGGGGTTGAGGCCCCAGAGATAGGGCACCCCGTATGACTTGCCATCGTCGCCATGGATCGCCGCAGCGGTCTTGAACGGCTTATACATGCTGGCAGCATTGGGCAGCTTATCGTAGTCGATAGCGTGCAGCAGGCCGCCTTTGACATAGCGCGACAGACCGTTGAGGCCTGGATTGAGGACATCCCAATTGTCCGCCGACCCGGCCTTCAGGGCGGCGAACAGGGCGTCGTCGCTGGTGATATAGCTGAACCCCGCCCGGATCCCGGTCTTGGCCGTATAGGGCTTGAAGTAATCGGCCCGACCCGTGGTCTCGTAGGTCGCCCAAACGATTTCGTCGACCGCGGCCGAGGCGGGGCCGGCGAACGACTGCAAGGCCAGGGCACCCGCGCCACCGGCCATAAGGCGCAGGACGTCGCGGCGGTCAAAATATCTGGAATTCACGGTCATGGTCTCCTCCGATCGCGACACATCAGACCGCCCGGCCGCCCCCCTGCGATCCGGGTGCTGATTAGCAGAGTCTATGCTAGCAGACGGTGGGCCAGCGATATAACGAGCCCCAGGAAATATAGTCTATACTCTTTTGGCTATCGGCGATGGCGGAGCGCTGGCACGCACCTCCTCCCGACCCGACTACTTTCCCGATGCGACAATTGACTCCACCGGGGCGCGGCTTGACTTCCACGAGCAAGACCATCGGCCGGCGTGCGGGGGGCGGCCCAGCTCTGCGAGCCAACACCCGATAGACGCTCGACCGAGCCACGCTGAACCGCTGGGCGATATGCTGCGGCTTGTCGCCACCCGATGCGCCGCAAGGATCGCCTCCACCACGTCGTGCAAAACGCCGACAATGAGCGGTATCGAACTGCGCGGGACTCAGAATCGCGAAATGCGGGGCGGTCACCTACCCCAGCGTCATTCCGGTCGGCATTCCGATTTTAAGCCGGCCAGGTTGTGATGCGCCGTCACGGATACGACTGGGGGCCGGCGAGGCTGGTTCAGCCCCGGCGGGCCCGCGTGGGCACACTCGGCCTTTCCCGCCGCTCCGCGTCGGAAGCACGGTTGGTGCTGGTGCGGGCCATGACCTCCGTGCCCAGGTCGCGAACACTCTGCCTGCCTGTTTCGCCGTCGAGCTTGCGGCGGATCGCTATAACCGCCTCGAAGCCGGATTCGTAGCGCGGCGTGCGGACGCTCGAGAGGGGCGGCTCGGCCGTCGCCATGTATTCGTGGTCGTTAAAGCCGGCGATTCCCATTTCCTCAGGAACGCGGATACCCCGCGCGATGCACTCGAACAGGACGCCGAGCGCAATAATGTCATTGTTGCAGAAGACCGCGTCTACTGTGGGATCGAGAGCCAAGGCCTGCTGCAGCAGTTTTCGCCCCATCCCCGCGGACGCCAACTCCCGCATGGGCAAGCCAATCGTTGCCGGCGGATGATCAGCGACATTAGCCTCGGAATTGTCATAGGCACGGTTGGCGTCAACGGGTTCGTCGAGACCGGCCGCTGACAGCAGGCTGGTCTGGCTCGTCGCCGACCTCGACCGCTGCTTTGCCCGCGAGGAACAGTTCGAGCATGCGCTGCTGATCACCAACGCAGTCCGCTGGAGCCTCGGCGGCACCCCCGCGGTTGTGCTCGAGGGCGGGCATGGTCTCGTCACGCCAACCCTCTATCGCCAAGGCAAGCGGCAGATCCTGCACCTCAACAACCGCCTGCTGACTTCGCGCGTGCCGGGCCGGCAGGACGAATTGGTGCCGGTCGGACCGGTTACCGTAAGGCTGCGTGCTGATAGCGGCACCGCCCCCGTACAGGTGGAGCTGCGCGTGGCTGGCACTCGGGTCGTCGCGCAAAAGGACGGCGCGCAACTGGTCTTCGTGGTCGACCAGATCCTCGATCACGAGGTCGTCGTAGTCGACTGGACCTGAGAACGAACTTGGCCAGGTTGTCGTGCATCGCAGATGAAGAAACCATGCCCGGGCTCGCACAGGAAACCGCGAAACCAAGTCTGTTGCGCTGTCGAAGTGACCTATGCCGCCGCTTGACCCGCAGGAAGGTGCCAAATTTAAACCGCTGAGCCGTCGCCCCGACGATAATCCGGCCGCGCGCGCCTACCACCAGCCCATGGTGGTTGGAATCTGCATGCCCACCTCCGCGACCGAATTCGACGACCTTCCGAAAGCCCGGAAATCCTGACATTTGCGCCAAAACGGGAGGCAGATCGCACGTTCGTCATGCCTTCAATCACTCGAGGCTACGAGCTCTCGGGTTTCGAAATTGCAGTCATCCCTGCATTCGCTGCATAGCTCCGGCGGCAGCAGTCCCAGTTCAAGCAGGTCGCTCACACTGCCGTTGCGACAGAACGAACATGGGGTTTGCTCGTAGACCCAGAGTAGCCATCCGGCCATGTCGGCTGTGCGTCCGGCGCGGTCGATCCTGAGGATAGCGAGGCCAAGCTCGTGCGCCGTGCGCTCGTCCGGCTCCGCGGGCAATAGAGCCAACACCCGCGCAAACTGGCCGGGCACGGTATTTTTTTCCAGCAGGCCGACTCCTTCGAGGCTGCCCACCGCCAACATCTCCTCAGCCAGCGCCGCCACGGCGTCATCCTTGAATCTTTCGAGTCCGCTGATGGCCGCCGCCCGAACCGCCCCATCCGGAAAACGCGCATAGCGCAATAGCGACGCACTGCCGCCAGGCACTTTGGTCCGTCGGAACACCATGAGCATGGCAGCAAGGCGCGCGGGATCGGACTCGACGGCGCACAACGCCAAGAGCTGTCGGAGTTCTGTCTCGCCAGCCGATCGACCAAACCGATACGCGCTGCCAACCGTGTGCTTCTTGCCTTCGTCGATTTCCGCCAGGAACTGCGGCAGCGACACGATTGGCCGGGCTCGCTTGCGCACGACTACTTCGCCGCTCAACACCTCGTCGGCGAACCGCTGCAGCGCCGCATCGTTGGCGGCAGCGTCTAGCACAGCTTGTTCCGCGCCAGCCTCCCGAACTTGGGCCCCCACCCCACCGTCCACCTGATACTCCGGGTCCGCCAGCAGTCTGCCGCCTAGAACGCGGCCCACATGCAGCGCGCCGTCGACTCCGTCGAGCGCAATAATGCCCATCGCCAACACCCACGGGTCCTGGAATCTCGGTTGGGCAAATTTTTCGTAGAGCGCGGTCCGCGCAGCCGCATCGCCATCGGCCGCCATCACCCTCAACATCTGGCCCATCTGCCCGACATCGTTGAACTCGGTGCTCTCCCGAAAGGCCTCGACCACCGCCCGGTGATACGGGCCAGGATCGGGCAGCAATGACAGCATCTCCATCATCCAGTCGCCACGCCAACCTTCCGATTGCGAGTCGTAGGAAAGGCTATGGAGACACGCATCGAGCAGGAGGTCCTCCACCCCAGCATCTCCGTGGGCCCGGATATGCGCCATCGCCCGCCCCTTACCCTTGCGTAAGGCGTCGGCGAATTCCGCTCGACTAGATGTTTCTTGCATAGTTCCGGCACCCTCTCCGAGACGGACAATTTGGAACCGGGCGCCGGGCGTCAAGCCTGCCGGCGGCGAATATTCCTTGGTTGAGGCAGCGGCCACCCAACGGTCGCGAAAGCCGTCGGAAATTTACCCTGAGGGGGAAAGGCAGGCCAACGGCCCCGCTGCTTGCATTATACTGACCACATTAGTGGAGGCACTTATGAAAAGACTTGTTTTGATTTTAGTTCTATTTGTAACCAGTACATTTCAAGCGATCGCGACCGAAGTCGTCCCGGATACCGCGTCCTCGGAAAGCGCCTGTGCGGCG
>Ga0207705_10001698_pt1 | contig 17517 bp, 14 predicted proteins | sample KBSC13metaG_FD_184314 | JGI IMG/M metagenome (GOLD analysis project Ga0207705, IMG submission 184314) | Corn rhizosphere microbial communities from Kellogg Biological Station, Michigan, USA - KBS C1-3 metaG (SPAdes) (version 2) | ecosystem: Host-associated > Plants > Roots > Rhizosphere > Soil ...
GGCCCAGTCTTTGAGCGCTGAGACGATCATCAAGGAGACACGGGACGCCCTGGTGCGCCTCTTCGATGTCACGGCAACCAAAGACTGGGCCAACTGCTCGGCGAAGGCGGATGTCGTGGTGGACGGGCAGAAGCTTCTGGAGGGCGTTCCCGCGACCTATCTGCTCTTTCTGGAGAAACAGTTGACCGATCTCCAGACCTTTATCCGCAAGCTGCCCGCGCTCGACAGCAGCGAAAACTGGACGCTCGACACCGCGGACAGCATCTGGAAGACCGCTCCCGTGGAGACGATCCGCACGAAGAAAGTGCCGCGCAACCATGTGAAAGCCGAAGCGACGGAGAAGCACCCGGCGCAGGTGGAGGTCTACATGGAGGATGTGCCGGTGGGACGCTGGAGAACCGTAAAGATGAGCGGGGCGCTGCCCACGAGCCGCATCACGGATCTTCTGAACCGTGTCGAGAAGCTTCAGACCGCCGTCAAGTTCGCGCGGGAAGAGGCCAACGGCATGGAGACCACGAATCTGACGGTCAGTGAGAAACTTTTCAACTACCTGTTCGCGTAGTTTACTGATGTGAGTACAGCCTGAGACTAAGAACTCAAACTCAGGTCACGAAGCCCCAGTGCAGGTTCGAATCCTGCCCCTGGCATAGTTCACGCCAGGGTAGTCCAACATGGTAGAGACACCTTCGGACCAACCCAGACTGAGACTATTACTCCAGACTCAAACACACTGTGGCATGTCGAATCTCCCGCCGGAGGTCGTCTCCACCGTTGAAATGCCAGTGAAAATCCGGTTCTCCGCTCCAACTCTGTTCGCCTGATCTGCGGAGATAGTCTAACAACAAGACACAACGGTCTTAAATTGAGCCGTCCGGCTTAAACGTCGTCGAGATGCATACAGTGAAGGCCGCCTGAAAGCGACACTTCAACCATTCGGGCCGGGGGAAGGGTATCCTCCGGCCCAATCTCTTGCGTGGTTCCATAAGAGTCGCCTATCCTGCAGCGACAGGATCGGATTCGTTTTCGTCGGAGGGCACGGAACCTGTCCAGGCGGCCCAGCCACCGACGACATTGGTCACATCGGCATGACCTGCGCGCTGCAGGAGGGAACAGGCGATCGACGAACGATAGCCGGATTCACACATCACGTTCAGCGGCCCCTCCGGCGCTTCGGCTATGCGCGCTTCCAGTTCCGGCAGAGGGATATGCGTCGCGCCTTCGATGTGCCCCTCTTCCCATTCACTGCGCGCACGCACATCGAGCACAGGCGCGGCGCGGTTCGCGGCGATCGCGGCACGCAGCGATTCCGGATCGATCTGCGGCACCGTGACGCACTCTCCTCCGGCAGCCGTCCAGGCTTCCATTCCGCCCTGCAGCCACCCGACCAGCCGCTCATACCCGATCCGGGCGAGACGCATCATGGCTTCGGTCTCATGCCCTTCCGCCGCGACCACCAGGATCAGGCTGTCGGGCGCGAGAGTCGCGCCGACCCAGGGAGCAAACTTTCCCTCCAACTGCACGTGCACCGCTCCCGGCACATGCCCCTTCCCGAACTCCGCCACCGAGCGTGTATCCAGGACTAGCACCCCTTGCTCCGAGAGCGCTTCCACCTCGGCAGGGGAGAACGCCTGCGCCGCCCCCAGGATCTCGTCCACAGAGAGCGCTCCCGCGCGGTTTCGGGCGACATCGTGAGCAAAGTAGAGGGGCGCTGCGGAGAGTCCTTCGGTCGTATACCGGATAAAGCCCGCCTCATCCTCTGCCGCAACGGAGCGCAGCGCAGGATTGGTCGCCTTCTCTATGCCGATGGTCGAGAAACGCGCGTCCGAGAGGGCGCGACCGCAGGAAGATCCGGCCCCATGCGCGGGCCACACCTCGGTCGCATCGGGCAGACGCAGCACCTTGTCGCGCAGCGAGCGATAGAGAAGCCGCGCCATCTCCTCGGGACGAAAGCCTTTGCTGCCCGCAAGATCGGGACGCCCCACATCACCGATAAAGAGCGTGTCGCCGGTGAAGACATAGCGCGGCGTCTCCTCACCGCGGACCGACGCGACCACGGTGACGCCTTCCGGCGTGTGACCGGGCGTCTCCAAAAACCGGAGGGTGACGTCTCCCAGAGCGATCTCATCGCCTTCGTGCACCGGATGATGGGCGAAGGTCGCGCCTGCCTTGTGGCCGATAGAGATCACCGCGCCGGTCTTTCGAGCCAGTTCCAGATGCCCGGACACGAAGTCCGCATGCAGATGGGTCTCGATGACATGCGTGATCGTCAGACCTGCCGCCGCGGCATCCGCCAGATATTCTCCGACATCGCGCCGGGGATCGATCACCGCGGCCTCACCGTTGTCTCCGCCGATCAGGTAAGAGGCATGCGCCAGGCATCCTAAATAGTACGGTTTGAAAAACATCGTCCCCTGCTCTTTCGTGCATAGTATCGCAGCCATAGTACCACAGGCGACGTGGCTCTGCAATGTCGGACGCCTCTCTTTCTTCCCATCTAAACGACAATCACAGGAGGATTTCGGCGCATAGAAGCAGAAATTAATGGGTATAAAAGCGTATCACAGCACATCTTCCGGGCGTGAGGGGTCGCGTAACTATGTCCGAAACGTTAATACTCAGGAAGTCCGATGTACGGCGCGCATTGGTGCGGCATCATTTTGCGCCGTGCGCCGATCAGACGGCTGCATTCGAACGGCTGCGCAGTGTGCAGTTCGATCCGCTCGCGCCTGTGGGGTGCAACCACGACCTGGTGCTTCAGGCGCGGGTGCCCGACTATAAAATCGGGGACTGGCGCAAACTCGCCTATGAGGATCGTCATGTCTACGACGGTTGGGACAAGATGGCCTCGTTGGTGCCGTTCGAAGGCTGGCCCTTGCGTCGGCATATCCATACAGTACACCGTCGCTGGTTTGAGAAGAGGATCTTCGAGGACCACAAAGAGGCGGTGGACCTGATCCTGCAAGAGATCGCCGACCGTGGCCCCCTGATGCCGAAGGAGTGCGAGTTTCAGCAGCGGAGAGAGGAGTGGAAAGGCTCCTGGTTCGGCCCCAGCGTCACCAAACAGGTGCTGCGCGCCCTGTGGCACTCCGGGCTGATCATGACGTCCGGACGCAAGGGCGGGCAGCATGTCTACGACCTGACGGAGCGTGTGGTGCCCGCCAACCTGCGCAATCAACCGCTTCTGGAAGCCAAAGACGCCGTGCGCGAACTCGTCCTGGAGCGGCACCGCGCGATGGGCCTCCTCCGACCGTCCGCCTCGGCCGAAATCTGGTCCACGGAGGTGTTGACCTACGGCAAGAGGGAGGCGATCGCGGAGTTGGTGCATCGAGGAGAGATCGTACCGGTGGAGGTGGACGGCGTCAAAGCGCACGCGACGCCCGATTTTCTGGCCCTCCTCGACCAGCCGCCGCACGACCCCGGAGTGGTGTTCCTGGCGCCCCTCGATCAGTTTATGTGGGACCGCAAGATGATCGCCCACCTCTTCGGCTTCGAGTATATCTGGGAAGTCTACGTGCCGGAGGCGAAGCGGAGGTGGGGCTACTATGTGCTGCCCATCCTGTTCGGCGATGCACTGGTGGCCCGCGCCGAATTCTGGTGCCGGGATGGCGTTCTCGAACTGCGGCGATGGCACTTCGAGTCTGGAGATCTAACCCCAACCTTCTTTCCCGAACTGGAGCGTGCGCTGCAAGCGTTTATGCACTACTGCTCAGCGACCCAGATCGTGGCGCAGGCAGACATCGACCTCAGAATCCGCAATCTCGCACAGGTTCAAGTCTCAAAGTAGTTTTTCATGCGATCTCTATTTACCGGCTCCGGCGATCCAGTCGATATCGATTCCCCGCGCCATCAGCAGTTCGGAGAGTTGCCCCACATGCCCCTGAATGTGGCGCAGGTTCATGAGTTCGTGCGACAGTTTGGTCATATTCGGGTACCAGGAGAAGCCGGTCTCCCGGCTCTCCAGATCCAGGCTGTCGATCGTCGCATCGATAAGGCTACGGACATACGCGACGTACTCCAGCATCTCCTGCCGGGTCAGCGCCGGGACGCCTTCAGGCAGTTCGTACGGTTCGACGTCGATCGCTTTCTGAGCATCGCTCACGCCCAGAACGCTTGTCACCGCCGGTGGCCAGCCCCCTACCGAGTCGTTGAATATTTGTTCGTTCTGCACCACATAGTTATGCGTAAAGAACACCGTGTGTGCGGCGATGCGCCAGAACGTGCGCGGATGCTCGCCCGCAAGCCAGAGATCCTCCGGGCACTTCTCCACACACTCCGCAAGCATCGCCAGCCCACCGTGATACTGCTCCCTGAGCGCCTGCTGCAACTCCATTCACTGCCTCCTTCCACAAGATATTTCCGCTACCACAGACCTCCAACCATCTGCCGCAAACGGTCGTTCGCGAAGCGCTGCGCTTCCCCTTCCGTGATAGTTTAAGGATCAGGCTTCGAGCGTCGGCGGAGCAGATAGAGGCAGAACGACCAGAGGCCGGCGAAACGGTAGCCGGGATCGACATAGTGTTCGACGACATAGAAGGCGAAATAGTAGAACCGGGCAAAGCTCCAAATCGCGACCAGCAGCAAGAAGGTATCCCGCAGATTCGGATTTTCCAGGAGCAGAGCCAGGACTGCCATCAAACCCATCAAGAGGAACAGAAAGCCTTTGATATAGATCAGCCGCGGACTCTTGATATCGCCCAAGATCGTTCCTCCTTCATCACCCATCCAATGGGCCAATGTAGCACGTCTCCTACCTATTGGAGTTTCCTCTTATACGCCGTCGATCTCGACTTCGGCCTCGATTTCGACGGGGATATGGAATGGAAGCTCGGCCAGTCCCACGGCAGAACGCGCGTGCTGCCCTCTCTCGGGTCCATACAACTCCAGGATGAGATCTGAGAAGCCGTTGATGACGTAGGGCTGCATCACAAAACCCGGTGCGGAGTTGACCATCCCGAAGACGCGCAGCCAGGCTGTCACGCGGTTGAGATCGCCGAGTTCTCGCTTCAGGCTGCCCAGGATCGAAAGCGCCGTCAGGCGCGCCGCCTGGTAGGCTTCCTCCCGCGAGACCTCCGCTCCCACCTTGCCCAGCGGCCCCGCAATAGAGCCATCCGGATTCTGCGGACCATGTCCCGCGATGTAGGCCCGATTTCCTTGGACCCGCACAGACGCGAAAGGCAGGCGGACGCCAGTCGGCGGCTGGATGGGAAGCGGCAGTTCCAGCCCGAGCGCTCCCAGTCTCTTTTCGATCTCCACAGCATCTCTCCTGTCTGCTCAGAACTGGCTCCTCATTCGCCACCGCCACACGCATCTCCTGTATGGCCATTTGTGCTTCATTAGGAATGTTCTGAGGAGTTGGCGAAATAGGCTTCCAATCCTCTTTCCTCATACTGGATACTGGAGCAGGCGCTTGAGATTGCTCCGGAAGGACAGCCAACTCTATGCAGACAAATCCACTCACCCTGCTTCTCCTTCTGGCAGGGGCGATGATCCTGACTCTCTCTCCGTCGTCCGACGCCACGCAGGACGCCTGGTTCGACCGCGCCCATACGGGTATGGAGGTCGGGCCGACGGGGGCGCAGTTCGGGCATAGTGATCGCGCCGATACACGTTATAGCGCCCGATTCGATGGCCGTGAAATCGTCCGGCGATGCCTCGCGGCGCACGCGGAATACGTCGTTCTCTGGGCACGCGACGGCGACTATGCCTACTATCAGTCCAAACTGCTGCCGATCGCTCCGGGACTCGGCGCACGCGATCCCTTGCGGGAGGCGGTGGACGAAGCGCACAAACATCGCATGCCGCTCCTCGCTTATTGCGTGGTGCAGCAGGGCGGCCACTACCTGACCGCGCATCCCGAATTCGAGATGCGCGGCGTGGACGGCAAGCCGCTGGGCCGATTCTGTTACAACTCCGGCTATCTGGAGGCGATGAAACAGATCGTCGCCGAGCAGGTCGCCTACGGCATCGACGGCTTCCATATCGACATGGTCGATCAGGGATTCGGAGCGCCTTACGGCTGCTGGTGCGAGAGCTGCCGCCGCAAATTTGCGACGGAGTTCGGCCACGCCATGCCGACCGGGGCGCGTTGGGAGCCGGGCTGGGACGAGATGCTGGAGTTTCGCTACCGCACCACCGTGGAGTTCGAGCGAAAACTTCGAGAGCATATCCGCTCCCTGAACCCTAAGGCGACCGTGGATTTCAACTATCACGGCAACCCGCCGTTCTCCTGGGAGGTGGGGCAGCGCCCGGTGCAGCACGCCGCCAACGGCGACTTCAATACGGGGGAGACGGGGCAGTGGGGATTCAGCGCGCTGGGGGTAGCCCTCAATGCGGAGTTCTACCGGGCGGCGACTCCCGGCAAGCCGTTTCAGGTCGCCATGCAGCGCGGCGTCCGGATGTATCACGACCAGACGACGCGCCCGCTGGCCGATATCCGCTGGGAACTGCTCACCCTCCTGGCCCACGGCGCTTTTGTCACCATGGTCGATAAGACGGGCTTCGACGGCAGTCTCGATCCGGTCGCCTACGAGCGGATCGGAGCGGCTTTCCAGGACGCTCAGGCGCGCACCGCGCATTTCGGCCAGCGCCCCGTCTACGACGTCGGCCTCTATTTCAGCTCCCGCACCCGCGACTGGATCGGCCGGGACAACCCGTTCGCCTACTTTCAGAGCTTTCAGGGCGCCTACAAAGCCTGTGTCTACGAACATCTGAACTGCGGCGTGCTGCTCGACGAGAACCTGTCCCTGTCGCGTCTGCAAGAGTTTCCTGTCGTCTGCCTGCCCAATACCGGCATTCTCTCCGAGGCGGAGATCACCCTGTTTCGAAGCTATGTCGAGGGTGGAGGCAGACTGCTGATCACCGGGCAGAGCGGGCAGTACGACCGCTACGGCAATCTAAAGGCGAACTCCCCTCTGGAAGCGTTGAGCGGCGCAAAGGTGAAAGGACGATTGGAGTCGCTGGACAACTGGGTCCGCTTCGATACTGACGGTGCGCAGAACGCCGAGAGTATCCTGCACGCCGGGATCCCCCTGAAATGGCATTTCCAGGTGAGTGGGCCTGCCACCCTCTACGAGCCGATGACAGCCACGCCGATCGGGGAACTCTGGAAGCCTTACCGCACCACACGCGCGACGGAGGGCAAAGAGCCTGCCGACTGGCCGATGAGCGCCGAGGCGGTCGTCGGACCGGCGATACTGATGCATGCTCTGGGCAAGGGAGCCGTCCTCACCCTGGCCTGCTCCCCGGACTTCGCGACCGCCTCGGACCACCATATCGTAGAGGCGCGCAGGCTTTTCCGCAACGCCGTCCGATTTCTCAACCCGTCGCCGCGCATAGAGATCACCGCGCCTGCCAACATCGAAACCGTAGTCACCGACGATCCGAAGACGCGGACTTTGCGCATTCATTTTCTCGCCTACACGGCCCTGCCGCAGACGACGCCGGCGACAGGCCGACCCTATGTCCTCCCCGGCCTGATGGAGGAGGCGCCGCTCTTCCGCGCCAGCATGCATGCTCGCTTCCTCATTAAGGGCGCCCGGGCGTTCAACAAATCCACGCAAGTAAAGCGCACCGGGGATACCGTCACCGTCCTCATCGACGATGTGCACGACGTGCTGATGCTGCGCTATTAGGACTGGCGCACCGATTCTACTCTTTTGCGCCTGCCTCCTTGAGCAGCATGACAATATCGTTATGTCCGCCTCGTGTCGCTGCCGTCAATGCCGTCGCTCCGGCGTTGTCCCTGGCATTCACATCGGCGCCTTTGGCCAGCAGAAGCCGCACAAAGTCGGCTTTGCCCCGAAAGGCGGCGAACATCAACGCCGTTGCGCCGTCCTTATCGCCGGCATTCGGCCTGGCTCCCTTGTCCAGCAGCAGGCGGGCGATTTCGACCGACGCCCCTCCATCGGCGGTCGCCATCAGCACGGTCTCGCCGGACAGCAGACTTACATTTGGCTCTGCGCCTTGGTCCAGCAGAGCCTTCACACAGTCGGTATGTCCCTGCAGAGCGGCGTGAAGCAGGGCAGTCGCACCCACCTTATCCTTCGTTTCGGTCTCTGCGCCTCGCTCCAAGAGGAGCGCGACCGTCTCCGCATGGCCATGCTGGGCCGCCAGGTTCAACGCGGTCTCGCCGCGATCGTTCTTCCCATGAATGTCCGCATGCCGCTCCAGCAGCAGCCGGACACAGGGCGTCCTGCCGTTCAGGGCAGCCAGCGTCAGCGCGGTCTCCAGAAAGCGCGTCCTGGCTTTCACATCGCCGCCGTTGTCGAGCAGCAGGCGCAGGAGCGCGGCGTCTCCTCCGATGGCGGTATTCATCAGGACGGAAAATCCACTGTCGTTGTGCGTGTTCGGGCTGACACCGCGCTTCAACAGGTAGTGGACCATCTCGGGGTGCTTCGCGCGGGCCGCCTCGTCCATCGCCAAAAATCCATCCCGGCCGATGTTCAGGCGCGCGCCGCGCGCCGTCAGGAGAGCAAACAGATCGGTGCGTCCCCGGCTGGATGCCCAGATCAGCGGCGTCCAGTCGTTCTTGTCACGCGCGTTCGGGTCCGCCCCTCGCGCCAGCAGCAGACGGACGACATCAGCATTACCTCCCATAACGCCCCACATCAATACGGTGCGGTTCCCGATCCCACGCGCCAATTCCGGTGGAAGGCTGGATCCCTCTCTGGCCTGAACGCGTGCTCCCTTCGTGAGCAGGAGTTTGACCAGCGCAAGATCGCCGTGGCCTGCCGCCGCCATCAAGGGCGTCTGACCATCTATATTGTCGTAGTTCGAATCGGCCCCCCTGTCGAGCAGCAGGCGTATGAGGACCGAATTCCCGCCCTGCACCGCCACGAGCAGCGGGGTCTGGTGGCCCCAGTGGTCCCGAACATTGGGCTTCTCACCCCGAGAGAGTAAGGCTTTTACCTCACCGAGGTCCTGCTTCTTCACCGCTGCCACCAGCGGCGGGTCGGCGGCGGCTGTCGGCGGTTGACCGCCCTGCGCGAGTGTCTGCGATGGGATAGATAGAGCCAGTGTAAGGCAGACCAATGCAGAGAACAGAGGGATGCGTACCATGTCCGTCCTGGCCTTTCTTGTGCAAAGGAAGCTTTCCGGTCGCAGCGTTAGGCGGATACCCCGGCCAGTTGCCGCAGCCGATCGTTTGCGAAGTACTGGGCCTCTCCCTCCGTGATCGCTTTGAGGATGAGGTCGGCGACGAACTCCGGGGTGTCGCCTTCGGCGTAGTTCGAGCCTAGGCCACCTCCCGCCGGATTCCCCATCCGGTTATTGCCGAAGTTGGTCGCCGTAATGTAGGGATAGACTTCACTGACGACGATGGCGTCTTTGGCAAGCTCTGCCCGCGCGGTCAGGCTAAAGCCCAGGAGCGCCCGCTTCGAGGAGGAGTAGACGCCGTATTGCTCTCGATATAAGAATTCGGAACCGAGTCTTCCCCACGGATCACTGTTCCGGCATCAGCCATTCCGCGCCGGGAGGCGGGGAGTGCTCGAACTCTTTGCTGATCCAGCGAGCGGCAGAGATCGGTGCGCCCGGACTGCGGTAGGCGTAGACCACACACCAGCGCATTGGACTGGCGGCCTGACGGGGACTGACCGCATGCGCCGCGTGCGTATGCATCAGGATCACGCTGCCCTCGGGAGCGGTCAGGTTCTCGATCGTTAACGGTTCCCCGGTGAGGGGATGGGTCTTACCCAGGAGCCAGCCGGCGCGAAACGACCCATCGATATCTACCTCGCCGGACGCCTGCTCGGCTTTCTGCGCACGGATCTTCGGGTCTCGATAGAGGTGACTGCCGGGCACCGCTTTCAGGCCACCATCGTCGGGCGTGAAGCCGTTGACATAGAAAAAGATGCGTACAAAGGCCAGATCGGGGCGATCCTCGGCGTAGTCGTGGCTATGCCAGCCGACACCATTATCCCCGCCCGCGCGATTGAGCGCGACACAGTGGTCAAAGCGAATTTCCGGTCCGATCGCCGCCTGAACCAGCGCGATCATCTCCGGATGCGCGATGAGGCCGGCAAGGTAGGCGTTATGCTCGGCGCTGTAGTGACGTGGCGGAACCGGGTCGGAGGCGGCCTGCGCCTCAATATCAGCGAGCGCGGTGATGAGCGCAGCACGCGCTTCGAGGGTGAGCCGACCGGGTAACAGAACATGACCATCCCTGTTCAGAGCCGCTCTTTCGTTTTCCTCAAGTCCGGGTTTAATGAATAACATGAACCTATTACACCTATCTGAATCATCCCTGGAAGCCTACTGCGAGGGCTTTACGCCCTTCGCATCCAGGACGCGCTTGAGCACTGCGATGGTTTCGGGGGCGGGTTTGAAGTTGCCGACCCGGTATCCTTCGGCAATCCGCAGCGGGGTCCAGCCGTAGTGGTTCACCTGGTTCCAGATCTTGATGTCCGCGCCCCGCTCCGCCAGGAAGGCGACGACTCCGGGAGCGTTCCGATAGGCCGCGCCGTGCATGGCGGTTTCGCCGTTGTTGTCCACCGCGTTGATGTCGGCGCCAAGCTGCAGGAGGTATTTCAGCGCCTCGACGACCTCCTCATCGGTGCCGGGTTCTTCCCCCGGCGCCATGACGCCGATGCCCGCAGCGGCCAACAGCGCCGGGCAGTTGTCGGCATTGGGAATCTTTGGGTCCGCGCCCAGCTCCACCAACAGGCGCATCAGCGGAACGTCGGCCGTATGGGAGGCGAAGAGAAACGCGGTGGCCCCTGTCTCGTTCAGCCGTCCACGTCCGGACGGCCCGTGCTGGAGCCGCGCGTTCACGTCCGCGCCGTGCGCAACCAGTTCGCGGACAAACTGCAGGCTGTCCATCGTGCCGGAACCGATGGGCGGCGGATCGCCGTCGGGGTCGTCACCGGTCTTGGTGCGGCGGACCCAGGTGATCGCGTGCAGCGGGGTGTACCCGGAGCGCTGATCGTTCGGATCGGCTCCGGCTTTGAGCAGGTCTACGGCCAGTTCGAAGTGGCCGTTTTCCACCGCCAGCATGAGCGCGCTGGTGCCTTTGCGCGGATCCTTGCCGCCGGGCCGCTGCGGCTGCATGGCCTCCTTCACGTCGGCCCCGGCCTTGAGCAAAGCCTGCACCACGTCTCGACGACCCTCACGCACGGCGAAAAAGAGAGGCGTAAAGCCCGAGGACAGGGGTATACGGAAGTCCGCTCCGGCGTGGATCAGAAGCTGCACCACCTCGGAATGTCCCTCCGCAGCCGCCCACATAAGGGCTGTCTGTCCGCGGCGCTCCTTCGCGTTTACGACCGCTTTATGCGCGAGCAGCGCCTTCACCGGCCCCACCCGCCCCGTGCGCGCCGCCGTCATCAGCGCGGTTTCGCCGCCGGGCAGTGTGGTATTGGGATCCGCCCCGGCCTGGAGCAGCAGCTCGACCAGGTCCGTGTCGCCGTTGGTGCAGGCGAGGGAGAGCGGTTTCACTCCGTAGCGGTTGGCGAGGTTGGTATCGGCATGCGCGGCGATCAGCAACCGTGCGGTCGCCGGATCGTCGTTGTAGGCAGCCCAGAGCAGTGCGGTCATGCCATCCACCTGAGGCGCATTCACATCAGCCCCCTGCTTCAGCAGAGCCTCAATGCGTTTCTGATCCTGCTTCTCCACCGCATCGGCCAACGGCGAGGTCGCGCGATCCGCAGATGCCTCGGAGGCGAACAACAGCAGGAACAACAGACAGAGGCTCGCCCGACGGCAGAAAAGTGCGAATACATCCCTCATGTTCGTTCGGCTCCCTATACCGACAGCGGCTCGATCAGCTCTTTGACCTTGCCGTTGCTGTCCCCAAACCGGTCCAGCCGGACACCGACCTTGTCGAGCAGGGTCAGGTGCAGGTTCGCCAGAGGCATGGGTTGGTCGTACCGGATGTGCCGCCCGCCCTTCATTCTGCCTGCGGCGCCACCGGCGACGATGATCGGCAGGTTCCTGTGATCGTGGACGTTCGGATTTCCCATTCCGCTGCCGTAGAGCAGGAGCGAATGGTCCAGCAGCGAGCCGTCCCCCTCGCGCGTCGCCTTCAGCCGCTCCAGAAAGTAGGCGAACAGCGACACATGGAACTGGTTGATCTTCGCCATACGGGCGATCTTCTCCGGGTCGTTTCCGTGGTGTGTCAGCGGATGGTGCGGGTCCGGAACGCCGATCTCCGGATAGGTTCGATTGCTGGTCTCACGCGCGAGTTGGAACGTGGTCACGCGGGTGATATCCGCCTGCATCGCCAGCACCTGAAGATCGAACATCAGCCGCGCGTGGTCCGCATAGGCGGCAGGCACTCCGATCGGACGATCCAGATCGGGCAGGGTGTTCTGCTTCGCATCGGCTTCGGCCTTCTGGATACGCCGCTCGACTTCGCGGACACTCTCCATGTAGCCGCTCACTCGGGCGCGGTCCGCCGGCCCAAGTTGACGCTTCAGACGTGCGAAATCCTCGCTTACGGCATCGAGCAGACTCGCCCGTTTCTGCAGCGCCGCGCGGCGTTCGTCCGGGCTGCCGCCTTCGCCGAACAGGCGTTCAAAGACGATACGCGGATGCGCTTCCGCGGGCAGCGGCGTGGTCGGCGACGACCACGAAAGACAGTTCTGATAGACGCAGGCGAAGCCGTTGTCGCACTGGCCGGTGGTCGCGAGCAGATCCATCGCCAACTCCAACGACGGCAGTTGCGAGTCTCTGCCGATCTGCTGGGCAGCGATCTGATCCACCGTCGTCCCCAGATAGTAGTCGGTGCTCTCCGTGTGCTTCGCTTTGGCGGCGCTCAAGAAGGCGGAGTTGGAGGAAGAGTGCGTGCCGGGGTAGGCGTTGAGCAGTTCCAGATTGCTGAGGACGGTGACGTGCTCTTTGACCTTCTCCAGGGAACTGAGACTGGGCGAGAGGCGGTCGAGGTTCTGCGGGTCCGGCGGGGTCCAGCGGGTGATGTCGGAGCCCATCGGCATGAAGACAAACCCGAGTCGGCGGAGGCGCGCGGGATCCGCCGGCGTATCGGCCAGGGCGGTAATCGCAGGAATCATGGCGTCGAGCAGTGGCAGCGTCAGCATGGTTCCGACGCCCCGAAGGAAGGTCCGGCGTGGTAAAGCGGTCTTCGTGATAATCATTGGGTTCTCCTCATGCGAAACGGCACGCTCTGCACGATTCCAACGACGAGTGATGAGAATCGGTAGTCGGTCGCCCTGGCCTGATGCACGACTCTACGGATCGCAGGCGCGTCCCGTTCGTCGATCACCCGTCCCTGCCCGAACATCAACAGGTTTTCCGTCAGGGTCCGGACAAACAGTTCGGGATGTTTTCGGAGCGCCTGTTCCAGCTCCGTCACCCCGTTGCAGCGACTCTCCAGCAGGCCGCCGGTCGCATCCACCGGCCTGCCCTCTTCGACATCCCGCCAGCGCCCGATCGCGTCGTAGTTTTCCAGCGAGAAACCGACCGGGTCCATTTTGCTGTGGCAGCTATGGCAGGCCGGGTTGGCGCGATGTTCTGCGAGCCGCTCGCGCACGGTCAGATTGGCGGCCACCGTGTTGTCTTTCAGCGCCGGCACGTTCGCGGGCGGCGGAGGCGGAGGCTCCCCGATCAGCTTTTCCAGCACCCACTTCCCTCGAATCACCGGTGAGGTGCGCGTGGCGTAGGAGGTGACCGTCAGAATACTCCCCTGTCGCAACAGTCCGCCGCGTCTGTGTTCCCCGACCGTGGTCACGCGGCGAAAACGGCTGCCATAGATGTTCGGAATACCGTAGTGCTTGGCCAGGCGTTCGTTGACGTAGGTGGTGTTGGAGGTCAGGAGATCGAGCACGCTGCGGTCCTCGTGCAGGACGCTCGCGAAGCATAGCTCCGTCTCCTGCCGGAACGCCTGCCGCAGGTTGTCGTCGAAGTCCGGGAACAGCCGTAGATCCGGTGTCGCCGAATCCAGATTGCGCAGTTGGAGCCACTGCTCGGCGAAGTTGGTGACCAGTTGGTGCGCACGTGGATCGGCCAGCATCCGTCGCGCCTGCGCGTTCAGCACCTCCGGGCGGTGGAGCTGCTTCCGCTCAGCCAGATCGAGCAGCGTGTCGTCGGGGATGCTGCTCCAGAGGAAGAACGAGAGCCGGGAGGCCAGTTCCACATCGCTTACGGGATAGGCGGTCTTGGGCGGAACTCCCGTGGGATCGCGCTCGATGTGGAACAGAAAGTTTGGAGAGACCAGAATCGTGCTGAGCGCCATCTCGATCGCGGAGTCGAAGGACCCTGTGGTGCGGGCCTGACGAAAGAATCGGATCGGGGTCTCCAGGTCGGCGGCGGCCACCGGACGACGATAAGCGCGCCGTATCAAATGGGAGAGAATACGTCGAGCGCAATCGCCTTCCTCGGCGGTAGTTTTGGGGCGGCAGATAAAGATCCGGCGGCGGCTGGGCGTGTCGCCCGGCCCCTGCACCGCGTACGGCCCGGTAATCGACATCTGATAGACGGCAGGCGAGATCCGCGGATGTCGGTGCAGGTTGAAGTGAGCCTCGTACGGCTGGCGCTTGGTGACCAGCAGTGAAGAGGGATTCTTGAGAAAAGTCACGCCTAACTGGTGCGGGCCTGCCGTCACCATCACGCGCTGCTTGAGATGCTGGTCTACCTGCGCATGCCCCTCGCCGGCTTTCGGCGGACGGATCGTGAACTGTCCGACACGCGCGCGATCCAACAGGAGTTCCAGTTCGTGAGGCTCGTGCAACCCTTCGACCTCTTCATTGCGATCCCGGCTCAGACGGACGGTGATCTCGTACTCGCCTGTGGACGGAAACGTGTAGGGAATCAGCGCCCCCCCGCGCGTGCCGATCGGCAGCCCGTCAACATGCTCCTCTTGCGTGCGGTCCGCCGGCAGCCGGATCGTATCTCCGCCGGGGGATCGGCCCGGCGATCCCACCGCCAGGCGGCTGATCTTCTGCGCTGCCGAGAGGTAGCGGTCCATCAGGGTCGGCGACAGATCCCCGACCGTCACATTGTCAAACTTGTTGCTGGGAGGGTCTCGCGGCAGGAGAGCGGCGCGATCGATCTGCAGCGCCAGCAGATCGTGAATGGCGTTCTGATACTCGGTCGCCGTCAGACGTCGGAAAGTTTCGGGTCGGCCCGGATCGGGATGCGAATCTGCGGCCCGGTCCAGCGTGGCCTCCAGCCAGGAGGAGATGGCTTCGTGGGTGCGTTCGTCCGGCTGCGCTGCCTCCACAGGCGGCATCTGCCTGGCACGCAGTTTGCGAACGACTCTCTCCCACACTTCGGGATGCCGGTCGATGGCCTCCTTGCTGAACCGGTCCAGCGCCAGCCCTCCGGCCCTGTTGGCGGCGTTGTGACAGGAGATACAGTACCGTTCCGCGAACCGAGTCAGCGCGGCTTGCTCCACACCTCCCGCGCCCCTTCCAGGTTTAGGAGAGGCGTGTGTAGAGAGCGGAGGCGTCCCCATCGACGCACCGACCAGTCCACCGGTCACCAGTAAAGCCAGCATGAACCCGCGCATCCGGATCACGTCCTTTCACCTGAAGGGAAGGTCAACGAGAAAAGATACCGTTCGTTTCCCTCTGGATCACGGCTTTTCCTTCCCTGAAGCCGATTCACCGATTTTCCAGGTTTCGCGCGACACGTTTCCGCTTTGGCCGCCTGTCGCCCAGTATAATTCTTGACAAGGAAAGCGCTATGATGAGGGAGCACCTCCGCAGGTGAGCACGGGCCGTCAGGCCGCGAAAGCTCTGCCCATACCCACGAAGAGGAGACAGATATGAAAAGAGTCACTGGCATCGGCGGTATTTTCTTCCATTCGCCGAATCCCGTTGCGCTGAGAGCCTGGTACCGAGATCATCTCGGAATCGACGTGCAGGAGTGGGGTGGAACCGCCTTTGAGTGGGCGGCCCCGGAAGGCAAGCCGACAACCGGCTCTACCATTTGGAGTGTCGGTGACGCCACGAGCAACCAATTTGCTCCAAGTACCGCGTCGTTTATGATCAACTATCGCGTCGCCGATCTTCACGCGTTGGTCGAAGCGCTGAGGGCGGAAGGCTGCACGGTAATCGACAACCCTGACGAGTCCGAGTATGGAAAGTTCGCCTGGGTCATAGACCCGGATGGAAACAAGGCAGAACTCTGGGAGCCCCCCGCCAGTCAATGATGCCCGCACTTCACTTGTGACCACCCCTAAAAGTCTGAAAACCGCGTTCCGGATCGTCGCCTACGGGGAGAGTAGTATCCGTAATGACGCCGAAAAAAGGAGACAACCATGAAAGCAACGCCCCAGATTGTCGATCGGGAGACCTGGACCGCCGAACGCGCCAAGCTATTGGCCCGAGAGAAAGCTCACACTCGCGAAGGCGACGCCATCGCCGCTGCGCGCCGCAGGCTGCCGATGGTCGAGGTGGATCCCTCCACGTTGGTCATCGGAAAGACCGGTGCAATCTCGCTGCTCGACACGTTCGAGGGCCGCTCGCAACTGTTCGCCTCGTACCACATGTGGCATACGGGCCTCCCCGCTGCCAGGCAGTGTGAAGGCTGCACGTTCAACTCCGGCCAGATGCGGGAGTTGTCGTACCTGCACGCGCGCGACGTCACCTATGCCGTCTTCTGCGAGGGGCCGTACGACGAGAGCAACCGCTACCGCGAATTCATGGGTTGGGAGATGCCGTGGTACTCCGTGCCCGAGGAGTCGCAGGAGCGGCTGATTGCCGGGCGTCATTTCGGGATGAAGGTCTGCTACCTGCGGGACGGCGACCGCGTGTTCGAGACGTACTGGACGACCGCCCGTGGGTGCGAAGTGATGAATGGCAGCTTCGGCATACTCGACATGACCGTCTACGGCCGACAGGAGCATTGGGAGGACTCGCCCGAGGGCTGGCCGGTGTTCTATGGCCCCCACAGCAATTCGTACCGGCTCATGGAAGACGGGAGCGCGCCTCTGTCTGGGAAGGAGGGCCGTCCGACGCCGCAGTGGTCCCGACTCGCCGCCGGCCACAACGACGATCTCGGCAGCACCGCTTCGGCCGACGAACGTCCCTGCCACTGAGACCGACCAGGGACATTGCAGGCAAGTCTCAATTGCGGTTACGACCCCGTCGTTCACTACTCTGCAACGCTATAGCCAAAGAAAGGCGCCTATGAAGCTTCTTCTCACTTCCGCCGGTATCAAGAACCCGAGTATCCACGACGCCCTGGTCGGCCTCCTGGGCAAACCGATCGCAGAGTCGAACGCCCTCTGTATCCCCACTGCGGGGTACGGGCACCCGCAGGGCAGCCCTGGTGGGGCATGGCGTTTCATCACCGGGCGAGCCTCCACACCCATGTGCGAGTTGGGTTGGAAGGCTTTGGGAGTGCTGGAACTCACCGCGCTGCCCAGCATCGATCAAGAACGCTGGGTTCGCTGGGTCCGGGAGACCGACGTGCTGCTGGTGAATGGCGGCGACGCCCTGTACCTTTCCTACTGGATGCGTCAGTCCGGGCTGGCAGACCTCCTGCCGTCGCTGCGCGAGACGGTCTGGGTGGGGCTGAGCGCCGGGAGCATGGTGATGACCCCCCGGATCGGGGAGGACTTCGTCT
>Ga0207705_10001701_pt1 | contig 17476 bp, 16 predicted proteins | sample KBSC13metaG_FD_184314 | JGI IMG/M metagenome (GOLD analysis project Ga0207705, IMG submission 184314) | Corn rhizosphere microbial communities from Kellogg Biological Station, Michigan, USA - KBS C1-3 metaG (SPAdes) (version 2) | ecosystem: Host-associated > Plants > Roots > Rhizosphere > Soil ...
CCCGCTCGGCGTACTCGCGGATCCACTGTGCCTTCGTCGCAGATGCCATGACCGGCGGGATGATGCGCCCGGTCGAGTAGCCGTTTACGAATTCCATACAGTTTGCTCGGAACTCGTCTATCCCCATGTAGTCCATGAGACGAGCGATCGTGAAATCCAAGGCTCCGGTGATCACCACCTGTCGTTGGCCGTTCTTCTTGCCCTTGTCGATGAGGTCGCGTGCTCCGGGGAAGATCGCGGGCTTGAGCACCTCTTCAAACAATTCGTCTGAGAAGTATCTGAGCCGGTCCTGCGAAAAGCCCTCGTAGCTCTTGAAAAAGACCTCGTTGAATACGTTTCGGGAATACAGATCGGCTATCCCAAAGAGCGGAAGCTTGGCGAGGGTGCCGACACTCTTTTTCGCGGTTTGCCAAAGACCCTGCTGCCGTTTTGCGTAGAAGGCAAGCGTATGCACGAGGTTGGTACTTACCAGTGTGCCCTCGAGATCGTAAAATGCTGCTGCCTGACCGTTTCTTTTGTCCACGGTGTGTGTTATTTTGGCTTCGAAATCGGCCTCGTTGTTGTTACTTAGTGAGAATCTTAGCACGTAACGCCAGTATCGCATCATGATCAGCCGGAAAGTTTATATTTCTCTGACAATTGTAATTACATTGTGTCTACTTGCCGCTTGTGACTCCGGCGACGCAGCCGCGGATCTCGCGGCAACGCCCCCGGCTCCTGCTGAGGTTTCGGCTGCAGTCAACGATGCTGAAGCCTTATTCAAGCAGCGAGAGGATGTCGGTAAGCTCAAGGAAGGAATATCGAGACTGACCAAGCTCCGCAGCGGGCACAAGCGCGTCTTTGACATTGAGTGGCGGATCGCAAGATATAACTATTTCCTCGGGAGACAGTCTCCGGATAAGAAGGAATCAAAAGCGGCCTTTAGCGACGGCCGTGATGCCGGGGAGACGGCGGCAAGGCTCGACGCGTCCCGGGTCGAGGGGCATTTTTGGTACGCCGCGAATCTGGGTGAGCTCGCACGTATGGATACATTGACGGGGCTCAGATCGGTAGATACGATCCGCTCATCCATGAACCGGGTCCTGGAGATAGATCCGACGTATGAAAAGTGCAGTGCCTATGATGCGCTTGCGCAGGTCGAGATCGAGACGGGCCTCGCCGGCGGAAGCTCCGAGAAGGCAGCACAGTTGCTGGAAAAAGCGATAAGTACGGAGCGGCAGAACGCCAGCCTTAACCTGCATCTCGCCTTGGCATACCTCAACCTCAAACGCGACAGGGATGCCAAACGGCAGCTCGAGACGGTCTTGCAGATGAAGCCCGACCCCGATTACGTCATTGAGCATCGTGAGTCCGTAGTCGAGGCAAAGAAACTGCTGGCCTCCCGTTTCTCCTGAGAGTTTCACGCAAGCAGACGGGACGTATACAATCGCACGGATGCGACGCTCCATCTTTCCAGGGTCATTCGACCCGCTTACCAATGGACACCTCGATATCATACGCAGGTCTGCACCCCTGTTTGACGAGATGATCGTCGCGGTGCTCAATAACGCGGACAAGCGGCCGATGTTTAGCGTGGAGGAGCGTTGCGAGATCATACGCGAGGTGCTGCCGACCGTCGAGACTGACGGCTGCAGGATGTCGGTCGAGAGCTTTTCGGGCTTGACGGCACACTTTGCCCGGGAGAAGAACGCGACCGCCATCGTTCGCGGGATAAGGGCCGTGGCGGATTATGAGTACGAGCTTCGCATGGCGCTCATGAACCGCAGGCTGGAGCCGTCTATCGAAACGGTCTTTCTGATGGCTGGTGAGGAATTCTCCTATGTTTCATCTACGCTGATGAAGCAGGTCTTCGAGCTTGGCGGCCGGATCGACGGCCTGATACCTCAGGTTGTCGAGGAGCGAATGAGAACGAAGACGGGAAGATGATCCAAGGGGCGCATCACGCACAGATCAGCATTCCGCTCGGGGCTGAGGATGCCGCCCGCTCGTTCTATTGTGGAGTGCTGGGTCTCAAAGAGGTGCCGAAGCCCGCAGCACTTGCCGGACGGGGTGGATTCTGGCTGCAATTGGGCGATTTCCAGATCCACTTTGGAGTGGAGGATGGCGTGGACCGCTCGCGCACCAAGGCTCACCTCGCATATCTCGTTCAGGATCTTGAGGGCTGGCGTGCCAAACTCGCCGATGCAGGCTGTGAAGTTGTAGACGGGATCCCGATACCGGCTTACGAACGCTTCGAATTTCGCGACCCCTTCGGCAATCGTGTCGAATTCCTCGAAGCCCATTCCTCTGTGGCAAAATAACCCTAATGCCCAACTTTCCAGTATCCAAGCGTGTCGCTGCTATGCCGGGCTCCTCAACCCTGATCGCAGCGCAGGTAGCGGCCGACATGCGAGCTCAGGGGATCGATGTGATCGATCTGTCAGTGGGCGAACCGGATTTTGACACGCCTGAGTTCATCAAGCGGTATGCGTGGGAGGGACTCGAGAAAGGTGTCACCAAATATACGTCTACGGCGGGAACGGCCGAGTTTAGACGGTCGATAGCAGATTTCTACGCTGCACGTTTTGGTGCTGAGATCGACATCTCGGAGATCGCCGCGGACTGCGGCGGCAAGCAGGCACTCTTTAACGCCGCGTGTACGCTGTTGAATCCCGGCGATGATGTTCTCATTCCGAAACCCTATTGGGTGACGTTTCCGGCGATCGCCGACTTTTGCGGAGCGAACCCGGTCTATGTTGAGACAGCCGAAACGGACTTTGTCCTGACGGCGGAGCAGGTAGAGGCCGCCATTACGGGTAAGACGCGGCTCCTCATCGTCAATTCGCCCAACAACCCCACAGGCCGGGTGATACCTCCGGCAGAGATGCGAAAGATCGTAGAGGTCTGCGCCGGTCGCGGTGTGTATGTCCTGACGGATGAGTGCTACCTCTTTTTCGCGTACCCCCCTGCTGAGCCATTTACCTCGGCGGCCCTGCCGAAAGAGCTGCGGAAGTTTGTCTGTGTTGCCGGCAGTTTTTCCAAAACATACGCGATGACCGGTTGGCGCATCGGGTACACCATCGCTGATCCTGACTGGACCAAGGCAATGGTGAAGCTCCAGAGCCATTCGGCGACCCATCCGACGAGCTTTGTCCAGTACGCCTGCGCAAAGGCACTCCAGGACAAGGAGAAGACTCTAGAGGCCGTCGGCGCTATGACGAGCGAGTACGAGCGACGGAAGAACTGGCTAATACCTGCACTGAACGAGGTCAGGGGCTTCAATTCGGAAATGCCCGAAGGTGCCTTTTACGCTTTCGTAGATGTTAAGGAGCTCGTTGCGGACGGTTACGCCAACTCAGGTGAGGTGGCCGACAAACTCCTTCGCGAATGCCACATTGTCGTTACCGATGGTGAGGGCTTCGGGGCGAATGGATTTCTCAGGATCTCCTACGCGACATCCATGCAGAACCTCGAGCGTGCGATCGATGCAATGAAGTCGCTCTTTGGCAGCAAGGCAGCTACAGCCTAATCATTCCCCAAACACAAGCTTGTGTCCGTCGCAGTCGAGAAGCTCGATCTCGGTACGACCGTAGGGCTGCTCGATTGGACCGGCGACGATGGTTGCTCCGTTAGCCTTCAGCTCATCGACCAATGCGACGATATCGGAAACGAAGATGTACGCATCCGTCCCGAGTCCCGGACGGACACTTTGATTGCTGATCGTCTGGCCGTTTTTTGATTTGCCCAGATGTAACTCAACCCCACCACGCCTCACTATCGCGAAGACCGGCGGGTCGAGGAAGTAGCCGCAGACCTCGAACCCAAGTACGTCTCGGTAGTACTCAGCGGTCCGGACAACGTCGAGCACAACGAAGGTTGGGGCAACGGAATGGAATTCTGAGGTTCTCGCCATCAGCCGCCGGTCATCATCAACCCGATATCCTCGACGGAGGTCCTCTTTGGATCGACCTCACCGACGATCTTACCTTCGCGGATAACCATGAGGCGGTCGGCGAGAGCTGTGACTTCCTCGAGCTCGGCCGAGACGAGGAGCACAGCTGAGCCCGAGTCCCTGAGAGCGATGAGCTTGCGGTGTATGAACTCGATGGCACCGATGTCGACGCCGCGTGTGGGCTGAGAGACCAGCAGGAGTTTGGGGTTGAGTTCGAACTCGCGGCCGATGATCAGCTTTTGCTGGTTACCGCCTGAGAGGGACTTTGCCGGCAGGGCCGGGTTGGGCGGGCGCACATCGAAGTTTTGGATGATCTCGCCTACACGCTTATTGATGGCGCTCGAGTCCATCAGTCCCGCGGAGCTTGCGACGGGCGGGCGGTAGTGAACGCCCAGTATCGAATTCTCAGCAAGATCGGACGCGAGCAGGAGACCGCGTTTGTGACGGTCCTCGGGGATGTGAGCGATCCCGAGCTCCTTTAGCTCACGCGCAGAGCGGTTCGTCACGACCTTCCCGCCGAACGATACGGTCCCGCCCGTGACCTTTGCCAAGCCGGCGAGGGCCTCGATCAGCTCCGTTTGGCCATTCCCCTCGATACCCGCGATCCCGACGATCTCGCCGGCATGCACATCAAAGCTGACGCCATTCAATGAGGAGCCGTGCCGGCCGGGCACTTGAAGCGAATCGACCGAGAGCACCGCGTCTCCAGGGTGTGAGTCAGCTTTTTCGACCCTGAGGAGCACGTCACGCCCGACGATCATTCGGGCCAGGTCCTTTGCGTTGGTCTCGCCGGTCTTGACGTTGCCGACGGCCTTACCGTCACGCATGACCGTGACCTCGTCGGAGATCGCAAGGACCTCGTCGAGCTTGTGCGTGATGATAATGATCGTCTTGCCCTGCGATCTCATGCGCCGCAGGATGGCAAAGAACTCCTCAACTTCCTGCGGGGACAGAACTGCAGTTGGCTCATCGAGGATCAAGAGCTCGGCGTTTCGATAAAGCGCCTTCAGAAGCTCGACGCGTTGCTGCTGCCCCACCGAGAGGTCCTCGATGTAGGCATTCGGATCTATGTTGAGCTTGAGTTCGTCGGAGAGGGCGCGTATCCGGCGGCCAGCCTCATTGAGGTCAAGACTCACGGCAGATCCGGTCTCTGCCCCGAGTACGATATTCTCCGCGACGGTCATCGTGTCCACCAGCATGAAGTGCTGATGGACCATGCCGATACCGAGGGCGATCGCGTCATGCGGGCCTCGGATATTTACTTTCTTGCCATCGACGTAGATCTCACCGCTGTCCGCGCTGTAAAAACCATACGCGATGCGCATGATCGTCGACTTGCCGGCACCGTTCTCGCCAACGATCGCGTGGATCGTACCCTTAGTGACTTTGATCGAAACGTCGTTATTAGCAGTGACGTCGCCGAAGGTCTTTGTGATGTTTCTTAGTTCAAGCATCTATTTGGCCATCGCGTCAGTAACCTTGATCTCGCCGGCTACGATCTTTTTCTTGGCTTCTTCGGCTTTGGCGATCACGTCATCGGGAATAAGGCCGGCGTTGTTATTGTCCATAGCATAGGCCACGCCGTCTTTGTCCAGCCCGAATGCGTGGAAGCCGCCCTCGAACTTGCCGTCCAGGACCTCTTTGACGACATCATAGACGGCATTGTCTACACGCTTGACCATCGATGTCAGGACGAAGCCGGGCTTTACGCCGTTCTGGTTTGAATCGACACCAATAACAAACTTATTGGCCTGGCCGGTCTTGGGATCGCGCCCAAATTGCTCAACCGCGTCAAAGGCCCCGAGACCGGAATTGCCGGCAGCCGTAAAGATGACGTCCGCGCCTTTGTCGATCTGCGCCAATGAGAGCTCTTTGCCGCGGCCGGGGTTATTCCACGCACCGTCTGTCACGCCCACATAATTGTCGATCACGCGAATATTTGGGTTAACGCTTTTTGCTCCCTCGGCGTAACCCGTCTCAAATTTGTGGATCAGCGGAATATCCATTCCGCCCAGGAAGCCAACCGTACCGGTCTTCGACTTCAAGGCAGCGATCATGCCGACGAGGTACGACCCCTCGTGCTCGCGGAAGACGAGGTCGGCGACATTCGGCAGAGGCTTGCCATCCTTGTCGACGATAACGCCGTCCACGATCGCGAACTTGATGTTCGGGTAGTCGGTCGCAACCTTTTGCATGATCGGGCCCTGGGCAAAGCCGACGCCGATCACCAGATCGAAGTTCCTCTCCGCAAAGGCTCGCATGGCAGGCTCGATGGACGTCGGATTGCCAGGCTCGACGTCGTACACGCATACCGGGAGATCGTGCGAAGCCCGCTTGACGCCCTCCCACGCAGCCGCGTTGAACGAACGATCATTCTTGCCGCCGATGTCGAAAACAATGCCCACATTGATGTGGCATCGCTCATCGTGGGCGATGGCCTTTTGCGTGCAGGATGACGTGAGGATCGCGGCAGCTGCCACGACCAGCACAAGAAGAATGACGCGAAGTTTCATGGCAGCTATTAGACCGTGGTCCGTATGAGCTCGGTTGTCTCAGGCTTTTTCGGCCCTATTGTATACGCGCTTTGGAGAACCTCGTTAATGGAATCGGCGGCTGTTTTCGTTCTGGCGTAGATCACTCCGAGCTCGTCTCCACGACTGACTCGATCACCCAGCTTAACGGAGCAGGAATAGCCAACCGCGTGGTCAACCGAGTCCTCTGCCTTGATACGGCCGCCGCCAATATTGCTTATGCACTGACCAACACAGTGCGTGTCTATGGCACGCACGTAGCCATCGCTTACAGCTGTGACCGGCACCTTCTTAAGCCGTTTGTTGATCAGAGATTCGGGATCATCACAAACTGCAGCGTCGCCGCCCTGTAAGACGACGTTTTGTCTGAATTTTTCTAGAGCCTCACCCGACCCAAGAGCCCGTTCGCATCGTGCCTTAGCGGCGTCGAAGGTGCGTTCCAGTTTCGTCAGAACCAGCATCTGGGCAGTGAGGTCTATCGTGAGGTCAGTAGTGGCCTGCATCGCCGGCTCACTCTCACCGCGCATGATCTTGATGCACTCGTAGACCTCGACGGCGTTGCCGACCCACTTACCAAGCGGCTGGCTCATGTCGGTGATCACGGCCCGTGTCTTCACGTTGAAGGAACGGCCGGTGCCGGTCAGCTCCCGAGCAAGCTTGATCGTCTGTTCGTAATCCGCGATGAATGCTCCCGAGCCGGTCTTTACGTCGAGTACAAGTGCGTCGAGTCCCTCGGCCAGTTTCTTGGACATGATCGAGGCGACGATCAGCGGGATGTAAGGGACGGTCGCTGTAGCGTCCCGCAGAGCGTAGAGCTTCCGATCGGCGGGTGCGATCTGTTTTGTTTGGCCGGCCATCGCATAGCCGCACTTCTTGAGCACCCTTTTGAATTCCGCAAAAGAGAGGCGTACGTTGAAGCCGTCGATAGCCTCCAGCTTGTCGAGGGTACCGCCGGTGTGGCCGAGACCGCGACCTGAGATCATGGGAACGGCCAAGCCGCATGCAGCCGCGAGCGGAGCGATTATCAGCGAAGTCTTGTCGCCGACGCCGCCTGTGGAGTGCTTGTCAGCCTTAGGCGCATCGACATCGGACAGGTCCATTACGGTCCCTGACTCAAGCATCGCCCGTGTAACGAGATGGGTCTCCTGCTTATTGAGCCCGCGGAGAAACATGGCCATCACCAGAGCTGATATCTGGTAGTCGGCCCAGGCTCCGGTCGTCACTCCCGCAATGAAGGATGCGATCTCCTCCGCAGAGAGGGAATTGCCGTCGCGTTTTCTTTCGATTATCTCCTGTGGGCGCATCAGTGTGGAGATTTTACCGCAATGTGAAGGCTAACGAAGAACGGGCGGGCAGATCGCTTAGCTCTCATCAGAGACGAGGACGATCGCTTGAGCACGTACCGCACGCCCTTCGCCGACAGCATCGACCCTTTCACCGGTCTTTGCCTTTACGCTGATGGCTGAGATCTCAACGTCCAGACACTTAGCGATGTTTGCCCGCATAGCATCGATGTGCGGGCGCAGCTTCGGAGACTCCAGATCGATCGAGCAGTCGAGGTTAACAGCATGGAAGCCGCGCTCGCGGATCAGGCCGGCCGCATACAAGAGAAATTCCGAGCTCTCGACGTTGTGCCAGCGGGGTTCCGAATCGGGAAAGTGCGTGCCGATGTCCCCCAGAGCCATCGATCCGAGAACGGCATCCGTCACGGCGTGCAGCAGTACATCGGCATCGGAATGACCCTCTGCCCCCTGCTCAGACGCTATGTCCACGCCACCAATGATCAATGGTCTTCCGGGAACCAGTCGATGAATATCCGTGCCGAAACCTACTCTGAACATTTTATTAGCCGTTAGCCGCTAGTCTGCAGAGGCCAATATGGCCTCTGCGATCGCGAGGTCTTCTGTACGAGTGATCTTGATGTTACGGGAGCTGCCCTCTACATAAGCGATCTCGTAATAATAGTCGAGGCGCTCAATCAAGTAACACTCATCGGTAGCGGTAAGATCAGGATCGCGAAACGCATGCTGGAGTATGTCGAGCCGAAATGCCTGAGGCGTGAGCGCTCGGCGGAGACGGTTGCGATCAAGCGTTCTGCGGATAAGCTCAAAGCTGCTATCGACCTCTTTGATCGTATCCGTCACCTCTGCGACCAAACACGCAGCACCGATCTCCTGAGCCTTGCGGATGGTCTCCTCTATCTCATTCACGGTCACGAAGGGCCTTGCGCCGTCATGCACGGCGACGATCTTTGCGTACGGGTTCACATGAGAGAGTGCATTTCGGACAGACTCGGCTCTTGTGGCACCGCCGGTGACCAGCGGGAGCAGCTTAGTTATCCGGGCTCGTTGGGAAATGCCCTCAAAGTATGCCTTTCCCGCTTCACTCAAAACGAGAATTATCTCGTCGACGTCGGCGCAGGCCTCGAACTTCTCTAATGTGTGAAGAATTACGGGCTTGCCGGCGAGCTCAATGAACTGTTTAGGTATCTCCGAGCCGAAGCGAGCTCCTGAGCCCGCCGCGACAATGATCGCGGTATTCAGCTGTCGATCTCCTCGATGATCGTGTTTTGACGGAGCTCGCGTGTGGCCTTGCGAAATCCGAGCGAGCGAGAGTCGTGGAGGTTGAAATTGGCCTCACCGTTGCCGTTGCCCTCGTGTTCCTCACAAAGCTTTCCGAAGATCATCTTCCCGGCGGTGGTCTGGAGTACCGAGGTCACGGAGATGTCGGCCGTCTTGCCGATGAGCTTACGGGCATGGTCGACCACGACCATCGTCCCGTCGTCCAGATATGCAACGCCCTGGTTATACTCCTTGCCCTCTTTCAGGATAAAGACCCTCATCGCCTCGCCGGGAAGGACGACGGGCTTGACCGCATTTGCGAGCTCATTGATGTTGAGAACCTCGACACCGCGGAGTTGAGCTACCTTGTTGAGGTTAAAGTCGTTCGTGATGATCATCGCATCGAGCTGCTTGCCCAGCTCGATGAGTTTTAGGTCCACTTCACGGACCTGCGGAAAGTCTGTTTCGAGGATCTGAACGTCGAGCTTGCTGCTGTTGCGCAGGCGTTGGAGCATATCGAGGCCGCGGCGCCCACGCTGTCGTTTTGACGAGTCGGGCGAATCAGCCACCTGCTGCAGCTCTGTCAAAATGAACTGCGGAATGATCAAAGTACCGCCGAGGAAGCCTGTCTCCGCGACATCCGCGATGCGTCCATCGATGATCACGGATGTGTCGAGTACCTTGTAATCCAACTTTACGCTCTTATCCGAGAAGATACCGCCCAGAGCTGAGAGGTCGAGATAATCGCCTTTGGCGGCGCCCACCATCAGGCCGATGTAACCCATGAAGAAAGCGAGCGAGATCGTCAGAAACGTCTGCATCTCGGCTGAAACAGCCGCTTCTTTTTGGATCGATATCAGTACTCCGATGAGGAACGCTCCGGTGATCCCGAGGATCGAGCCGATCGCCGCCCCGATGAGGGTCTTGAGGCTTGCCCGGCGGACGCGCATCTCAAATCCTATGACGATCAAAGCGATCACTATCGCCAGGAGGGTAGACATCAGCCGCCGCGTTTCCTCGCTTCCGAGGTCGCCTAGGCCGAAACGCTGGGTTCTCTCAAACGGATTGAGCAGGTAGCCGAGCAGCATCAGAAGGCCGACAAAAGCTACTCGCAAGATGAGAACATCCAACTTCATCGCAGAGAAATTTTAACACAGGTCACAAACAGGCAACCTACGTACGAGAGTAGTAGTTCACTGTCGGATCACGATGATCATTGGACGTCAGCCACCTCGATCATACACGCGGCTTCCATAAGTTTGAGGTCCAACTGATCGTCGAAAACGTTGGCGCCGCTCTCCAGGAAAGCCTCTATCGTCTCCGGGTCGGCCGGTCGCGAGAATAGATAACCCTGGCCCATGCGGCAGCCGAGATCTCGCAGTTTGTCGAGCTGGGCGGCAGTCTCGATGCCCTCGGCTACCACCTCGATCCCAAGGTTCTCGCCGAGCATGAGTATCGTCTTGACGATGGCCCCGCTCTTTTCGTCATCGTCCATCGACCTGACAAATGAGCGGTCGATCTTGAGTCTCTCAAAAGGGAACTTTTGCAGATAGCTGAGGCTCGAATATCCGGTGCCGAAATCATCTGTCGAAAGAGCGACTCCGAGCTGATCAAGATCTGAGAGTACTTTCAAGGATCTCTCGCTGTGCTCCATCACCGTGCTCTCTGTAACCTCAAGCTTTAGCTGACCCGGTTCCAGCCCGGTCTCCGCGAGCACCTCTCGCACCTCCGTCGTCAGCGATGGATGCATCAACTGTTTGGCTGAGAGATTGACGCTCACGGCAAGGTCTCTGTTGAAACGGCGCTGCCATTCAGCGATCTGCCGGCACGTTTCTTCAATGATCCAGCGGCCGATCGGAATTATCAGTCCCGTTTCCTCCGCAACGCCGATGAATTCATCGGGTGCTACTAACCCGTGCACAGGGTGGCGCCAGCGTATCAATGCCTCGAACTCTGTCACGGCGCCCGTGTCAAGGTCGACGATCGGTTGATACAGGACCTCGAACTCGTTCCTCTCAACCGCGTGCCTAAGATCCGTCTCGACCTGCAGGAGGTTCATGTTACGGACATGCATCTCCTGATCGAATATCTCGTAGCGTGCCTTGCCGGATTCTTTCGCTCGGTACATCGCGGCATCGGCGTCCCGCAGGAAATCCTCCGCGGTGCGTACCGTGCCGGGTGCCGACATTATTATTCCTATCGACGCACTCGTGAATACCTCATAGTTGTCGATCTTAAAGGGTTCCGAGATCCGGGCCTGGAGGCGTTCGGCTACCGCTGCAACCTCCTCCTCATTACCGGTACGGTTCAGCAGAATGGTAAATTCGTCGCCGCCGAGTCGTGCGACCACGTCGCCGGGACGCACACATGCGGTCAATCGCCCAGCGATCGCCACGAGTAATTTGTCTCCTACGGCGTGTCCGAGGCTGTCATTTATCACCTTGAAGCGGTCGAGGTCGAGGAATAACACCGCGAACCGTGCAAAACCATTCTCATTAGCACGATCAACGGCGATCTGGAGATGGTTCATGAACTGAACGCGGTTGGGTAATTCCGTGAGCGTGTCATGCAGTGCGTAGTGCCGCAGCCGCTCCTCGGCCCGGCTTCGCTCAGTGATATCCCTAAAGCAGGCGACCCGGCCAATGGGACGGTCCTCAAGGTATTGGGGCTGCGAATACCGTTCTATGATGCGCCCGTCCTTTAGCTCAAGGATCTCGGTGACAGTTGCGTGGGGCGTCGTATACGTATCGGCAATAGCCTTGCGAAAACCTTCCGGCTCCAGCAGTTGCTCCGCAACGTGCTGGACCAGAGAGTCCCCATCCTTACTTTCGATCAGGTGAGGCGGCACGCTCCACATCTCTATGAACTTCTGGTTCGCAGTAACTATCTGGCCTTCAAGGCTCATCACCACGATACCGTCAGCCGTAGATTCAAAGGTCGTGGCAAATAGTGACAGCGTTTCGTGCAGCGAGGCCTCAGCTTGCCGCCTCGCTGTGATATCTCGTCCGAGTCCCTGTACCCCGAGCGGCAATCCATCCGGAGAGACGATCAGCCGGGTACTGAGCTCGAGTGTGACGCGTTCGCCCGACTTAGAGATGATCTCCAACTCGTATGTCGTAGGCCGCTCGTCGGCCATTTTCCGAGTCGTCATCGTCCGCGCAGCGTTGAGGAATTCTGGTGCGACGACCTCCGCAAGGTTCATCCCGATCGCTTCATCTCGGGTATAGCCTGTGATGATCTCGCCAGCCCGGTTTAGCGAAGTGAAGTTTCCCTCGAGGTCATGCGTGTAGATGAGGTCGTTAGCATTCTCAAAGAGATCTCGATAACGCTCCTCACTTTTCCTTAAGGCCTCCTGTGCCTGCTTTCTTTCGGTGATATCTCGAGCAATGCCCTGGATGGCAACAGGCTGCCCGTCGCGAAGGATGGGGCTTGAGTTTACTTCCAAGGTGATGATCCGGCCATCCTTTCGCCTGCAGTCGAGCTCGTACACCGTTTGTTCCGGCTCTGAGCTGAGTTTCCTCGCCAGGTTATCGCGGGCGATGGAGAGGTGCTCCGGAACTGCGATATCACTGATATTGAGTTTGAGGGCTTCTTCAAGCGTGTAGCCCAGTACGCGTTCGGCGACGACATTGACGGATAAATAATTGCCGTCCAGATCGTGGACATAGATGATGTCGTTCGCGTTCTCGTAAAGCTGGCGGTAGCGGGCCTCATTTTCCTTTATCGTGTTCTCGGCCTTTTTCCGTTCGGTGACGTCCTGCCACATCGCCATGCCCGCAAATATCTGGCCGTCATCGTCCCTGACCGGCAGCACGCTTACCTGGAGATCTTTTGATGCGAACTCCGTCTCAACGACCACCTCCTCACCGGCCAGAGCCCGCTGATAGTAGTCCGCCCAATCAAGGGTGATGTCCTCGGGGAAGACGTCAAAGAGAGTTTTGCCCTCAAACATCTCCTGCGACCAGCCATGCTCGTGAAGCTGCTCGCCATCGGCCAGCGTATAGCGAAACTCATGGTCGAATAGCAGAACGGCGGTGCGCGGTATGGTGCGGGCGAGTGTGCGATACAGCTTCTCTCGCTTTTCGAGTTCCTGCTCGGCGACCCGCCGCTTTGTAATGTCAAGAATGACGCCCTGCCAGCAAAGCGGCTCACCGTTCTTGTCTTTGATAAAGCAGGAGCGGTCCCGGATCCACATTAACTGACCATCGGCGCAGATCACGCGGTACTCGAAATCAACGTTTTTCCCCGCTCGCATCGAGTTACGGGTGTGGTCGAGCACCTGGTCCTTGTCGGCCGGGTGGATTATGCGATCCCAGATCTCAGGATCGTTGAGCCAGTCCTCGAGCGGGTAGCCGAATGCAGAAAAACTAGGGCTTATGTACAGCGGGCGATGCGGCGGCTTTGGCGTCACCGCGTAGAACATCACCGGCAAATTCTCTATGAAGGCACGAAACGGCGCGTCGAGCGACGACGGGGCGTTTTCAGCAGGAGCGGGATGTGGATCGTGTGCCATGGGCAGTGGGTGGGGGCAGATCTAGGCCGGGAAGTAGCGCCGACGCAGCCATCGCCGACGGAATTTGATCTGTTTGCAGGTAGGGAAGTACGGAGGCGTCCCGCTTTCGTTTCAGCGAGGAACACGGAAGTAATACTAACATGTTTTAACGCACGGTTTCCAGCCCCTTTTTTTGGTTTACTCGGCAGCAACGATCTGCGGTAAACTCCGCTCAAGTATATGAAGATCCACGCTATCGCAGTGACCCTGTTGGCCATGTCATTCTCACTGTCTGCGCAGACCATGCCTGCGGGTGCGGACACAACCCTTTGGCAGAAAGCGCTGTCGATCCACAAGCGGGCGATCGTCGTTGACGGGCATAACGACATCGTTTCGCCGATGACGGACGATGACTTTGACCTGGGGACGTCATCGCTAGGGAAGATCCACGCGACGGACGGGACACCTTACCACTCGGACCTACAGAGATTTAAGGCGAGCGGACTCACAGGCGAATTCTTTTCGATATACGTGGGCGGCGACACATGGAAGGCCGGAAAGGCGATGCCGCGCGCTATCGACATGATCGACGCGACCTACCGTCAGATCGAGAGCCACCCGCAGCAGCTGACGCTGTGTACGACCGCCGGCGAGATCAGGAGCGCAAAGAAGCGCGGGAAGATGTGCGTGCTGATGGGTATCGAGGGCGGGTACGCGATAGAGGATTCGCTCTCCGCACTGCGCGAGTTTTACCGCCTGGGCGTGCGGTATATGACCCTGACGCATAACGTCACGCACAATTGGGCGGACGCGCACCACGACACCGCAAAGAACAACGGGCTCTCCGCCTTCGGTAAGGATGTTGTTCGTGAGATGAACCGCCTCGGGATGTTCATCGATATCTCGCATGTGTCAGAGAAGGTGATGAATGACGTTCTGGATGTCTCGACAGCACCGGTTATCGCTTCACACTCGGGAGCGAGGGCTCTGAATGACCATACTCGCAACATCTCGGATGATGTTCTCCGCCGTGTTGCAAAGAACGGGGGGGTCGTGATGGTCAATTTCTATCCGTCATTCCTGGACGCCCGCACAAACAAGGAAGAGAACGATCGATCGGCACGTTTAAAGCCGCAGATCGACGCACTTAAGGCTCAGTACAAGGACGACATCAAAGGCTACAACGTGGCTGAGGCGAAGCTGCTTGCGGAGAATCCGATCTATATCACCTCGTATACGCGTATCGTCGACCACATCGACCACATCAAACAGATCGCCGGCATCGACCACGTGGGACTCGGCTCCGACTTTGACGGCGTACCATTCTTACCTGCCGGTATGAACGGGGCTGAGGACCTTGCCCTCGTCACTTACGAAATGCTGAGGCGCGGGTATTCGGAGACCGATATCCGCAAAGTGCTGGGCGAGAACCTGCTAAGAGCCATGTCGGAGATGGAGCGGATCGCAGGGAGCCGCCAGATCAGCGGGCAGGGGAGTCAGGTGCGTTACAAACCTGTCTCTCAAAAGTGACCAACGAGGACGTCACAGACCTCATCATCGGTTTTCTGAGAGAAATCGGTTTGACCGTCTCTGAGACGGAACTCGGGGACGAGGCCTTCCTGCCGGGTATCCTCGTCAGCAGCGGGGAACTGCTTATCGACCGCTCCCGCCTAAAATATCCGGGTGACCTATTGCATGAAGCGGGTCACCTTGCCGTCGTACCGGCCGAGCAGCGAACGTGCCTGAGCGGAACGGTGGAGCTGGGCGCCGGCCCCATGGATCCGTACGAGGCCGCAGCCGTCGCATGGTCGTATGCCGCCGCATTGCACTTGAACTTAGATCCACGACTCGTTCTGCATGCTGACGGTTACATGGGGATGGGCGAGCGGCTCCTGAGTAACTTTCAGCTTGGCGTCTATCTGGGTCTCCCGCCACTGATCGACGCCGGTTTGACGCGCTCGCCATTGTCTGCCGGTCGTGGATCCTACCCCTCCATGATCAAGTGGCTGGCTTGACGCGGCCGGGATTTGCCCTTATAAGTTAGCCATCCCAACATCAAGCGGTCGCGGAGACAGCGGGCGTCACTCTGGATGCGACGCTCGGGGCTTTTCTCCAGATGCAGCATCCACAAATCCGTTTGGAGGGACAATGAATAAATTGATCTTATTCGTCTTCGCGGCTCTGTTACTTGCAGCCTGCGGAGCGCCGGCCGGGAATAACGTGCCGGCCAGCAATTCAGCCAATTCAACCAATTCGACCAATGCGAATAAGCCGTCTGCGAATACTGCTGGTGGCAATGCGTCGCCCGCAGATATGGCAGCGGCGGAGGCGGCCGTCAAGAAGCTCATGGACGACGCCGCGGCGGCCCTTGCCAAAAACGACGCCGATGCGATGGACAAGATCTACAACGATAATTACATGCTTGTAAATATCGATGGGTCGGTCCAAACGAAGGCCGAGCGGCTCGCATCGTTACGCTCCGGAACAGCCAAGTACACGGCGTTCAGCTACAGTGAGCCGAATATCCGGATCCGTCCCGACGGCATGGGAGCGATCGTCATAGCCAAGCTCTCGATGAAAGGGACCTTCAATGGAAAGTCCGTGGACGGGGACTATCGCGTCACGCAGGTTTACGGCAAGTCGGCGGATGGGAGCTGGAAGCAGATAACTGCTCAAGCTACAAAGATCGAAGCCGGATCTGCACCTGCCACCGCTAACAGCAATACGGCAGCTAATACGAAATAGTCGTCTGACGATCTCCTGTTCTTGCAGGCGGCTTCGGCCGCCTTTTTGTTTGCCACCCGACCATTGGTGGTTCAGCGCAGAGATAGACTCAGAACACTCCCACAGGTGTGCATTTATGAAAAAGTTATCTCTCGTTACGCTCATGGCCGTGTCGACGATACTCGCCGCCTGCGGGGGTCGGAGTGGTAACACCACCAGCGGCCGCGGGGCGGCGAATTCACAGGCAAATATCGGCAGCAGCCAAACGTCGGCTGCTGAAACGCCGACGCCGCAGCCGACGCCCGACCCAGCCGAAGCAGTTCGAAAGCTGACCACCGATCTCGGGGCAGCGTTGTCGTCAGGAAATCCGGATCAGCTGGAGACGATCCTCTCGGACGGATATGTGCATATCAACGACCTTGGGCAGCTCGTGACCAAACCTGACATAATCGGCGGCGTTCGCGACGGAAGTGTCAGGTTCACGAGCGTGAATATTCAGGAAGTCAATGCACGGGTTTATGGTGACGCTGCGGTCGTTACGGCAAACTTCATGGGAACCAATGCGGCGAATGGAGGGCGATCGAATGTTGAGGACCGTGTCACGCTGGTCGCCGCACGCGAGGGGGACAGGTGGCGATTCGTGAGCGGCCAGACGACGCCGATACACGCAGTGCCCCAGCGCGGCGGCGGCTCGGGGGGAGCCTCAACGGGGAGCGGCCCGGGCGGCGCCGGCGGCATAATGGGCTCGGGCGGCGGAAGCGGCTCAGGCTTCGGCACCGGAACGACGGGCAGCAGCCCGGGCGGTGCGGGATCCGGTAGCGGCAACGGAGGTGCAGGAGGTAGCAGCGGCAGCTCCGGCGGCGGTTCCGGAAGCGGCGGCGGGCCCGGTGCACCCGGCGGAAAGCGGTAAAGAAAAAGGGCGACCAGTTGGTCGCCCTTTTGGTATTACATGCCCGCTCCGTGACACTTCTTAAACTTCTTTCCAGACCCGCAGTAGCACGGGTCGTTAGGCTTCATCTTCGGAGTGTCGCGTTTGAAGGGCGTGTGAGCGGCGGCCTCTGCACCGGCGGCCTCGGCGGTGGCCATTGCCCCGGTGAACGCCATTCCGGCGGCCTGGCGTCTGGCACGCTGCATCTCGAGCCGCTCAAGGCGTTCGCGTTCCTCCCGCTCGTCCTGCGTGACGATCTCGAGGTTAAAGAGTGCCTTGGTCGTATTCGTGTCTATGCGATCGAGCATG